>Ga0315555_1000015_pt1 | contig 103543 bp, 90 predicted proteins | sample SalMarSW160380MG_FD_202113 | JGI IMG/M metagenome (GOLD analysis project Ga0315555, IMG submission 202113) | Salt marsh sediment microbial communities from the Plum Island Ecosystem LTER, Massachusetts, United States - Salt Marsh Sediment SW1603-80 ... | reverse complement strand
AGCGGGTAGTTTTTATGGTAGCGCCATTAAAGAAAGAGTCTCCTATCATGTTGAATCGAGGTCACAATGAAGTGCCTCAAACATGAAAGGAGACCGTTATGAACACCTATTGTGGTCTTGATTTAGGTGTCAAGTCAAGTGCTTTTTGCATTGTGGACGAGAAAGGGAAACTCATTGCTGAGGCTGAGATACCAACAGATGAGAAGTGTTTTGAGCGAGCCTTTGGCCGGGCTGATATGATGCGGGTCGTTGTGGAAGCGTGTCCTTTGGCGGAGTGGGCCTGTCAGCTTCTGGAGGAGCTTGGTCACGAGGCGATCATTATCGATGCTCGCCATGCCAAGGCGGTGATACGGACGAAGAAAAAGACTGACCAGGTTGATGCCCGAGTCATTCTCAGTTTTGCCCAGAGTCAGCGACTGCCGATCTGGTCACCTGAATCGAAGTCACCGCGGCAGTTGTACCAGCTGGTGGTTCAGGCCGATGCTATTCGAGCTGATCTGCGGCAATGGGCTAATCGACGCCACGCTCAGGAGTATACACCAGATGTCCCTGAGGCTGTCAAGAAGGCCCAGCGGGCCATCGTACGGTCTCTGACACAACAGCTGACGAAGGTCGAAGAAGCTATTACCCTTCTGTGCAGAACTGACAAGGAACTCAAAGAGCCCGCCTCAGGCGGGTTAGTTACCATCACCGGTATTGCCCATCTGTCAGCCGTTAAAGTCCTAGCTTACGGCGGAAACGCCCTCACCGAACGAAACCGCAAAGAGCTTACCGCTCACGCTGGCCTGGCCTCATGTCACCATCAGTCGGGAACATCGGCAAGAGGCAAAAGTCGCTTGGCCAAACAGGGCGACCGACGATTGCGATCGGCCCCGTACATGCCTACTCTGGTGGGGATTGTACACAACCCGGTGCTGAAGCAATTCTACGAGCATCTGCTGCAAATGGGCAAACCGAAAATGGTCGCTCTTGTGGCCTGTATGAGAAAACTACTGTTGATTATTAGGTCTATGCTTATTAACAAAAAGCCATTCAATCCGGAACTTTTGCCCTTGACTTGAAAGACGGTATCTACCACTTACTTGATCTCATTCCGCAGGCAGTCGGAACATCTGTAAAAGGTAAAAAAAGTCTATCTTGCTATATGACCACCGCGGGTTTTGGCGTTATCGTTATTCGGGTTAGAGGCAACCACATCAATACTATATCCCTCTATTGTGTCTCCGGCTTCAACCGTATCTTCAAACACAAACACCACCGAATCACCGTCTATACCGGCCGCGAGCTGGAACATGTCACCATACTCATGTCCACTGACAATTGGCCAGCCCTCCACCTTGTAGTACATCCCCGGCAGCGAGGCGATAATATCCCACCGTATCACAACTGTATCCGGAAGACCAGTCATCCGGTTTTGAGTCCAGACTGAATCATTGATGGTCACATTGCTTGGCGTCTCTTCAAAAAGAAAATTGATTTTCCTTGCCAGCAATTCCGTGTATTCGGTTCCGCCGTCATCATAGGTAATCTCAAACAGCCAGACATCGCCCGGGCTGACGACCTGCCAGATGTGGGCGGTGGAGATACCCCTAAGAAAGGCACCATATCGCTTGTCTGAGAAAGCAACGCAATAGTCTTCCAGTAGAATCTTCTGGTTGTATGTTTCCCAGTTAGTCGCCAAACTGCCCTCCGGTTCAATGAGGAACTGGTCGAGGTAGGTCGGACCGGCTACCACGATGTCCACAATCTTGTCTTCGTAACCGGAGTCAATGCGGACGTCAATAGTTATGATATAAAGCCCATCATCGGGTATGGACGGGAGATTGCCCAGCGAATCGAGATGGTTGTTGAAGTTTATGAATAAACCTATACCGTCTACCGCCGTACTGAGCGCTTCTTCTTTATGCCAGTTAGTATCAAACTCGTCAAGGATACCATCTCCATCATCATCCGAATCCATTATGTCGATGACGCCGTCGCCATCCTGGTCGAGAGTTGAACCGGTCTTGCCTCCGGTAGAGGTACCCTGATCGCCGGCGCCAACAGGAATGCCGTTGATAGCCGTGGCAATCATAGTAGAATCGATGACGATTTGATCATCAAAGGCCAGCACCGCCACGTGATCGCTGCCGCTGACAACGATGTTACCGAGATCGACATCGTTGGTATCAACCTCAACTGCTTCCGGGACCTCGGAAGTGTCCGGATCATACTCAGCCATTACTATGGGCGCCACATAATGATAGGCTTCATCCAGAATGTGGAAGGTGTAGGAATCATCAGCAGGCACAGTAAACTCAAAACTCCCGTCCGATGCGGTCGTGATAACGTAGATTCGTTTGGTCCCCAACGCCTGGGCGATGATCTTGTAATCAGAGATTACTGCCTCAGGAGAAAAGCTGACCGGCGACCCAAGCGGACCAGCCAGATGGTTGAGGATGCCTGTGAGCGCTACCGGTTCACTTGTAACTGGGTTGTCACCTGTTCCTCCCGTAGTCGGCGTGCCATCATTGGAACAGGAAACGAAGAGCAGGATTGATAACGCCAGCCAAAGGCCAATTACTAATATCTTCATAATTGCCCCTCCTTTTGAAATGTTTTTTTAAGTAACTGTTATTCTCTCATCGGAATTAACAAACATTCTATTAGCATTGAGAGACAAGAGCTGACAATAATTCTAAAAATGCTAAAATATAATTATGTATCTATTTGTAATTTAAGGAAGTTGGTAATGATGGGAGCTTTATAAACGGAACTTGTAAGGTAGCATACTGTTTTCACTCTGCCGGCCTCCTCCTACTCAAACTCCAGCGGATTCATGCGCAGGTACTCAGTGGCTTCGATCTTCCGCTTGATGTTGGCATATCCCCGCTCAACCTGTTCGGTTGTCAGGTTCAGCACCTTGGCAGCCTCTGTAGGAGGGACACTGTGCTCCATGGCATACCAGAGCATGTCCATGACATAGAAGTCAAGCCCGAAAAAGAACTCTTCCTGGGTCACCTCGGCGCTGTAGGTGTCAGTTGTCGGTGTGCGCTTGATTATCTCGTCCGGGATGCCCAGATACTCAGCCAGTTTATAGACCTGAACCTTGAACAGATGAGCGATTGGTTTGAGGTCCGTCCCGCCGTCACCATACTTGACGAAGAATCCCTGGCTGTGCTCATCTTTATTACCGGTACCGACCACTGCCCAGTTGCGCTTCTCCGCATGGTAGTAAAGAGTAGTCATACGTAGCCGCTGCTTCAGATTGGAGGCTGCCACTACCTGCAGGTAAACGGATACAGGCATCCGCTTTGTCTCGGAGTTACCCGCTTCGTCCTCAATTGTCAGTGTGAAGAAATTGAAGGAGTCCTTGTCAAGGATATTGGTTGGTATAGTTATCTTGCACTTGTAGCTTGAGTCGTATTCCGGGAATACTTTCCTGATAGCTTCGTCGCGTCTCGCATAACAACCCATACCCTCCAGCCCACCGGTGATATCCTCGGTCACTGTCTCCACTCCGAATTTTTCAGCCAGCTCCAGAGCCAGGATTTTGCTCTCCTGCGATGAGTCCTTCTCCGGCATCATCACGCCGAGAACCTTGTCGGAACCCAGCGCTTTGACGCACAAAGCCAGCACTACCGACGAGTCGATCCCACCAGAGATACCCACCACCGCGCCGCGCTTTTTGAGCGTATTCGTGATCTGATAGGCTATTGTCCTGCTGAGCCGCTCGGCGACACTTTTGGCGTCTATCTTGAGGATGTCCTTATTGAACTCCAACGCATCTTTCCCCTTGTATGATTGATATCATTACAGATTCGATCCCTTCCTTCCTTGGTCTCACCTGAGGTCTTCGGCCCTGTTTCTCATTATCGGTTTGCTTTCCCTCCGGCTTGATGACAGGCTTTCCCGAAAAGAGTCCTTGCTTCAGAAGATAGCTTCGTTACTCAGCGGTGAATAGGCATAAAACAACTTCAGGCTCCGGCGCTCCCCCTCTCCACTGACACTCAGTACTTTCACCAAAGCATACTTGTTTTCAGATGTAAGGATATACACCCAGTTACCCTCTCTGACAACCACACGATCGCTGTCAGGATTTTTGCCGAGAGTTGGCAGCTTCATTTTAACCTGGTCAAAATCCCCCTTGAACGGCAGCACCAGGAACTTGTTGGCCTTCAAGAAACCGTCAAGACGATTCGGTGAGACGAGGTAGTCATTGCCGTCCCTGGAGTGGAAATAGAGATCGTTGTCGAGATCGTCAGCCCGAACAGGTGTATTTTTCTCAAACGAGAAGCCGTCTTTGTCAGACTTGTACCGTATCGAAAGATGCATCTCCCCTCTTGGCCCACAGACCACCGCTACTTCATTGGAGGGTTTTGATAGGGTCCGGTCGGGATTAACCACCCGGACAGAAACGTAATACTTCACACCATTGTTAAGACCTTCGGCAACAAAATGCTCAATTTCATCCTCAGGGTTGGTGTCACCGGGGAAAGGGATATGATTAAACGGAATAACCGACGCAGGCATTTCTGTGCCGGGATATTTCTCCACCAGAGGCTCTTTACTGATGTAGATGAAATAACCGCTCATCAGCCGATGACAGTTCGTTCTCCAGGCAACCGTCATCTGCCGATTGTTCACCTCAACACTGGCGTCATACGGATAACAAAGCTCCGCGACTTCCCTGACAGCCTTCTGCGGGGCGCAACCTGCCAATAAGGCTACCGACAATAGAGAACTGAGAAAAAAGATTGTATTTCTGTACGGAACGAGTCTTCTCATTTCATTGTAAACTCCTGTTACGGGGGGCACAAAAAGGGTGCCGCACAAACTCTCGGCGTCTCATCGATCATCGCCATAATAGGTCAAGAAAAGAACAATCACAAGCGTTTACAAGTCAGCGTATTTTCATTTCAACTGCTGTTCATTTATCATGCAATCCAAGCTTCGGATTTCCCGGCAGACTGAGTAGATCAACGAGGGCGCAAATCATATTCTGTCCATAAATCTTCTGCATCGGGAAAAAGACCTCAAGCTCCATTCAGAAATGGACGAAATAAGAATAGTATCAGATTCTTGACACCTTTTGTCACAAATTAAGAGGTTTCTTCAAGGAGGAACAGGCTATGTACGAAACAACCTACGATGGTGGCGGCATTGGTGCAGTAATGTGGCTGGTGATCCTGGTCGCCTATCTGTATTTTGCCTATGCTCAGTTCAAGATCGCTCAGAAGACGGGACAAAGCCAAAACGCCTGGTGGGCTTTTATCCCGATTCTAAACACCCTTCTGCTAGTCAAGATGGCAAACAGGCCGTGGTACTGGTTCCTGTTTTGCCTGGTGCCCCTGGTAAATATCATCATCCTTGCTGTCATGTGGATTGATGTTGCCAAGCTATGCAGTCAGCCGCTGGTTTGGGGATTTTTGACAATTTTACCATTCATCAACTTTGTCTCAATTGGCGTGCTGGCTTTCAGCGGCCCTCCGAGTCCAAGCCATTTTCCGCCCGAAAAACCTGTATCCCGTCAACCCACACAGGTTGGCTAAAGCTTCCAAAGCGGGTGGATTTTAGACAATTCACCCGCTTTGATTTTACCTGGGTGCCCACCGCTTGGAGGCTGTCCCATAAGTTTCATCCTAACATTCACGTGCTCACACCAAGTGAAGTCATAGCTCGCCGACTCCGCGTAGCGGCGGGCTTTACGTCCGCCGTCAATTGGCGGGAGACAAGCCCACCTTACTCGAGCAGGAATGGACACCTTTTAGGACAGCCTCTCCACATCTGCTCCAATTTCAATATGAATTAGTAGGAATCGGGAACTCTTGCATGGGTGCCGCACCTGCCCTCATTCGAGCAGTTTCTTGATAAACTCCGGCAACATAAATGCCCCCCGGTGCGTTTCGGCGTTGTAGTAACGGGTGGTCAGATTCAGCCGTGTGTATCGCTTCTCATCGAAATCGGCAAGCGGGTCATACTTCTTACTGCAGAAGGCAAATGACCAGATACCTGATGGATATATGGGCATGTAGCATGTATACATTCTCACAATCGGAAAAATCTCGCGAAGATTTCTAAATATCGTACTGACGGTTTCTTTGTTGTAAAACGGCGACTCAGATTGCGCTACCATGACGCCGTCTTCGCTAAGGCATTCAAACACCTGCTGGTGGAAGGCCTTCTGAAAGAGGTCAGCAGCCGGGCCGACCGGGTCGGATAGGTCAAGAAGAATAACGTCAAAGCGATCCTCGGTATCCCTGATAAAAGCCTTGCCGTCATGATACATGATGGTAGCGCGGGAATCATCGAGTCCTTTGGCAAGGTAGGGGAAATGCTTCCGGACTGTCTCCACCACCATCTTGTCAATCTCGCACATGACGCACGACTCTACCTCCGGATGGCGCATGACTTCCGTAAGCGTCCCGCAGTCGCCGCCACCGACTATGAGGACTTTCTCAGGAGCCGGATGCACAAAGAGGGGGACATGGGCCAGCATCTCGTTGTATGAGTTATTATCATTGTCGCAGATCATCAGCGATCCATACAGAGCCAGCATCTTGCCGAAATCTTTGGTGTCCAAGACATCAATCCGCTGGAACTGCGACTCGGTCGATTCGATGATACGCTCAACCTTGACTGTGAAACCTGACAAGCCGTTGTGCAGCTCGCTGTACCAGACATTCCACAGGTCGTGCATCCCCTCTTCGGTGATGTACAGGTCCTCGATTCTTTTTTCCATTATAGGCCTTAATCAGTGATTATGTACTCAGGCCGACGGAGGGCATTAAAGTTGGAACCGGACACCGCGCAGTAGGCGCCGGTCGCAGTAAAGACAATCCGGTCGCCGATCTCATGTTCGGGTATCATCAGGCCGTCGTACATAACATCAAACGAATCACAGGTAGGACCGGCGAGAACAGAGAGTCTCTCTTTGCCCTCGTGGTTGGTGATGACCGGGTACTGGCAGTGATCATAGACTATTCCCGAAAAAGTTGAGTACAAGCCGTCATCAAGGTAGTACCAGACTTTTCCATCCCGATATGATTTCCCGATGATGGAACAGATCAATGTCACCGGACTGGCGGCAATAAATCGTCCCGGCTCGCTTATCACCTTGATGCTCGGCCTGATATGCCTGTCCAGAGCACGGGCGATAGGACGGCAGAACTCCTCAACATCCGGTAACGGATGGACATATTCCACCGGAAAGCCACCTCCGATGTCCAGTAAACGGATGTCGAAACCGGCCAAGTCGAGCTCGTTGATCAGTCGATGGGCAACCTCTATAGCTCTGACATAATTCTCATTGTATATGCACTGCGAACCGACATGAAAACAAAGCCCATAGAACTCGTGGCCCGTCTGTTCGATCATGCGCGCCAGAGGCAAGACCTCTTCCTCCTTGCAGCCGAATTTGTATTGAAGGTTGACCACAGCAGTGGTGTTGACATGAGCCCGAAAACGAATAAGAACCTTGAGCTTCTTGTTGGAATAACGGGTCAGCTTCTTCACTTCCTCAGGGTTGTCCACAACAAAAATCTCAAGTCCCTTTCCGACCGCGTAGTCAAATTCAGATATAGACTTAACCGGGTGGGAATGGACAAGCGTCGTCGGGTTAATGCCGGTCTTGATAACCACATCTATCTCACCGGCCGAACAGACATCAAAGTTCCCACCGTGTCCACAGACTTCCCCAAGCACCACACCATGGTTGTTGGGTTTGACCGCATAGTGGATTTGCGCCCGCGGCAAGGCCTTTTTCAGTGCCAGGTAGTTGCGACCGACCTGGGAACGAGACAGCAGAAGCACCGGCGTCTGCAAGTCCTTGCGAGCAAGCAGACCCCGGAGTAAACCGGTGTCTACCCCTTTCGACAGAACCTGCTGTTCCATGACGGATAAGTGCACAGAGCGGGCCATGGCAAACTCCTTTATCAGGAAATGGGCGCAGCCGCCATATTCTGACTCCGGGCCGGCTTGTGGTCAATCACTTCATCAGATTCCGAAGGTATACCGCGATTCATCTCGGTCAACTGAGCATTCTGGGAATCGAGCTTCTCCCTGATATAGTCAAACGCCTTGTAGGGATCGACGCTCGGCCCACAGGTGAAGAAATCGACCGCAGCGTAACCGTATTCCGGCCAGGTATGTACTGATAAGTGAGACTCCGCAATAACCACTACACCGGAAACGCCTTGAGGGTTGTAACGGTGGAAAACCGAACGAACTATCGTTGCTCCCGATAATCGGACCGCGTCTTTCAGGCATTGTTCGAGCAGTTCCAGATTGTCCAGAGTGTTACTGTTGCAGTCGGAGAGCTCAGCGATAAGGTGTCGTCCGAGAATCTTCACTGTCCATCCCTCCTTCGTCCGGTTTCAGGTTACAGATTACATCTGCGGCGGTGAGGTTACCCACAAGATAGAAACCACACTACCGCTACTGTTTAGAATCTCATGCGGCCGATCCGACTTGAAGTAAAAGCAGTGCCGCCGCGGTATCTTGAGTACCTTTTTATTGATTTTCAATGTAGCTGTCCCCTTCAGGACATATCCAAACTGCTCACCCGAATGAGGACCCTGGTTTGTAAGGCTCTCACCCGGTTGCAGATCGACGAGGATCGGGTCCATCAGGTTGTTAGTCGAACTGGGGACCAGCAGTTCGAATTTACTGGCGCCTTTGCCATCGACCGCCACCCGTTCCGAGGGTCGGAAAACCACCTGCGCCTCAGCCGCGTCTGAGAAAAACTCTGACAGGCTGACGCCGAGAGCATCAAGGATATCAGCCAGGGAGTCCAGCGAAATCGAGGTCTGGTCATTTTCCAACTGGGAAATGAAACCCTTGGTAAGCCGCGCTCGATTCGCCAGTTCCTCCTGGGTCAACTCCGAGGCCAACCGCAAGGACTTTATTTTGCTACCAGTTCTCAGTCTCATCGGATTCCAAGTTAGACCTAATTTCGTGTTTAATAAACGCTACTATTTTGTTTAATAAAAGCGAGCTAAAATAACCGATGCTACAGGTATGTCAAGCGATATTTTAGCCGCCACGTGGTTTTTTTGCCCACCCTCATTTCTTGTTGACAAATTGGGAAAAGTATATAGCTTTGGTTTTGATTGATAGGCAGTCCTCTCAATGGAGGTTGAATGAGAAAGGGACTCAGAGTACTATTGCTGGTGATCCTGCTGTCTCAGCCGGCGCTGGCGAGCGGAATCACCTTCGGGATCGGGGTTGCAGGCGGGCTTGAGTATCCCATTGCTCAGGATGACCAGGCCAAGGGGACCGTTTTTGGGCTCAGGGGGAGACTCAAGGCAATCCCAGCCGTCACCCTGGAACCCAGTATCTATTTCACCAAATTTGGCGACCCAAAGAGTGACGTGGTCCTCCTTGATATTGAGGGTTCCAAGACTACAGCCTATGGACTAGATGCTATCCTCGGCGCCAGCTTTGGCACTGTTGGCATCAAGCCATACGGAGTGTTTGGAGCTGGGTTCTACAAAGTCAAGAGGGAACAGACGCTGCAGGACGAGACCAACTTCGGCTGGTCGGCCGGATTCGGTATCGAACTTGGATTCATCTCGGCAGTCGCTGCCGACGTCCGAGGAAAGCTTGTTGTAATCCCGACTGATGGCGGCGGATCGAAGAAGTCAGCCTCCGTTACCGGCGGTCTAAACTACTACTTTGGAAATTAGGAGGCGGCAAGAATGAATTATTCCAGGAGTAAGTTCGGAATTGCCGGCGCAGCCGTTTGCCTTCTGATTCTTGCCGGATGTCTGCTAAGCGGAACATTTGTGTCGATCATCTTTATCACGGACAAGGACTTCACGGCGCAGTCAGAGTTCTATTACTACTACGTTGATCTGACCGATGATGACGTCTGGAAGGATCATAAAGACAACATCAAAGATATCGACCTAGTTGGCTTCGAGCTCTGGGTAACAAACCATGAGACGACATCACAAACCTTCAGCATTTATCTTGACGATGCCAGCCACCCTCAATACACGTCTCTATCTGGAGTTGAGGCCAACACCACCAAGGTGCTTGACGATTTGACATTGGCAGCAGGCCCTGACGTACAGGCTCACATCACCTACGGCCAATCGTTTAAGTATCTGCGTAATGTTGAAACCCTCAAGAATCTGGTTGACGCCGGCGCTTTCCATTATTACGGAGTAAGCAACGGCGGCAGCTCAGCTGGCTACACCATAGATTCCGTACGGGTAGTCATTACGTTTACCGCCGGCGTATGAGATCGACAAATCGAATCGACAACCGGCTCCATTTCGGGGCCGGTTTTTTGTATGCACGTCACTCTTGCCAACCAAACGAAATCACGTAAATTGGGACGCATTCAAGAGCAACCGTGCAACCAGGAGTCGACAAAATAGAACATTACAATCTTGTGATAATTGGCGGTGGACCGGGCGGATATACAGCCGGTATCCGGGCGGCCATGAAGGGAGCCAAGGTGGGGGTGGTGGAAGTTGATAAGCTGGGCGGGGTCTGCCTCAACCTGGGATGCATTCCCTCAAAATCCCTTATCACCTCTGCAATACAGTACCAGAAAATGAAAGAAGCCAAAAGTTTTGGCATCAAGCTGGCGACGCCACCGGTCTACGACTGGCCGGCTATGAAAACCCGCAAAGACAGGATCGTCGGCATGCTCGTCGGAGGTATTGAACAGCTCTTCAAATCCCACGGCGTTGCCTATTTCAAGGGGCGTGGCAGAGTCACTGCAAGGAACCAGGTCATGGTCATTGACAGTAACGGAAACGAGACTCAACTCCAAGCCGACAATATCATCATCGCCACAGGCTCCCGTTCACGCAGCCTTCCAGCTTTCCCCATCGATGGCAAAACGATACTAACTTCCGACCATCTCCTGGAACTGGAGCAGCTTCCCCAGTCAATGCTGACAATCGGGGCTGGCGCAATCGGGTGTGAGTGGGCGTTCATGCTATCGTTGCTGGATATCCAGGTGACCGTAGTCGAGATGCTCGATCATGCCCTGCCGTTGGAGGACGAAGGCACTTCCAGGCTTATCGAGCGGGAACTGAAAAAACGCAAGATCACCCTCTATACCAAAGCCAGCGTTGACAGTGTGGAGATAGTATCACAGGGTATGTCCGCCAGGCTTTCCAACGGAAAAACGGTCGAAGCCGAGCAGGTACTGGTAGCCGTCGGGCGCGCCTACAACACCGAGGACCTGGGGTTAGAGGATATCGGCGTAGGGCTGAACAAGGACGGTTCTATCAAGACCGGCCCTGACATGCGAACAACTGTCGACAACATCTACGCCATTGGCGATGTGCGCGGTGAAATCCTACTGGCCTATACTGCGGTGCATGACGGCTCGGTGGCAATAGAGAACGCATTTGGCGGCTCGGTAAGGAAAAACTACCTGGGTGTACCATCGGTCATTTTCACTTACCCGGAAGTCGGTTCAGTTGGCTTGACGGAAGCACAGGCGGCTGAAAAATATGATATCTCGGTCGGCAAGTTTCCGATCAGGGCATTGGGCAAGGCGCATGCCGAGAACGAAATCGCCGGAGAAGCCAAGGTCATAGGTGATAAGAAAACTGATAAGTTATTAGGCGTCCATATCGTCGGTACTCACGCCACGGAAATAATCCACACCGCAGCCCTGGCGATTAATCAGGGATTGACCGTTACCCAACTCGGCTCGCTCATCTTCGGGCATCCTGTCATCTCCGAGTCACTCATGGAAGCTGCTCACGACCTACACAGGACATCGATCCATCTGGCGAAAAAGCGGCCGTGACGCAGAAATTAGCGGATTTGGCCGGAAACTTAGGCATGCCGTCTCCTGGCCGACCGCACAATATGCGCCGTGCTAACTTTGTGCTAGTCAATAAAGTAGAATAGAGATTAAGAAACACCATTACTTTTATTGGGCGCAGTATTTGCGCTATCAGTAAGAGCAATTGGTAGCAAACCCCAGTGGTGTCCATCTAATTCGTTGCTTGACAAGGAATTATATGCGAATCCGTCCACCCAAACGAGTTTGGCACATCACTTGTTGTAAGTTACGGCGAGTTAGTTACTCTTAAACATTGCTCGTGAGGCGGTGAAGGGTATTTAACAGGTGGGGATGCTGAAAGGAGTTCCTGAGATAATCAGGAACTCCTTTTTTTGTAGGACAAGCAAGGTAGCAAACGATCTTGTCAAGCTCTCTCAAACTCAATCACAAACAGACGAACAACAGACAGCGCCTCTCGGGGATTCATTGATGGGGTACGCAGTGGGCATTTGTTCTGATGAAAGCTTCTCAGCCATGCATTCGGAGCGAAATTGAACGGACACAGCCAGATAGTTTGCCCGCATGGCTTGCCAACTATGTGGGGTTGTATTACCTTAGCCGCTGATGGAAGATAAACGTAAAGAAACCGAGATCAAACTCACCGCCGAAGTCAGTTGCGCCGGTTGAGCGTCAAAACTGGCACCAAAGTTGTTGGTGGAAGCATTAGAGGGAGTTCCTCCCTCGTATCACGAGGATCTGCTGGTGAGTTTTAGCACAGCCGATGACGCCGGTGTCTTTCGTATCAACGACCGGCAGGCCCTGGTGCAAACGGTTGATTTCTTCCCGCCAATCGTCGACGACCCATATCACTTCGGTCGTATCGCCGCCGCAAACGCTCTTTCAGACATCTATGCCATGGGCGGTCGGCCTCTGACCGCTTTGAATATCGTCTGTTTTCCTTCTGATGATATGCCTGTTGACATACTCACCCAGGTGCTTCGCGGCGGCGCGGAGAAAATCGAAGAAGCCGGCGCAGTTATAATCGGCGGACACTCTATCAAGGACAAAGAGCTGAAATATGGCATCGCCGCCACCGGTCTGATTGATCCCAGCAAGATAATAACCAACTCTCACGCTAGGGCAGGCGACCGGTTGTTCTTGACAAAGCCGCTGGGAACCGGCTTGATAACGACAGGTATTAAGAGGAATGCTGTTGGTCCAGAGCTAACAGCCATCGTCACCGCCCAGATGGCTCAGTTGAATAAGAAAGCCTCGGAGTTGATGGTACGGTTTGATGCCCATGCCGCTACGGATATCACCGGGTATGGCCTGCTGGGGCATGCCCTGGAAATGGCGCGGGCCTCACGGGTGACGATCAGGTTTTTCTCTGAAATGCTGCCGCTAATGCCTGAGGCTCTCGAGTTGGCCGAGGCCGAAATGATTCCGGCTGGAGCCATCGCCAACCGGGAGTTTGTCGAGGGGCATATAAGCATCTTGGAGACAGTCGATGAGAACCTCGTGCGCGTCATGTTCGACCCGCAAACGTCTGGCGGATTGCTGATTTCTATCCCCGAGGACAGGGCTGAGCTTTTCGAGCAGGAGTTGGATAAACAGAACGTCTTCCTACAACTTATCGGACAGGTAGAATCACTGAGCGAGGTCCACCTGAAAGTCCAATAGATTCGATTGCCTTGACCCCATGCAAGCGTTTCACAAACGACATCTCTTTTATATTCTAACCTTGATTGTCTTCATTGGCGGATTCATTTACTGGCAGTCCGACCTTACTTCTGATCCTCCGATGCATTACTCCGGAATAGGACAATCGTTGTCGACCGATCCTGCTCAATACATTTTCCACGCCCGCAACAAAGTTCTGTTCGATCAATTCGATCCTTATAACTACCAGCGCTGGGTAGTGTACCAACACTCGCTGACTTCTCTTGTGGGTTATCTCTGGTTTTCCATGGCTGGGGTCTCGCTTAGGCAAGCCAATATGGTGGGCGTTATTCTATCGTTAGGGGGATTGCTCCTTTTGATCTTAGGACTGGCACGGCATCATCGTCCCTGGGTCACCACAGTAGTTGCTCTGTGTTTTGTTCTCAACGTCACCCTGCTCACCTTTGGCCGATTATCCTATCTTGAGAACGGGTTGATCTTCCTTGCCGCCCTTGTGTTCTTTGTATACTCCCGGTGGGGTGATCGTCTATGGGGCATAGCGCTGGCGGGTGGGCTGGTAGCGCTGGCCATGCTTACCGGCAAGTTGTTCGGAGTGCTGCTGCTTCCAACCCTAATCCTGGCCGCTCTCTTTTCGGGACAAACTCGTCGGTGGAAACTTACCACTGTTGCCGTCACTGCGTTCTTGTTAGTAAGCGTAGGTGGGTTGCTGCTTCTATATGGCCGGAATGTTGGGGCCGTTTTTGCCTATGTCGGAGAGCAGTCATACAGCTTGCGGGGATTCCCCAAAGGCCTTAGTTCACCGTGGGGCTTTTTTGAGCACCTGATTTCGTATGGTTTCGCAAACCATCTGTTCTACATTGACCCGGATCTGTTGCTGTTTCTGTTCGCGGGGATCTTCTTGCTCACTCTGCATTTGAGCAAGCAAGGTAAAACTAATGATCTTTCACCGGCGACAGTCTTTTCCATGTTCTGGTTGCTGGCAGCCATAGTCGGATTGATGCCATTAAACTACTCCCCCATCCGATACGCCACGTTTGTCGTTCCACCTGCAATCCTGTTTTGCTTTACTATATTTGAAAATCGCCTCAGCGTCAAAAAGATTGCGCCAGCAACACTGGGCAAAACTGCAACCGTCCTCCTTCTTTTTGCTTTCTGGTACGTGCTCTTTCACGCTATAGCCAATATCTTCTTCTTAAACATCATCCCTCGTCCGATCAGGCTGCTGACCTGGGCAACCCTGCCCGGGGCCATCGGGCTGACATATCTCACGAAGTTCCTGCTGGCGCGGGGTTATATCAGAATCACGAAGCGGAAGGTGGTCTCCGTTTTACTCCTGGTGCTGTGCTTCTCAGTTGTCTTCAACAGTTATCAGATCAGACGGATGCACGTGAGGGAGCACAACTTCAACATTCTCGAAGCCAACAGAGACATAGAGACAATCCTGACGCCAAGTGCTGTCGTATCAGGCCCCTATGGTCCGGCTTTGACAGTTGACACCCACCTGAAATCCTTCATCCATCTTTTTGGCGTAGCCAAAGTCGATTCAACACTCTTTGACCGCGAGCCGATCACGCACCTGGCTGTGGATATTTCCAACTGGTCTACGGCCATCGCGGATTATCCGGCGCTTAAGAACCAGCCAACGATTGCCAGGTACTGGATTCGCGATGTCGAAGTAAGGGTTTACAACATCTGCCAGGTTTTCAACAACCAGCAGGCCAGTTCTTATCAGGAAACGGACTTTGAAAAAGCCGTTGCACTAACTCGCAACAAGCAGTATGACCAGGCGTTAAATCTAGCAGACAGCTTCTATCAGTCACATCCGCAGTCAAAATCGGCCGGAGTCTTGTTGGGCGAACTGCTCTGGAACCAGGGTCAGTATGGTCAGTTATTCAGCCTGTTGACATCGCTGGCTAACCGATTCCCGACCGATTTTAACCTTCAACTCCAATGCGGCCGGTTTATCCAGATTATGGCAGAACAAAAAAATGACAACAGCCTCCGCTTCAAGGCCGAGCGCTACTATGCACAAGCAGTCAAGGTCAATCCCTTCAAGTCGGATCACGCCCAAAATGTCTGGCTGCAGACCTCAGCTCAGTACAGACAGAAAACCACGCCGACACAACCACAGCCATAGCTGTCGAAGTTGGTCTCATTCCAGTTACGGATCGGAGCAAGTCGCAGTCACTTTTCTACCAGAAACATGTACTCTTCGGGCCTTCTATCGGCAAACAAGTCATTTCGCGGTGTGATCATTTTGTCTCTTGAAAGAGATATGTCGATATCTACAGTTCTGATTTCTTCTGCTGATTGAGAGGCCTGGGTAAGCACCTCACCTCTCGCATCAACAATAGCCGACAACCCTGTGAATGAGAGGTCTCCCTCGGTTCCAACCCGGTTTGCAGTAATAACGAAAACTCGATTGGTAAGGCCATGGATTGGAATTGCTTTTTGTGCCAGACCCGGTATCACGAGGTTTGAGGGATGACAGATGATATCGGCGCCTTTCAGAGCCAATATCCTCCACACCTCCGGAAACACCCAGTCGAAGCAGATGAGCATACCCAACTTGCACAGAGCTATATCAAAAATGGGTAACCCTACGTCGCCGGGTGAAAAGAAATCCTTTTCTCTGACGAACAAATGAAGCTTGCGATATTTGCCGATATAGCCGTCGGGTCCGATCAAAATGGCTGAGTTGTACAGGCGATCATCATCTCTTTCATTGAAACCGGAGACAACGTGCAGGTTATATTCTTTGCACACAGATTCGAGGTACCGAACAAAGACGCTGTCTCCAATTTCTTCTGATGCATCCCGGGCCTGCTCGTGCGATTCAAAATTATAGCCGGAATTGCATAACTCCGGCAACACGACAAGGTCTGCCGTCTTAGCAAGAGTGATGAACCTGTCGATCTTGTGAACATTTGCTTGCACATCGCCTAAAGCAGGTGCAAACTGAACAAAACCCACTTTCATATCAACCTCCGATTCATGATAGCTCAATGATCTGTAGGTGGGTTAATAGAGCCCCCACCCGTTGAGTGCGCTACCTGTGTTCAGCTTCATACCATGGGTAAAATATGAGCGCCGGTGGCATTATCAATAAGAATCCCCGACGGATGGCCCACCATTTAGGGCTTGTTGAAAAACATAACAGATTTGTAGATTGGAACCCTGCCTGTCCTGAGCCTGACGAAGGGCGGTTCCGACTTTCTTTACTGAGCCGCCGCATTGGCCGTGGTCAAGTTCCCGGTGGTATCATGGTTTTGATTCTCTGTTGCCAATGGACTTTATTAAGTGAAGGAGAATAAGGAACCTACCATAAATGGTTGGCCACCAGGTCTATTTGAAATCGTTAAAGGCTGCCAATAATTTCATAGTTGCGTCGACATCAAGTTTATCCCCTTCGTATTCGCAGAGTTGGAGCCCCTGTAGGTTAGAAGGCACGTGGACGCCTTTTTCCACCAGCAGTATAAAGTTGTTCTCATAAAGTGCCATTGCAGCTCCAATTTCTATCAGAACATTTTCATTAAGCCTACGGTATATTTTCCCTTCTCTGTCCTGCAGTTCCTCTTCCGACGACAGGTGCAAAATACCGGCGAAACAGGAACGCATGTCTTTGACAACCTTGTCAGGTACGGGGCGTGATGTGGTTTCGTGTTCGACAGCAACTACCGGTTCAAATTTTCCAAAAGCCAGAATCTTCTTAAGTTGTGATACTATCTCAGTATTTTTCCCGTGAGCGATAAAAACTCTGTTCTTCTGTTCCTTTCCCAGCTCGGGGATATTAGAGGATACCCTTTGTTCTTCAGCAATGACTTTTGGTGTTTCTTTTTCTTCAATTGACTCAGACTCCAACTGTGGTTGCTTTTTATGCACGGGAGGTTCTTTAGCCACAAATGGGCCCGTTTTAGTTTCAACGATTAGACCAACACTCATCCCATTTTCCTTCAAGATATCGAGCGCACGATCCAATCGGTCAGGCGGAACACCCATATCAGCCAGTACATTCTTGGCAATTCTGTCCTGCGGAAATTTCGCCCGATTATAACGTTCAAAAAACTGTTTCGCGATTCGAGGTAAAAGGGCAGCCTCAACTTTTGCCACTTTATCTTCGTTTTCGTCGGTAGGTGCCACTATGCACTTACCAAGCTCAGTTAATGAGATGCCCTTAGCGTTGTAACCTCCAGATGTTAGACCATAAGCTATTGATGCACCACAAAGATCCTTCCAGTTTGAACTTGTGGGAGAGATTTCAAGTGCCACGGCAAGCTGGTGGGGGGCCGTCAGCTTTGCACCAAAATTGTCGTTCAACGCTCCAGCAAGGCGGAGAGCACCCTCCAGCGATAATAGCGGTATATCCCTCTGACTCACGTATGCTCTCTTCTTTTTTGGCACTGCCGGATCAGATGACGCTTTTGTTGAATTGTTCCCGATTTTAGTCATGATCAAATCTCCATTTTGTTTTTCCTCTTTGGCCATCCCTTTGGCCAGAACTATTGCTCCTATTATACAGCACGTATTTACAATGTCAAGAGAAATTCACACATATCAGGATAAATTATAACAGATTGACAGTCAGCGTGTTACCTGCGGCTTTGTTTGGTATTATGTAGTTTGTTAAATCAAGAACCGCCCCTCCTAGTGCGGCGGCGTGGCCTGTTTGGCGGCCGTCGCCTGAGTGGCCGCGATCTGTGATTGCGGCTTGCTCTATACCACTTTCCCTACAAACCCTGCGCTGATTACTACACCCTACCCATCAGTGAAAGACCATATATGGCACAGATATCTGACAAGCAGGGTAGAACCCCAAACCGGTTCTGCCCTTCCAAAAACTATGGCAAGAGAAATTAGCGACAAACAGCTCGTCGCCAACCGCCGCGATGCTAAGCGCTCCACCGGCCCCAGAACACCCGAGGGCAAAGAGCGCGCCAGATTCAACGCCCTGAGACACGGCCTCTTAGCCCGCTCCGTGGTTGTCCCCACTCGCGACGGCCCGGAAAACCGCAAGCAGTTTGAAAGGTTGCTGACCCAACTGCGAGACAAGCTGAATCCGGACGGCATCCTGGAAGAAATGCTGGTCGAAAAGATTGCAGTCGCGTACTGGCGTCTGCGCCGTGCCCTCCGCGCCGAAGCCGGTGAAATCGATGACAAACTCTGTTATGCCCGCGATTACCGGTTACAGACCCACCCCGGCACCCTCGCCCTCCCTTCGCGAGGCGACACCCTCAAGATTGTGCGCTACGAGACCGCTATCGAACGCCAGCTCCATCGCGCCATCGACCAATTGCGTTCCCTTCAAAAGGACCGCCGGAGTCTCAACCCCCTACCCCTGGAGGAACCACCTATCGACGAAAACTAAAAATTACGAAACGAACCCATTTTTCGTCCGGCTGGGTGGCCCACCTTTCAGGTGGGTCTTGTCGGTGGCCCCTTCAAACTTGCTTGCATTGAGCCGATCGCCCTACGGCTTGGGTCGTGTTGAAAAAAGCGACTGTAGCCCACCCAACGGGTAGGGAATCTTTGCTCTAACAAATATGCTAATTCCCAGCGGATTTATCAATATAGAAAGAGTGTTTCACCCCGCAACCCTGTGAATCCCTTTGCAATTTTTCATTATCTCTAATTCCAACCTTAAAACCTAAGTTCTTGCCGGCCAACAAGAAACCGTTCCACTGGCTAAGGGGCACAGGGCTTGCAGCACAGAGGGGCCATGGAGTGCTATTTTGGATCGTACGAACTGCCGGAGGAAAACGAGCTGGACAAATCAGCCGTTGTAACCTTCAATATCCCGGATATCGGGATCAAGTTCAAAGCGCCCTTCGCTGCTGTCGACCATAATCACGGCGATCTGGCTGCCCTGCTTGCGTTGCTTGAGTTTATTGACAGCAATCAGAAGTACTTCTCCAGACATACCTATCAGATTTACGGCAATAACCTCAACGTCGTCAACGGCGTGAATCGGCGCGAGCCGCTGGATGAGAAATTTGCCGACCTGATTGGCAAGGCGCTGAGCTACCGTGATAAATACCGCTTCTCTCTGGAGTGGGTGGCCGCGCAGGACAATCCGGCATACGATTCTCTTTTTGATTGACCCTTCCCTGGGGGCGGTCTATACTACTCCTGATGGCCACTCCCCAGAAGCTATTTCAGGACATTTCGGCAGGCAGGTTCATGCCCTCCTATTATTTTTTCGGGACGGAGGACTATCGGATTGCCGAGGCCGAGAAATTCATCGCCCGGCAGTTTCTCCCCGACCGTCAACTTATCACCAACTACCGCAAAATCGACGGCAAAAAAACCTCCTGCGCCGATCTGATCACTGAGCTGTCAAGCCTGCCTATGCTCGGTGAGCGGCAGGTCTTTGCCATTACCAGTTTTCAAAGTTACCCACCAAAGGAAATCGAACGTATACTCCGCCTGCTGACTCCGGCCCAGCCGGATCGGGTGGTCATTTTTAGCAGTCCCTCGTCCAAAACACCTAAGAAGAACTCCGGGTTTTTCACCGCTGTGACAAAGGTCGCTGAGCCGGTTGAGTTTAGAAGACTCAGCCAGAGGGAAGTGGAGAGTTTAATTCGACGGAATCTGGAAAAGGAGGGAATCCACATTGAGCCACAGGCTGTGACGCTCCTGGCTGAACTGATTGCCGGGAACCGTGGCGCCCTGGAGGCGGAAACCAGCAAGCTGGCCAATTACAGGCAGGCGGGTGAGACGGTCTCGGTGGAAGATGTCCGACAGATTGCCTCAGGCTACGAAGTGTTCAATATCTTTCAGGTGGCTGACGTTGTCGTGACAGGGAATACCAGAAAAGTACTCCAGATGATCGAGTCGCTTCTGGCCGCCGGGAACAGCGCCTCGACAGTTACCTCGCTGATGCTACAACACTTTATTTCGCTCTACCTGGTCAAGAACGGCAAGAAACCACTCGGTAGACGGGGGTTTTTGATTCCCAAGTTAACCGAGCAGGCCACGAAGTACGATAACAGCCGGCTGGAGGAAATTATCGTAGATATTGCCGACACCGAGGCTGAGCTTCGAAAGGGCAGGCTCAAACCGGAAATGGCTCTTGAAATACTGGCGCTCACCCTGGCAGGAGAGAGCAGCGAGGGAAGGTGAGTAAGATTATCCGGGAAGAAAACCGCCCCGACAAGGTATCAATAGTTGGTGACAAAGCTGCCGAGCGGAAACTGGTTGAGGCGGCGCAGAATGGCGACCAGAAGGCATTCGGCGTCCTGATTCGCCAAAACCAGAAGCGGTTGATGCGCTTTGTGCTTGGCCTGGTAGGTTCATTTGATGTTGCCGAAGATATCATTCAGGAGGCATTCGTAAAGGCATACGCAGCTATAAAGGCTTTTCGGACGGAGTATACTTTTTATCCGTGGCTGGCGACTATCGCCCGCAACCTGGCCTACAACCATATACATCGAGAAGAAAAAAAGGAGTCTTTAGACTCCCTGCAGGATAAAGGATACGATCCACCGTCAGCCGAGTTGGGGCCTCTTAACCAACTCCTGAATGACCAGGCACAGAAACGGTTTTTCCAAGCCGTTACGGCCCTGCCGGCGAAATACCGAACGGTTTTTGTGCTGCGGCATTTTGAAGATATGGAGTATACAGAGATAGCTAACTACCTGAAGATTCCCCCTGGTACAGTCGATTCGCGGCTTTATCGAGCAAGACAGATGCTGCTGGAATCATTGAAGGATTTATTGTAATACACGGGAGGCATTTGGAAATATCGGACTACGGTCATTTCAAGCGAAGCGAAGTAATCTCGCTTTAATGATAGTAAAAAAAGAAGATAGAGAAAGATGGACCACTCATACTACCGCGATAGGATTTCGGCTTACTTCGACAATGAGCTTCCCCCACAGGAAAGAGAAGTTGTCGAGCAGCACATAAGGGAATGCGCGGAGTGCCGGAACCTGCTGGCTGAGCTGCAGAAGCTCGACCGGCTTGTCGAGCAACGCTCACAACTGGGGGGCGAGGAGTACTGGGAACAGTCGGCGCAGAAGATAGAGCAGAGACTCGGCTTTACAGGGGAAACGAAGGTTACTGACATAACTCCTTCCAGGTGGATGGGACTTGCCCCAAAGCTGGTAGCAGTAGCCGCCTCAATAGCGATTCTGGCTTTCATTGCCCTCTATGAGGGAGACATCTCAAGGGAAGTTTATGCTCCAGCGATGAAGTCAACAGAGGTACAGCAGGTTGCTCCGGGGAAGAAACAACCGCCACCTCCTTCCGAAGGGCATACATACCAGGAGGGTACAAGTGCGGACAAGAAAGCCGGTGCGACCACTCCTGTTCCCAGGTCTGAAGAGGAGACCCGCTTGAGTAAAGCTTATGATGCGGAAGCTCTGCCGGTCAAGAAAGATCAGGCCGTGGCCACAGAAGAAACACCCCCCAAGGTCAGAGAGAAGAAAGAGCCTTCAGAGCAGAAGATTACTATATCGGTTCCGGAGAAGATCAATGACCCATCACAACAGGATTCAGAACTCACTGGGGTGAAGTGGAGCAGAGAATCGGCGTTATCAGCAGGTAAGGCTGACAGCTTCGCTGAACCGCAGGTAGTTGACGAATTTGCCGAGATTCCCAGGGTCCAGACTCAAGCGGCAGTCTCGGCAGGAAAGGGTGTGAGCGTCATTGTCAGTCCGGCCTCCCTCCCTGATGGCTGGTTGCAGCCCGTTAGCTTGGAAAAATGGCGTCATCGGCGGGATTCACTGCAAACGCTGTATGCCCACGTGACTTCCATTCACTTACCCCTCTCAGCATCCAAATCTCGCCAGCAGGTGGAACTGCCTCCTCCCGAACAAGTAGAAGAACTGCTTCTCCATACGTATTACCAGGTTGCCCGGCTAACGGAAGATGAAGAAGAACGAGCAGCGGCTATCGGTTACATTACTGACTACGCCCAAAAAGCTGAATCCCACTACAAGGACCAAGCTCAAGAGTATCTGGAGGAACTGAGATACAAACAGGAGTAACGAGCCGGTTATCTCCATCCCAGGCAAAACTTTTTCATCCTCACTTCGTATATTACATTCAGAATGGCTACTGGTACACCAGATAAGGAGTTGTCATGGCAAAGCGATTGTATAGATCGACAGCGAATAAGATAATTGGCGGCGTGTGCGGGGGACTGGGAGAGTACTTCGATGTCGACCCGGTCCTGGTGCGAGTGATAACTGTTCTACTCTTCTTAGCCACAGGTTTCGGGATTCTGGCCTACATAATCGCCTGGATAATCATCCCCAAACGTCCCCTTGAAGTAGAACCTGTGCCAACCAACCATACATACTCCTCGTGGACCAGATACCTGCCCGGTCTGATTCTGATGGCAATCGGGGTCATTCTGCTAATCCGGGAAAACTGGTGCTGGTTTGGCTGGGATGAGTTCTGGCCGGTCATCTTGATCGCCGTTGGCCTGCTACTGATATTCCGCAGAAACAGGAAAAGTGAAGAAGAAGAACCCAAGGTCAGCATCAACCATCAGCAGTCCAACGCCCATAATGGAGGAACCGTCTCATGACTCCAGCTCGCTTCAGATGGGGACTCTTCCTGGTTCTACTCGGCGTGTTGCTTCTGCTGAGAAACACCGAAGTACTCAACGACAACTTCTGGGTTGATCTTCTCGTCTATCTCCCGGTAGTGCTGATCGCAGTCGGAATTGAGAAAATCTTCGCCAAATCCCGTGCAAAAATCATATCGTATCTCACTTCGGTGGCGCTGTTGCTGGGAGCGCTGTGGATTGCTTTCTCGGGGAGTCTGGGTGGAGCCGAGTGCAGCTTTTTTTCCAAGACCACTTTTAAGATGGCGTATGACCCTTCCATCAGGGCCGTGCATGCAGTGCTCGACCTGGGCGAGACCGACCTCACTATCCGTGACTCCGGTGATGATCTGATCTACGGCAGCTTTGACCGCTTCACGCGCAAGCCCAAAACCGAGTACGAAATTGTTGGAAGCGAAGCAAACATTACACTGACAAGTCGTCCTCGGAGCTTCCTTGGCGGCATTATCAGGATTGAGACTGATGATCCCCAGGACTGGTATTTGCGTTTTGCCAGGAATATCCCCTTGGAGATGGAATGCTTTGGCAACAACTCCAACCTGCACCTGAACTTTGCCACAACGCTTCTGCGTCGCCTGAAGCTGGATGCTGATGACGCACAGGTCTACCTCAAACTGGGAGACCGCGAGTCACTCACCAAAGTCGACATCGTAGGTGAAAATACCAATTTGCGCGTGAGAGTGCCTCAGAATGTCGGGCTTAAAGTGTTCGGCAATGATTACCAACCCTATCTTGTCCGTCTGGGCTTGACACAGAGCGATGGCGGTTTTGTTACCAACGGGTACGACACTGTAAAAAACAAGATCGTGGTCAACCTTGATGACCGTTTAGGCTCATTTTCAATAGATTTTTTCTGAGCTGCAATGCCGTATTAGGGCTATTTTCTGATGTTGACAGGGCAACGTAGTTTTCATTGCAGTTACTTCAACAAAGATATTGACAAATGATTTGGGGTTCTGTTCTTTTCTGTCAGTTTCCTGACAATTACCGGAGATAGGATGAAAAAACTAATTGCACTCTTATTTCTACTGCTTATAGCACTTGGCTGCGGTGGCGGCAAGGAGGCCGGGCAAAGCGGACAAGCGACTGTTCTACGGGTAGGCACCGACCCCACTTACCCCCCGTTCGAAAGCATCAATCCCGCCACCGGGCAACCGGCTGGTTTTGACGTAGAGTTGATCACAGAAATCTGCAAGCTAAACGGCTGGGAACCACAGTTCATTGTAACTGCATTCGACGGTATCATTCCCGGTCTTACCAGCAAAAAATATGACGCAGTAATCTCGGCCATGACCATCACCCCACAGCGTGCCACCGTAGTTGACTTCAGCCACCCCTACTACCTGGCCGGGCAGTCAATAGCCGTGCCGCTTGACAATACCACCATCCATGGTGTTGGAGATCTGATGGGCAAGAGAGTGGGCGTCCAGCTTGGCACAACCGGAGAAATGATGGCCAAGAAAATGGAAGGGCTTCATGTTTTCTCGTTTGACAACATCGGCGCAGCCTTTATTGATATGGCCAACGGCAACCTGGATGTAGTCTTGAACGACTACCCCACAACGAAAGCATACATCAAGAAGCTCGGCACCGCCAAGATTGTGGGCGAGATTCTTTCCACTGAGCACTATGGCATCGCCGTCCGCAAGGGTAACCAGGAATTGCTGGGGAAAATCAACAAGGCTCTTGATGAGATCAAGCGCAGCGGGCGGTTTCGCGACATTCATGTCAAATGGTTCGGCGCGCCCCAGCCTGAGGAGCCACAGGTCAACTCAACACTGAACAAATAAATCTTCGCGCTATCCACACCCGCGCGAATTGCAACCTGCCTTGACAGTGCAGATATACCTGCTATCATTGCTATATATCCCTCGAGAAGACAGTATGTCAGGTCGCCTTTGCCTTTTTGCATGTCTCCGTAAAACGGCGAGCCACCCTCTATTTTACCGTTGCCTTTTGTAGCAACAGGTCTTAGAATGCGACAGATGGCTGACATCAAGTACAACCTAACTAGACTGAAAGGCATCATAGTTACCATTGATGGACCGGCCGGGGCGGGCAAGTCGACCACAGCCAAGCTTCTTGCTGAACGACTGGGCTTCTTTTACCTGGACACCGGTGCTATGTACCGGGCGCTGACGTACTTCGCCCTGCAAAACGGTATCCCTCCATCTGACGGCAAGAAACTGTCGGCAACGGCCCGCAAAATCCGTCTTGACTTCGACAATCGTGAAGGTCTCAATCGGCTTCTCCTCAACGGCGTCGATGTCTCCACCGAGATCAGGACACAGGAGGTTACCGATTGTGTTTCGGAGGCATCGGCGCATAAAGATGTCCGCGAAGCGATTGTGGCCAAACAGCGAGAATTGGGCAAACGCGGCTCACTGGTGGCCGAAGGAAGAGATACAACGACTGTCGTTTTCCCGGAAGCAGATGTCAAAATATATCTGGACGCATCACTCGCCGAGCGGGCCCGACGGCGCTTGCTGGATTTATCCAGGATGGGTATCAGTACCAGCCTTCAGGAGCAGGAAGAGAAAATCAGGCAACGTGATGAGTACGATTCAAAAAGGGCTCATTCTCCGCTGACAAGGGCCAAGAACTCTTTTGTCGTGGACACTACTCATCTCACAGTCGAACAGCAAGTTGATTGCATTATTTCGCTGGTTCTTTCAGTCATCAAACCATCATGAAGGTTCTCTATTTCTGCGGCTGGGAACTATCCCGCATTCTTTCCAGACTTGTATTCCGAGTCCGGGTATCAGGTCAGGAGAACCTGCCCAGCTCAGGCGGCTTCATCCTGGCCAGCAATCATATATCCTATTTCGACCCACCTCTGGTGGGGTGCTGGGTACCCCGGGAGCTGTGTTTTTTCGCCAAGCAGGAGCTCTTTGACCACAAGTTTTTTGGTGCCATACTTCGGCGAGTTAATGCCCTCCCTGTCAGACGGGGAACGATCGACCGCAGAGCGCTGGAAGCAGCGATCGAGGGCGTCAAGCGGGGATATGGACTGACCGTTTTCCCTGAAGGAACCCGATCCAAGAGCGGAGCGCTGATGGCACCGAAACTTGGTGTCGGTATTATTGCTCGGCGGGCGGAATGCCCGATTGTCCCTGCCTATCTCTCCGGAACCAACAGACCTGGTGCTTGCCTGACAGGCCGGCAGAGGTTACGAGTAATCTACGGAGAACCACTCCCAGCCGAGTGGGTCAGATCTATGCCCGCCAGTAAAGCAGGCTATCAAAAGATTGCCGAAACTGTAATGGGACATATCAAGAGGTTGGGGGATAGTCTGCAGACCACCTTTCAGTCCGTTACGCCGGAGAGCAATTCCAGTCAATAACAGACAAAAAACATCAAAAAGTACTTGAAAATCTCCGATATTATGTTATATAGGTTTTCTGCAGAATGAACACCTCGGTGTCATGAAGCTATATCTTTATCTAATGGTTTCCCTGTCCGGGGAAAAATTCAAGCCATTGGATTGACAGATAAGGAGGTTCTCTTAAGTAAATGGCAACGGCCAAAACTACGGTTCGTTCAAGTTCAGTAACAAAAGTATCCAAACGCAAGGCGACTTCCGCCAAGAAAACCAGAAAATTCAAAGCCAAAATCACCAAGCGTAGGAAGGTGACTGCCGCCACTACCGCGGTATTACCGGAAAGGGAACAACGGGAAAGAGTTGTTACCACCCGGCATCAGCGGGTAGCGGAAAGGGCCAAAGAGCGAGTGGACAAACCGGCTCCGCCGCCGCTACCCGAAGTGGGCAAAGTACGTATCACCGATGTCGCCGGTGTGGTCTATGATCCTGAAGAGTATCAGGTGATGGTTGAGATGTATGACTCAACTATCAAGGACATTAGGGAAGGCGAGGTCATAGCCGGACGTGTGATCGGCGTGACACGCGATGATGTCATCGTTGATGTTGGCTTTAAATCTGAGGGAACTGTCCCTATCAATGAATTCAGCCTGCCTTTGAACATCAAGGTCGGTGACACCCTCGAGGTTTACCTCGAGCAGATTGAAGACAGCAACGGCCAACTGATCCTATCCAAGCAGAAAGCCGACTTCATGCGGGTCTGGGAAAAGATCCGCGAAATCCATGACTCAGGCGAAACCGTGGAAGGCCGCGTTGTACGGCGCATCAAAGGCGGCCTAGTAGTCGACATCATGGGTGTAGACGCCTTTCTCCCCGGTTCACAGGTGGCTCTCCGTCAGGTCCCGGACTTCGATGCGCTCATCAGTGAAGCCATGGAGGTCAAGATCATCAAACTCAATAAGAGTCGTCGCAACATTGTCATTTCACGGCGAGTGGTCCTTGAAGATGAACGTGAAAAGATGCGCGATTCTCTGCTGAATGAAATTGCTGTCGGGCAAATCCGCCAGGGGGTAGTAAAAAACATCACCGACTTCGGAGTTTTCATCGACCTTGGCGGCGTCGACGGGCTACTCCATATCACTGACATGTCCTGGGGACGAATCCGTCACCCTTCCGAGATAACCTCGCTGGGTGAAAAGATTGACGTTAAGATTCTTGATTTTGACGAGAAGACCTCCCGCATTTCACTCGGCCTGAAGCAAATGACGCCGTACCCATGGGATAATATTGAGCAGAAATATCCGCTTGGTAAGAAGGTCACCGGTCGGGTGGTCTCGATCACCGACTACGGCGCCTTTGTGGAGTTGGAAAAAGGCGTTGAAGGACTCATCCATATTTCAGAGATGTCCTGGACCCAACACATCAAACATCCTTCCAAGATCATGAATGTCGATGACAAGGTCGAGGCAGTGGTGCTCTCGGTTGACAAAGAGAACGAAAAGATATCGCTCGGCATCAAGCAGATGGAGCCTGATCCCTGGCTCACCATCGACGAGAAATACCCGATCGGCCAAGTTGTCAGCGGTAAGGTGCGCAATCTGACTGCTTTCGGCGCCTTCGTGGAGCTGGAAGAAGGGATTGATGGGCTTGTACATATCTCCGACATGTCATGGACCAGGAGAGTGCAGCACCCCTCCGAGGTGATGAAGAAGGGAGATAAAGTTGACGTCAAGATTGTCAAGGTTGACCATGACAATCGCCGCATTTCCCTCGGTTACAAGCAGCTTCAGGAAGACCCCTGGCCACAGATCGCCAAGAAATATGCGGTCGCCACTGAGTGTCTCGGTGCCATTATCAAGGTCCTCGATCGGGGTGTCATAGTCCGCCTTGACGGCGACATTGAAGGTTTCGTTCCTGCCACCCAGCTTGGTCGCAAGGACCTGGCCGATCCCACCGGCGTCTTCCACGAAGGTGACCAGCTGCCGCTCCAGGTGATAGAGTTTGACCGCAACCAGCACAAGATTGTGCTGTCGGTGTCAGCCTATTACAAGAAGCGGGAGCGGGCAGAACTTGATCAGTTCTTGCAGACTCACCCCACGGAAACCACCAAGTCCATGGCCGAGGCTATACCGCAGGAGTTGAAAAAAGAGACTGATCTGGCCATGTCGGCTGAAACTCCGGTAGCTGAGACTTCCGCGGATGAGCCATCAGAAACTGAGGCTCATGTGGAGGAAGCCTCCACGCCAGAACCTCCGCCAGAAGCCGGCAGCACGCCAGAGCCGACTTCGGATACTGGTGACATGGAGATTCCCAAGGATGACGCTTCGTCAACCTCCGAAGCTGCCTCTGACGATGATACTGAACCGGAATAGACTTACGCCTATGACAGACAGAAGTGGCTTGCCACTCGAACGGCGGTTGATCTCTCGACCGCCGTTTTTCTATTTCATATTTCTCAGGTCTACACAGGCCTACTGACAGAACTCACCATTGATGCAGATGGCGATGCAGCCCGGGCAGCGTAGGATTTGCTACAGCGAACCGGAGGGTGACACCAAAGTTATTCACTTGACGTTAACAACTTAACGGGACAGAGCCTTTTCGTTTTTTGTTGGACGGTCTCCATTAATAGCGCTTACTTAAGTTATGCTTTCCTCTTTAATAAACAAAAGCCCTCTGCTGAAGGGGTTACTGGATTTTGTCCTTCCGCCGCTGTGTGTGGCATGTGGGGAGTTTAATGAGAATCACCCCGACATATGTCCGTCCTGCCGGAAAAAAATCGACACCTATGAGCAGCCGATCTGCTTGAACTGTTTTGCGACACTCCCTAATGCCAAGAGGTGCCCCGCCTGTGGGGATAAGTCGGTGCCATTGTTCGCATATGGTAACTATGCGTCACCAGTGAAGGATATCATCATTCATTTCAAGTTCAGGGGGATCACATTACCAGTCGGTCTCTTTGCAACTCCGCTATACGAGAACTTTGGTGAGCAATTGCGGTCTCTCGAGGCAACGATGTTGGTTCCGGTACCCCTCCACTGCAGTCGTGAAAAGCACCGTGGTTACAATCAAGCTGCACTCTATGCAAAGGAAATCGGGCGATTGCTCGAGATACCCGTGAGGGAGGATATCCTTCTACGTATTAAGAAGAGAAAGCCGCAATCTAAATTGAAATTCGCAGAGCGAGCAGTGAACATAAAGGGAGTATTTACTGTTGCTTATGAAGCCGATGGAGAAGAAAGGGTGATACTGGTTGACGATGTAGTCACTAGTGGGGCTACCGCTGCAGAGGCGAGAAAGGAACTGGAGAAAGCAGGATATCAGGTTTGCGCCGTAGTCGCTATGGCGCATGGCCAGTAAGGAGTCAGGGAACATTGCAGGCGCTTATCGAGGATTATCTGCAGTACCTCAAGTTGGAGCGAGGGCTGTCCCAGAACAGTCTTATATCCTACCGTCGTGATCTCATTGAATTCCTGGGTCGGTCGGGGAGCACTGAACCCGCAAAGGTATCACTACACGCAGCTACTGAATATATCAGCCACCTGACTGCGGAAGGCCGAAAACCGGCTACGATTGCCCGCAAGATTTCAAGTCTCAAGCGGTTTTTTGCTTATCTGTATGATCATGGGGCAGTTGCAGAGAACCCGTTCCTTGCTCTTTCAGCGCCGCGAATTTCGCGCTATCATCCTCACTACCTGTCACCGGAGGAGATAGGGCAGATAATCGACTGCATTGATGTAAAATTACAGCACGGGAAGAGAGACCGGGCCGTTTTTGAGCTGCTTTACGGCAGCGGGCTTCGGATCTCCGAGCTGATCAATCTGAGGCTGAGCGATGTTGAGTTCGAGGCGGGCTTTATTCGCATTACTGGTAAGGGCAACAAGCAACGGCTGGTACCACTGGGAGAATATGCTCGACAAGCGTTGGAAGCCTACCTCGATTCTTCGACTCAATCACTGGCGGAAGAGCAGAGTAACTACATATTTTCCAACAGACATGGCCATCGGTTTTCCCGGGTCGGTCTATGGAAAATGGTCCGCAAGCGCGTAGCTCAGGCCGGTATTGCCAAAAAGGTGTCTCCGCATACATTCCGGCACTCTTTTGCCACCCATTTGCTTGAGGGAGGCGCCGATCTGAGGGTTGTGCAAGAAATGCTCGGTCATGCCGATATATCTACAACACAGATATATACTACGATTGACCGGGACTACATAGTTGCAGAGCACAGAAAATACCATCCTCGAGAACTGGCTCAGCCAAAGGACCGCTGATCGGTTAGGGAAAGCGAAGTATCACTTCGCCCTCAAACAGGACGGCGTGAGTCTCGATTTCCACCTCGAACAATTCTACCATTCTGACCAAATGAGCTTACACTATTTCGACAGCTTTGAACAACTGGTAACTATCTGCCAGCGCTTCCCCATCGACGCTATTGTAATCGGAGGCAAGTCCGATTTCCTCAGAGAGATCGAGCTGGTGCGGGCAATAAAGCAGAACGTATTCCTGTCCATAATCCCCATTATCTTGTATCACCCCTCCCCTGAAGTCAGTGTTATAGTGGCAGCCTATGAAAATGGGGCCGAGGATTTTATTTACGGAGAGTGGAAAGACAAATTGGTCGAGGTCCGTGTCAAACGGGTAATCGAACGCAGCCGCCGGGACTTGGCGGTGAATCCTTCCACGCACCTGCCAGGCCCGGCAACTATTGAACGCGAGGTAACTCGTCAGCTCAAGATGGGGACGGAGTTTGCCGTCTGTTATGCCGACCTCGACAATTTCAAAGCTTACAATGATTACTACGGTTACATTGAAGGCGATAATGTAATCCGCCTGACAGCAACCGTGATCAAGGATATTGTCTTCGACCTCTGCCGGGAAGGTTTTGTCGGGCATGTTGCCGGGGATGACTTCATCATGGTTATCCCATCCGAACTCATCGAGCCGGTCTGCCGCTGGACTATCCTCACCTTTGATGCTCTCATCCCATATCGCTACGAGCCGGAAGATCGCAAACAGGGCTTCATAACAACATTCAACCGGCGTGGAGATATTGAGAGATTCCCGATCCTGACTTTATCGATTGCCGTCACTATAAATACTAACGGCAAGTTCTCACATATCGGCGAGATGTCCAAGATGCTGGCCGACTTGAAAAAGGCCGTCAAACGGCATGAAGGCTCCAACTACATGGTCGAGCGCCGCAAGAAGTACTAACCGCTCCATCCTGTGGCCACGAGGACTACACGCAGCATCTGACCAGCGCGTCTTATGGACACGGCGGCGGCGCTGGGCCACTCTTGAACAAGTAGGCAACCAGATAGGTCAGATCAGCCACGTCAATTGGGCCGCCGATCCCAATAATGCCATCCACATTACCCTCTTCCAAACATGGTGGCTCAGGACCGGATTTGAATAGATAGGATACCAGGTAGGTCAGGTCAGCAACATCAATTGGCCCACCTACGCCAATAATGCCGTCAGCGTTGCCTGTGAATCCGATGCAACAGCCATCACCAATGTAGGCCGCAAATGTTCGCGAAAAATTGGACCAATCGGCTCCGTCAAAGGTCCGGATCCGCCAATAAAAAACCGAATCAATGCCAAGCGGTACTCCTGGAACAAAGTACGGAGGTGTTAAGGTATCGACATCGTAGATCGGTGAGCTAAAATCATACCACCGGTCAAGCTGGAAATTGTATCGTTGTATACCGGATGTGTCAACCAACCTGCTCCACACAAAGGCTGGCTGTCGACTGTGTGTTTTTATGCCATTCGCCGGTGATATGGAGGAGGTCTCTTCTACAGTGTAATAGAAAACGATACTGTTAGATGCAGGGCTGTTGGCGCTGCTTTTCATGGCCGGAGTCGCATAATTTACAAACAGCGTGGCAAACAGAGACCCATTGATTCCGATACCGGCGCCAAAAAAGGCGCCGGGGCCAACGCCCGGCTTAGGGTCAATACCTATCTCGTACTCGCCGTACATCAGGTTGTAATCAAGAAGCTGCTCGTCCAACACGCCATCGCCATTGACATCTACCTCCCAGGCTGCGCTCCCAGCGACTGTTTGAAACTCGCGAGAAATTTCGTAACCCAGCGGATTGGTGAGATGAATCATCACGGAGGAATAACCGGTGACGGTCATCTCGTCCGGCAGTATATCAAGGTCCGGCAGCTCGCTGTAGCCAAGGATAATCGTACCCTCATCAAGTGCGCCGCTGACAAAATCGGGTTGGCCATCACGGTCAAGGTCTGCCGTGGCCAGTGCAAATGTAATTCCTGTTTCAGTAATGGGAACGATGTCTGGGCCCGAAAACTGTCCGTTGCCATCGCCCCAGTAGATAAGCAGTTCTTGTGTAGTACCATTGGCAACTAGAAGGTCAAGCTGGTTGTCGCGGTCGATATCGGACAATTTCACATAGTGAGCGATACCTGCAACCAGAAGACTGTCCGAACGGGTCATGCCCCCGAAGCCGTCACCGATGGCTGCCTTCACGACCGTCTGGCTACTGGCATCAACATCCGGTGTAATGACCACCACATCGTACCGCTTATCATGATTCAAATCGGCAACGGCATTAGCCGGCGAGACCGCTAACGACGCCTGCCCGACAAAGATGGCCGAAGCTCGGTCGAAGCCGCTGGCCTGATTATTTACCATGATCTTGGCTGAATCCGCCTCAACTATAAGCAAGTCGTCATATCCGTCTCGATCAAAGTCGGCTGCATTGGCAGCACTGGCACTGAACGAACAGGTGCTACTGCCGGAAATGCCTCCGGCGCCGTCTCCGTAGTAAACCGTGCTGGGGCCGACAAATACGTCAAGGAAGTTATCACCATCGAAGTACCCCAGGGCCACCACCGGCTGGCCGGAACGACCCTTAGAATTTGCAACCGAATCAACAGTAAACGAACGAGAGCCTTGATTGATGAGGAAATATGTGTAAGCCGAGGTGACGGCGATAATGTCCGGCAACGTGTCGCTGTTGAAAAATCCTGTCTCAAGATCGGCCTGTGAGATGTCAAGATAGTTGACTGGATCCTCGAGGGTATCATCCGGCGTGCCGTATGCTACAAACAACCCCAGCGCGCTGTTGCCGGTGTAGACAACGTCAGTGTAATTGTCACGGTCTAGGTCGGCAGTGACCACATCATACATGTCCGCCGAATCGGTTTCCACGACATCATAGTCCACATCGCAGGCATCACCGATACTGTCCAGATCGGCATCTTCCTGGCCAGGGTTGTAGACATAGGGGCAGTTGTCCACACTATCTGGTATGCCGTCACCGTCGTAGTCGCCGGAGAGGTTGAACAGCACTGACACGTCTCCGCCGCTGCGAGTGGTAGCAAGATCAACGTCGCCATCGCCATCAAAGTCTGCAGCAGTTATGTTGTTCGGCCAATTACCCGCACCCACTATTAGAATAGTATCCAGTACGAAAGCCCCTTCCCCGTTGTTTACAAGGATGGGCATCTCATTAGCATGGTTGCTGATTGCAGCCAGGTCAATATCACCATCGCCGTCCAGGTCTCCGGTGGTTATGGAAACAAGTTCGAGACTGTCACCAAGAACGTATTCGGTTCGAGGCTCAAGACTTCCGTCCCCGTTTCCAAGCAGCACCGCGATATCCGGTTGCAGTGGCTGGTCTGTATAAAGTGCAACAACCAGGTCAACATTGCCGTCTTTATTAATATCAGAAGCAGCAGCATCGTCAGGCCGGTAACCTAGGTCGAAAGCCGTATCCTCAACCGTAAAAGCACCGGCACCGTCTCCAATGTATATTGTAACTTTGTTATTAAAGGAGCTGCCAAGAGCAAAGTCCAGGATCCCGTCATTATTGAAGTCACCGCCGGTGATTCCCACTGGCGAAAAGCCAACCTCGAAAACGGTGTTCAGGCTGAAGATACCGCCTGCGTTTAGCAGAATGGCTACACTGTCAATGTCGCCGGGACCAGGGGTAACGTTAATTACCGCAGCCAAATCGGTCCAGCCATTTCCGTCAAAATCCCCTGCTAAGAGTTCTGGCACATTGCCGCCGAAGAAGCGAGATGTGTCGAACAAGAAATTCCCAGCTCCATCCCCAAGCAGAATCGATACATTATCAGTTTGACCATGGCCGCAGGCCAAATCCAGATTCAAGTCACCGTTAAAGTCCGCAACAGCTAGTGCCAGGGGCAAATCGCCTCCACTGGACTGGCTTGACTCTACTGAGAAAGTGCCATCACCCAGATTATCGAGAAGACTAACAGTGGAGAAGCCGTTAAGGACGATTATATCCACAACCTGGTCGCCGTCATAGTCAGCTGCGGCAACATCGTTGGCGCCGTCGCCGGCATCGTAGACAGAATCGAGAACAAAATGACCACTCCCGTCATTGACGGCCACCGTGAACGTCCAGACGTAGCCGTTGGTCATCGGGATACCTTGATCAGATTCTCTGCCAGCCGTGACGATCGCAGTCACCTGTTCACCTGGTACGAAAACGCTGTCAGGGACAAGGGATACCGCCCGCGCTGCCGGGTTGTAGCTGATAGTACCGGGGTGGCTGCCCGTCTGGCTGCCGTAGATCACGAACGTAGTGTCATTGAAGGTCGCAGGATTCATATCGGTGTTGAATGCCGCCGAGACGATAGTGTTTGCCGGAGCGGCCACTTCATTCTGGTCGGGGGTGGTGGCGACCACGACAGGGGGCAGTCCATTCAGACCGACAAATGTCGGTATCACCGCCTTCAGGCCGTTATCATACTGGGAGAAAATCACAATGTTACTTGGCGCCATTGTGGCTGTGTCGATCAGAATGTACTGTGTATCACTCGGGTCCGGCGTAAGGCTAAACCAGGCCGAAGCAATCAAGCCGCTGTCGGGGGGACTGGGCACTGCGTTCATGACACGAACGAGGCCAAGCACAGCTTTGTCCGTGCTGATAGAATCAAACTTGTTGCCATAGCTTGAGTACAGCGAGCCGACGAAACTGATCGAGTCGCACGTGAGAGGAGAAGTGGCACACGAGAACGAAAAGGGAAGCGACAGAGCTGGGAAAGTATCGGCAGCATTGAGGAAAAAATCAACTCTGGCAGTGGAGTCCCCCGGCGGAACGGCAATGTTCCTGATTGACACCGTATCGGCACTGGACATTGGCAACACGTAGGGACCTGGTGGGTTACAGGTAGGCGGTGGCGGTGGGCCACTATGGAAGAGGTAGTCGGACAAGTACTGTAAGTCGTTGTTGTTCACACCTGAGATACCATCGACATTAGCGACAGCGATTTCCGGGATCGGGGCAGGACCGCCATTGTAGAGATAGTTCACGATGTAAGAAAAATCTGCAACATTAATCATGTCGTTGCCGTCCGCATCACCACACATGGACTGGGCGTGTAATGATGCGTTGCCCGCCAGGACAAATAACGATAAGAGTAAAAGCGAAACGATCTTGAACTTTGGAAGCATGGAGTTACCTTTTCTGTGTGGGCCGAAGGGCTTATGACTGACCTACTGATTGTAGGCCAGGTTCAGCGCGATAATAATACATCACCCCCTCCGACCCTGTTCCATTTTGGCTTCAATATCGGTCAATAAGAGGATTTTGTCAAGCAAAAAGAGGAGTTGCAGGCGTTATGATCATTCGCCCACTCCTGCCAGCAGAGGGTCAAGGGCAACCTCTTCAGGCGTGGGGCCGTCATGGTGAGCGGAGTTGAACCATCGCCGGCAAGCAGGTTTTGTCGCCCTTCGACTTCGTTCTGGACGACTTCGGGTGAGTTGGCTTCACCTGTTCTTCGAATTCGCCGGGTGAACTGGTAGTAGGCTCCATCCAGCGTGAACCACATCGTGGCGCCACCGGCATTGGCCCGGAAGAGGATTTGATCGTCCCACTGCCCCTGGTTTTCGGTGAAGGCCAAGGGCATCGAAGCCAGGCCAGTAACTACATTCAATGGGGCAGATGTGGACATCTGCCGCCCACCAAACTCGCCTCTGGCGAGCCGCCCACCGATCGTTGTGGCCTTGGTCGTTGGGCTGTCAGCGGCTGAGGCTGAGCCGAGGCCTAAGACCGTGATGGCGAGAAAAGCGATCGTTATAGTAGTGTGTTTCATGGCATTCCTCCACTACGTTGACCAGACGTAGAAGTTGTATTTTGTCTCCTGCGTTTATTATTATAAGGAATTAAGTCATGTCAGTCAAGTACGATCTCCTGTCTCACTGACCCGGTATGCCCTTGACTTGACACTCAGCGCCGTTTTATTCCTCTTATGCAATACCGGTATCCTCGTCGGGTAAGTCGCCTGGCACGCCTCGCACCCTCTCGTCCGTACGTTTTCTTATTCTTCGTTTACATTCTGGCCATGTTTTTCTTCACCGGTCTGCGTCTTTTGTTTGTGCTGCATTTCCACGAGCAGCTCGCAGGTGTGGGTTTACAGCAAATCCTGACCGGGTTTCTTATAGGTCTGCGGTTTGATCAAATCGTAGTGTTGTTTGCGTTGCTACTCCTTGTTCTCGTTCTACCCTGGGCGAGTCTGCGATCTGGCATCGTGCGTAGACTCACATTGGCATACCTGACGGTGATATTCTCACTGGCATGGATACTCACTTTCATAGACATACGATTCTATTTCTATTTCCACTCCCATCTGAACTTCATGGCTGTCGATTACGTTGACGAGGGTCCGATAGTGTGGAAGATGATGGTTGCAGATCCGATGTTCTACCTGTTCACGGGACTCTGGGTCTGTCTGTCAGTGCTTTTTCCTGTTCTGTCAGCCGTTATCAGCAAAAAGACCAGGAAACTTCCCCACAGGCGTTCGTGGCCGAATCAAATCATCTATTTCCTGCTGGCAGTGGCGCTGACTTTCGCCGGAATCAGAGGAAGATTAGGCATATCTCCCATGGACTGGGGTGTGGCCTACTTCAGCCAGAACCATTTTCTTAATCAATTGGCCCTGAACGGCGTATATACGCTCGGAAGGGCTATAACCGAAGAGCATGGCGATCCCCGGTTGTCATACCTGAGCGAAACGGAACGCTTTCCGTTTGTGCCTTTCTCCGAGGGATTAGACACGGTGCATACAATGCTGGAGCAGGGAAATGGTACATGGCTTGAACCCTCGCAATCAATCCTGCGCAGGACTCATCAGGAAAAGTCACAGATCGGCTTCAAGCCGAACATCATACTGGTGATGATGGAAAGCTGGACGGCTCTTCATACTGGCGCTCTTGGCTCCAAGCGGGGATTGACGCCGTATTTCGATCGCATGGCCTCAGAGGGAACCCTCTTTACGAACTTTTATGCTAACGGTATTCGCACCAACTATGGTCTCTCGGCAGTGCAGTGTTCTTTCCCATCGCTTCCCGGTCGAGCTGTTATAAAGAGATACAATGCCCGGCATCCATTCCGGACGCTATCGGAGATTCTTCATGACCGAGGATATTTCAATGCCTTTGCCTATGGTGGCGATCTCGCCTTTGACAATATGGAAGGCTTCTTTACCCAGAAGCACTATGATCGTTTTTACGGAGAGAGCTATTTCGGTCACGAGAATGCTTTCTCGAAATGGGGTGTGCCCGACCATATCGTTTTTGCAAAGAGTGCTGATCTGACAGACTCATTGCCGCGGCCGTTTCAGATGACAATCCTGACCATCTCCAACCATGAACCGTTTGACCTGCCGGATTCATCGGTGCGGCGCTACATGGACGCCTCCGACAGCTCCAGAATCTTCAATTCACAGATATATGCTGACTATGCACTGGGACAGTTTATTATGAGTATGATATCAAAACCTGTTTTTGACAGCACTATCTTTGTCTTCACTGCAGACCACGCCAGGTTTGGCTCCGGACGATACCGAGGAGACCCTCAGGACTTCCATGTTCCCCTGTTAATATACTCACCAAGCATTTTAGGAAAGGAAGGAAGGAGGGTAGCAACGTTTGGCAGTCAGATTGATATCATCCCAACCCTTATGGGTTTGTTAGGCAGCGACTATGTGCATGCAAGCTGGGGGAGAGACCTGTTGAAACTGTCGGAGGGTGATGTCGGCTTTGCCCCGATGAATGTCTTTGATCGCATTGCCTGCATTGACCGCGATTACTTTTATTTTGAAGTGCTTGGCCATAGCACAGCGCTGTATGACACTGAGATGTTAGATCAGACACCAATGGATGTAAAGGAGGAAAAGCGAGCTGACTTCCTTCGCATCCAGCGCCACCTGCGGATATTTATGCAAATTGCTGAACAGCTCTCGACGCCGGGAAGACATTAGCTTCGTAAGTCGAGTATCTCATTCATCTATTTGAGCAGAACTTCTTTCGGAGCCCGACATGCTGTGGTAACGGGACACACAGGTTTTACCAGGATCGTCATCCATGCAAAAGCAGGGATCCATATTCTGCGTTTGATGTTCTCGTCCACTGGATTCCCGCTTTCGCGGGAAAGACATTGTTGAGATCTCGGATGGTTACAGCTTTATTTCACCTACTGTCTTCTCAACTGCTTCTATGATTGAGGCGTCACGTACCAGATCGGTGACAACCTCAATATCAGGGTACAACGGACGGTCATCGATCAGCCTTTCAAGCTTGCTCCGTATGACAGAGTAAGCAGCCTCGGAGCCTTTTCCCGCCTTCAGCGGCCGTTTGAAATCCAGCGCCTGCGCTGCGGACATGAGTTGGATAGCTACCACGATTTCGGTGTTGCGGATGATTTCGGTCAGCTTTTTGGCCGTCACCGATCCCATGCAGAGATGGTCTTCCTGATCCGCCGAGACCGAGATATTGTCGACGACCGCCGGATGAGAAAGCACCTTGTTCTCAGACACCAGTGCCGCCGAGGAATACTGTGCTACCATCAGGCCGGAATTGAGCCCTTTCCCTTCGACGAGGAAATCAGGTAATCCAGAGAGAACCGGGTTGAGCATGCGATTGGTATGGCGCTCGGCGAGATCGGCAAATTCTGAGACGGCAATACAGAGGAAATCCTGCGCCATAGCTACCGACTGACCGTGGAAATTGCCCGCTGCGATGTATTCATCCTCTTCGGTAAAAAAGAGCGGATTGTCGGCAACACCGTTGATCTCGTCCAGATGCTCCCTGGTTGCGTACTTGATGGCATCGAGCGAAGGCCCCAGTATCTGCGGGATACAGCGCAGCGAATAGGCGTCCTGTACTTTGCCCTTGTTGGCCGGTATTGTCTGCGACCCCTCAATGATCCTCCGGACATTTTCCGCTACCACGATTGGACCGCGATGATTTTTAATCTTGTGCACCCGAGGATCCAAACCAGAAGGGTTTGAGCCAACACAGTCAAACGTCATCGCGGCGGCAATGATGGCATTTTTGGCCACCTTCATGGCGTCAAAAAGAGCTAGCGCGCCGACACCGGTAAAGGCCTGGGTGCCATTAATCAGACCCAACCCTTCCTTGTAAGATAGTTTGAGGGTTTTGATACCAGTGGCCTTCATCGCCTCAGCACCGGTCATTCTTTTACCGTTGTAATCGGCTCTGCCCTCGCCCATGACCACTTCAGCCATCTGAGACAAGGGCGCTAGGTCACCGGAGGTACCAACAGAACCTTTTTGATAGATCACCGGGTGCACCCGCTTGTTGAGCATCTCAACTAGCGTCTCTACCATCTGTAGACGTACGCCGGAATACCCCTTGGCCAGGACGTTCGCACGCAATAGCATTGCCGCCCGCACGTCGCATTCCGGTATCGGATTGCCAACGGCTGCAGCATGCGAATATACGATACGTTTCTGCAGCTCCTCTCTCTGCTCGGGTGAAATCTGGATGCTGGCGAACTCCCCGATACCTGTTGTCACGCCGTAGATTGGTATGTTCGCCTCGACCTTGCGCTCAATTACAGCCCGGTTGGCTGTTATGGCATCGTTTGCCTTATCGGAGAGGTTGACTGTTGCAGAACCACGGCAAACAGTGTCTATTTGTTCAATCGTCAGGTCGTCACCTGTCAGGACAACTTCTTTTATCGCCATTTCTTTATCACTCCATTTATTGTTTATTTACAAACTAATCTACACGACGTTTTACAGAAATGAAATGAACAAATGCAACGTTATCGTCTACTCGTCCTGCAGACCAGAGGCTGAGGTGGGAGTATAGCGAGTCATGACCGTTGTAACTGGTCGGTGCTGAGAGCGCAAAGCCGGGGCTATAACTGTGACACGTCCCATAGCGTGACCTCCAACCAAAAAGGTACAACCGCAAAAAGCCGTTGTCAATTGGATTCGGGCGGGTCATATTGGCGGAACAAGTAGGGCAGGATCCCTGCGATCCCGGAATTTGCAAGCTGTTTTTCCCCACACTTCTCCTTCTGAAATCAATTATACTGTAGAGTCATGAACCAATGCACGCCGAAGACAATATCGTTTCAGACAGTCGGGTGTCGGCTCAATCAGTATGAGACCGAACGGATGGCCGCCCGACTGCATCCACATGGATTCAGACGCGCCCAAAAACGTGAACCTGCTGATCTCTATATTATTAATACCTGCACCGTCACGCACCGTGCCGCCTCCGACTGCCGGTATCTTGTCCGGCGAGCCGCACGCGAAAACCCCAACGGACGGATCGTAGTCGTCGGCTGCTACGTGGAACATGAACCGAACAGACTGGCGGCAATGGACGAGGTAGATGTGCTTATCGGTAACAGTGAGAAGGATGCCATTGCGGACATTCTAGCTCAAAAGCTCCCTGACCTTTTCGACCATGAGCCTGACAAGAGTTGCTCTACCGCGGTGACTGATTTTCATGAGCGCAACCGCGCCTGGATCAAGATATCCGACGGCTGCAACCAGCACTGCTCATTCTGTATCGTCACAATTGTCAGGGGGAACCTGATACATCGTCCTGCCGTAGAGATCATAGACGAAATCAACAATCTGGTCAAAAACGGCTACAACGAAATCGTTCTGACCGGTGTGAACATGGGATACTACAAAGATGAAAGTACTAAACCGCCCGTGAAAAGCCTATCAGAGCTCTGCAACTTGATTATGGATGAGACCAACCTGTACCGCCTTCGCCTGTCATCAATTGAGCCGCAAACAGCGACTGACGAACTGATTGAGGCATTTGCTTCGTCTAACGGTCGCATCTGCCGACATTTTCATCTGCCGTTGCAGTCGGGGTCACCTCCAATTCTCAAACTGATGCGCCGTCCCTACGACCTAGAGACGTACCTTAAGAAAGTAGCAGCCCTTAAAGATGCGGCGCCCAACACAACTGTAGGGGCTGATGTTATAGTCGGTTTTCCTGGTGAGACGCAAGAAGATTTTGACCAGACACGCCTCTTGTGCGAGTCGGGAGTTATTGATTACCTGCACGTATTCAGCTACTCTGACCGCACGGGAACGGCCGCTGCTGAAATGAACGGGAAGCTAAATCCCAACGTAATCAAAGAGCGCAACACGATCCTTACTCGCATCTCGAACGAGCTACGCTTCAAATCGCATCAACGCCAGATAGGTAAGACACTGGAGTTCATCGCTGAACACAAAAGAACTACCGAGGGCTTCTACTGGGGGATCTCCGATAACTATCTGCGCGTTAAGCTTCCCGGTGAGATAAACGGCGGTAAAGAGATCGTCAGGATCAAGATCACGGCTGCCCACAAAGACCACATGGAAGGTGACGTTGTCACATCGTAACTGGGTTTGAGCGCTTCTCTTTCCATTTATACTGTTTATTAGCTTTCTTAAATCATGTTACGTCATGTTTCGACTCCGCTCAGCATGACGTGACCTGAAAACACAATATCCGGCATGCTTAGTCACCATGAGCCGTCCAGGTCCGACCCTGTTGGGCGGGGTCAAAGGGTGGGGCCATAAATATATATCCCTTTGTCCGTCTCCTCTTCACATCATGACAACCTAAAACCGTGTCACTTATTTCCCGCCGAGTTGGAAAAAAATTCTTGTTCTCCATTGATTAGCTAAACAGGCGCAAGCTCTCGGCTCTACCTAACTCCATTATTTCCAACAGGATGCGGCCCAGGCGACATCTGCGGCACGGCCGTTGCTTTCGGATGCGATGGGAAAATAGTATTGAGCGGAGTTATGTGTGACTGACGAGCAAAAAAACAAAGATAAAACCAAAGAACCACAAGAGGAAAAGGCGCCTCCCAAGAAGAACGGCTTGATCAAATACATCCTCTTCGGCGTGATCGGTATCGTTGTTGTTGCAGGTGTGGCCTTTGCCACTCTTCTGATTCTAGGGGGTGACCATCCCCATTCTGCACAAGAAGAAACTGCTGAAAAGGCCACCGAGGCTCCTGCTCAGCATGACAATCCCAATATTGCTGAAAGCCTTGCTATTGAAGGGCTTGACCAGAATGCGACGGATCTAATATCGGAAAATCTGGCTATGTTCGACTATGAACCGGATGCGAGCGAGATAGAGAGCGAGGCATTTGGCATGTCGGTTGGGGACTCTATCCAGGCAGCTAACTGGCTGAAGCAGGAAAAGGCAACGCTTTCCAAGAAAGAGAAGGAACTGGACAGCCGGGAGAAAGAGCTGCAACGGCTCGATAAACAGGTAAGCCAGAAGATCCTGCGGATAGAACAGGTGGAATCGGCTCGGATCACCAGCTTGGCCAAACTGTACGACAGCATGGATTCCCGGGCTGTCGCCAAACTGATGGCCAACCTTGATGATAAAACTGTCGTGTCCATTCTGCCAAGGATGAAAATCAAGAATGCCTCCGCGGTTTTGCAGTTACTGCCGCCAAGACGGGCCGCAAAGCTCTCAAAACAGATGATAACGATCGCTGAGAAATAGAAATGCTAAATCCCAGCAGTCAGATACTTGACCTGTTGACACCCGAGGCAAGTGCAACCCCCTTGCCGCACTCATCTGATGCGGCCGATCAGACTGAAGCACCCGCCTTCGGCGTCGTCCTCGCTGACACAATAGAAGAGGCTCACCCGCCTAACGAACAGTCACCAGCCCATTCATTTGATGACTCACCTGCTGAAGGTTCCTGTGACAAGGAGCTGTCGCAGGGTGGCATGACTAAAACAACGCCTGCGCCGCTATTGGAAGCACTGATATCCGGTAAGCAGACCGGCGATATCTTATCCGGCCAGCAGCTCGATGCTGAACCCGGAATGTATGAAATCCAGGACTGGTCACTATCTGACAATGTCTTACTGGCCACCGTTGCGAACAAAAATGATAAGTCCCATACCTTCACACTCTCAATACCGGCAGAACATCTAAAAGCTGGGGTTGATCCGAACCTGTTGCCGGTCGTAGAGACGAATTTGACGGAGCAGAATGCACTTGCGTACGAAGAAGCGAGCCTTGAGCAGTACCTTTCAAAGCTAAACCTCAAAGAAATCGAAATCATCCAACCCACTAACCTAACGGAAGCTGAATCAACCGCCAAGCCTTCCACTCTCAGCATCATCGGGAACGGTATCGGGCAAACGATGGTGATCCAGGCCCAAGTGGGTAAGGGAAACCTGCAAACTGCGCGTGAAAAGCTATCGGGCAGTTCCAAGCCAGGGAAAGGCGATGGTGGCGTTGTCAAATACGCAACTGCAAATAAAAACGTCTCCACGAACATGCAGACTGATCCCATCGGCGATCCTTGGCAGGCTTTGTCCAAACCTGCTGTGCCGGGAAGGAACGGGCACGTGTCCGAGGATGATCTCACATTCATGAGTTCGGAAAAGATGGAGACCTTCACTATCTTCGAAGAGTTGCCTGTTGACACACGGATTGATCATCGGCAGTTGAACGTACGGCAGGTGCGCTTCACACTTCCCGACAACGTTAAGTCAATACTCAGGCCAAACGGTTACGCCATAACGCTAAGAATCGAACCTGAACATCTCGGCCCGGCGAAGTTGAGCCTGACAATGATCAATGACAAACTGCAAGCCCGTGTGATCGTGAACGACCCCATGGCTAAAGCAGCTGTCGAAGCGTCGCTCTATCGTCTTGTCGACCAGCTATCCAAAGCCAATATCGAAGTCGATCACGTCGAGGTTACCATTAGTGGCGAAAGCACGCGTGATGGATTTTTTGAGCGCCGCCCCCGATGGCACCGTTACTCAGGCCGGGCCGGAAGGCTCAGCCCTGCTGATGCTTTAAGCCCCGGGCAACAGGTAGCCGCTCTGGGATCGGTTCCTGGCCCGGCGTTGTACGTAGGAGCCGATGGTGTGAATCTTTTAGCTTAGGAGGTGATTTGTATGAGTTCTATTTCGGATATCACAACCAGTTATGTGAACACGGGAAGCGCCAGCATCAGCACCGAGGAGCTCGGTAAAGACGAGTTTCTGCAGCTGCTGATCACCAAGCTACAGTATCAGGATCCGCTGAACCCAATGAATGATGAAGATTTCATAGCTCAAATAGCGCAGTTTTCCTCGTTGGAACAGATGCAAAACATCGCTGAGGCTGTAAATGAGTCCAATAGCCTGACCTACTTGCAGATGCAGTCACTCAATAATGTTATGTCGGCAGGGTTCGTTGGCAAGGACGTTCAGGCCGTTTATGACAGAGTCTATGTGGATGCTGATAACGCGCCGCGGATCGCATACACCTTATCCTCATACGCCGGCTCTGTAGAGTTTGAGATCAGCGATGAGTCCGGCGATGTGGTGGCAACGATCAGGGAGGAAGATCTCACGGCAGGCAGGCATACGTTCACGTGGGATGGCAAGGACGATTTCGGCAACCGGGTGCCCGAGGGGCAATACACCATCCAAGCAGTAGCGACAGACGCTTCCGGTGCGACATTCAACCCGGATCTTTTACTAACCGGCACAGTCGAGGCAGTAATCTACCGCGACGGCGTGGCCTACCTGAAAGTAGACGGTATCGAGATACTACTGGGCGACATTACGGCTATTGGCGAGAAGGGTGCGTTTGACAGTGACGGCTGAGACCCGCACCGGGTAAATGATACTTGTAAAGGACAGAATGCTAAGATGAGCGCAACTAACGGAGTACGAGTTACGTGTCAGCAGCGGCCGGTTGATCTTATCGATATTTCCCGGCGATGTGACCAAACCCAACCCAAGAAGGAGCCGCACAAAGCGTCTTTCAGGGAGATGTTCTCGAAGGAGATGGCTGCATCTCGCGAACTGAGCTTTTCCCGACATGCTCACGAGCGCATGTTTTCACGGGGTATTGAGCTGAGTGACGAAAGCCTGACCCGGATTGCCGATGCGATTGATAAAGCCGGGGCCAAAGGGTCCAAAGAGACGCTGATACTGACCGATGAGGCAGCGTTTGTTGCATCCGTGGACAACCGAACGGTCATAACCGCTTTTGACCGGGACAACCTTCGCCAGGGAGTTGTCACTTCGATTGACTCGGCGGTGATAGTGTGAATATGAAAGCACAAAAAGAAACAATAATAGACAAATGGGCTGGACCCCATGATGATGGGGAGGCCCTGCGTGAAAGCAGGAGGTAACCAATTATGATGGCATCACTATTTGCCGGCGTTTCCGGCCTGAAGAACCACCAGGTCAAGATGAACGTAATCGGTAACAACATCGCAAACATAAATACCATTGGCTTCAAGGCCGGTCGGGTCAATTTCCAGGAAGCCCTGGTACAGACCTTCAAGGGGGCCGGTCGTCCGTCTTCAATTACCGGCGGCACCAACCCGGTCCAGCTAGGGTTGGGCATGCGCGTCGGCACGATTGACAACCTGTTCCAGCAGGGAGGGTTGGAGATGACTGGCCAGATAACAGACCTGGCGATCCAAGGCTCAGGATTCTTCATCCTGGGAGATGATAACGGTAACAAGTTTTACACGCGTGCAGGCGCTTTTGGTTTTGACGCCAACTCTCACCTGGTCGATCCCGCCACCGGGACTTATGTGCTGGGGAAAATGGCCGACACCTCCGGTCAAATCCCTTCAGTGGCAACCCTTGGCAAAATAACGCTGCCGTTCGGTCAGCAAGACCCGGCAAGACCGACCGAGGCAGTCACCCTGGCTCGCAACCTGACACCGACAGCCTCTGATTCCCTGGCCACTTTGGTCTCCCCGGGTTTGTCCAATGTACTGAGCGCTTCGGGAACGGCCGTTAACGGCGTCGGCGGAGTACATACGATAACTATCACCGGCAATCAGGCTCAAAGCGCCTCTTATACCAGCGCCCTATCCGGGATGGGCCTTACAACCACGCTCAATTCACTTGGAGTGACTGTCTTTGACGATTTTTCCATGACCATTGACGGTTTCCGCACAGAGAATATTTCGGGCTTGACCGCCGACTCAACAATCTACGACTTGATCAGCGCCATCAGCCAACTGGACGGTATCTCGGCTGAGCTCACAGGCTCCGGCGAGATCAAGATTACACGCGACCGACCCGGCTCGCCCGCCGACTACGGGCTCGAGTCATCAGGTTCTGCAGCAGGCAACATTGTTGAAGAAATCTTCTTGAACGGCATGGGGCTCCCTGCTGGTTCGACCTTTGTCTCCAGCGGCGGAGCTGCTACCACCCTCCAGGCGACCGACTCCTTTCTGCCGGATAAGGGCAGCGGTATAGCCTCGGGACCAATCTCGACAGCGCTGGACCTGGTGATTGATGACACAACCGGTCTGGCAACGGGCTTGAGCGGCATTGGCAGTGGAGGTGTAGAGATCAAAACCGGTACTGGCGGACTGAACGCTACCACAGCCGGTAACGAGCTTGTCATCCAGACCGCTCCAACTACGCACACCACGTCCATCAACGTATTCGATTCCCAGGGTGGTAAACACACGATGTCAATTGAGTTCTTCAAGTCAATCGTCCCTAACCGCTGGGAGTGGACAGTCACAATGCTCGGCAACGAGGCTGTAACTGGCGGCGGGAGCGGTTACGTCACCTTCAATTCCGAAGGATCGTTAAACACTTTCAATTACAGCGGCGGCTTGTCGGCAGTGACTATCAACCCTGGAAACGGAGCCTCCATCATGAATATCACTATTGACGCCGGAACAGTTGGCGGCTATGACGGCCTCACAGGTTTAGCCTCCGCCAGCCACACCGCAACATTGATTTCACAAGACGGCTATGGGATGGGCATCCTGGAGAAGATTGCCATCGATCAGTCAGGAAACATATCGGGGGTTTTCTCCAATGGTACCAACCGGGTGCTGGCTCAACTCGTGTTGGCCGATTTTACAAACCAAGCCGGTTTACGAAAAGCCGGCAGATCAATGTATCAGCCAACAGCCAACTCCGGGGAACCTCTGGAAGGTGTCGCCGGGGAGACAATTGTGGCTCAGTTGTTTTCCGGGGCGTTGGAGTCGTCATCGGTGGACATCGCTCAGGAGTTCACGGGCATGATCACCGCGCAGCGCGGATTCCAGGCCAACGCTCGGATTATTACAACCTCGGATACGATGCTTGATGAACTTGTAAACATAAAGAGATAAGAACAAGATGATCAAAGTTAGCCGATTAGATGGTTCCTCGCTCGTGATTAACGTCGATCTTATTGAATCTGTGGAATCAATACCGGAAACAATTGTCTGCCTGACAACAGGGAAAAAAATAATGGTGAAAGAGACAATCGACGAAATCATCGAACGGGTGGTTCAGTTCAAGCGAGTGTCAGGTACATGGACACAAGCTTGGTATAGCCCCAGCACCTCGGATGGGAGTTGACCATGGCCGGTGAAGAAGATAAGACAGTCGTGCAAACAGATGGCGAGGCCAAGGCCTCAGTGGACGAAAGCAAGCCCGGAAAGGCCAGGGGCTCGAAGAAATTGTTTCTCTTTGGCGGCATAGGAGTCGGGGCAATTGTACTTGGTGTCAGTCTGGCGTTGTTCGTCATCAAACCGATGACTTCGGATTCCGGTGGCAACGAGCCGGCCAAAACAGCCCAGGGCGAGTCCTCCAAAGGCCATTCCAAGGTCAAGAAAGACGGCCATGAAAGCGAAGCATCAACCATATATACCATAAAGGATATCATCATCAACCCAGCCGGCACCGGCGGGACCCGCTTCCTCTCGGTTTCCTTTGCCTTTGACCTTGAGTCGGAGGAGCTGAAAGCAGAACTTGAAACACGGGAGCCGGTTATCCGGGATGCTCTGATTACTATTCTGTCCTCCAAGACGGTAGCTCAGTTGACTGATCCCAGACAAAAGGAAATCGCCCGCTATCAGATAAAGAAGAGGATTTCGGACCTGATGAAGACCGATGGGTTGGCAGGGGTCTACTATACGGATTTCGTGCTACAATAGGGAATATGCAAAGTGGCTAAGATTCTTACACAGGAAGAGATTGACGCCCTACTGACCACAGTAACTGAGGGTGAGTCGGAAACCCAAGGGGGGAATCTTGGTAGCCGCAAGCTACAGTCAATCATTGCTTACGACTTCCGGCATCCCAACCGTGTCTCCAAGGACCAAATTCGCACCCTGGAAAACATGCATGACAACTTTGCGGGCCACTATGCCTCAACATTGTCGGCTATGCTCCGTGCGCTCGTCGATGTCGATCTAGTTTCCGTCGACCAGATAACCTACTCTGAATTCATCATGTCTTTGGTTACACCATCCTGTACATATACGTTCGCAGCCCCGCCGCTTGACGGAGTCGCACTGGTAGACTTTAACCCCACCCTCACTTTCTCATTCATTGACCGCATCTTTGGCGGCAATGGCAAGCTCCTCGAGACCGAACGGGAACTGACCGGGATCGAACGAACGGTGATGGGTCGGCTCTCCACGAAGCTGTACCGCGACTTAGAGATGGCATGGGAGAATATCGCCAAGATTGCAGTTGAGCAGAAGAGCTTCGAGACGAACCCACAGTTTATTCAGATTGTGCCACCCGGAGAAACAGTGGTCGTTGTTTCCCTCCAGGTTAAGCTTTTCCAATCGACAGGACTGCTGACCCTATGCTACCCCTATGTCTCGCTTGAGCCGATCATCACAAAACTATCAGCACAGAACTGGATCGACGCCACTAAGAAGAAAAATCTGGAAAGCGACCAAGAGATGAATCTGCGAAACCTGTCTCAAGTTGATGTCGAGGTGGCAGCAGTGCTGTTGCATAGCAATCTCAGGATGAATGATTTTATGAGACTTAAGCAGGGGGATATCATCCCTTCCGAGAAGAAGATCGAGCTACCTATAGAGGTCTACATAAACAAAAGAAAGAAATTCAGGGCAAGACCGGGATTGTCAGGCAAAAAGCGCGCTTTTCAGGTGATTGAGGAGTGCGATGATTTGTTGAAGGAGAGTTGATACATGGCAGATGAAAAGAACATAGAGACTCCAGACGAGATTGAGGTATCTGAAGACCAGGCGGCACAACCATCGGAGAACGCCGAAACTACCGGTGATCAGCCCTCCAGCGAACAGCCTGCCAGCGATGCCGGCGACACCCCCGCGGTAGAACAACCGGAGGAAAAACCCAAGGACGCCGGCAAGGAGGATGCTCCTAAAGGTGACTCCGACGAGGCAATGTTGACCATGCTGAACAACCTGCCCGAGGAGGGATCCGGAGCCTCGCCGGAAGAGATCGACTTCGGCAAGACACCGGCTGCGAAAGCGAAATTCCAGCAGTTGTCACAGACGGCAGGGCAATCGGAGACAACAAATATCGATCTGTTGATGGACATCAACCTCCCGGTGTCAATTGAGTTGGGCCGAGCCAAGATGTCCATCGCCGATATTCTCGGACTCGGGCCAGGTTCGGTAGTAGAGCTGAACAAGCTGGCCGGTGAACCGGTCGACGTTCTGGTCAACCACAAGATCGTGGCCAAGGGTGAGGTGGTCGTCATCGATGAGAACTTCGGCGTCCGCGTTACCCAGTTGATGACACCTGAAGAAAGGTTGAAGCTCCTTGGAGAAGAAGAGTAAACGGATACGCCGGCCTCTGGTGGCCGTTGCCGTTATCATGCTTGTTGCTTTGGCTGGTCTGCTGGCTGTTAACACTGACCCAGCGGCGGCTGACGGTAAGGCCAATAGCCAGAGCGCCGCTCAGATTGTAGAACATGGAAGCGATACTCACCAGTCAAGTTCGTCCTTCTACACTTCTGCTCTGCCTTCCTTGGCCAGGATGGTTGGCGCGCTTCTAATCGTCATTGTTTGTATCTACCTGGGACTGTATGCATTGAAACGCACGACCATGAGACGATATTCCAGAAACGGGCAACACCACCTGCTGGAGGTATTGGAAACCACCTGTGTCGCCCCCAAGAAAACTGTATCGCTTGTCAGGGTCGCCAACAAAGCAGTGCTGGTCGGCATGACGGACAGCCAGATGTCGCTTCTCGCCGAACTTGACCCCGACCAGACTGCGGAAATCATGGCAGCGCAGAGTGAAGAGAAACAGACAGACCGTTTTGGGCAGTTGCTCAAATCGGTATCACATCGGATCAGACAAGTGAATGTGAAAAAGAGCCGAACCGCTCTTGAGACATAGCCAGAACACTCGCTCATTTTCGTCAACGGAATAGGCCGACGGTTTTCGCAACATGGATGTTGCGAGTTGATGTGAAAGACATAGGAGATGCATAACGCAATCAAAGTCATATTGCTGACCGGAGTCCTCCTGCTGGTTTTGACCGCCAACGCCGTCCCGCAGACTCTTCCCAAAGTGTCCGTGCAGGTCGGAGAATCGGAGAGTCCATCCGACCTCTCCACCACCCTTCAGATTATCGTCCTGATGACGGTCCTGGCTCTGGCGCCGTCCATCCTCATCATGATTACATCGTTTATCCGGTTTGCCGTTGTGCTGTCCTTTTTGAGAAACGCTATCGGCATTCACCAGGCGCCGCCGAATCAACTCCTGGTGGCGCTGGCGCTGATACTGACCTTCTTCGTGATGGCGCCGGCCTTCAACCAGGCTTACAGCAGCGGCATAAAACCGTACCTCGACAAAGAAATAACCCAGGGAGAGGCCTTCAAGGAAACGGTAGCTCCCTTCAGGGAATTCATGCTGGCGCAGACAAGAGAGAAAGACCTCGCCTTATTCGTCAACATCGCCAAACTCGACCAACCGGATAACCCCGATGATATTCCACTTCATGTGCTCGTTCCCGGATTCGTCATCTCAGAATTGAGGACCGCCTTCCAGATCGCCTTTGTGTTGTTTATCCCCTTCCTGGTCATTGACATGGTTGTCGCCTCAGTACTGATGTCGATGGGTATGATGATGTTGCCGCCGATCATTGTCTCGCTGCCGTTTAAGATACTGCTGTTTGTGCTGGTGGACGGTTGGTACCTGCTGGTGAAATCCCTGGTAGAATCCGTATACGTGTAATGAGGAAATAGTCATGACACCCCAGATGGTGGTAGCTATAGGTCGTGAAGCGCTGATGGTAACGCTGATGATTTCCGGGCCGATGCTCCTTTTCGGTCTAATCGTTGGATTGGTTATATCCATTTTCCAGGCGGTCACCCAGATCCACGAAATGACCCTGACGTTTGTGCCCAAGATTCTCGCTGTAGCCCTGGCCCTCTTGATATTCCTGCCCTGGATGATAAACATAGCTACCGACTTCGCTCGCCACATGTTCGACCTAATACCGGGCCTGGCGGGATAGCGGGCGCTGGGTCTAACCTAATTCAAAATCTCCCGTATAGCCGTTTTCACGAAGCAATTCCAAAGCTATTCTATCAGCCATGTCGTGGTCCTGGGTAGCGGAGAATGCACGCCGAATCAGCTTTTCGTAAACATCATTGATGTATCGTTCATAGCTGTTGATTGCATTTGTGACAACAACCCTGCTCTTAGGAATGCGTATGATATAATCATCTGGCTTGTACGCGCATACAATATAACGGGCCGTCTCCAGTGAATCAGCCTCATAGACCACTGCATTTTCATCGTCTATCACTTCGTATTTGCCAAAGAAATAATGCCCTACTCTTAGAGGAAGTCCGCTCGTTGAAATCTCAGTATATTTCCTTTGGGCTGACGTCTGAAGGAAGGAATTGGGGAATCCCCGCAGGACGTCGGGAATAATATCCTGCTCCACTTGTTTTTTGATTTCCTGGATGCTTACCTCAACTTTAGCGTTAGCACTCTTCTTGCGCATCTTCGGTAGAGACAACCGCTCACGTACAAGTTCAGTCAAGCCTTTGTAGAGTCGTTTCAGATATTTATCCGGGTCTAAACCAACTGCTTCGAGAACAGCTTTATCGAATTCTTGCCGATCTTTGCGCCTGACCTCCTTGTCGATAGCGTATATAGGCCTTTCTAAAAGCTTGCTGAAGTTCCCAAGGATCTTGTTTGTCTGCTTCTTGGTAAATCTGGAATAGTCGAAAAGAAAGACATTGTTTTTCCAATCAACCCCCTCGGTTTTGGTGGCACCATCACCAAGGTTTACTCTGCTGATTAGCTCGCGGTTAAGTGCAATGAACGATGAGTTCAGTAAGGCTGCAATGATGCGATTATCTTCTGAAGGAACATGAAGTTCGAATAGATTGTGATCTACATAGACCTTGCTCTCATTTAGAAAAAACAGAAAACGGTCATTATTAACCATCTGCATAAGTATCGGATACAGCGTTCTATCTCCAAGATCCCACCAGTGTTTCCTTCCTCTTACGCTCGGCACATCAGGCCAGCGGGCCCCCTCTTTAGTCTTCTGCTTTTCACCCCATTCGATGTACTTAAGAGTGCCTTTGTAACCTAGCTTTTTGAGCTCCGCCTTTCTCAAATTGCACATGAATAACTTGTATCGCAGCTTGTCAGGATCTAAAACAATCTGGTCTGCCTCTTTAGGACTTTTTATGACCGGCTTGAGAAAGCGCGATTCTATGTCGCCAGTCCAGCCACGGCTATTTTTTACATTGAGACAACGTGGACGCTTAGCTTTTTCGCCTGTAGGTTCAAGGTAAAAGAAGTCGTTGATACCGGTAGTATAACCTCGCCTGATTTCACCCATCGGAATGAGAAAATCTTTCGCCTTTTCGAGAACGTCAAAGTAAACTTCGGGCGCCCGAAGATATTTCCCCCATTTGGAGAACTGCTTTTCTCGTTCAAGTTCCTTCAACAAGTATTCCTGTTTGACCGAACGAATGCGAAAATCGTCATCTTCTACAGATTGTATACTTTGTTTCTCATCTGGAACTTTGCAGTACTCGACCTTGCGAACCAGCATATCGATATGCCCCCAACGCTCCGATTCTTCAAATGCCAAGTCCCGGAACGGGATCAACTCTTCAAGCTTCTTTTTGACTTTAACAAATCTGACATAATTCTCATTACGCAGATTAGCATCATCGCACCGTTCAAAGATTGTGAAGAGAGTGTTCACCGATGCAAAGTGAAACCACGGTTCTGCCCAGGAGCTGACAATAGCTACGATCCTAAAATGGTCTAAAAAGAATTTCTTGAGTACGTAACCATAATTGACATCAAGCCAGGAATTAGACGTAATAAACCCCATCCTACCATCACGTTCCAAAAACTTTGCACAGTGTAAGAACAGGTACGCGTAGATGTCAGCTTGCCCGGACAATTTCAAGTCGATATGTTTTTTTTGTACTAAGTGATCTATGTACTCTGAAAGTTTCTTATCATCAAGCGTGTGGCTATTTTCAAGTTCCGTTTTTCTGATTTTCTTTTGTTCTTTAAATACTTCAGGATATTCACGGAACCAATCCAAGGCTATTCCTTTCGTTAACTTGTCCTTGTAGCCTCTCTTCTTTTTTTCGATTTGTTCTTGCCTGATAAAAGGGAAGTTGCCCGCCATGCCGGCGAATTTCGGTAGTTTAACCTGCCGTGTAGTCGGATGACCGTGCCTTGATTTTGGAAGGCGGAATTCAAGCTCCTGACCAGGTGAAACGTCAAAGAAATCCAGCACTTTGACTCTCGGAAAGTTTGTGTAATTACCAATGTCTTGACGAAAGAGATTTATGGTAGCCAACTCAGCGGGAAATTTCGCGATGTCTATGCCCCAGATTTGTGATAGCAGATCTATATGAGGCTTGCTGTAATTGGCCTGCCATTTGATTCGAGAGTAGAGCCGATTCAAAAATGTCCCGCTTCCACAGGTCGGGTCCAGATAATGTCCTTTGGGTGACTGTACGACAAACCCAATAATAAGATCAACAAGGTCTTCCCGAGTAAAGTATTGACCTAATCTGCGCTTTTCATTTTCGGGTATAAGGCTTTCAAAGACCTCGCCGATAACATCTTCTCCCAGTTCTCCGAAGTTGTACTCACCCAGCCTCTTCAAAAGATCGGCTAAGATATTGTCACAACTTTTGGGAATCCCGATTTTTTCAATGGGGTCTTCGGCCTCGAAAACAGCCTGCCAGTCTACCTCTCGTGCTTTCTGAAACGCGTTATGGATTACCTTGTCTATCGACCGTGCTTCAGCAGATTCCTTGATAATGTCAGGCAGGTGTGAAAAGTGGCGTCTTACCGTTAGGTAGAACAAAATTCGTGTAATCAGCCCATAGGACCATTGTCTGGCGAGTAGCTTGCGGACATCCCGAGTCGGCATTTCAGGAATGCCTTGCTCGGCAAGGAAGACATCAATATCCTTTTTGAACAGCTTCTTCTGCATTGCCTTACTCAAATGGTCTTCGAAATAACCGTGGAGTTTTTCTGTCGAATCTTGGAGCAGCTTAATAAAGAAGTACTTGTCAGGAGGAAACTTGTGAAGATGGCCTTTCTCATGCAGTTCTTTCAGGTCATCAAGGAATTTCCTTAAATATTCTCGCAGAGAAATCCTTTTGTCTTCACGCAACCATTCGTCCAAAGTGGAGAGAGCATATGTCGGATACGGCTTCTTGACGTTGAGTGTTTTGCCAACATGGTAAAGAACTGCTTCTGTGAAATTCCAAGTCAGCGCGAATTTAACCTTTAGTCGAGCGGCGACCTCCGGAATTCTACCCGTATCTTCTTGTTTCCCAGGGGGTTTAATTTCGATAAACGCAAAAGCGTCTCTGGCGCTTCTGTCGAACCATATGACTATATCAGGAAAGCGATAGGTTTTACCGGATAACCCAGTTTCTATTGTACTTTCCTCAAAAGGGTATCCACCTTGTGACAGAATCCTGTTTATTTCCCCACTGAGCCAGCCGGTAACTTCTCTTTCAGTTGCTTCAGTTCCCATACAGTCACTCTCCTACGCCCTTGAAAATATGAAGGTAGTAAAGGACGTTTGAGTATTCAAGTTTATATCAAGCAACTTCGCATCCATCCCCAAAACTGGCCTTCTGAACTTTTTTCCACCAACACTGGTAAGTTTTTCCACATCAGGGACATCACCTCTATCGCCGACCCAACCGCCGCCCCCTAAGCCCTTGTAGTTCAATGGAATAAAAGTGGCTCCCTACTGTTTCATTCCGGCACATGGTTTGAGACTGTGTAAAGTCGAATAAGCGGAAGTGTAGGTACAAGGTATTGTTTGAGTTTATAAATTTCGGCGAAACCCAGCTACAGGTTTTTCTACTGGTCCTGCTAAGAGCTTCAGGGCTTTTCCTCATGGCTCCGATTTTCAGTCACCGCACGATTCCAACCCTTGTCAGGGTAGGTCTGATGCTCTCCCTGTCTCTGCTCCTCGTCCCAACCGTGGACGCTTCGGCGCTTCCGGAAATCGAATCGCTGTGGCAACTGGCCGGGCTGGCCGCCAAAGAGATACTGGTTGGAATCATAATAGGCCTATTGTTTCGCCTGATTTTCATGGGGGCCAAAACAGCAGGCGCAATGACCAGCTATCAGCTCGGGTTTGCGCTCGTAAGCATGCCCGATGTTGAAGAGGGTGGACAGGTCGCTGTCGTGGGCAACTTCTGGTTCCTGGTAGCTATGCTCATCTTCCTCAGCATCGACGGGCATCATCTGGTCCTTACTGCTTTTGCCGACAGCTATGAAATTATTCCGCCAGGTTTTGTCGCTCTGGCATCCTCGGTAGGCGAGCTCATGATCAAGTACACCGCCTATGTCTTCGTCATCGCTCTCAAGATGGCCGCACCGGTGATGGTAGCCCTCTTTTTGACTGATGTCGCTCTGGGCACGATTGCCAAGACAATGCCCACGATGAATGTGTTTTTCGTCGGTTTCCCGATAAAGATCGGCGTAGGGTTATTGGTCATCGCCATGTCACTGCCGATCTTCTCCTACGTTCTGCGACACGCCATGACATATCTCGACGGCGAATTAAGGCTTGTCTTTACCGCTATGGGGAGGGCCTAAGGCACCATGCCGGAACAGGATTTCCAGGAAAGAACAGAAAAAGCAACCCGGCGGCGGCGCGAGAAAGCGCGCGAGCGGGGACAAGTGGCGCGCTCGCTGGAGCTCAATTCAGCGGCTGTCATCTGCCTCGGCTTTCTGACACTCTACCTTATGGGCCCATACGTGGGAACAAAAATCATGGAGTTGATGAGCCACACCATGTCGAATGCCCCGGCTATCGCTTCATCTGATCCGACCTTCCTCACGATCTTCACTGATAACATGATGAGATTCTTTGCCATCCTGCTGCCGGTTTTTGCCGTCATGACTGTGGTTGCGTTCGGCATCAATATCGCTCAGGTCGGTTTCATGGTCACACCCAAAGCGATGGAGCCGAAATTTGACAAGCTTAATCTTGCCAAGGGAGTCAAGCGGATCCTCTCGCTTAAATCACTGGTTCAACTGGTTCGAGACAGCTTGAAGCTCGTCATTGTGGGGTTTGTCGCTTACTTAGCCATTAAGAGCGAGTTTGAATCCTTTTTCCTTTTGCCCGATCAGACCATTGCCCAACTAGCCATTTCCATGGGGAAGCTGGCCCTCGTGCTGGCCCTGGAAATTGGTCTGGTCATTCTGGCGCTGGCTGTTCTGGATTACCTCTACCAGAAATATGAGTTTGAGAAATCGATTCGCATGTCCCGGCAGGAGCTCAAGGATGAATACAAAGATACTGAGGGCTCGCCGCAGTTGAAAGCACGAGTGCGGCAACTGCAGAGAGAGATGTCGCACAGCCGGATGATGAAGGCCGTGCCGACCGCCGATGTCGTGGTAACCAACCCGACCGAGATCGCGGTGGCTCTGAGGTATGACCCGAAAGAAACCAATGCGCCCTATGTGGTAGCCAAGGGTGAGCGGTTAATCGCACAGAAGATCCGGGAAACCGCCCAGGAACATGGCGTACCGGTTGTTGAGAATAAACCACTGGCCCGGGCCTTGTTCAAGATGTGCGATGTCGGCCAGATGATCCCTATGAATCTCTATCGAGCTGTGGCGGAAGTGCTTGCCTATGTCTACCGCCTGAAAGGAAAGGTGCTGAGTTAGCATGGCAGCGCTGAGAGCACAAAACTCACTGCTGGAAAAACTCGCTTCGCGTTCCGATATTGTCCTCGCGCTAGGCGTGATCGGTATTATCGGTGTTCTCATTATCCCACTCCCGACTGCCTTTATGGATTTCGCACTGGCTTTCAACATCACCTTCTCCCTGGTGGTGTTGTTGACAACGCTATACGTGATCCGCCCCTTAGACCTTTCGGTCTTTCCAGGGATGCTGCTGGTAGTTACACTGATGCGGCTGTCTCTCAACGTTGCCTCCACCAGATTGATTCTCGGGCAGGCTTACGCCGGCGAAGTCATCAACTCCTTTGGGTACTTCGTAGTACAGGGAAACTACGTCGTCGGGTTCATCGTTTTCGTCATCCTTGTCATTATCCAGTTTGTCGTCATCACCAAGGGAGCAACGCGTATTTCCGAGGTGGCGGCCCGATTCACGCTGGATGCCATGCCGGGCAAGCAAATGGCAATCGATGCCGATCTCAACGCCGGTATCATTACCGAAGCGGAGGCCCGCACCCGTCGCCAGGAGATCTCCCGCGAGGCTGACTTCTACGGCGCTATGGACGGTGCGTCTAAATTCGTGCGCGGGGACGCTATTGCCGGCATCCTTATCACGCTGATCAATATCATTGGCGGATTCATCATCGGTATCGCCATCAATAGCATGAGCTTGTCCGAGGCGCTGCGCACCTATTCTCTGCTTTCGATCGGCGATGGCCTCGTCACGCAGATACCTGCCATGCTGGTTTCCACAGCTTCCGGCATCATCGTCACACGGGCGGCGTCAACTTCCAACATGGGAGCTGACCTGACAAAGCAGCTCACTCGTCAGCCACGGGCGATCTTCATAACGGCTGTGGTGCTGTTCGTCTTCGGGATGCTTCCAGGTATGCCAACGTTCACCTTCATGACGCTCGGCACGGTGGTGGGTGGCATCGGATATATAACCAACGAAGCAAAAAAGAAGAAAAACCAGGAGGCTGAAGCAGCCGAAAAGAAAAAGGCCCAACTGGCTCAACAGCCTCAGGAGCGGACGGAAGATCTGCTGAAAGTCGATACCCTCGGCTTAGAAATAGGCTATGGGCTGATACCTCTGGTTGACCCCAACCAGGGAGGCGATCTGCTCAACCGTATAGCGACCATTCGTAAACAACTGGCGGCTGAGTTGGGTATCATCGTACCGCCGATCAGGATTCGCGACAACGTACAGCTCAGTCCCAACGAATATCAAATCAAGGTTAAAGGGATTAAGATCACCGGATGGGAGCTGATGCTCGACCACCTGTTAGCCATCAACCCAGGTTTTGTCAAGGAGAAGCTCGACGGTTTCGAAACCGAAGAACCGGCCTTCTCGCTGCCGGCAACCTGGATCATCCCCGGTCTGAAAGAAATAGCTGAAACCAAAAGCTTCACCGTGGTTGAGCCGTCGGCAGTTCTGGCCACGCATCTTACCGAGGTCACTCGCGCGTCTGCAGCCGAAATACTTACCCGCCAGGATGTCCAGCACCTTGTCGACACTCTCAAAGAGGATTACCCGGCGCTGGTTGAAACAGTTATCCCGGAGGTCGTACCGCTGGGAACGCTGCAGAAAGTCCTGCAATCACTCTTGAAAGAACGCGTCCCGATTCGTGACCTGGCGGCTATCGTCGAAACCATATCTGACTACATTGGCGCAACCAAAGACAGCGACATCCTCGCTGAGTACGTTCGCATGGCCCTCAAACGGCAGATAACTGAGATGTACAAGGATAAGGAAGGCCACATAAACGTCTTCACCATCGACCCGGTCCTCGAACAGACCCTCTCGGATTCAATCCAGAACACCAAGCAGGGGCTGATGCTTGCGGTGGAGCCCACCATGGCGGAAGCCCTGCTAGAGAAGATCGGCGAACGCGTGACCGAGATAGAAACCGCCGGGCACACGCCCCTTTGCCTCTGTTCGCCGAATATTCGTCTAGTCCTCCGGCGACTGGTCGAGGCGAAGTATTCGAACTTAGCGGTAGTCTCATACAACGAGATTCATCCGGAAGTGGAAGTCGTTTCCATAGGAATGGTGAGGTTGCAGGATGATAATTAAGTCATTTAGCGCCGACTCGGCCGCAACTGCCTTGAAAAAGGTACGGGAGGAAATGGGCCGTGACGCCATTGTGCTGAGCACGCGTCAACTAAACTCGGGCTCCAACCGTCGTGGAATCGAAATAACTGCCTGCATAGACAGGCCGACAGTAGCCCAGGTTGCAACCATTATACCCAGTACACTTCCAACCAAGCCGTCTTTCACCAAAAGCGGACCCGACAGACCGGCTGCCAAGACACCCCAAACTAACAATCGGATAGGAACGGTTGGTGTGCAAACAAACGGCGTCGACCTCGAAGACAGGACCCAACAGATAAGCCAAAAACTCGACCGGCTCCTCCATGTGGCGAACCAAACGGGTACGGAAGGGAATACATTCGGTCCCTTTGGAGAGATATTCAAACATCTGAAGGAAGCGGACCTCTCCGAGCAATTCCTGAAACAGCTCATGACCGTTTTGCTAAAGGGATACGACGATTCCTACAATGCCGCCACATTTGCGAGAAAAAAACTCGTCGATCATCTCTCTTCGCTGATGCTGCCCAGCCTGAGCTTCAAACCAGGCGACAGGTTGGTTTTTATCGGCCCGGCGGGAGCAGGGAAATCATCCGTCATGGGAAAACTAGCCGCCAGATTGGTGGCCCAGGAAAGGCAGAAAGTAAATCTGGCGAGTCTTGATTACTACAAGATGGCTGCCCACGATGAGCTGGCCAGCTACGCCGAGATTCTTGATGTCAACATATCCGGCTCTCTGGATGATTTAACACCCCAAGGCAGCTACGAAAATTGCATAACGCTCATAGATGGCCCTGCCCTGCCGACAGACCCAGAGAAGCTGGAGAGACTGAAAGACAAAATCGAAAAGATCAATCCCGGTTACCGTTTTGCGATTTTCTCCGCCCCCACCCGCTCAAGCGACATCACCGACATGGCAAAACGAATGGAGACACTGAAACCGACTCACGTAGTCGTGACCATGCTTGACCAGACTTCCCGCTATGGGTCTGCCGTGGCAGCCGCAGAGGCGTCGGGAGTCAAGATAGCCTTTGTGTCAGACTCCCCGGGAGGGATGGGAGAGGTCAAGGCCCCTGATCCTGATGCTATGGCCCGCGCCCTGCTACGGATGGAGGTGAATCTTGAATAGGTTACGATTGATAGCTACCCCCCGAGATTCTCAAGACTACTCCGAGCCGAAGGTTGTCTCTATCCTTTCCGGCAAAGGAGGCGTTGGCAAGACCGTTCTCGCCTGCAATCTGGCAGAACAAACGGCGTCTTGCGGATATCGGACTCTGTTGGTCGACGCCGATTTCAGCTTCGGGAACGTTCATATCCTGACCAACACCGCCGGTGAGTACGGCCTCGGCCGGTTTACATCCGGGCAACTGTCACTTGCACAAGCTACTACTGAGATCGCAGAAAGGCTGGATATCCTTCCCTCGGAGTCAAACGACGATACAAAGGTGTTGTACGACGTCAAGATGGCAGCGGCCATGATGAAAAAGCTCCGCCAACAGGCAGCCGATTACGATCTGGTGCTGATCGACCACGGTTCCGGCAAATCGGACGCTGCCGACGTAATAGCCGACGCTTCCAACCTGAATATCTTAGTCGTCGTCCCTGAACTGACCTCTCTGGCTGATGGCTACGGACTGTTCAAGCATCTGATTCAAACATATTCAGCGATTGACTGTTGCCTTCTGATTAACCGGGCGGAGTCACCCAGTGATGCCGAACACGTCTACGGAAAGTTCGCTGCTCTAACCGAACAGTTCCTGCGCCGTGTGCCTCCCCTGCTGGGGTATCTGCTGGAGGATCCATCGGTGAAGGAGAGTGTATCCTCCCAGCGGTTGATGGCCAGGGATTACAGTGATTCCGTAGCTGCACAATCACTTGTAAACATAAGCCAATCTCTATTTCAAGGACTCCTCCTGTCTACAGACAGGAGCCGGGTGAGGGACAAAAAAGCAATAAATCACAACCAGGCTTTAGCCGATAAGAGGGAATAGCATTCATATGGTTAGCACACTAAAAGCTGAGCCGAAAAAACATGGTAGAAAACCCAAGGGGGCAGTCGAGCATAATGGCGGAGTATATGCAGTTACCAGGAGAACCAGGCGCTGGGAGGTGTCTGAAAGTGAGTGGGCTCGATACCGCAAACACAAAACACCTGAGATCAGACAGAAACTCCTGAATAAGTATGTCCCCCTGGTACGCAATGTAGCTTCCCGGATGGCAATGGGTTTCCCCCGCTCGGTGGAGTTGTCGGACCTGGTAAACACGGGGGTAATTGGTCTCATCGAGGCCTTTAGCAATTTCGACCCCGGTCGCGGCGTCAAATTTGAGACCTACGCGGTTCCACGAATCCGGGGGGCCATCCTGGATGAACTACGAGCATTGGACTGGGTCCCTCGGTCGACACGAGCAAAATCGAGGGAAATCGAAAGAGCCCTGAACAATCTTGAAAACGAGCTGGGACGGCCTCCTGAAAAGCGCGAACTGGCCAAGCAGATGAAAATCACCGTAGACGAACTGCACTCGGCACTCGATGACGTCTCGAGCACGGGTATTCTTTCTCTTGATGAAGTTATATACCGGGAGGACGACAATCGGCAAGTGCCGCGCATAGAAACAGTTATTGATCACTCGACACACAGCGTCCTCGGCGAAATAGAGAAGGGTGAGCTCCGGTCTTTCCTGGTAGTGGCAATTGACCGCCTTACCGAGCAGGAGAAGCTGGTAATCGCGCTGTATTACTACGAGGAGTTGACTCTCAAGGAAATCGGCGAGGTGATGTCTATTTCAGAATCTCGGGTGTCTCAGATTCACACCCGGGCGGTTTCCAAACTGCGCGGCATGGTACGGGAGAAGTTTGCCTTGACCGGATAAACGAGCTGGGCCAAGGAGTGAGTGCACGCTATGGCAACGACGATAGAATCTGTCGACAAACTGGCCAAACCGCCGCCGCGCAACAGAGTTGACCCGGCGGAAAAGTCCTCTCCAGAGCACCGACGTGGGAAGTTCAAGAAAGCCCTGGAAAAAGAACTGGAACAGGACGAAGATAAACAAAAGAATGATCAACAGGTAGATGCCGTTGTGATCAAACAGGATGAAAAGGACCGTGCTACACACGACACCAACAATCAGGTAACAGCCCAACCGGAGCCAGGCGAACCCGAAACGTCAAGCACCCGCAAGCAAGAGAGAGATCCTGACGACCACATTGACTTGAAAGCATAGGAAAGGAAGAACACAAATGGATTTGTCACAGGACATATTAATGGAAATGATTCTAAATATAGTTAGTTACCTCGCCGCCACCGGACTTTTGCTAACCCTCTACTCCCTCCTGCGAGGCCGCAAAAGGGTCGCTTCGGTTTCCACAACTCACAACCTGATGACAACCGATAACAAGAGCGGCAGGAGTGAAAGCGCCAGCAGTGAACAGCACCGAATCGAATTCATCAGGCTTGGTGAACAGCTGGACAATGCCGATAACACAAGTACCGGCAAAGCGCGCCACAAGAACGCTACTATGACGACGGCGGCTTCTCACCGGAATCGTATCGAGGTTGTCAGGCTAGCTCGCAAAATGATCGAGGCCGGCGCCTCGGCAGAGAGAATCAGGGCTGTTCTGCCGATATCCGAAGCCGAGCTCACTTTGCTGAGCTACCAAGCGAACTGAGTAAACAGCGGAGATAAACATGACCAGCGACAGCCCATTTTATCTGACCAAAGTGGAATGTCCAATTTGCAGGACGATCAACGAGTTTGAAACGGTCCGGATGGGAGCTTATACTGAGGACGGACGCGATACTGATTTCTGCCCTACCGGCGTCACCTGGCGCAACCCCAGGTACCAGGCCCACAATCCGCTGGTGTTCTTCATTGGCGTCTGCAGCAACTGCTATTACACCCGGGAGATAAACGCAGGTTTCAAAGATTGGAAAAACGATCACACCTTCCGCACCTATCGCCTCAAGGCCGTCAAGGAAAAACATCTTGATCAACTTGCGATAGCTGATTCCCTTGTAAAGAAAATCGGGGATGCGATGGATATGGAGTGCTTTCCCAATGAATCAGCGATTCTGAAACTCCACTTGGCCATCTTTGATGAACAATTGAACGAGCATTACAGCAAACTTGATGTCGGCCGTTTCTATCTGAGAATTGGCTGGGTGTTTCGAGATATGCAACGTGGGGAAAATCCGCAACGGTCATTCCTGCATGGACTAATGCTCGACCTTGAGACCAAGTATCGAATGCTGAAAAGCTCCTTCCGGGGACTTCAGGACCAGGCAGACGCATTTTCACAACAACTTTCCTCCCATTTTGAAACAGATAACATCACCACCAAGCTCAAATCTCAGATGTATCCGTTCCGGGACAGATTTAGTGAAACCGTAACTTCCGTAGGGGACTTGATGAACAAAACTCAAGAGGGATTTGGAAAACTTGATGGTCTGATGGAGGAGTACAAGTCGGTGACCCTTGGGGGCGATGGCTCCGGTGCCAGTACCACATTTCTCCAGTATCCTTCATTCAAAGATTTTCTGCTGGACCTTAAGAACAAATCGGACTTAGCCGTCACCAGCGAGTATGAGGCGCTGAAGAAGGCCGTGCAGTATTACAAGGAGGCCTTTGCGGAGGGACGAGACATAGCCCCCGGCAATCAGCAGATCCAGGCTTCGTACCTCATTGCCGAACTTTCACGGCGCATTGGTGATTATGACGAAGCCCGGCAGTATTTCAACAGCACCATCCGCCACGGTCAGGAATTCATTCACAGGAGCAGGAATGACCGGACACAGACGGCGCTGGCGCGAAAGATACTCGAGCTGGCCATGGAGCAAGGCAGGTTGAACATGGCTGCGATGCAGACAGCATAGCGGGAGAGATTGGATAGCGTGCCCTTAACTTTACCACAAGTGCATCAGGACCTGAAGCTCTGGGAAAAAATCGAGATTGTAGTTGGCGATCACACCAGCGAGGGCCGCTATGTGGCACGCATAGAAGATTTCTGTAGCCAAGGAATTGTAATCTCCAATCCCGAGTTTATCGGAGGCAGCACGCTTCTCCGAGACAACTGCCATGTCGCTGTCCTGGTAACGCGTGAGGACGCCGTCTACCAGTTCCATTCGAATATCAGGAAAATCTCGACACAGCTCAGGACAATTCATCTGTTAACATCACCCCAGAGCGCCGGGCGGGTACAACGGCGTCAGTTTGTGAGAATCGAACTGTACGGCAAGATCGCCTACGCAAATCTGACAGATGACAAGTGGACGACAAATTCTGGTGGCCAAATCGTCTGGCGCGAAGCCACCGCTATTAACGTTAGTGGAGGAGGAATACTGATCAATGTAACCGACAATCTGTCAGCGCAAGACGTGCTCCTCATGAAAATCAGCTTGTTTAAAAAAATTGGTTTGCCCGACACCATTGCAGGTATTTGCCGACGAACATTTCGTTACAGTAAAAAGCTCTTCGCTGGTATCGAATTCATCCAGTCCCAGCAACTCCGGCATCACTTCAGTAAACAGGAAATGAAAACGCTGCCGCAGTCTGTCAGGGACTTGAACCAATCTGCCCAACACAAGCTGGCCGCCTACGTTTTTCAAGAACAGATCCAATTGAGGAGAAAGGGTCTGCTGTAATTATGATACCCTCGGCTGGACAATTAAATCCGAAGCAACCGACTATCGATGCCTCGCTCTTCGATTTCTCACTGCTGGTGGGACGCGAGCTGACATTGTTCTCAGAGCAGTTTCCTGGAAAACCTCTCAAGAGCAGAGTCATCGTGGCCAACAGCCGGGAGATATCGATTGATCGCAGTGGCGGCTCCGCTTTAATCGACAATCTGATCAGTAACCAGAAGATCATTATCCGTGTTGAATACAAGGGGCAGCAACTTGCTGTGCCCGCAACACTGAAACGAAGTGACGGTGGCAAGTGCCGGATACTCTTAGGAGAAAAAGTAGTGCCATTGTCCCGAAGGCGGTTTGCACGAGCGTTGATCTCACGCCCAGTAAAGTTGGCCGCAATGCCGGTTTCTACTTTCCATCGCAGTAAACTTGCCCGACTGCGCTGGCTCGAAACCGTCACGTTAGACATCTCGGGCGGCGGTGTTCTGATAGATTTTTCAAGCTGCCTTGCCTGCCCCACCTATCTGTTTCTGCACCTCGACCTTGGGGAGTTCCCCTTTCCCCCACTGATGCTGGGTCAGGCGCTGTATTCGCTGCCGAGAAACAACGGCGGCTATTACACAGGTCTTGAGTTCATCATCAGGGAAAACAGAGAAAGACATTTCCGTCCCAACACACTCAGTCAACTACCGCCGGTAGTTTTCAAATACGGTAAGGCAAAGAGGATCGAACTAAACAAGAGAATACAAGCATGGATGCAAAACAACCCCCAACATTGAGTTGTAGGAGCCAACAATGGAAGATATAACCAAAACCAAGTTTGTTTCGGACGTGGATGTGAATGAAGCCGAGATCGAAGTCCGCCGGCCTTTTCGGCTGAAGAGAGAGAAACAGCGTCGGTTCGTGCGGCTCGAGATATCATCTCCCATGTCGCTTAAGAAGATCAAAGACGCCTTCGGCAATTTCTGGCCCGCAGGTGAAGGATACACTATCGAAGGCGTTGTCCTCAATATCTCGGCAGGCGGAGTTTTAGTCGAAGTCGATGAACCGCTGAACGAAGGCGATATCGTCTCGATGCGGTTTTCCTTGCAGGACGTCGAAACCCTGGATAATGTCCTCGGGACTGTGAAACGGACCGACCAGGAAGATAGCTCCTACCTGATCGGGATAGAGTTTGTCGGTAGAGACTACCTGAGCGACAAACTCTCTCATGGCGAACTGGAAGTGCTGTCGGAAAACCTGTCCGACTTTAACCAGACCGTTCAGGATGTCCTAAGGAAATATATCTACCGAAAGCAGGTGGTACCCCATGGTAAGTAATTTCTCGATACGCCGAGTTGCCCGGCTCAGTTTTCTGTTGTCCCTGTCCTTGTGGGCGGCGGCATTGGGTGCAACCCAAACGGTCATCGTGCACGTCGATTCTCCCCCCCTGGCCTGGGGCGCTTCAAATCTTGAGACAAAGCTGATAACGCACTTGAGCCGCAATGGAAATGGTCGCATTGTGACTGCGCAGACAATGTCAACCGGTGGCCCGGAGTTTCCCGGTGAGTTTTATGATTTCGACAATTTGGTGAACTGGGGCACGGAGGTCGACGGCAACTACCTGCTGTTGGTAGACATTGACAACGAACGGCTTCAAACGAAGAAATCCTTTCACCTCCCCCTGGTCTTCCACAAGTACCAGGCAGTTGGAGTCATAGAGGGAGAACTGCGCCTTATCGACATTCGGAGGGGTAAATCCCTCATAGCAGAACCATTCAAAGTTGAAAGAAAGGGTCCGCGAATTTTCCAGGCTACGATGGATGACAATATCAACGATCCGGATATACATCTGACTGCCCCTGAAAAAACGAGGTTCTTTGAGCGATTGGAAGAAAAACTCGCTCTGCAAATAGTGAAGCGTGTAAGGAAAGCCGTACGCTTAAGATAAATCACGAGAACTATGGGACGACCAAACAGAAAACAGGATCAACGTGTCACTTGGGACAAGGTTGCGCGGATTGCCGACATAGTGGCCGCCTGTCGCACCATTCCGCAGGGGAAGAGTTCTATGACGAAGATCCTGGAGCTTATCCAGAACATCGTTTTTTTCGATGCCGCAACCCTCTATCTACTGCGATGCGACAAAGAGCGACTCGAGGAGGTAGCGAGCCTTGGCGGTCAGGTCGAACTGTTGAGCTTTCTTTCGGTAGGTGCTGGCGATGGTCTATCCGGCTGGACGGCGCGCAACCGAAAACCGATCCTTCTGTCGGAGCGCTCCAGCATCAGCAGTTTCGATCCGGATAACGAGTATGGCACCTTCCTATCACTGCCGCTCTTGGCTGGAGATGATGTCATTGGAGTTCTTAATCTGGGCTGCACTGAAGCGCGGGCATTCACGGACAAGGATGTAAGGCTGCTGACAGTAGTCGCAGATCAACTTGCCCTTTCCATAGAACGCGTAACATTCGAGGAGCGCCTGAGAACCATCAGCCTCGAGCTCCAGGAAACCCAAGAGCAATTGCAGCAGGCACAGACAAAAATTCCGGCCATAGATCGACTGGCCGAGATTGCTCCGCTAGCCGCCTCGGTCAATAACGGGATCAACAATGCTCTCGCAGTAGTAGTAGGTAATGTCCAGTGCCTTCTGTCGGAAAAAGCCGCGATTAATCAGAAAATGCTGTCAAGCCTACGGCGCATAGAAAACGCTGCCCTGCGAATAAGCTCATTGAACCAGAAAGTAATAGAGCTCAACGCTCTCGTTCAGAGCAGTTTGCCGTTTGCCTATAGTGAGCAGAAAAACAATCTCGACAAGGCACCCTATGAAAACATGTGATATTTCTCCTGAAGCTACAGACTTATCACTCGACAGTGTCATTTGGGACAGCCTCAACCATCTGGGCATCGGGTTGTTTCAGTTGAATAAAGAAGGGTATATCACTCGGTTTAATGCTGTCGCCGCCGGCATATTGGCTCTTGACCACCACGGAGCTTGGGATGACCTACATATTTCCAAAATTGATTGCATTCTCGCAACAGGTCTGGCCGATCAATTTGAGGATATCATCCGCGGTTCTTTGATGTTTGTCCGTAGAAACCTCAGTTGCACCAATAGACGTGGTCGCTTTATGGTTCTGAACCTGCTCTGTAACTCGATCCCGGCAGATGACAAGGCTGGTGGCGGCGCTTTGGGAATAGTTGAGGATTGTGCAATGGCCTATCAGGAGGCCAGTGGTGCGAATGGCGCCCGCCAGCAGTTGCACATACTTTCGGAGGTAGCAGCAGTTCTTTCATCATCCTTTGACCTGGGACAGATCCTGAAGGTCATTCTTACCGGAGCAACCGCGTCACAAGGACTTGGCTTCAATAGGGCTTTCCTGTTCCTGTACGATGAACAGAACGCTCAGCTCAATGGGCACATGGCAGTCGGCCCCTCTTCCGCTGAAGAAGCAGGACATATCTGGAAAAGACTCGACTCCATGCGACTTTCGTTGAACGAACTCCTGGATACTCATGACAGCGATGCAGATGGTAAGACAGACGCCCTTACAGGCGTGATTACCGGCCTCCATGTCAACCTGAACAGCGACTCACTCATCAGTAGCGCCTGTAAGTCCGGAACCTGGATAAATCTTGAAACAGTCGAAGAGATTGATCCCGTCACAAAGACCTTTGTGGATACATTGGGCACCTCCCGAATCGCCCTGGTGCCGATGGTGAGCAAAGGCAAACTTATGGGCCTTCTCGCGGCTGATAACTACATAACCCAACAACCGATATCCGACGAGGCCGTGGAACTGCTTCAGGCGCTTGCCAATCAGGCGGCAGTGGCGATGGAACGAGCCAAACTATACGATGCCGAGCGCGAGCGTGCTCAGCAATTGGAGCAAATGAACATTCAACTGGCCGAGTCACAGGACCAGATAATCAAGATAGAGAAAATGTCCGTCATTGGCGAACTGACTTCCGCGGTAGCACACGAGTTGCGTAACCCTCTCACCATCGTCGGCGGCTTTGCCAATCTCCTGCTGAAATCCAACCTCAGTGACGAACAACGCGAGTATCTCAACATTATTTCCAGCGAAGTCAAGCGTACAGAGTCAGTCGTGGATCATGTTCTCGATTTCTCACGCGCCAGTAAAAATGAGAGCCGGACACTGGAGTTCTCGGCTCTTGTCAAACAGGCTCTGGAACTCTTGCAGGGTCGCCTGCGGCGGCGGGATATCCAGATGTCTCTCTCTCTTGCCCCCGAAAAGCTGATGGTTCATGGTAACCAAGATCAATTGTCACACGCTATCTACCAAACTCTGAAACTTGTCGCTGAAAATGTTATCCCTCCCGGCAGTGCCGAGGTTCGCACGGAATGCAAAGACGAACGAGCTAACTTGCTGGTCAAGATTTCCTGTCCAGACGCTGACAGAGAGAAAACAGTCAAAGCTCTTCAAAAGACTTTCGCTGATGACAAAGCCTCGCAGCGTCTCACTGTCTTGGTGGCAGTTGAGACCATCAAGTATCATGGCGGTGACTTCGGCCTGGCCGCGGGAAATGACGGCCTACCGTATTTGTACATAGAGCTCCCCCTTATTCATGAGGGCTATGCTGATGCAACGCATATTGATTGTGGATGACGAGGAAAGGATCAGGCTCCTTTACCAAAAGGAGCTTAGCCGGGGCGGTTACGAGGTTGATACCACCGGCACCGGTAAGGAAGCTCTTGAAAAAGTGTCCAAAGGTAAATTTAGTGCGGTTATTCTGGATATTGAGCTACCCGACATATCCGGCCTTGAGGTACTCCAGAAGCTGCGGGAAATCGCTCCCGAAACACCCATAATTCTGAACTCCGCTTATACTACCTACAAGTCGGATTTCCAGTCCTGGCTCGCCAACGATTATATCGTCAAGTCCTCAGACCTGGAATCGTTAAAACTCAAGATTAGGCAGTTGGTAGACACCCGGTGAGCACTCGCATAAACCGTAAAAGGAATCTGGAACTGGTCGATCAGGTCGACGCCCTCAACGAAGAGGTGAAAGTTCTGGCTTTGAACCTGGCCATTTATCTCGCCAAAGTCAAGGGAGATTCTGAAAAGCTCACCAAGCTGGAACCCGATTTCATTCGGCTGGTTAACGGCACGGTCAAGGTTGTTCAAGAGCTCACTCTTGTCATCGACTCTGCGCGGAATCTTGAACAGGGAGGCCACGACATCCCCTCCGACTCAATACCTACAGACCAAATTGAAATCCGGCTCCGCTCGATCCTCGACCAATGCAGCCGGATTATCAGTTCCCTATCAAGGACGGGAAGGCTGAACACTTAAAAAGTCGGCAGCACGGGAACAGGCTGGAGTAAAAGGGGAGAGTGACGATAATACCAATACACTGGTGAAATGAGCCACCTAGTATGACTGAACTGAAAGATGGTGTACAGATGCGAGGTCCCCATGCAAGCACCGACATGCCTGTTGTGGCGCCTCACTATAGTGCGCCATGCCCGATCTACAGGGGCTTGAGAGCGGGAAAGTATCCCGTCCTCTCTACGCAGGGGGGTTGCAAAATGCGAGGATACGAAACCTGAACGCTGGGGACACAGGTGGTGTACCATGCCTAAAGTCAATCTGCAAAAGTTGGAAGAGCTGGCTCGCAAGCAAGGAAGACCGTTTCGGGTACTGATTGTCGATGACGAGAAACGTGTACAAGGAGTATTCAGAGACTTCTGCAAGCTAACGGACGCTTTTGATGTGGAGCTGGCCAACACAGGTTTTGAGGCCGTCGAGAAGGTAAAGGTCAACAAATATGACCTCATAACAATGGACCTTATAATGCCGGATATGTCGGGACTTGAGGCTGTAACCGCTATCAAGGAGATGTCACCCGGCGTGCCGATTGTCATCATTACCGGAAACGCCACGGAAAAACTTGTCCGTCAGGCTGGCATCCAGGGTGCCTGCCGGGTCATGTACAAGCCAGTCATGCTGGAGGATTTTGTGGCGGAATTGACCTCGACTCTGGCCCACTGAGCAGGATTCATCACAGGGTAAAACTGATACCCGGGCAGGCCGCTTTGGAAAAATTGCATAGGGGAACAATCAGATGAAGAGTTCCATATCAGTCCTGATCGTCGACGACGAAGAAATGATAAGAAACCTTCTGGAGAAAATACTCTCGCAGGAGGGATACAGGATCCGAACGGCTGAGGATGGAATGGCTGCTCTGGAAGTGTTGAAGAAAGAGAAGATCGATATTGTCATTTCTGACATGAAAATGCCGCGCATGAACGGCTTCGAACTGTTGAAAACCGTGAAAATGGAGCATCCTGAGATCAGCGTCGTCATCATGACCGCGTACGGCGATATGTACACCCTCAAGGACGCCCTCCTGCTTGGCGCCGACGAATACATCACTAAACCGTATAAGAGTTACGAAATATCGCTGGTGGTAGAACGGGCGTACTGGAGGATGCTGTCTGCCTCAGGTCAGGCGGTCAATCAGCACATGTAGGAGTTTTTGGTATGACGACGACAAACGGAACAAATACAGAAACTTCCACGCGCCGACTGATCCGCGTTACCATTTCCAAGGACCGGCTATTGGCTATGATGGCCCTCAGACGACCCGAACCCAGGGAGTCGGAAATCACTCAGGACGAGGTAATGGCCGCCCTCAAGGAAGCCGGGATTGTACACGGTATTCAGCATGATATTATAGCTAAAAGCCTAGCCGAGAGGATCTATGACACCCCAATCAAGGTTGCTACTGGTGATCCGCCAATAAAAGGGGAAGATACCAAGTTTGAGTATTGCTTTGACATCAATTGTGACGGTACTCCCCAGGAGGATAAGGAGGGCAGAATAGATTACCGGGATATTAACTATATCCAGAACGTTGAAAAGGATGCCGTTTTGGCCCGCAGAACTCCCCCATCGCCTGGAACATACGGTAGGGGGGTCGACGGCAAGGAAATCATCGCTCCCCGAGGAAGGGATTTGTCCTTCAAATACGGAGCCAACACCAGAGTGTCATCGGACGGGCTGGAGTTGACGGCCACGACGGCCGGGGCGATAGTCTTTCGCAATGGAACCATCGTGGTTAAGGACGTCGTGGTCATCGACGGCGATGTTGATTTCAGTGTGGGAAATATCGATTGTAATGGTTCCGTCAGGGTGAAAGGCAACGTCCAAGCCGGTTTTAAGCTGAATGTGGGAGGCAACCTTGAGGTCGGAGGAAATGTTCAAGATTGCTATATCAACTGCCGGGGAAATATTCTGGTGAAAGGCGGGTGTTTCGGCAAGGGAGAGGGGAGTATCCATGCTGATGGAGATGTGGTTGTTAAGTACGCCGAGGGGCAAAGAATCTCGTCAGGTAATGATGTCACCGTTGGCGGCGAATTGCTCAATTGTCATGTGACTGCAAAAGAGCGCGTGTGGGTCAAAGGGAAAAAAGGAAAGATCATCGGCGGCCGAACAAACGCAGGCAAAGAAATCAGGGCCTCTGTCATTGGCTCTGAGGCTGGAACGCCCACCACCGTGACGGTCGCCTTTGATCCCGTTCTCATGTGGGAATACAACACAGTCTATGAGATAAGACGTTTGGAAACCAACCAGGAAAGGGTAAAGCAGAGCATTTACGAGCTATACATGCTCTATTTGGATAGCAAGTTGCCGCCGGCTAAAGTGGCGGAGCTGAGAAAACTCGAGGAGTTTTGGAGCAACCTCTCTCAGGCTATGAAAACCCTGCACACGCACAAAGCGGAAATCGAAGAAAAGCTGAAGCAGTTTAAGCATGCCGTAATAATCGCTGAGGATACGATGTACGACGGTGTCGAGGCGCATTTCGGCATCGTCTACCGTCAGATCACAAAAACGAGAAAACAGTGCAAGTTGACTCTGGAAGAAAGCCGGATCATTTTCTCAGAATACAGACCAACCTGAGACCCCGACATCTCGGGCGCATCTGGTGATCTGAGAACGAAGGCTCCATTATTAGTGACAGATATAAAGGTCTCGCCCCTTCTCACCCACTCCACCACCGGAAAGTTTCCCCCACCTTCCATCATCTGATCACGGTGCACTTTTTTAGTTGTAAGGAAACGCAAAATCATTACATTTACTTACCCGGCAAGAGGAGCAGTAATACGCCACATTGCCTTGTCGATACTGTAGGTGAGTTTATTTTCTTTTCACTCACAGTCAGGGTGAAGAAAAAGGTGAAAACAAATAAGGCTGAACGATATAACCGCAAAGAGAATAACCAGAAGGAAGCTGAGAACATGGGCACGACCGGCGCGACATCTCCGTCCAACTTCATCCGAAACATCATTGAGCAAGACCTGAAAGCAGGCAAGAATGAAGGACGAGTACATACCCGATTCCCCCCGGAACCAAACGGCTATCTCCACATCGGACACGCTAAATCGATCTGTCTCAACTTCGGCTTCGCCGCCGAATACGGAGGCCTCTGCAATTTGCGATTCGATGATACCAATCCCAGCAAGGAAGAAATCGAATATGTCGAATCGATCAAGAAAGACATTCGATGGCTGGGGTTCGACTGGGGTGATCGGGAGTACTATGCCTCGGACTACTTCGGCCAGCTATATGAGTATGCCATACAGTTAATCAAGGACGGCAAAGCCTATGTCGACGATTTAAGCCCGGAACAGATCAGGGAATACCGCGGCACTTTGACAGAGCCAGGCAGGGAAAGTCCATACCGCAACCGGTCGGTTGAAGAGAACCTGGACCTGTTTGAGCGAATGCAGGTTGGGGAATTTCCCAACGGTTCCCATGTCCTGCGCGCCAAGATCGACATGGCATCAGGCAATTTGAACATGCGCGATCCGGTTATATACCGGGTTCTTCATGCAAAGCACCACCGGACTGATGATAAATGGTGCATCTACCCGATGTACGACTGGGCTCATGGCCAGTCTGACTCCATCGAGGGGATCACCCACTCTGTTTGCACCCTTGAATTTGAAGATCACCGCCCATTGTATGATTGGTTCCTCGACGCACTGGGTATCCACCATCCACAGCAAATTGAGTTCTCTCGCCTCGATCTTAGCTACACTGTGATGAGTAAACGCAAGCTTTTGGAGTTGGTCCAAGAAGGATATGTGACCGGATGGGACGACCCACGGATGCCTACCATATCCGGTTTGCGCCGACGCGGATACACGCCGGAATCAATCCGAAACTTCTCCGAGCGCGTTGGAGTAGCCAAGAAAAAGGGCAGTATGGTCGACATCGCCATGCTTGAGCATTGCCTCCGTGAAGACTTAAATCGGCGAGCACCGCGTGTGATGGCGGTATTGCATCCACTCAAAGTGGTCATAGACAACTATCCGGAGGACCGGGTCGAGCAATTGGAAGCGGTGAACAATCCCGAGGACCCCGGAATGGGATCACGCAAGGTTCACTTTTCACGCGTGCTGTACATAGAAGGCGAAGATTTTAGTGAAGAGCCGTCGAAAAAGTTTTTCCGCTTGGCGCCCGGTCGAGAGGTACGGTTAAAGCATGCCTATTTCATAAAATGCAAACGGGTGGTCAAGAACGAGCAGTCCGGCGAAGTGGTCGAACTGCACTGCACCTTTGACCCGGCCTCAAAGGGTGGCGCTTCCCCCGACGGACGCAAGGTCAAGGGAACGCTACACTGGGTCTCGGCAGCCCATGCGCTGGAAGCCGAAGTGCGCTTGTACGATCATCTCTTTACGAAAGAAAACCCTGCCGAAGCAGAGGAAGGCAAAGATTTCAAAGACTATCTGAACCCGAACTCCCTGGAAACATTGACCTCCTGCCGCATGGAACCCTCTTTGAAAGGGGCTGCTCCCGGCAGTCGCTACCAATTTTTGAGACATGGCTATTTCTGTGTTGACTCGGTTGATTCCACCGATGACAAACTGATCTTCAACCGAACAGTGTCATTACGCGACACCTGGGCCAAGATTGAGAAGAAGAGGTCTTCTTAGGATGAAGGTTTATGGGGGTTCTACCATTATTTTACTGGTAAAATCAATATAGTATCACCTCGTATATAAGAACTTAACCGATTGAGTTGTTAAAAGGGTTGGGCTAATTCAACTAAGCAATTATATGAGATGTCCACTACGACCTCTTCCAACTCTCTTTCCTTCCGGGACATCCTCTGGTATTAGATGAAAGAGCCATGCCGAATATTTGTATGTACTCCAAACAACATCAACCAACGGTACATAAAAAGGGGCCTCCCTGCACAGATGATACTCTACAGCCAAACTTGTCGAGTAACTCCCTCAGCACAGGAGGCCCCATTGAGGAGAAGTCCAGCCGGAATGTCGAGGTTCCAGCTGTCTTCTTTTTTACTTAATTGTTGAGGATTTCTTCAACCTCCGCCTTGTTGGCATCCATGATATACTGAATGCCGCTGATCTCAGCTGCCTCATGGGTCAGGGCGGCAATGTCATCACGCGCAATGTATTCCATGGTGAACTTCCGACTGCCACACATAAGCTGACGCAGACCCTGGGCTAGCCGCTCATAGTAGGTGTATAGGCCAATTGCACCGGTCGGCAGCGCCTCAAATTCCTTGTTACCGAGTTCCTTGCGCAGCTCGCCGGAAGTGACAAAGATTTCGTCCCGGGTTTGACCGAAACGCTCCACATATACAGGTAGTTGATGAGCATCGATGGCCATGCCGATGGTTTTACCGACCATGGCGGCTGCGATTGGACTACGGGCCATACCCACAAGCTTGACAAACGGGGCGCCAATTGCCAAACCCTTGAAGATCTGGTCTTCGAACGTAAACCCGCCTGCCACAGCCAGCGCCGGGACATATTCTCCCTTGTCGGCAAGGCGCTTGGTATACTGGTACAGCAGCGAATGCAACTCCACCGGTGGAACGCCCCACTCGTTCATCATACGCCACGGGCTCATTCCCGTACCACCGCCGGCACCATCGACCGTAAGCAGGTCGAGTTTGTACTTGGAGGTATACTTAACCGCTCGCGCCAGATCGGCTGGAGCGTAAGCGCCTGTTTTGAGGAAAATGTATTTCGCTCCAGCTTTTCGCAGCTCCTCAACTCTCTGGGCAAACGAATCCTCAGAAACCATACCAAGACGCGAATGCCTTTCAAATTCCTTGAAAGCGCCGCGCTCGAACGCCTTTATCACAGCCGGGTCGGTAGGATCGGGCAGAACTATATAACCACGCTCGTAAAGCATCTGGGCCTTCTTGAGGTTTCTTATCTTGACCTCGCCGCCGATATTCTTGGCTCCCTGACCCCACTTGAGTTCCACAACCTCGACACCCAGTTTCTCAATGGCATATTCCTGGACGCCAAGGCGCGTGTCCTCAACGTTTGCCTGTAGGACAATGGCCCCGTAACCGTCGTGTTGGTGATCCTGATACAGCTTGACGCGCCGTTTCAGATCCACAGTGTCGGTCACCTGACCTTTCTTGATAGTCGCCTCAGGGTCCATCCCAACTACGTTTTCTCCGATCGTCAAGCCAGTGCCGGCCAGAGCCGATCCAATTGCTAGCCCTTCCCAGTTGTTCTTGGCTATGTCGGTGGAGCCTATTCCGGGAATAATCCACGGTAAACGGAACTTGAGGCCTTTGTCATGCCCGAAAGTGACTTCGAGGTTGACTTTGGGGAATATAGCCTTATCGCTGTCGGCTTCAATACCGTGCGCCCCTACGGCCGTCCCCATGATGTTGAAGTGCGAGTAATCTACAGGGTAGGTTTTCTCCGCTGCAGTGGTAATAACTCCGAATGGTTGCGGATAGATCACTTCATGGCCTCGGTAGGCGGACTTACCGATTTCGCACATACCGATACAGCCGTCCACGCACGTCACGCACATGCCCGAATTCGGCGAGACCGAGCCCTCGGTCCGGTTCTTCGTCAGAGTTGCGGCCGAAGAATTAATTCTTGAAAGCGTTATGGACATTGTTTTTCCTCCGTTGTCAGCCTCAATCTTTTTTTATCTCACATGCCACACAGGGCTCCATGTAACACATCATATCATCAAATTTCTCTTTTTCGAGACATGGCGGACTCAAATTGGCACAGCCGCCACAGATTGCCTTCTCAGGTTCGGTGTACGTACACCTGAGAGAACATGCCGGGCAGATATACATGCACGCTCCGCACTGCCGGCAGACGTCGGACGTTATATCGAACGGGGTGCCGATGCTCCGGTTCTGGCCGCGTCCACGGAAACCGATAGCCTTGGCCATCATCTGTTCTTCACACATCCGCACGCATAACCCACACAGTATACAGTCCTCATACTCCTGCCGGAAGCGCTGCTGGCGAACGTCATGAGCGGAGGCGAGGTCCTGTATGATCTTCGACTGCGGACAGGAGGCCAACAACAGCTCCAGAACCATCTTGCGGGCTTTGACAACACGCGAGGATGCCGTGCGAACCCTCAAACCTTCTTCAGCCGGGTAAGTACACGACGTTACTAGTCTGGCCTTCGGGCCTTCCCCAATCTCCACGATACATAATCGGCAGGCGCCGTAGGGAGAAAGGCCATCCATGTGGCACAGGGTGGGGATTGGAAATCCGAGGAACCGAGCCGCCTCAAGCAGCGTGGTGCCCTTTTCGACCGATACCTTCAAACCGTTTATGTAGAGTGTAACCATGCTCATTTTTCTCCAACTGCGGCAGGCTTGATTTCTGTTTCGGTCTCAACCTCTTTGGGTTTGGTGAATTCCAGATCACATCGCAGACATCGGCGGGCCTCATGGGTTGCCTCATCAATGGAGAGTGATACTTCCACTTCGGCAAAGTTGCGTTTGCGCCATTCCGCCGGTGCGCGGGGGGTTTCAACGCGATCAGTTGGCTGTACCTCTTCTGCATCCACCTTGACCGGTTCGACATAGACTCTCGGCAGACATGGCTCAGCCGGCTGCACCAACTCCTCATTCCTCACAAAACGATCTATCATCACCGCCGCCTTCTTACCAGCCGCGATGGCTTCAACTACCGTATTGGGACCGGTTACGACATCACCTGCGGCAAATACTCCCGGACGGTTAGTAAGAAACGTGGCCGGATCAACCTTAACAGTATTGGCCCTGGTTGTCTCAATCCGACTCAACCGGGCAGGTCCGATAGCATCTACCCCCGAATCCTCTCCTATGGCCACAACCAGTGTATCAAGTTCAATGACATGTTCTGTACCATTTATGGGAACCGGACGTCGTCGACCACTGGAATCTACGTCGCCTAACTCGTTACGTACACATTCAAGACCAGATAGGCGTCCATCTTTGGCAATGACCTTGGTGGGAGTAACCAGCGTCTGGATATTAATCCCTTCCTGGGCAGCCGCTTCAATCTCCTCAGCAAAAGCAGGCATCTCATCGCGTGTCCGGCGGTAGAGGATAGTAACGCTGTCGACATCTTTCTGACGCAGAGCCATTCGTGCGGCGTCAATGGCAGAGTTGCCACCACCAATAACACCAATCCGACCTTGAGCCAGATGTTCACCTCTCATATTCAATGCCTTAAGGAATTCAATTGACGGGTAAACGCCGTCGACATCCTCGTTCTCAAGCTGGAGCGGTCGGCTCTTGTGCGCCCCTAGCGCCAGTAAAACCGCCTTGTACCCGTCCTTAAATAGGCCATCAACAGTAATGTCACGGCCTAGCGCGGTGTTGCATTTGACTGTAATGTTTTCATCTAGAAGGGCATTTATCTCGTTTCTGATGACTTCCCGTGGCAGACGATAGGACGGAATGGCACAGAAGAGCATCCCTCCAGGCTCATTCTCAGCTTCGAAGACGGTTACTTTGTAGCCCTTCAAAGAAAGATAGTGAGCTGCGGTGAGACCGGCGGGACCTGAGCCGATTACCGCTACCAGGGGAGGCTCACCGTCAGCCCATGCCACTCTTTGCGGTTTGTATACCGACGGGTCAAAGCGATCAGTAATGAAACGCTTGAGAGCACGAATAGCCACCGGCTCGCCTCCGCTGGTACCGGCGCGACATCTATCTTCGCACGGATGATGACAGACCCTTCCGCATACCGACGGGAAAGGATTTGCTTCACGGATAATGCGATAAGCGTCTTCGTACTCACCGCGTGCAATGTGGGCCACATAGCGCCAGGCCTCAGTGCCAAGCGGGCAGGCAGACTGGCAGGGCGCTCCTACCAGCTCCTTACAGACAAAAGCATCACATCTCTTATCTTTGATATGTCGCTCGTACTCATTGCGGAAATAGCGCAGGGTGCTGAGAATTGGATTGGGAGCAGACTGCCCCAAACCACACATAGTGGTGTCCTTTACGACAAGCGCCAGTTCCTCCAACAGGTCCAGGTCCTCCATCTTTGCCTGGCCCTTGGAAATATCATCGAGAATTTCGTACATACGCTGGGTGCCTTTACGGCAGGTGAAGCACTTGCCGCAGGACTCGTCCTTGAGAAAATTCATGAAGTACTTGGCTATATCCACCATGCAGGTGTTTTCATCCATGACGATCATGCCACCCGACCCCATTATCGATCCCGCCTGAGCCAGACTTTCGTAGTCGATAGGAAGGTCGAACATACTGGACGGAATACAGCCGCCGGACGGCCCGCCCGTTTGTACCGCCTTGATCTTAGCTTTACCGACTGGACCGCCACCGATATCGTAGACGACCTCGCTGATTTTCGTACCCAGCGGGACCTCGACCAGACCGGTATTTTTGATCTTCCCCACCAGGGAGAATATCTTCGTTCCGGTATTGCCGGGCACGCCCACCTTGGCGTACTCTTCACCTCCGCGGTCAATTATCACATGTATGTTCGCTAATGTCTCCACGTTATTGATGCAGGTAGGATGCCCCCAAAGCCCTTTTTCAATAGGATAGGGCGGCCGCTGACGAGGTTCACCCATGCGTCCCTCGACGGAACTGATCAGAGCCGTTTCCTCCCCGCAGACAAAAGCGCCCGCGCCGCGGACAATGTTGATATCGAAATCGATGCCGGTGCCGAGGATATTCTGTCCCAAAAGGCCGCCGTCTCGCGCCTGACGCAGGGCGATAAGAGTATGTTTGATAGCCAGCGGGTATTCACCTCGGACATAGATGATACCCTGGGTGGCGCCAATGGCAATACCCGCGATAAGCATCCCCTCAATGATGGCATGAGGGTTGCCTTCCAAAACACCGCGATCCATGTATGCTCCAGGGTCACCCTCGTCAGCATTGCAGACAACATATTTCTGTTCCTGTCCGTTGCCGGAAGCCCGGGCCAGTTCCCACTTTTTACCGGTAGGAAACCCGGCGCCTCCGCGACCCCGCAACCCGGATTTCTTTATCTCGCTAATGATCCACTCAGGATCAGGATTAGTTAGGACTTTCTCTGCCGCTGTGTACCCACCCTGTTCGATGTAGTTGAGAATTCGTATAGGGTCCAGCCTTTGATTCTCTCCCAGGATAGTACGCGTCTGCTTCTTGAAGAAAGGAATATCGCCTTGGCAGGGATAACTCTTTTGTTCACGCGGGTCCTTGTAGATCAAACCTTCGTCCACGAAACCGCCCACCGCCGCTTCTACCACTCTGGGAACGTCTTTGGTTTTGAGCTTGGGGTAAAAATGCCCACCAGGCTCCACGAGAACATACGGGTTCATCTCGCAAAACCCATGACAGCCGGTAATTCTCAGCGCGACCCTCTCCTGGAGACTTCTCTCCAAGATGTATCGTTTGATTAGCCTTATAATATCATTGATGCCGCTAGCTTGCCCTCCTGTGTCGGCGCTAATCACTATAGTGGGTTTGTCTTGCTGGGCTTCTCTTTCGCTCACAATACGCTGGCGAAAATCGCGGAATTCCTCAACCGTTGAAAGCTTTCTCACTTAGCAACCTTTTCTCATAACAGACCGTGACCAACCATTACTCTAATGTTGCACCACCCAAATCCAGCATGTGACCTTTGCAGCCGCGGCGGGAACAGATCTGTACTACGCCGCCTCCGCGGACAATCATCGGCACCATAGGTGCGCCACACTCGCCGCACTTGCTACTGCCAATAAGTTCGGCGTGGCAGTGAGGACAAAACATTTGGACAATAGTGTCGGGGGGTATTTCATACTCCGAAGATACCTCATAGCTTCCGTAAAGACTGGATAGCATCATCCAGCCGTGCTTGTTACTGAACGAGACTGTCACCCGAACGGGAGGCTGGCCGTCAATCACGTGCCGTGGGTCCATCAAACTGTGATTGCAACGAGCACAACTGACCTCGAGTGGGAACACGCGCTTATCAGTTTCAATCTCAACTTTATCAATACCAGTACGAGCCTTATTGAGAATATCCTTGACCATCGAAGTCCTCATATGGGGGAAATAATGGCCGTCCACGACAACCACTGGACCGAGAGCGCAGGCGCCCAGGCAGTTGACCGTTTCCAGCGTGAACTCTTTATCGGGTGTCGTCTCACCTGCGTTGATTCCCAATTGCCGATGGACCTCTTCAGCGATGGCCGGCCCGCCGCGTACGTGACAGGCCGTTCCCAAGCACACGGAAATGAGATGCTTCCCACGGGGTTTAAGGCTGAACGCTCTGTAAAACGTCGCCACGCCGTAGATATCAACCAGCGAGCGACCGGTCTTTTCTGCAACAGCTCGCAGGACGTCTTCGGGAAGATAGCTGTATCTGGCCTGTATCTGCTCCAGAATGGAGATAAGCCCTTCTTCTGTGGAGCCGTTCTTTTCTACAATTGCCGAAATTTCGTCAGTAGACATTTCTAACTTTCACCTACACATGCTACTCGTATTCCTCGCAATGCCAGACTCCTCCTTTTGGCCTAGGGAGCTTGCAGGTATCGCGATGTGCACAATTCACACAAAGACCCTTGAGCTCTCCTGGTTCCGAAGTTTCCGGTGTCGTCACGGTGACAGGAGGGATATCCTTAGAGCTAGGAGGTACATAATCATCAAACATTTCGCAGTATATCGCATCTGTCCCGGTACGTTTCCGATAAACGCAGCTTTCAGCGTTGTTACAGGTCGCACAGAGTCCGACAAACGGTTTTATCGCTGACATGGTAAAACCCTCCATTAGTGTATCTTGCGCTACGATAGTTCCCGTCATTTTATGTCTCCTTATCCACAGGTGTTTCTCCCCCACGCACCGGTCTGCCGCGATCGAAGTAAGAGAAGCCGCTGTCCACCAAATAGGATTCATTACGGAAAAATCCCCCGCTCCTTGTACACTTTCTCCAAACGTGTCAGAGCCACAATGTATGCTGCCGTGCGCCAATCGGCGTTGTATTCTTTGGCGGCATCACGCACTTTCTCATAGGCGCGGGTGATTTTCTTGCGCAGTTTAGAGTCGACTTCCTCCAGTTCCCAGAACTCACTGCGTTTGTTCTGAAGCCATTCGAAGTAGCTGACAATGACCCCACCGGAGTTGCAGAGGATATCCGGAATCACGTCAATACCTCTATCCTTGAGAATCGCATCGCCATCCGGGTTAGTGGGTCCATTAGCTCCTTCGGCCACCACCTTCACATTCAACCAAGGTGCTGTGTCGGTGGTAATCTGGTTTTCCATGGCGGCTGGTATGAAGATATCAGCCTTCAGTTTCATGAAAGTTTCATGACTAATTGGATTATCGCCCTGGTATCCGGCGACGCCGCCGGTTTTAGCCACGTAACGCGCAAGATCGTTCGAATCTATGCCGTTCCGGTTGGCAATGGCTCCGGTAATATCCTCGACAGCCACCAACTTCGCTCCATGGGACATTAATAGGCGGGACGCCCAGGAGCCGACATTTCCGAATCCCTGAACGGTGTACGTTGCCTTGCTAAGATCGAAGTTGTTGTCTTTGGCCCATTCTTCAATGGTAAAGACGATGCCTTGGCCTGTTGCCTTATCTCGTCCAAGGCTCCCGCCTGACTCAATCGGTTTGCCGGTAACTACATGGGTGCAGCGTTGTCGCTCATGTGGTGGCATTGTTGACAGATAGGTATCGAGTAACCAGGCCATTATCTGCGCGTTAGTGTTCACGTCAGGAGCAGGAATATCATACTCCGGTCCAATATTGTTTCCTAACGCGAAGGTAAAGCGACGAGTAATCCGTTCCACCTCGTTGTGAGAGTGCTGTGAAGGGTCAAACTGTATACCGCCCTTGGCTCCTCCGAACGGTATGTCGGTGATGGCTCCCTTCCAGGTCATCCATGTCGCCAGCGCACGGATTTCATCGATATCGACCGAAGGATGGTACCGCAACCCTCCTTTGTAGGGTCCGAAAATACTGTTGTGCTGAACACGATACCCGGCGAACATTTCAATGTGACCATCGTCCATCTTTACTGGGAAATGGACGATAATCTCGTTTTCGGTCATCGCAAGTATCTTACGTATCTCCTTATCGAGTTCCATAAGATCAGCCGCCTTGTTGTACTGCCATCTCACGTTCTCATAAAGGCTGGCCTTTTGGGCCTGCGCCCCCCGCTGTGACAGAACTGCCTTGGCTTCCATCAATACCTCCTGGAGACTGGTGCCTGCCAGCGCGTTGAATCAACACCGGTGGGTCGTCTCTTTCCTACAGCTGATGCAACATGTTTGACTTCTACTTCCCCCAAATCATGTTGAATTGTTCATCAGCACAAAGCTCCTGTTTAACAACTCTTTATCAAGCGGGTCACTGAAATCCGTCAACACCCGTACTCACACGTTAAGCAAGGAGTGTGCCACCGTGCGCGATCGGGAGTGTGGAGGATCTCCCCAGTCGGGAAGGTCAGTGAACGCAATGAGCTATCTGCTTGTCCGGCAATGTGATCAGTAACTGGACAGATGTTAGCATTTTTCGAATATCACGGCCGTAGGAGGCTATCATGTTCCATATGGTAAGGATAAAAGCGGGAAGGTTTGTGCCGCCGGAGAGAAATTCCCCAGCTTGTATGGTCAGGTTCAGGAGGTTTTATCCTCTTTCAATTTCTCTCTGAGGGTCTTCCGGTCAATACCAAGTATCTCTGCCGCGCGAGTCTTGTTGCCATCCACGCTGGCCAGCACATTTCGGATATGCTCCCCCTCCACCTCAGCCAGCGTGCGCCGAAACCCAGTCTGTCGCGGGGCTGAAAACCGCATCAGCGAAGGCAGGTCAGGTGCATCAACAACATCACCGTCGGTCATGACCACCAATCGCTGAACGACATTCTCCAGTTCCCTCACATTGCCGGGCCAGTCATAGTTTTTAAGGGCTTTCAGGGCATCATCGGAGAAACGAATGGGTGGTTTGCCCATCTCTTGAGCAAACTTGTTGACAAAGTGGCGGGTCAAGAGCAAAACATCGTTTCCCCTCTTGCAGAGCGGTGGGACAGCGATAGTAATCACACTAAGACGGAAAAAGAGATCCTCGCGGAAAAGCTCTTTTTTGATCAGGCTTTGCAAATCCTTATTTGTGGCCGCTACTATCCGCACATCGACTTTTCGCGTGCGTGCATCACCAACCATGCAGACTTCTTTGTCCTGAAGAACGCGAAGCAGTTTGACCTGCATGGCAAGGCTGGTCTCGCTGATCTCATCAAGGAAGATAGTGCCGCCATCGGCAGTCTGGAAAAAGCCGGCGCGGGTTTCAGTCGCCCCGGTAAAAGCACCCTTCACATGCCCGAACAGTTCGCTTTCCAGCAGACCCTCAGGGATGCCACCGCAGTTGACCGGTACAAACGCAGCCGATGCCCGAGGACTGCAATAGTGAATAGCCCGTGCTACGAGTTCCTTACCGGTTCCGCTCTCTCCTGTTATGAGAACGGTCGCGGGTGTTGTGGCAGCCTTGCCAATGGCATTGAAAACCTTCTGCATCGCTTCTGACTCACCCAGGATGCCGTATGACTCTGAAATCTTTTCATCTGACCAGGGTCGTGTGGCTCGCCGGGTACGGAGTTTATCCAGAGCGTACTCCACCGCGCTTAAAAGCTCTTCATCAGTGAAAGGTTTGGCCAGATAGTCCTCGGCTCCGTACTTTACTGCCTCAACCGCCCCACCAATTGAAGCATAGCCGGTGATCATCATGACCTCGGCGTTCTTGAAGTTTTCGCGGACATGCCTGACCAAATCCAGGCCGCTGACCCGGGGCATTTTGTAGTCCGTAATGACGAGGTCAATTGATTCGGTGTCGAGAACCCGGAGCGCTTCGTCCACTCCCGGTGCCGTGTACACCTGGTAACCTTTTGAGGTCAGGTTTCGCTGAAGCACTTCCAGTGTTTCCGGGGTGTCGTCGACCACCAGGATACGTTCGCCTTTCTCAAGCTTAGCTATCATTGTTCTCCCCGTCGTTGACCGCTGTTTTCACAGGTAATCGAATTACGAACTTCGTTCCCCGACCAACCTCACTTTCGACTTCAATGGTTCCACTGTGAGACGTTACTATACCACGAACTATGGACAACCCCAGACCCGTTCCCTGATCAACATCCTTAGTAGTAAAAAATGGGTCAAAAATCTTCTCCATAACCTCAGTGCTCATGCCGATTCCGGTATCCTCCACCGCAAGCAATACCTGATCATTAGTATAGGAAGTACTGATTGTTAGCTGTCCACCCCGAGGCATCGCTTGTATAGAGTTGACAACCAAGTTGGTTAACACCTGAAGCAGTTGAGAGCGGTCGGCAGTGATTTCAGGTAGCCGCTTCGACAGATTGCGCACTAGCTCGATCCCGGTCTTGGTACACCTGGACTGGAGAAAATGAAGCCCATCTTCAATCAGAGTATTGAGACTTATCCTGGTTTTTTCCGGGGTGGTTTCCCTGGCAAATACGAGGAGTTTCCCTACCACCTCACGAGCATGCAAAGCCGCAGAGATTATCTTTTCTATATCCTGCCGGGTCTGGTCGATCAAGCCTTGATCCTTGGTTGCCAATTGGGCAAACCCGAGAATATTGGCCAGTGGCTCGTTCAGTTCGTGCGCTAACCCAGCCCCAAGCTGGCCGATTGTAGCTAGGCGGTCGGCATGTCGTAGTTGTTCCTGTAACTTCAACTTCTCATCTTCGTCCTGCTTCTGTTCGACAATGATCGATACCTCGCGGGCAATGGCATCGATAAGGCTGCGCTCTTCGTTTAAGAACGGACCTTCGTCAAGCTGCGGCTTTTCCCAAACGTAACCCACTTCCACAAAGCCTCGCTTATTCCCGTCCACCACGATATCGGCTCTAATACTCTGGGCCGGTTTCCTGAAACCACTGGTAAGGTAAGCGTGCTCATCCAAAACAATCCGGGCGCAGCAGACGTCTGGATAAAGCCAACCGGGCGGGAGCAGCTCCACCGTTTTCTGTAACACTTCATCCAGAGAGATTTCCGGTTGTGCCACCAGCTTGGCAATACCGTAAAGACAGGTCAGCTCCTTGACTCGTTCCCGCAACGCTACCTGCAGCCGCCGGTGAGCCAGGGCAATCCCAAAAGTCTGGGCCAAACGTTCGCAGGCTTCGACCTCTCGTCCAACAAAATAGTCCTTCTCCATTGACTCCAGCAGCGCTAGGCCGATTCGTTCCTGACCCACCTCAATTGGAATCAAGGCTAGAGAATGGCAACTCTCATCGATCCTTATACCCAACCCACCACCTGAACTAGATCCATGCAAACCCGCAATCGAGAGAGAACTTATGTCACCGGTCCACAAACTGCCATTATCCGTCAATAACGATATTGATGGATCGACACGCATATCTATTATGTCACGGCACAACTGTTCCAGAGCGTCGTTCTCTCCGGAGCTCCATACAATGTCGGCACCGTCATTCCGAAAATTGGGCACCACCTCGAATCGAAAGGGCTGTTTCATATCGCGGGTGAGCACACAACGATAGCACCGTCCGCGATCCCTGAGAACTAACCGGACAATATCACTGCCGGTGAAGTCGATCAGCATCTGCGACATTTCCTTAAGAAACTGTGCTCGTGGAATGCCACTATCGGCCCGTTCCAGTATCCGGTTGGACAGTGTGCGAAAATCCGGCATTTGACTGGTGTTGTTACTGTTCATGCTGGGTTCTGATTTCCGATTGCTCATGGTAGTACGTCAATTGCTTGTCAGACCAGGAAATACCAACGGAAAAGTATCATGAAACTTCATACCGATTTTTCTCTCCATGTCATATTCGCTCAACGTCTTACTCAACCGGAATCATGTACATACACTAACAGAGTGTTCTCTTTGTCGTGAAATGTCAAGGGAAAAGCCCTACTTGCGGCCAAGCGACAAAAATCAGGCCAGCCTGGCATTATCGACCTTCAACTTTTTCACATTCCGGGGCGGGTTCTCCTTGAGATATTCCAACTTAATGGCCACATTGAAAATCGCCTTGAGAGCACCAATCTCGAAATCTATTGGGTGCGCCCTGATACCTTTGCGTATGCACCCCTTGAAGTTTCCCTCGGACTCCGCTTCCTACCTGCTAGGATTAACGCATGAGTTCTTCCTTACCACTTCGTATCGACCAATGACCTCAGTAGTCAACTGTGGAATAGAGGCTACATTAAGGCACGTACTTTTGAGCAAAGCACTGATACCAAGTTGCTGTTAAAAGTAGAGTATAACCCACAAAGATGGTCATTCCCGCGCAAGGGCTTGTTGAAAAAGTCCTCTTCTTGTTATTGTGGACGACAGCAAAGCAATTTCGGACATTGAATACCAACGAGATAGCCACGTCGCTTCGCTCCTCGCTATGACGCTCGCTGGGTTTTTCAACACTACCGCAAGCGGGAATCCAGGGGATTTGGAGTTGTAGGAATGGAAAGGATGGATCCCTGCTTTCGCAGGGATGACGGTACCAAATCTCAAAACTTGATCTTTGATGGCAAGTTAGTACGAAAGGTCAATGACGGCCAGGTAGCGGTTGATTGCAGTCGTTTGATGGGTGGCCCTTGAATAGTTCGAGAAGTGGAATAGTGACTATTTACAGCAAACTGGAAAAATGACGGAGAATTTAGGACACACATCAGAATTCTTTAATGCCAATTTAATAGAAGGTGCTTGTCAGGAGGCGCGAAGCGCAAAAACACACAATCTGTATATGGCGGAGAGGCAGGGATTCGACGACCGCTATTCTGGCTAACTTCAAGTCTCTCTATGAAATAGCTCTATCTACTTACCATTAACTGTGTTCTGTTCCTTCCTGTTCCGTTCTGTTCTGTACCGTTGCGTGCTGTTCCGTGCATTTCGTTGTTAGAAAATTGTTAGAAAATCGAGTCGGTTGAGTCTGTCGATTTCAGCAAAAAACCCTTGAAACCGAACTCCGATTGCAGAAAAGCAAGAGGATTTGTGAAATAAATATGGAGCTTGAGTTCGAGACCAACTGCCATCAGTGGCTCAGTCGTTTAAAACGCGAGGGGAAATCCCTGGTAGTTCGCCGTACAGGTTCGACTTGAATCCCGGTCTGGGAGAAATAAGGTTTCGCATTATGAATTCTCTGGAGAGCAGCTTTGTAGCCTAATCAACCTCAGCGAGCTGGGTCTAACTGTGGAGACCACAAGACATTACGAGTTCTGTAGGGTCTCGTTTCGAACCGGCAACTCACTCCAAATCTTTGTACGAATGGTCACAGTTTGGCCACCATCAGGACTCGTGAAAGTCCACGAAAAAGAGCACAGCAGAAGCCATCAGTTCTCTAGGAGCTTGTTGAAAAACGTATCTGTAAGGAGTTTTTTCTTTGGTTTCGTTCATTATAGCGTTCCATTGGCCTATGGAGAGAGCAGGTAACAGCTCACAGGAGGGATCGGTCTATCTATTTCAGCGTTAGTGAATGCCAGTTGTAGCCGCTTGGGCATACTTCTCCCTGTCATCACGGAACAGCTCCTGCCAACAGGTTGTGCAGGCGAACCAGGTTATACGCGACGGCCGTAAAGGTAAACATCCAAAGCACCAGAAACTCTCCACCTCACCTAACCCTGCATGTCGCAGAACCCACCTGCCGCAACGAGATGCTCGTGTTTAAAGCATTCTTAATCGTGCAGCATGCATTCTGGACAGCTTCTCAGAAACTGTAGTTCTCATACTACTCTATTCGATTTCTGTCGCCCGGAGAATTCTTTCTCGCCACTCCATAGCCCACTGTCGATAGACTGGCGTGCATGAGTGTTCCAGCGCCTCCTTAACATGCCGCTCTGCTTCCTCACGATCATGCCCAGCTCTGTTCATCTTAAACAGCTTGTAGTGGTATTTGGCCCAGTTGAGATGGATGAGGAATAAATACACCGAATCCGATGGATCCGTGCGAGGTGCCAGCCATTCCAGGTCGATCTTGGCCGAGTCGAACAGTTCGTGCAGGTGCTCAGCACTCTCGGCAGCAGCGGTCACCCTCAGAAGTCTAAGTAGGGTGTTAGAGGAATCCGATTCAACTGCCTCCGAGATCATGCGGTATCCTTCTCTTGCCTCCGCGAGGGGCGACTTTGTCAAAGGGTTAATGGTTCGCAACACCTTGCTGCCGGTTGTTCGGTGGCTAACCTTTATCATCCTAAGTGAACCCATATAAGCCCGAATTAGTGCCGATCGTATTTTCTTGGGGAATTGCTTATCGAGAAACTTTTCGGCACGTTCTCGTTGTTCCTTGTCTTTATGAAATGCCAGATTGTGCATAAGAACCAGTCGGTCGAGAGCATTCTCTCGGTCAGGAGCTGCACTAAGCGAATCCAGGCGAACTCTTGCCTCATCCCGAAACAGAAAGAACGATGCTGGTTCGCAGGCTCGAGCGGCTGGCACAGCGAATAGCAGCGCAAACAGTATGACCGATACTCCGTATGCGGATTGCAGTGTCTCAGATCTCACGATCTGTTCGCTCTGTTTCCTTGCATATTTTCACTGGATCTCATCCGTCTCAGTGACATGCTCAGAACACTGAGGCCAATAAGGGAACTCAGGGCTGATCCCGCGAGCACTCCCGCTTTAGCCTCAACCAGAAGATCACCTTCGAGACTCAGCGAAGCAACAAATAGTGACATCGTGAATCCTATACCTGCTAAGCATCCTGCCCCCACAATAGCCTTCCAGCTGACCTCTCCAGGCACGATACCGACACCTGACTTCACGACAATCAGGAGGCTGAGGACTATCCCCAGAGGCTTGCCAACTAATAGGGCTACTGCCACTGCAGTAGCAATCGGCGAGGTTACTGATTCAAAAGAAAAGGGCACACCAGCATTAGCCAAGGCAAAAACAGGCATGATTACGAATGCCGTCCACGGGTGGATTTCCGTCTCAAATCTTTCCAAGGGCGAGATTGCCTCGCGCGATACGAAATCGACCTTTTCAACCACGTCTCGCAATCTCACGCTTCCGCTGCCACCTGTTCCCGAGCCGATGGCAACAATTGCTTCGTCCAAGGTACTTCTCAGGGTCTCACGGGAGATTAACGGCATGGCAGGGGTGAGTAGCCCCAAGACCACACCTGAAATGGTGGGATGAACACCAGACTTGAGGGTGAACAGCCAAATGCCAGCACCAGCGATTAAATAACCCGCCACTGTCCGTATTCCCAGCCGGTTCATGGCAACCACAGCCAAAGTCCCGGCTGCAGCTGCCGCCAGCCAAGCCAGCTTGATCTGGCTAGAATAGAATAACGCAATTACCAGAACCGCGATGATATCGTCTACTATAGCAAGAGTTAACAAGAACACTTTCAGCCCATGTGGCACGCGCTTTCCTAATAAGGCCAGAGCACCGACGACGAATGCGATATCGGTAGCCATCGGAATGGCCCAGCCACTCTGGCCAGCTTCGCCGTGCTGTAGAAGAAGAAAAATGAGAGCGGGTGTGATGGCACCTCCCGCTGCCGCAGCCAATGGAGCTATCACGCGACGAAAATCTCGCAGTTCGCCAGCTACCAGCTCGCGTTTGATTTCGAGACCAACGAGAAAGAAGAATACGGTCATAAGTCCATCATTGACCCAGTACCATAACGGATACGACAAGGAGAATCGGCCGGCTCCAAGTGTAAGATATGTATTCCAGAATCGCATGTAGACCTCTGCCACAGGCGAGTTGGCAACGACTATGGCGGCTGCTGTGAATACTAACAACACCACTCCACTCACGGACTCCACGTGCAAGAAGCGTAACAGGGGTTGTGTCAGACGCTGGATTGGTCTCAGGGTTTCGGTACGTTCCATACTATCGCCAAACATCGCTCTCAACACCAAAGGCAACAATTAACTCAGAACACTCAGAGACAACCTTCTCGTTGTCATAACTCAATCTCGAACTCCTCGTTCAGCTCAGGGATAATGACGTCCCAACCGAACTGACTCCTAATTTTCTCAGCCAGCGAATCTGAGGACTCCGGCTCGCCGTGCACGATGAATATCTTCTCCGGCGAATGGTTTAGCCCCATAAGCCACGCCAGAGTCTCATCGTAGTCAGCATGACCTGACAGCCCGGTGAGATTCTCGATCTTTGCCTCTACTGGTATACTTCTCCCGTGTATCTTTACACTTGGCTCATTATTAATGAGAGCGCGACCCCGGGTTCCTTCAGCTTGATAACCGACAAACAGTATTGTGTTTCTTTGCTCAGGCAGGCGCTGGGCAAGATGATGTAAGATCCTGCCACCAGTCACCATTCCACTAGAAGCGATGATGATAGCACGACCCTCAACGTTACCGATGCTTTTAGACTGTTCTCGGGTGTCGCACAGGAAGAGCTTCTGAGGCCTGAAAATCTTCTTGCCCTTAATGGTCTGGGTGCGGCTGGCCAAGTTTTGGTCCTTTATCCGCCGCTCATAGACTTCAAGGGCGTCAAGAGCCATAGGCGAATCAACATAGATCGGCAATACAGGAATGTCTCCCCTTTCCTCCAGTTGGCGCAGGACATAAAGCAACGTCTGCGTGCGACCCACTGCAAAGGATGGAATAACCAGAACCCCTCCCCGTTCTATGCTCTCGTGAACAATCCGGATTAGCTCCTCGCGAAACGACCCGTCGTTATGCAGTCGATCGCCATAGGTTGACTCGAGCACCAGATAATCGATGTCATACACCTGAACCGGATCTCGTAGTAAAGCACGGGAAGGCCGGCCGAGGTCCCCGCAAAACACGATCTTTCTCCTTCGCTTACCCTTGACGGTTCGAATATCAACAAATGATGAGCCCAGCAAGTGACCGGCATCTTTAAACTTAACCCTGATACTATCGGATAAGTCCAGTTGCTCTCCATAGTGAACTGGTTCAAAACGGTGTAAAGCCTGCTCGGCATCTTGCGTTGTGAATAGCGGTAGGGCTGGCTTGTGTTTCGAAAATCCTTTCTTGTTAGCCCAGCGGGCATCTTCCTCCTGTATATGGGCGCTGTCTAAAAGAAGAATGCGGCAGAGATCGGCAGTGGGTCGCGTGCAGTGTATCGGTCCTGAGAATCCCTGCTTGCAAAAGCGGGGCAGGTATCCAACGTGATCGATGTGTGCGTGGGTCAGTAAAACTCTGTGGATTGACGAGGGGGCAACAGGGAATCGATCCCAGTTGCGAAGACGATTCTCTTTGGAACCCTGAAACAAGCCACAATCTATCAGTAGGCGAAGCCCGTCAATATTTAGCAAAAAGCGTGAGCCTGTGACGGTGCCTGTTGCTCCTAAAAATGATATCTTGGCCATCTATTTTACACTCCATTCACACTGAATTTGCGGAATCATTCTCCGACAACTTTGTCTGTCCTGGAATACAATTAACACGCTCTTATCCCTTTAATAACAATCGTCTGACATTATCATTTTGCCGTACGAGAATCATGATCCTCAGATCTCTGACCTAGGCTGTTCATGAGGTTCGTATGCAACCGCATCGGGTCCCACCAAACCCCCAGAAACTACGAACGCCAAGGCATCGTTGACACTCCAATCAGTCGGCGTCGTCGACGTTTTCGGCACGATTTCCAGAAAACCGGACGTTGGATTCGGTGTGGTGGGAACGTATACGGCTAGCAACGGTTGCCCCGATGTTGTATCGGTGAGAGTCCTGGTTACCAACCCAACTGTCTTCATACCGGGGTGGGGATATTCGATCAACACCACCTGCTTGGCTTTCTCCGGCTTCGATTGAAACGCCTCAATGACTCGCTTTGTCCCTCCATATACCTTACCCACGAACGGCATCTTTTCCAAGACGGTATCGAATACCATCATAAGTCTTCGTCCCAAAAACTTGCTGGTCAGCCATCCAAGCCAACACAAGAAGATTAACGCCACCAATATTGAAACCAGATTCTGGAATGCGGACGAGCTTAGTACTTCCACCAACCTTGGAGATTCCGGCTGAACCAAAGTGACCATCCATTCGATAAAGGGAGCCACCAGATCAATCGCCAGTCCCAACACAAACGCTATGACCAACCACGTCACCCAGAGAGGGATAGCAGCCAGAAGCCCGGCAGTCAGATTCCTCTTAATCGATATCATGTTTCAACGCTCCTGCTGGCTTAGTTAGTCCCACTACCATCCATGACAACATGCACAGGTGCCGCTTGGCCTTGTTTGTCTTGACCGGCATATAAAGTAACGTGCGGGAACGGAATCTCAATATTCCTTTCGTCAAATGCCTTTTTCAAGCGTCTATTGAATTCGCGTGCAACACGCCACTGCTTGATCGGCTTCGTCTTTGTGCGAGCCTTGATTATTAGAGCGGAGTCTGCAAATCGATCGAGCCCCATCACTTCAATCGGTTCAAGGATATACTGACCGTATTCAGGATCCTCACGCATTTTTTCATCAACTTGCCGAATGACCTCAAATACTTCGTCAACATCTTCCCTGTATGCCACCCCGATATCATAGACGTATCGGGAGTACTCCTTGGTCATGTTGGTAACAATATCAACCCGGCCATTTCGGATGTAGTGAACGTTCCCGCTAAAATCCCTGAGAACAGTCATGCGAAGGTTAACACGCTCCACTATTCCACCTTTGTCCGCAGTCTGAATATAGTCACCCACACGAATTTCATCATCAAGCAGGATAAAAAAGCCGCTAATTATGTCCTCTACTAAATGCTGCGAGCCAAACCCAACGGCGAGACCTACCACTCCTGCTGCCGCCAAAATAGGACCAATCTTGATTCCAAGCTCTCCCAGAACCATTACGAAGGCTGTAATGAGTATTGTGACTACCATAACATAACGAAACAGCGAGCCCAACGTGCTTGCACGCTTGCGCGCTTCACTTTCCACGTCTTTTTTCAAGAAAACCCCAAACATCCTCTTTGAAAAGACCTTGGCCAAGCGCAAAGCGACAAGCATCAGCGCAATAATAACGAGAACTCGCAGACCGCCTGTGAGCAGCCATGCCGTTACCTGCTGAACCACTTCTTGTACATCCATAATTACCTCCAGGTAGCTTTATTATTTACACGTCTACATCTCGATCTCAAAATGCCTGCCCCATGCTGAGAAAGAGCTTCCTTTGGCTTTCCGTTTCCTTTCGGTCGACATTTACACCGTAATCAAGGCGGACTATGCCTATCGGGGAGTTGATCCGTAGACCGATCCCTACCGACGGCCGAAGGTCTCCCAAGCGGAAAGCGTTGATATCCGTCCAGACATTGCCAATGTCAACAAAGGCGGCAGAACCCAGTAGTTTGTAAATCGCTTTTCTTAACTCGAAAAGATTCCAGACGATTTTGAATTGCCCCCCCAAAGGTTTGCCGTTTTCGTCAAGCGGGCCGACGAGCTGGTATCCGAAACCTCTTAGAGAGGTCGGCCCACCGGTGTAAAAGCGCTCGTTAAGCGGTATTTCCTCGGACACACCGAAAAAGTCCATCCAACCGATTTCGAAAGCCGAACCTACAACAGACTCTCGGCCAATTGCTTTGAACACCTTCAATGTGACTATTGACCGCGCGAACGTATTTGATCCTTGCAGGAAGCTGCCGGCCAGTTCGTTTGTCCAGTCGATGTACGTACCCGATTGTGTGTCAAATAAGTTATCACGGGTGTCATGAGTGATTGACAGAGAAAGACTACGCACGTGAGGATCCAGGTCTTTAGGATACGCCAATGCTGTCACTTCAGTGATGTCGGTATTTTCGAAGCGGTAGCTCGCTGCAACCGTCGTATGAAATCCTAATCTCCGTCCCAGGGTCACACGAGCACCGAGTGTTTGCATCTTATACCCCGGCTCCTGTCGGAATTGCAGGAAGATGTTGATGTCTGTTCGCCAGCGTGTCCTGAAAGTCCATGGTTCCGTGAAGGAACCGCTAATGCCCTGTCCGATAAAGTTGGCCTCAAGAGCCGTTCCGATCTGACGGGCAGTCCCGGCCAGGTTTGACGTGGTAAGCTCGATACGCCCACGGATTTTTTCAATTGATCCATAACCTATCATGATACCAAACTCACTGGAGGGCTTCTCTTTCAATTCAAACAAGACGTCTTTGGCTGTGGAGTCATCACGTGACGAGAGAGCTGGACGAGCAAAGACGCTCTCGAAAAGACCGGTCAGGTATAGGCGTCGCTGTGACTGCAACAACCGTGAATACTGTATGATTTCTCCGGATTGAAACGAAAGCTCGCGGGTGACAACGTACCGTTTGGTCTTTTGTAGGCCCTGTATGTGGATGCTATCAATCCTGGAGCGTGAGCGTTCCTCAATGATAATATCTATCACTGCCAGATGCACTTCTTGATTCACCTGGACATTCGGTGTGACTGAGGCGTCGAGAAAGCCGTTTTCGGCGTAGAGGCTTAGTATTGACATAACTCCATCCTGAATGGCTCGTCTGAGCAACGGATCTCCGTTTTGGAGCTTAATGTGAGAACGCAGAACGGAATCAGCAAAAAACTGGTTTCCAAAGATAGTCACACCTTCGACGCGAGTAAGTTCTCCTTCGTCCACACGGATAGTTATGTCCACAGATTGCTCGACAGTGTCTGTATATATGAGGGTATCAATCACCTGGGCTTCGAGATAACCGTTTTGTCGGTAAAAGGCCATCAAGTTATCAATGTCGTCGGCGAAGACTTCCGGATAGTAGTAGGACCGGGACAGAAACCGTGAAGTCCGGGTCAGCATAAGACCCTCCAATCGATCATCATTGAAGGCATTATTGCCCTCGAAGATGACCTTGGAAACTTTGAACTTGTTTTTGTCCCCGACATCGGCGACAGTAATGCTGCCAAGTGAGCAGACCGCCAAAGATAAAAGGATACAAATCAGCCGTCTCATCTAAACCTGAATCCGTACTTGAGATCGAGCAGCGATCTTCCGTAGCGATCGGTTTGGCCCTGTAACGAGAGCCGTGGGGTGAGACGGTAGCCAAGCCGAACACCCTGGTCATTCAGCCGCCCCACAGTTGTTGTGTATGTGAGTTCGACCCGTTCGGAGAGTCGACGTGACGCCACAAGTTGCGGTCCCCACGATTTATCGAACTGAAACAGATTTCCTTCAACCGTAAATTCATCGAATCCAAAGAAGGTTCCTACTTTACTCGATACGTATCCTGAGACACGTTGGCTGGAGAGCATGGTGGCCCGGTCCAACAGAACGTCTTTGACTCCACCTTTTTTGCCTTCCTTATCCTTGCCGACCAACTGGGTTCGGGTGGCCCCGAGAGTTAACAACGCTACAATATCCGATTTGTCCAACGGCGGCTCAGAAACAATATCCACTTTCAATTGATCCAAAGGGCCCTCTGCCTGAATGGTGATGACATACTTGGCGGCCGCCAGGCGCTGATAGCTCGTGACCTGAGTGGCGGCACGTAGAAGAATATCTGGGTTAAATCGGACGGGATCGCTGAAATAGGCTGATCCCTGACTAACCTTGAAGCGCCTGTCCAGATAGAGAAGATAGCCTTCCTCAATATTAATCATGCCACTAAGGTTGGGGCGGACGGGTGTTCCGATAATGCCCAGCTCTGCACGCATCCGAATACGCGCCAGGTTGTTGTCTACCCAGAGCTGGTCACTTTCTCTGATTCGGATGTCAAGTTTAGACTGCTGTAGTATTGTGGGCAGTTCCCATTCGACCGTTTCCACCGACCTCGCCCAGGGAAGTACAGTTTGGGGGCGGAATCGTGCCGTCAGACGGCTCTCGCCAAGGTGAATATCACCACTGATCACGTAGTTGCCCGCACGTCGACCGTAGGCAATGTGTGACGTATCGATTTGCAGCAAGAACATCTTTGGGTCACTAAATCGCAAGCGACTCGTGTATAAATGAATATCGATGTCGGTGATTTGCTTCTCATCAAGAGTAATGTTTCCGGCCAGCAGAACCGTACCTCCGTTCACGTCGCCCGTTAATGAATCAATGATGATCCGATAAGAGTCAAATCGTACTTGTCCGCGACCGTTGCCGAGTGTTGTGTAGTATTCTTGTGAGATTAGTCCCAGGTCGTCAATGTTGATCCTACCGACCACTTCAGGATTGTGTGTGGATCCGGTTATCCTAAGATCGCAAGTTAAAGTACCATCGAGCGAATCCACGCCTTTCAAGAAAGGCCTCAGTACTCCCAGACGAAATCCGTCTGATGCGGTTTTGAGATTAATTGAATCAGAAGAGATGGTTCCGTCTACCACCACAGAGCCGATATCAGCCAAAGTTGCTGACAGGTCTATAGTCAGACGGTTTTCCCTATCGACAATGGCAGAGCCGTTCAAATATATCGGAAAACCCTCAATCACTGCCATGGCGGTATCGATCGAGATAAGTGAATCGCTAAGTGTCAACCGCACATCAATCCCGTTAATTGGGACCGAAGCTGAATCCGCCTGATACGTGGCGTCGAATACGTTCAAGTATCCCCGGGCAGATGGATATGACAGCTTACCATCCCAATTGAATTTTACTGAGCCTATACCCGAAAGCTCACCCCCTGAAGTCAGAAAGGGTGAAAAAACAGCCAGGTCGAAGTTGTTAATGTTAACAGATCCTTCAAACCGGCTTTCGTCAGAGAATGTCAAACTGCTATCCTGATCTCGCTCAAGCCATAACACAGCTTGCGCCACCAGTTTTTGGTGGTAGGCATAAAGCTCGACATCATTAACACGTAGCGTGTCGGCGAATAGCGAAACAGAGACTAAGAGAGAGTCCAAAGATGCCTCCGGTAACTCGATAGATCGAACAACTGCTGACAGCTCTCCAAACGGGTTGATTAGATTGCCTGTGAATGCCAAATCAAAACCTAACTCACCATCAACTCGAAGCGTATCAAACATCGACCGGAGCAGTGAGCCCATCCGTAGACCAGTGCCGCCAGCATCAACGGCAAATTGCCCATTAGGTAAAAGTTGAAACCGAGTGCTAACCTGACCTGCACTGATCCACCCGACAGATGTTGAGTCATATCCAGAATCAACACCACTGTTAGCTTGCTCCCAAAGGTTTGCCTTTATTTCCCCGTCATACGCTGTCAGATCAAACTCTCCGTCGAGACTCAGGCGAAGAAGTCCGTAATAGACACTTAAATCTGTGATCTGCACAAGATGGCCATTAATGGACGCAGAGACTGCCGCTGAATCCACACTGTATCCCTGATAGCGTAGTGATATGGCTTCGGCACTTACCTGGCCGGTCAAACTGTCCAACCTGCCACTCAGAGTAACATCATATGAGAAAGTGCCAGAGATAGATTCAAGACCGAAAGGCGCCTGTGAAGAGTCGGCCACCTTCAATATTCCAGAGGCATAACCGGTATCGAAGAATAGAGCGCTGTCCTCATAGCGTAATTGTGCGAAAACACTGTCAATGGGGAAACCGTCATAGTACAGCTGCCGGCAAGTAATCGCAGTAGAGAGAGTCGGATTCTTGAGATAACCACTTAACGTTCCCGTGGAGGACACCTGTCCAGTTAGTTGAGGCCGATTAAAGAGACCTGTCAACGGTGCGATTTCAGGAACATCGAGATTGAAAGAACCGTCAATGAGACTATCCTGTACTCTTAAGTTAGCTCGCAGCATGGTCTCACCCTGGCGCAGGTTCAGCTTCCCGGTTCCTTCCTCATAGCTGAATGTAAATTGTAAATCAGGGATAGTCTTGTTTTCATAGTGAAACGCGCTTACGATGAACTCAGATCCAATTCGCCAGTCGGTTGGCTCCGTTCCCTTTCCTGTTACAGACAGTTCACCGTCGAGAACACCTTTGTACGGAGAGTTGTCACGGTACATTGCTGTCCAGATGTTGGCGACGTGTATTCTTGATACCGTCAGTGCAAGACTGGCGGCAAGTGTAGTGTCGAGCATTACAGTGCCTTTTCCAACAATCAATCCGCCAAAGCAGTCAAAAGACAACGTGTCGAGTGTCAATGTGTCAACAGAAAAATCCCCCGAGACGTAGCAAGACTCCAGGGAGATTTCATTGGCTGTCGCTCGTGGTACAAAAAGCACCGCTCGGATTTCCGGAGACTCCAGCGGTCCGCTCACCGTGGCGTGCAGGAAAAGTCCACTATCAACCTGTAGTGCCGGCAAATCATATCGTGACTGCAGTGTTTCTATAAGCGCCGAGGGATTACCTGAAACAGTCAACTCGCCGGAAATCAAGGTGGAGTCTCCTTGTGAAAAAGTTCCTTCGGCAAGACATTGAAGCTCCGCAAAGTTTGCTGACAGGGATTCAACTGCCAGTTTCGTGCTGCTCCAGCTCCCAGAACAACGGATATCCACTATTGGCAGCGGCAAACCATCATACTCCGCATTTACTTTTTCAATGCAGAGATCAAATGCACAGATGTCTTGATGAATGCACTTCATGGAAATGCTGCCATTAACAAGCCGGGTCAGAAACAGGAGAGATGCATCGTAGTAGCGTACATTAGCACACTCGACAGATGCCTGACCGACTTTAAGGCTAAACTTCGATTCCTCTTTAGATGTCGAGTCTTCTGTTATTGTATCGATAACGGGGATGCCGAATTTACCGGCACTGTCGCGTGTTACACAAAGTTCAATGGTATCCAGAGTCAGGGCCTTAAGAATAATTTCATCTCCAATAAGGTCCCAAAGGGCGTAACTCAGCTTGAGATGGCCAATCCGCACAAGCGTGTCGCACGTAACCCCCTTTGCCGGTCGTATCAAGACATTCTGAAGTTGTAACCGTGAGATTAGATTGGTTTCAAGCGTGCCAATCTCGGCAGAGCCTCCAACGTATTCGCTTATTTGTCCTTCAAGCCAGCCGCGAACTAGATTTTCGCCCGGACTAGTAGTGAGAACAAGAAAGGTGACTGCGATAAGCATAGATGCCAATAGAGCAGTAATGGCAATAACTTTGAGAACCCGTTTTTTCACTTTTTAATTTCTCGCAATCAATCCTACACACATATCTCAAGATGTCTTTTGGACGGCCGAGCAAATATAAAAAGGATATAATTGGTGCGCAATAAGACTAAAGCCAGCGCCTGTGTCGGAAGAACCAAAGCAGACCGCCGGCAACCAGTACTACCGCTCCCCAAAACATTAGGTAGCCGAATCGTAAACCAAGCTCAGGTAGGTTGAATGGACTCGCCCCAGTATCGAAGTTCATACCGTACACGCCGGCCAGGAAACCCAACGGGATGAATATCGAAGCGAAGATGGTCAGAACTTTCATCACTTCATTCATACGATTACTGACACCCGTATGATATAGATCCAGCAAACCCGACATCATGTCGCGGAACGTTTCGACTGTGTCGATTACCTGGATCGTGTGTTCATACAGGTCTCTGATGTACGGTTCAGTAGAATCCTTAATCAATTTGGACTCGGTCCGCTCCAATCCTCCAATGACTTCACGGAGCGGCCAGACCGCTTTACGCATGAAAATCAGCTGCTTTTTAAGCTCCCGAATAGTCGCAAGGCTTTCCGGTTTGGGGCTGTTGGCAATCTCGTCCTCAAGTGCCTCTATCCGCTCTCCAATATCCTCCAGCGCCAGGAAATAGTGGTCCACCGCGGCGTCGATCAGCGTATAAGCGAGGTAATCAGCCGTCATGAAGCGAACGCGAGGCACGGTGCGTTTGATTCTTTGTCTGACGAACTCAAAGACGTCCTGGGGCTTTTCCTGAAACGTAATGACCCAATTTTTGCCAAACAGAATACTGACTTGCTCGGCCGCAAGCTCGCCATCCTCATCAGCCTTATAGAGCATCTTGAGGACAACAAAGATATACTCACCGGTATCTTCCATCTTTGGGCGTTGACCGGTATTGACAATATCCTCAAGGACGAGGGGATGCATGTCGAAGTGCTTACCGATCTTTTCAACAGTGTCGGTTTCATGAATTCCGGTAATGTTGATCCAGCTCATTGTGGGGCTTTCTTTGAACGGGAAGCACTCCTCTATGTTGTCGACACGTTTTTCCTTAAGATCGGATTCGGTGTAGTCAATAACGTCAACGGTAACTTTCTCGACACGCTTTTCGCCGACGTAGACGACGCTTCCTGGTTTAAGCCCAAGTTTCTTTTTGGCCTTTTTGATATACAATGTCATGCGCTATCCTCCTAACTTCTTGGAGTTACTCCAGTATCAAGCCTGCCCAATCTTCGGGTCAACCTGCATATAAAGTTTCAAGCCAACGGCGCAATTAGCGACCCACTTTTTGCCCCTTACTGCCTCCCCCAAAAAGAACACCGACCATGATCTTGAGATCGGGGACATCCCCTATGCCAAACCTGACCTCTGCATTGTAAGCTTGCTTTCTGCCCAGTGGAAAACGAAGGCCCGGTGCAACTGACAATCCGATTTCTGTGTCCCCAGCTCCCTCCTTAGGATCAAAGACTGCGATTGTGGGCCCGATACCACAGTAGAAAGCAGTTGCAGTACCCGGGGGAGTGAGAAACAAGCGTGCATCGAGATTGAAAGCAAGTACGGTGACATCATCGCCGAGTCCGATATCTACGCTGGGCGCAATTCGGGCAATTTTCATAGTACGACCGAGAACCGCCTGGGCTCCAATTACAAATTGGTCCGGATTGATGCCGAAGCCAGCTCGTGCACCAACGCTTTTTCCGGAGGACGAGGAGCCAGCTGAGCTGGCAGTGGGCACCCCGATTAAAGCAAGACTTGCGGAAATCATTAGCCCCAAACGAATAATATGCATGTCATTTCCTTTCCAAAGTGGCCTTGAAATCAAAGCACGTTTCAGCATATCACCTTTTCTGTCTATAACAAACAGCGATCTACTCTAATATGTCGATTACCTATCCGGCAAGAGTAACGCAGGGTGCTACCGCTCTGACTCGTTGTCATGGTGCCTGACTATTCCTCTTAGCAGACGACCCAGAATATCTGCACCCGTAATGACGCGTTTTTTTTCACCCCAGACAAGTATTATGTCCTTATCGATGACATCATCCTCTGTATTCTGAGCTTCCACCTTAAGCTTAGGAATAATCTCTCCCAGCGGCGTATTCTCATCATAGACAATAATTGGGCGATGGCAATAGATGAAAGGGTAACAGGGGCCTGACTGGAAAAGTGCCGCCCTAAGAAAACCGTCAGCATCAAGGACAAGTTGAGGTTTGTCGAAACTATCAACTATGACCACCCATTTTTTGCGCGATTTCTGTATGCTCTGAAGAAAAGGGTCAGTTGGCGATCTTGTTATTTGGGGGAATTTGGGCAGACCTCTATCCAGTGGCAGAGAGATTGTACTGTCAGGCTCAATTGGTTCCCCCTCGCGCGAAACTGCCAAGTCATCAAGCGCCAGAAAATTCAGCGCCCCAAGACCCTCCAAGCGATCAATGTCCACCTCGTCGGCTTCGATGTGCTGCTTAATCACCTCACGAAATTGATGTTCGCGGAAGAACTGAATCCCTTCTCTGTCAAGCCACTTGTCCAGAAGCAACGCGGTTGGTCTGGCCACTGGGTAAAGAACAAACTGGTAGAATCGCAATATTGGAGACAGCAGTGAGGCCATGCGAAGGGCGTGGCGCGAGAAGTAGGCTTGAGGTACTATCTCGCCTATTAATGTGATTATGAATGTGGAGAAGACAAAGGCATACACTCCTGCAAGCACTGAGTTGGCCAGGAGAGCAAGCATTGTGTTGAAGGCAACATTCCCCCACAGGATAGTTGTCAGCAGGAAGTGCGAATCCCGCCGCAACCGCAGGACTTTTGCAGCGACTTTGTTACCGACGGCAACTTCTACCTCCAATCGAAGCCTGGTGACGCCGAATAGGGCAAGATTCAAACCGGAGAACATACCAGAGTGGATCACGCAAATACAGATTCCTATCCAGGTGAGCGTAGTCATCTCATTTTCCCTCCTGTTCACGTTTAGCAATGTAGTCGGTCAAACGCTCCAAACGAGCTTTTGTCCACTCGATTTTATCCTTAATTGTACTGAACGATACTTGATTTGACAGTCATCTACCTCTGAGAGGTTTTGGTTATGCTGTCAGTTTTTCCTCATAATTCAGTTTCGCTTTCTTTGCCAGCTCCAATCCGTCAACAAAGGTCGCCAT
>Ga0315555_1000014_pt1 | contig 104326 bp, 126 predicted proteins | sample SalMarSW160380MG_FD_202113 | JGI IMG/M metagenome (GOLD analysis project Ga0315555, IMG submission 202113) | Salt marsh sediment microbial communities from the Plum Island Ecosystem LTER, Massachusetts, United States - Salt Marsh Sediment SW1603-80 ... | reverse complement strand
GGGCCAGCGCCATCAATCGCCCTCATCCTTACTGAACCCGCTCTTTGAAGCTGAATTGGACTTGGCCATCTGTTTCCGAATGCCCGGCCCCTGTCGGAGGGCCGGGCCCGGCGGAGCGTGCGTGTCTACGCTCGTGGCTGGGCCGCCTGGTGAGCAGCCGTCACCAGATCGCACCTGGCGTTGATCATCGCCCTCGCGTTGACCAGGTCGATGCGGTCTTGGATGACGTTGTAGAAGTCGCGTTCCCTGTCCAGGCCATAGGCTTCCGCGGAACGGAGCCGGGTGGTGTTGTCGCTTCGGAGTCCCAGGTCATCCAGGAGCGCCCGGGCCTGTCCCCACTTCTGGGCCCAGAGGGCTGCGCTGGTCTGCTCGAACAATTCTGCGGTGGCGGTGGTCTTGGTGTTGGTCATTTGCTGATCTCCCGTCGGAGGGCGACGATCCGACGACCTTCCTTCATGTTGAGCGGCTTGGACAGCTGCCGTCGGATGCGGCGGCCGATCTTGCTGGTGTTGAACCCTCTGGCCCGGAGCCGTGCGAACCAAGAGCGGGTGGTAAGGTCCTGCTTCGCGCTGTTGCAACTGAAGCAGGCCGTGATCAGGTTGGAATGGTCGTTGGGGCCGGAGCTGATCACATGGTCGAGCGTGAGGTGGGCGCCCTCTTCAACACCCACCCCGCAATAGGAGCAGCAATGGCCATCTCGGTGATAGATGGCGTGGCGCTTCTCGGGACGCAGCCACTTGCTCCCGTTCCGCGCCACACTCGTTCCTCGCCGGTTTACCACCGATCAGTCCTCGTCATCGATGGCGATGTCTGCTTCAACTTCCAGAGCGGCGCTGAGATGCCACCGCTTGATCCCGCGGAACCGCTTTTCATCGATCTCAACGGGGTTGGTGAACTTGATGAACGAGCCCTGGATCTCAGCGCCCTTCGGGGTGATGATGCCGGCTTCCACGAGGTCTGCAACCACCTTCTCGGCGGTCTTGGGAGCGCCACGCTTGGTGGTGACCACATAGGTCCCGCCGGGGTGCCGATAGCCGCACTTGCGCTTCTGCTCTGTGGACAGTTGGGTTCGGGTGACCAGGTGCACTTTCCCCATCTCTGCTCTGACTTCCTCAGTTTCCTCGCCTGTGAGGATGTACTCCACGCGGTCCGGGATGAAACACCCGAACACGCAGCCCGCCGGGAGGTGCCCGAACCCGCCGCACTCCTCGCACATGTGGGTCTCTGCTACCTCGGTGGTGTAGTCCCATTTCTTGGGCTGATTCCGCCAGTACATATAGCGGCGATAGTCCCACACGCTTCCGTCGTTGAGGACCACGTGCCCGCCCGTTCCCGTGGTGTAGGTTCCCTCGCCGGCGCACTCGGCGCAATCGGCGATGGCGTCGTTGATCTGCGTGATCTTGTCCTCGCGGAGCTTGACGGAGCGCTTCTTGCCGGCCGGGGCCTCGCTGTCGAAGTCAATGAACGGAGCGCGGAGCTTGGCCACCTCGCTCTGGATGTTGGCAATCTGTTCGGACCGCTTGCGGCAGTCGGGGCACTCCACCTCGCCCTGGCAGTGCTCGCAGGTGACATGCTCGCCCTCGTCATGGGCCACGAAGATGACCGTGCCCCTTTCCAGCATGGCCTTCCCGGCCGTGATGCTCGGGAGCCGCTTGGACACGCCCATCTCGGTCGCCTCGTCAACCCAGTCGTCAACGGTGCTGTAGTCCGCGCTTCCAATCCACATGAGATAGCTGTTCTTAATGCTTGCCATGGTCTTGCTCCAGGTTTCGGCTTATTGCGCGTGGATGGTCAGGACCGTGTGGCCCTTCATGACGTAGTGGCCGGAGGCGCGAAGCGTGAAAACGCGGGTGGCGCCCTCGGTCAGGTAGTTGAGGCCGTCGATGTCCTCGATGCGAACATGGACCTCATTCTTGGTCGCCTTGGTGACCACCCCCAGGAAGCTGTACCTGCTAGAGATTGTCCCAACCGTGTCGCCGTTCTTGAAGGTTGTGTTCGTCATGTAAGGGAATATAACCTGTACACATCCACCAGGCAAGAACTTTTTTGGCTTGGATGGAACTTTTTTTCAATCGTGGATGTTTTGCGCTACTCGCTGCCGCCGGCTCCACCCACGCCACCTGCCAAATCCTCAGCACCGCCCACGCCACCTGCGGAATCGTCGATGGCGATGGTGGACTCGAAATCACTCCGTGTCTGCACGACTTTGTCGCACGACCAACAGATAGTCGTCGTTGGACGCTGCTTCATCCCTTCCCTTGCCATCTCCCAATGGTGCTCCTTGCAGACAGTCACATCATGCTGACACGCCTGGGACTTCCGATCATGAAGACATGATTTGGCACAATGGCATGCTTGCAACTCTCCACGCGCAGCCGCCCGTCGACAAGATTCAGCAAACCACCCAGCACGTTCCTTGGCACGCTTCTCAGCTTGTTCAGCATGCCACTGCCTGAAGCGTTCTTGCGGAGACGAACAAGCAGACACTAGCAAAAAACACACCACAAAAATACATCCCATGATTACCTCCGCACGCAACAAATATGGCATAATAGTGGGAGGCTGCCCGGGTGTCGTATCCAGCCACCACGGACAAGCCTCGCAAGTCAGAATCGCTTGAGGCCGAACAGCTCATCCAACTTGTATTCGGAGATGATCAAGTTGGCCGCCTGCGTGTTCCCCGTCTCCTGGTTCATCATGGCGAGCACGAGCTGGACCGCGCTCCGCTCCTTGTCCTTGACGACCGACTGGACGATGATCCGGATTCGAGCACGCGCCTTCCTGATGGTCTCTGGCTCGGCCTTGGTGGGCGGCACTCCGGCGGAAGGGACCGAACGGCGCTTGAGCTTCCGACGGCCCTTGGCGCGTGGCTTGTCAGAAGCCGGAGCCGGGGCAGCCACCCGTCGCTCCATCTCCTTGGCAACGCCTGGCGTCAACTTCGGGCCCTCCAAGGCTTGGTCCACACCGCACTTCTGGCACGTTTCGTTGCGGCAGAAGGCCCAAGGATCAGCCTTGCGCACCTTGGCACCCTTCGTGGGGCTCTTGTACATCGCCCGGCCGCAAGTCGGACACTTGGGATGAGGCGGGTGTTTCACGAGTTTCCTCCATGCCATCGGTTCGGATTGTCAATGGCGATAGTTGACAGGATGGAAAGCGGGATGGTGTCTGTCGGGTCGCCGTTGAGCTCCACCTCGGTGATGATGGACTGCGGCTTCCCGTTGAAATTGATGTCCTTGGTCCGGAGCCCCGTCATGCGCCCCTCCCTGATCACGCCGTCCGATGTCTCCAGGTGAACGTTCTTGCCCACCGCAATGTACAGCGCGTCAATCCACGCTCCATGGTTACGTTTCATTCATCTTCTCCATTGAGTCCATCGTGAATGGCATCCGCGATAGTGTGGGCCGCAGTCCAGATCTTGAAACAACGCTCACTGCAGAAGCGTTTGGGTTTTGGGATCTCAGTCTTGCAATGCTCGCACGCCACACAGCGAAACACAGACAGCGCTCCGCCACGGCGGAGTCTCTGGAACAACACCTTTTCCGCAGGGGTTAGGAACGGCACGCCAGGCCGCGGCTTGAACATGAAGTTGTCGAGCAAGGCCACTGATTGATCCTCCAAGTCTATTGGTCCGCCAACCGTCCGGCTAGTTTCAAGTCATTAATCACGTTGCTTCTGTGTTCACGGTCATGCGTACGCAGAAGGAAAGATGGGTGGAACGTCGGGACCGCAGGGATGATGAGATCACCCACCTCCACCTCGCATTCAGAACCTCGGTGGCTGTACACCGAATGAACCCCGGCGAGCTTGGCAGCGGTGGCGCCAAGCAGGACAATCGCCCCTGGATTGACGATTCGGATGAACATCTCCAACCGAGGCCGACACGCCTTGAGTTCCTCACGTTGCGGCGTCCGGTTGCCAGGAGGCCGGCACGAGAGTGTGTTTGTGATGACGATGTCCTCTCCTGGGTCCATCCCTGCCTCCGCCAGCAGCTCATCCAATAGCTTGCCAGCACGACCCACGAATGGACGGCCCTCACGATCTTCATCGGCGCCGGGCGCCTCGCCGATCAAGAGCAGGTGTGCATCCGGATTCCCCCTCCAATGTACAACGGAGTTGCGACGCTCATGAAGAGGGCACCGGTGACAGTCACCCCAACCCGCCGTCAGCCTGTCGATGAGTCGGAGCCGTCGTGTCATCGATACACCAAATTCACGTCAATGAACTCCCATGCGCATTAGTCCGTGCAATTCAGCCGGACCGCACAGCGTGCGGAACTTGTACAATGTCAGGAGCCGCACCACATCGTTCTGCCCCCTGGAAGTGGGGATCATGTCAGTGGCCGCGTCGGTTCTGATTTTGGTCAACTTGTGGTACAGCACCACGTCGCGGACATGCTGTTTGACAAGCCGGCGGATGCGCGGCGTGGCAGGCCATTCGCGGTCGTCATCCTCGAAAGCGCCCTTCAGCACTCTGCGCAACGTTCTGTAGTGTTGAAGCAACGCGGCCGCCGTCTTGGGCCCCACTCCAGGGACGCCCGGGATGTTGTCTGAAGAGTCGCCAGCCAACGCCTTCAATTGCGCCAGCAACCACGGAGGGACACCATGGCGCTCCTCCACCTTGGCAACGTCATAGATGACATCCTGTCCGCGGTTCTTGCCTTGCGTAGTGGGCGCCACCACGCTCACTTTGTTGCCTACCAGCTGACGCAGGTCACTGTCGCCGGTGTAGATGACCACGTTGGCAGGGGCGCCGATTCCGCGCTTGGTCGTGTACGACTTGGCGATGGTCCCAATGACATCGTCAGCCTCGTAGTCCACGCCGCGGAACTGCCTCACGCCCATGACGCTGAGCAGCTCGATGAGCAGTTGCTCTTGGACGGCCATCTCCTTGATGAGATCCAGGTCATCGTCTGAGCGCCTTTCATCGCGCCTCTTGTACGATGGATACAGCTTCAGCCTGAAGTTGGTCCGACCCTCCCACGCCACGAACGTCCTGCCGCCATAGCGGTTGTGAACGCGAAGCGCCACCGACAAGAATCCATAGATGCCGCCGGTGGCAATGACTTTGCCGTCCACCTCCGCTTGAAGATCACGGAACGCATCGGAGGTCCTGTACAGCAAATGCCTACCATCAAGAACCAAGACATCAGCGCGCATGGAATGCTCCCATTGTGCAAGTTTTGATTCGGATGAGACGCCAACGTGTCTCCTTGGCCAGACTCGACTTGATCCTGTCGCTCAAATCGGTACGTTTCACCCCCTTCATGGGATTGATACGTCCGGAGGCAAACGACGCTTTGGCTGCTTCTGACAGCAAACGCCTTGTTTCAGCCCTCATGTGGCACCATCTCTCCAACCAGTGTCCTGACCAATGCCATGTCGATGTCGTCGCGCTCCGGGCCTGGCACGTAGATGCGCTTGTATGGCAGCCCCCAATGCTCCCAATCCACGAGCTGGACCTGTGGAAGGGCGCCCGGCACGTACACATCGAGAACAGGCGGCGGAGCGCCCGGATCATTCCTGCCTTCCGCTCTGAACTCCCAACCCGGGAGCGCCCACAGCCATGTGTGCTCCACGGCTTCAAACCTTCCATCCTGATATGGAAGCCCCAAGATCTTTCCGACCGCACGAGCAAGCTCATGACAGCGCACATGTTCGCCCAGTTCCACCGGAACCCGCTCCACCAGCGTCACCGCGCGATGGTACATCTTCAACGCCTGGATGCCATGCGGCGTGCTGGATGAGAAGCGGGTTTGGACGTAGCAGCGCACCAGTCGCTTCCCAGCGCTTTTTCGTACACCTCGGTGAGCTTCTCCACCTGGGTTTCGGTCAGCGTCTTGCCATCGGCAAGCTGCTCCGTGATGGAGTCTACAAATTCAGCCTCCCAATCGCTCGGCTCGAAGTCGCCGATGGCGATGGCATCGCTGAGCTCCTCTGCCATCCTGTCAGCATCCTGTTCCATGTCACTCTCCCAACAATCTGCGCAAGAAGCGCTCCATCTTCACGTTTCCAACATCCACGGCCCGCGAAAGCGAACGGGCCACACGAATCTTCACTGCGTCCGGGGAACCGAACCCGCCTGACGGATTGTGAATCCAGTCTCGGTCGAGCAAGCTCGTGGGGTACGTCTTGGTCACCCGGTTGAACACCTTGCGCTCCTGGTCATGTGCCAGGCCCTTCAGCGTGAGTTCCCCGGTCCTGATGTGCGCTTCCGTCTCCACGAGCTTGGCCAGCCCATAGGCATCTGCCAGGTCCTCGGAGGTCCGCCGGCTCTGCTTGTGCTTCGGGTTCTTGGGCGACGGCGGGTTGTACTTGGAGAAGTCCTTGCCCCAGCGCCCCAACACGCACTCTTCCACCAGGTCCTTCTGCGCGGTCCCGTCATGCGTCACGAACATCTTGGCGCTGATCGGATCGTGGAGACGGAAGCGCACACCGCGGAACCAGCACAGGAGCCGGGCCACCCCTCCCACCTCACCGAGGTAGTGGGCGCCCTGTTCCGCCCTGATGGCATAATCCTCAATTCCAACGCAGTCGGGCCGGCGGGGAACGAGGGTGATCTTGTCCAACCACTTCTCCACCCACGCCAGCCGGATCATCGCCTTGCTCTGTCGGTCACCCTTGGGCGGGAGCACCAGCCTGAACCCGTGCTTCGCGGAGCGGAGGGCGCTCCCGGCCACATCGGTGTAGTACCAGAAGCCGGTCAGCTCGCCGTCGGTGAGCTCCGTCACGGCCCCGTGGTTCAAACTGATGTCCCATCCTTGGACTCTCATCCGCCCTATCCCTTCAGACGCTCCGCCAGCTCCATGGCATATCGCGCCAGGTGCTTGTTGCTGTACACGAACGCTTGGCCCCTGTATTCCTCCTGGCGTGACATGATTCCTTCGATGACCCCCGGTGGAACGTGGTCACGCATCAGCTCATAGAGCAGCGCTTGGACCAAGCACGGACCATCGGGCGGTTCCACGTCCTTGGGCTTCGTGAGATCGCCAAGCACCTCTCCAACGGTTTTGGGCTTGGATTTCACCTCACAAGCTCTCATCGAGCGGAAGCAAATTGACGCGCGAGGCAATGAACGCGCCCATTCCGCAATGAAGCGACCTGGCTGTGTACAGCTTGATGGGCTTCTTGAATCTCCACTCTAGCTTGGTGCGTTCGTGACCGATATCAAGCGTATCCAGCCCGGACTCGATGGGCTTCGCCACATTCCTGTACCAGTCGTCCAGTTTCGCCGGCTTGTCTTGTTTGACACAATCAGGAGTGATCTCAACCGTGATCATCTTCACCACACGTCCCATCGCCATCCTCCATTCCTGCCTCCAGGCCATCCCAATAGGCATCGTCATCGGCCGGATCATCCGGCTCGATGTCCCGAGGTCGTTGCGCTGGTCCTCGCCGTCCACGGTCAACAAATTGATCCCGTGCTCGACCTTGAGCACCCGTTGGAGGTCGCCACCGCACCTCGGGCAAACAGTTCCGGCAGTCATCCTCCCAGCTTCATGTCCCACGACTTTTCGATGGCGTCGTGGACCTGCTCCTTGGTGACGCTGATGGCTTTGGCGCACGCGATGAGCGCATAGCAAATTGCCGACATGGCGGCCGCGCCGTCCTCGCCCTCAACAGACTTCGTGATGCGGACGAACAGCACACCTGCCCTCCGCATTTGCCGTGTCACTTCCGTCGTCATGCTACTTCCTCCAAGACCTTTTGAAGAATTAGCTTATATATGTCGCCTGCTGTTCCGGCGCTGAATGCAGCAGCGATGGCACAATGAACTGTGGAATGGCAGGAACGACAGAGCGTCACCAAATTCGCGTCATCGTGGCACATAACCACGGAAAACGGAATGATGTGATGAACGGCCAATTGGTCCCTGGAGTTGCAACGACGACAACAGACTCCGTCCCTCTCGATGATTCGCTTGGAGATTCTGCGCCAATCAGCTCCATAGTATCCGCGACCAGGATCTGCACCTCCGCTCCACAGATAGCTGTTCGGACCAGACAACCTTGCGATGAAATCAGGATCTTTCGCGCGCTCCCGGTTGTGCTTGGCGACCAATTCCTTGGTGGACTGGTACGCTTCAGTCCCAACTCGCTCCCGATTGTACTTTGCCAAATCAGGACGGCTGCGGTCTTTCATGGGATTGCCATGAATTGCCTGGCGCGATTTTTGGAACTTTGAAAGACGCTCCTTGGCCGCCGGGTCCGCCATGCGCCTCCTAGTGGAATCAGACAGACGCTTACGTTGCTCCGGGTCCGCCATGCGCGCTCTCATCCTTGCAGCCTGTGCTACTCGTTGCTCCTTCGTCCATGCCATGACTAACTTTTACTGCTGGTCTCGTCAACCAACATGGAAACGCCACCATGCTTCACCGCGACCACGGAACGCTCAAAAAGTTCCCTAACGCCAATGTCATGGCTAACGACAAATATTGTGCGACGGACACTCCGCAAGTTGTGAAGCAGCTTGGCAACTCGCGTCCGGCCTTCTGCGTCCAAGCCGTCGAAAACTTCATCCAGCAGCAGGAGGTCCGGGCGTGACTCGCCGGCGGCCAGATCCATCAACGCCAGGTCGGTGGCAATCTCCATTTTCTTGGACTGTCCTCCGGAGGGCGGATGCCCGGAGGCGCCTTCAATCTCCCAGGTGACGCTGATCTCATCCCTGTACTCGCCGGCCGCGCTCTTGAGCTCACGCTGCGTGGAGAACATCATGGCGATGTCGCCGTCAGCGAGCGCATCGAGGTAGTGGTTGGCGCGCTCTGTGAGCATCGGCATCACCACATCCAGAACGAAGCTGGGGAGCCCGGCGGGCCCGAATCCACGGACCCAGAACTCCAAATGGGCGCGGTCGCACTCGATGTCGTCGGCCTTCCCCTGCTCATCAGCCTTCTGGGCCGTGAACTTGTCAACCTTGGCCTTGGCACGCGCGTGGTGCTCGCTGTATGGATTGTCTTCGCCCGCTATCTCCCGAGCTGACTCCAACGCGGCCCTGGCCTCATCGCGGGCTGCCTTTGACAACTTCGCTGTCGCCTTGGCGGTCTCAAGCTCCGCCTTCAGCCGCACCTTGAGGATGCCCAGGCGTGACATCTCCCGTTCGGCGCGCTTGGCTTCGTCATACCGCTCTTCAATGCCTGCTGCCTTGAGCTCGCTCTCACGAACGCTCCCGGCGAGTGCGTTGGCGCTCGCCACCAGCACATCTCGGGTGGATTCAATCTCGCCCACGTGTCTCGCAGCGTCGCCCTCCGCCAATTTGCTGTTACACACTGGGCACCGTTCGGCGCCTTCCAGCTTCGCCAGCGCGGCCCTCGCCGCTTCCAACTTGGACCGTTCAACATGATGGGCCGCCCGATCATCGCCCAATGCCTCGCGAGCAGCATCGAGGTCACGACCCAACGCCTCAACCTGGTCTGCCAGCCTCTTGGCAGCGTCGTGCTGGGTTGTGGCCGTGGACAGGCGGGTCTCCAGCGAGGATGTGTCAGGCGCCTCGCTGGCAATCCGCTTGGCCTCTGCGGTCTGCTCGCGTGCCTTCTGCTTGGCACGCCTCACGCGCTCCTGGCGAGCTTCCTCCCATGAGTCGATTCGCGACTTCAGATCGTCCAGATCGTGCTCTTCAATCCGGGCGGTTAGCGTTCTGACTTTCTCCAAGTGCGCGGCAGACTTGCGCTTGGCAACGCGGTTCCGCTCCGCGGTGATTGCGTGAGCGCTGGCGAACCGTCGCGTTCGGAGAATCTTGTGGAGGATGTCCTTGCGGTCGCCGTCCTTGGAAGCCAAGAAGCGCTTGTGGTCGCCCTGCCCATACAGGATTGTGTTTCTGAATGTGTCCCAATCCATACCGACCAGCTCGGTGATGTGCTCCTGGATCTCGCCCTTCCCGCCGCTGAATTCCTTGCCACCCGGACGCAGGAGCTTGATGCGAGGCTGTGCCTTGCGACGGGTGCGCACGACGGTCCAACCGCCGGCGAGCCCCACGCAGACCGTAGCACACTTGGCGCCGTCGCGGATGACGCCATCGCCATTGTCCTTGTCGATGGTCTCGCCGAACAAACCCCAGCCCAGAGCCTTGAACACCGTGGACTTCCCGGAGCCGTTGGAGTCGGCTGCCTCGGAGTCGTGGTTGACTCCGCCAAGCCACACCAAGCCACGATCGGACAGGCCAAGCTTCATGTGCTCGAAGCAACAGAAGTCCTCTGCCTCAACGGACTCAATCACCAGCTTCCTCCAACAACTCGCGTCCCAGCCTCCTGAGCTTCTTGAGACTCAACCCGGAGGTGTCCACGTCGGGCGCCCCCAGGTAGGCATCGATGGCATCGATGAAGTCAACAGATCCAACCCTGGTTGCCTTCCCCTTCAGCCGGCGGCCGTGATGGTACTCAGGCTTGTGCTTCCACGAAGCACGCACACCGGCCTCGCGGAGTCGCCCGACGGCCGCGCTCACGCCCGGCTTGAGCTTGGTCCACTCCGCGTGCGTCGCCTCCACAATCAGCCGCACATAGTCGCCAGGCTTCGCCTTGACCCCCTTCAGGCTTGACTTCCCGCTCCACTTCACAGCGTGGAAGCGCGGAGCGCTGGACGGGATGAACTTGGCGTCCAACGACACCTTCCCCGATCGGTGCTTCCAATCCATGATCCACCAGCCGGCGGAGCGCCCGACGTCATCGAACCGGTGGTGCATCGGCGCTCCGAGGTACATGCCCTTCTCCTCGGGCCCGAACGCTTGGTGCTCGTGGAAGTGCCCCGTGAACACCCAGTCGAACGGTTCGCACACGTCATCAGCCAGGACGCCATCGTCACACGTCCAACCGAAGTGCGAGCAACCGACGATGCTGTGGTGTAGCAACGCCACCTCCGCCGGCTTCCGACCGAATGCCATGTAGTCCATCGCATCAGTGATACGCTTCATCAAGCGCTCCGGCGTGCTGTAGTCCATCGGCCAGAACCGGAGCCAATCGCTGATCTGGTATCCCTTCGGGTCGGCCCCACCCAAGTAGATGATCTTGTCAGCGCCCAGATGCGCGAATGCTCCGCTGATGAACAGCTCGCCGTTCGCCTCGTGGTTCCCAGGCAAGATGTACATGGGGACCGGGGTGGCCTTCAACGCTTCCGATGTGACGATGAGCGTGGCGGGGTCCACGAGGCTACTGTCAAACAGGTCGCCCAAGACAAATGTGGCGTCCACCTCGTGCTCTTCAGCACTGGCGTGGATCTCCGTCCAGAGCTTTTGCTGATCCAGTAGTCGGTCGGTAATGCCATCGTCCGTCGCCGGCCGCGAATGCGGGAGCGTGTTGGACATGTGCAAATCAGCTGTCAACAACGCCCGGAATCTGTCATGCTGCTTCTTCATCCCATCCCAATGAGACCCTGACGGCCCGTTCGATGTCTTCTGCCCAGCTCTTGTTCTTGCGCAGATTGTCTGCGGCAGCGTCGCGTCCTTGGCCAATCCGCTCGCCATCAAAGTTCAACCACGAGCCCTTGGTTTGGACGTCGCCAGTCGCCTCCGCCTGGAGGATCAGCGAGTGCTCCCAGTCGATTCCCTTGCCATATTCCAACAGGAACTTTCCCTTGCGGAAGGGCGGCCCGATCTGATTCTTCTTGCACTCGGCCTCGATGATGTTGGCTTTCTTCTCGCCGTCGCGCTTGTGGGTTCCAACCCGCTTGATGTAGACGATCAGGCTGGCGTAGAATCGCGGAGCATTCCCGCCGGCCATGTCCTCGTTGCTCCCGAACATCACGCCGATCTTGGAGCGAACCTGGCTGACAAGGACCAATGCCACATCCTCTTTGGAGCACTCTTCAATGATGGCCGGGAGGTGCCCTGACCAAAGTCGCGCTTCCGGCGCGATGTGGCTGGCGCCCTCGTCACCTTCCAAGCGTGCCTTTGCCGTGGCCGCGTTGATGGAGTCCAGGATGACGAGGATGGGGACACGCTTCCCCGTTCGCCGGCGGGCTGCTGCCGCGATGGCAATGGCCTTCTTGATGGCCCCAAGGACCTGCTCCAGGGAACGCGGCTGGCTGATGATCAGCCGATTGATGTCCACGCCGATGGCAGTGGCATAGTCCGGATCCAGCTTGTACTCCTTGTCGATGTACACGGCCACGCCGCCCTGTGCCTGTACTTCAGCAACGAGGTGGAGCGCCACTGTGGTCTTGCCCGAGTTGTGTACCACGAACCCATTAGCAACAAAATTCGGTTGCCCATTCGGTTCGTCCAGATCGATTTCAAGATCATATGTTTCCATCGCACCACACTCACGAACAGCCACAATTCTTTCCGGCTTGGCATGGACTTCGATGTTTTTTGCCCAATCTGGAATGTGCCTTATCCTGTGTGCAAAATGAGTTAGCAATTCCAGATTGCCAACTGTGTTGTCAGAATGGTCGCCATTCTTGTGGTGAACAACAAACACAGATGGATCAAAAAACACACACCCAGACAGATTGCCACTACGAATTTGCGCTATGAATTTGTTGACGTCCACCCCATTGACATGTGCCTCGTACACCAAACGGTGGTAAGCAACAATGGAATCGCTGTTCCTTGCACATGCATACGGGTGGTTCTTCAATTTGACATATTTGTCCCGCAGTCTCACTGATAGTGTTTTCCTTTTCGCTGGTCGTCCATCCTCGACTGCCACACATTCGCCAATTGACAACGCATCCAAACGCACCCAATCATTGGCAACGTATGACCAAAACGGATGATTGGCTGTGGCTGTTAGTTTTCTGCCAGCAGAAGTAGCCACTTCAAACACAACCCGCTTCCCGGAACTCCAAGCGCGCTTCAAGCGCGCCAACCTGATCGTCCCGTCAGGTTGCATGACCCTAACCATCGTTGGTATGGATCGATCCCAACGTTTGCCGCCCGACACTCCGCCGTTGAACATTTTAACCAAATGTTCAATCTTGAATGATTCACCTTTACCGGCCCTATTTGTTGGAATGAACGCACCTGATGCAATGCACCCCTCGCCGCCGTGGAGGATGGTCAGGCGTGACAACGGGATCCCTCCGCGGCCGATGGCAGCGTCCAGCGTCATACAGCGGGTCGAGATGACGCCCCTGATCTTGGTCTTCAACTCATCGCTCCCGAGCAATTGCGCCCCGTCATCTCCAATCTCAGAGCGGATCCCTTCGAGCACCTCAACTTCCAGGCTGCGCCCGGGCGGCTCGGGCTTTGGCTTCGGCTTCGGCTTCTTGGTTGTTTTCCTCATCGCCTTTTTGGGCCTGGTCGTCACGTTCTCACTCTCCCAATGTCCTTGAATGCGCGGCGGAACCGGAGGGCCCCTGGATCATCTCTTGATGGCAGGTAGATGATGACGTTGGCGTGCGTCGGATCCTTCTGTGACACGCGCCGGCCGCGACTGTCGAGCGTGTCGAACGGGATGCGGTGATCCGGGACACACAACGGGAAGTCCAACGGCTGCGGAACCTGCCGAACCTTCTGTGCCGCTTGGAGTATCTCCACGCTGAAGCAGATGAACACGCCGGCGGTCGTCCGCCCTCTGGTCCACTCCAACATCAGCTTCGCCCACCACAGGACCGAACTGGATTTGGTCAGCCGTGTCTGGACTGTCCCTCCAGGCGGGTTCAAGAACACGTGGCCGGGCCAACGGTTCTTCATGCCGCTTTCGTCGCGCGTGAAGGTGAACCGGGCTCCAATGTCCCGGTTCGCCCTCAAGGTGGTCGCTGGGTCCACATCGATGACACCACCCAACGCCTCCCTAGCAGCGTCCACGACGTACAACGGGGTCAGATGCTCCGCTGTCGTGGAGCTATGTCGCGCGGCACGGCTCACGTCGCTCGCTTCTTGCCAGCCTTCTTGGAGGCTTTCTTCTTGGGTGGAGCCTTCTGTTCTTCCTCATCCAACTCATCCAGAGCGGCTTCCAGGTCATCGAGGCCCAGATCGTCCTCGTCATCCTCCTCGGGCTCCGCCTTCTTGGAGGACTTCTTGGGTGGCGGGGGCTCATCTTCCTCGTCATCCTCGTCATCATCCTCGGGCTCTGGCTCCACCTTCTTGGCGGCCTTCTTGGATGTCTTCTTGGAGGACTTCTTGGGTGGCGGCTCGTCATCCTCGTCATCGTCATCGAGGTCATCGAGGTCGTCATCATCCTCTTCCTCGGGCTCGGGCTTCTTGGCAGCCTTCTTGGGTGGCGGCTCGTCATCCTCGTCATCGAGGGCGTCATCACCCTCGTCATCCTCGGGCTTGGGCTCGGGCTTCCGCTTCTTGCTCGCCTTCCGGCGGGGTTCCGGCTCATCGTCATCGGCCTCGTCATCGTCATCGTCCGGGTCGGAAGATGACTTGACGCCGCTGAGCAGTGCCTCCACATCGGCCGGCGACTTCATGAGGTTGGACGTGAGCTGGAACAGGTCGCAGTCGCCTTCCTCTTCAATGGCCTTGACGATGGCCGCCCGGAGCTTGGCGGGAAGCTTGAATGGCTTCTTGAGGCTGGACGGGTCCACCTTCACCTCATACTTGGTGGTGCGGTCCTTGCCCTTGCGGATGACGCGGACCAGAATGGCGCCGTCCATGTCGGTGATGTCTCCGTTGTCGAAGAACGCCTCCATAATGCCGTCATAGATCTGTTTGCCGACCATTGCGACGGAAGGCTTGGGGGTGATCTTGTGCCACTCCTCACGACTGGAGGCGCGGAACTTAAGCGGAGTCATTCCCCACAGGTACTTGGTCTGTGCCCGGCTTTCGTCCGCCTCGTCATCCGACATCGAGCCCGATTCCAGCTCAGCAGCGACCGGGCACGAACCAGTGAGCTTCATCTTGCGCTTCTTGAGGAACCGCTTCACGAACGGGTGCTCAATGATAGAGTTGCGGTCCGGGTCCAGGGACACGACCATTGCCCCATCCTTGCCCACCTTGTAGTGGACCGTCACAGGGACATAAGGCAGCCCGGTCGTGGGCTCCCATTTGTCATCGGCGCCGCGGCACGGCGGGTGGATGTACAGCAAGGTTTCACCCTGATCGAAGTTGAGGATGTCGCCACCCTTCTGCTGATCCTCGTAGGACTGTCGCATCTTGCTCATGTCAACGGTCATCTGTCATTCTCCTAGTGGGCTTTTGCCTTTTGTGCGGAAGATTCCACGGACTTTGTCACGTCGCGCATCATCATCCGGGGTGTCATTGTCTGGTTCGTCCTTGGTACTGCGTCTGTGGGTGGGAGCTGATCTGGGCTCCTCTGGTGTTGTCATCCCGGTCGCCGCCAGCTCCGATCGCTGCATGGCGCCCTTGGATTGGAGCTGATTTGCTTTCTTGCCGGCTGATGCGAACATGGCCCGGGCAAGCGTGATGTTCTCGTCAGCCGTGGCGGCGGCCGTCTTGAACTCCAGGAACTTGGCGTCAGACTCCACCTCGGCCTTCACCTTCCATTCGGCCAGCTTGGGATCCTTCGACAGGACCTGCTTCAGCTTCATCGCCCGCCATCGGCGATAGTGGGCGTCCACCTCTGCCGCCTCGCGTTCGGCGCTCGCCCAGACGCTTCCCCACCACGCCATCTGCGAAGCAACGCGGTCCATGTCATTGGACACGTCCGCTATGGGGAGGTCAACGTTGACATCAAGCTCAACCTCGATGCCGTTGACGGTGATTGATCGCTTGCCAAAGTCCATCATGCCCTCCGTTTCTTCGCTGTCTTTTTGGTTGTCTTCTTGACGACCTTCTTGGCAGTTTTCTTGCCAGCCTTCTTGGCCTTCTTGGGCGCTGTGTTCAATCGCTGCTTGGCGATGGGTGACTGACGGAAGCGCATGGCATAGCTGTCTGGGTAGGTGATCGGGTCGCCGTCCTGGACCGCCGGCGTCTTGAGCGTCCTTCCCCTGTGCAACTTTCGCTCGAACGTCCCGAACCCGGTCAACTTCACGGGCTCTCCCTTCTGGAGGAACCTGATGATCTGGTTCAGCACGTCATTCACGATTCCACGCTGCACCCCGGCGGCATTCGCCAGGTCGGTCACATTAGCCATCTGATTGTCCTTCCGATTGGTCCTTGGTAGCTACTCATCCGCCGGCGTGGCGGCTGGAATCTTTCTGTTGTAGAACTTGACATGCCCGCCGTTGTAGAAGCACGTCCATCCACCACGATCCGGCTTACGCTCCAACTCCATCCTGACTAGCATCCCGCGTTTGAGCTTCCGCTTGATGTGCTGCCACACCGATGCGAACACCAGCACGCGCTCATACCGGCCATCGCCGGCTAGCAATCCCAGGTAGGCCATCAGCCCGCCCTTGCGGTCATACTTCGGCTGGATGTGTGTGACCACACCACAGAAGTGGCCACCGTACTTTTCAAACTTGGCGTTGGTCGAGCGCTCCTCACGGACGGATTCCGATGCCCAGCGGTACACGAGGGCCGGGTGGCGTCCGGTAACGATGTTCTCCCAGACATCCATCTCATCGCCGGATGTGAGCTTGGCTCGGAGCACCTCCATGTCCACCAAGAAGTGGGCACGGAACGTCCCTGTGAAGGCCATTGGGGTTGCGAACGCCACAAGCGGAGTCCCGACACCCTTGTCCACGATGGCCCGGTGGTCATCAAAGATGTGGAAGTCAACCTTGAATCGGTTCTGCGTCCCGGTCCTTTCCTCAATGTTGATGTTGGCGTATCGGCTGCCCCAGAACATCCGGCGCTTCTCGGTCTCGCTGGGCAGTTCTCCGGTGTTGAAGTCGCCGATCTGGTTGTACTTGACCTCAACGACCATCCCCATCACGTACACACCCTTGCTGTTGTGGCGCTTGAAGAAGTCCTCGTCAGCCATCGTGACAGCAGGCACCATGATACGGTGCCCAATCGCCTTGAGGTGGGCTTCTACAGGGTGTGCGCCGAACGCCAGCGGGTTCACCCGGGACGCCAGCAGGTCGCGGTCCTCTGGCGGCCAGTCCGGCTCCGCCCTCGCTGCAGCCAGAAGTTCACGCAACTTCTTGGCACGCTTGGCCTTGGCTGTGAGCACCTTCCACCATGCGTCGATGTTCTCCACGAAGTGCCTGGTGTTGGGTAGCATCCCTTCCAGCGCGCCGGCGGAGGCGAGGGCGACCACGACGCCTCGGTGAACGGCCCGGCGCTCAACCCTGTCCACCAAGTCCAGCAGACTCCGGTATGGCTTGTTGGCGATGACTGCCTTGGCAGCTGCCTTCCCCACGCCCTTGATGTCCACGAGGCTACCGCGGATGGCCGTCCTGGCGTCGTCAATGGCAAACACGTCATCGGACACGTTGACGTGTGGCGGCAAGAGGGCGATGCCGTGCTGCTTCGCGTCCTTGGCGAACTGCTGGATGCGAAGCCTGTCAGGCTCGTTCTTGAGCAACGCCCAATAAAACTCCAAAGGATAGTAAGTTTTGAGCCACATGCAGTTGTGGACGACGATGTTGTTGGCCAGGAAGTTGTGCGGCTCGCCTTCCATGACGACGTCGTACATCAACGCGACGCGCTCCGTTTTTCTTGCGAAGACGACCGGCTCGAACGCGACTTCTTCGCCGACGACGATCTTGCCCGTCTCGACCAAGAACGAAAGTACATCGTCCAAGTCGTCCCCCGGCTTAACGACGACATACGGCAGATCCCCGAATTTGTCCTCCCAATACGATTCTTCGCGTCGCATCCCGTCGTATTCGACGTACACGCCTTGGCAAATGAAGTCAGCTCGCTTGCCGCGTCCGACGCTAGGTTGCGTCTCGTGTTCCAGCCCACGGCTCGACAGCCAATCACCGACCAACTTCTCTCCCCATGAATAGACCTTATGGCCGTCTTCCGCTGTGCCGCGCCAAACGTGCTCTCGTCGAAATTCCGGCGTCAACGCCTCGTGCGCTTTGGAGACCATCGACGCTCTTTGCTCCGGAGACAGCCCCGCCCATTGTTCCTTCGCGGCGCGTCGCAGCTTCTTCTTGACAGATTCTCTCTTTGAAGGCGAAAGCCTCTTTTCCGAAGCGACCAGATCGCCGACGCGAAGGCAAGACGCTTTCTTGTATCCTTCGTCCGTCAAGATCAAGTGATCAGAGGAACACCGAAGCGTCTTGTAGGAGCGCAGACGCACCTCCCATACCTTCTTCTTGCCAGTCCGAATCACACACTTAACTTTGCCGCCGATCGTCCCCCCAGTCCGTTCGTCGTAACAAGCGATCATGCTTGTGCCTTCCCGATAAGCACGTGCCACCGTGGTGTACTCTTTCTTGCTCCAATCCAGCAATCGCGTTTGCCCGTGAACGCACCAGAACGCAATCATGCCATATGCGGTAGCGTGTGAGTTGTGGGAAACGACCGGCGGCGTTTCTCCGTCCGGCCCGGTGACGAAGTTGTGGCCCGGAGCGTCCACCTCAAGATCATAGCAATGCTCCTCGCCGGAATCGATGACCTCAACCACCTCATCAGCAAATGTCGGTCTGCCCTTGCTCCATCGCCTTTGGCGCTCACCTTTCTCATAGTCAAGACGCTTGTGGCAAGAATTACACAACAGACGCAGATTTGCCTCAGAGTGGAAAAGAGCCTTGTTGTAATCGCATTCGGCCGGCGACCAGATGTGGGCCACCTCGGATCCGCCACGCCCATGCTCGCACTTCGCGCCACACTCGGAGCACTTGCCACCGTCACGCTTCCAAACAGCAGCAACCGTCGCGCGGTATGCGTCATTCACCCTACCGGACTGCGCAAACTGCCTATCACCGCCAGCAAACCAGGAGCAATAATCATGGCCCTTGTTCTCGCCCATGAACAAGAGCGCATCACCCGGGCCGAGTCCAGTGGCTATGGACTTGTACCCTTCTGACGTCATCAAACGGTGGTTACGGCTGATTGGCGGCGTCTCAATGCCACTTTTTGTCTTGAGCCGATACACGCGCTGGACACCGTGATCATGGATTCCAATGAGGCGCGCTGGGCGACAGCGCCCATCTTCATCCATCTGGATGATTTTGAATCTGCCATAGCGCAATTTTCGAGCCATTGGAGACCATGTGCCATCCTTGCGCTCGTTCCACCTATCGGCAATTTCACCTATTGAAACTTGACCCCTGGGATCGCTAGCATTCGCTCCGGCCTTCCACACCATCGCAGACCGGCCGACCGTTTTGTTGAATCCGTAGCTGTTGTGACAAACGAATCCGTCGGCGACATAGTTGTGTGGCTCGTTCTCCACTTCAAGATCATAAGTGGTTGCGTCACCGACAAACTCCACCGGCTCGATCAATTGGACGATCGCTACATCGACACGCAACGCCGTTCGGTTCCGATACGCGATGACGTCGCCTGACTTGAGCTGTTCCGTCTTTGCATATTTCCCCGAAACGAGCAACCAATAGTGGCCAGCGGTAGCCTCGACTGTGACCCTCCTGTTGCCGTCATGTATCTTTGCGACGATTCGGAACAACGGCTTTCGCCCTGTCGCCACCACGTTTTTGACGCGGTTCCGAACCAAACGCCAATGCTCGTCCACACTCCAGACTTCGTCGCCCGGTCGAACCAGATCGATCGGCAAGGTTCTAGCCGTTACACCAATTGAGCGTTCTCCGTCAAGCGGAATCGCGATTTGCGTCCAGAATGGCACACAGCCGAAGAAAGTGATCGCGTCCATTATCTTGGCCGCCGTGGCTCGGTCCACCCGGGAGTGCTCCCAAGCGCCCCTGATGAAGTTTTCGCGCTCCTTGCCCATGGCCTCATCGCCGATCTTCTTGGCAATGGTTTTGCGCAGGCTGTCAGCCGTGCCGGGAGCGAAGCCTGCCACCTCGATGAAGATGCGGATGACGTGCTCTTGGTACACGATGATCCCAAGGGTGTCCTTGGTGATCTTGCTGACCAACGGATGGAAATGATCCTTTTCAGCCTCTTTTGGTTTCTTCTTTCGCCTCACGTACTCAGTGGCGAGGCCCGACCGGGAGGTGCCCGGGCGATTCAGTGCGGTGAGTGCGGCCACATCCTCAAAGTGGGCGAACTTCACGCCACGACAGACCGCGGCCGCGCTGGTCGTGTCGTACTGGAACACACCTCCAAAGTTGTGGTCGGTGAATCCCTGTAGCACCTTGGGATCGTTCAGGTCGATGTCCCTGGATTCCATGTCGATGTGCCGACCGTGACGCCGGTCGATGGCCTCCAGCGTCTCCTTGATCACTGTGAGCGTTCGGAGCCCGAGAACATCCAGCTTTACCAGTCCAGTCGAGGCCACGCCGTACATATCCACGGCGCTCACCACAAGGTCGCGGCCGTCGTGCTTCCGGATCTCCAACGGCAGAAGGTCCGTCAACGGGACCGGGGATGCCACGACGCCTGCCGCGTGTATCCCGAGGTTCTTGGCCATCCCCTCCAGCTTGCGGGCGTGTTCTAGGACTTCTGGATGCCGCTTGTTGAAGGCACGGCACACTGCAAACTCCTGGAAGCTGTCCTCAATGGTCTGACTGGCACGCTCATCACCTGAACTACGCTCGATGATCGACGCTGTGACCTGGTTCACCTCGTTGAGTGGGACCTGAAGGACCCGGCTCACGTCGCGGATGCACTGCTTCCCCGACAGCTTCCCAATGGTGGCGATCTGGCACACCTTGTCCTCGCCGTACTTGGCGCGCAAATAGTCCATGATTTCAGACCGGCGCCTGTCCTCGAAGTCCATGTCCACATCCGGCATGTCGATGCGGTCCGGGTTGATGAAGCGCTCGAAGATCAAGCCGAACTCAATGGGATCCACAGCTGTAAGCCCCAAGCAGTAGGCAACAAGCGATCCGGCAACCGAGCCGCGCCCGGGCCCGGTCATGATGTGTGCCTCGCGTGCGAAGCGGTAGATGTCGTGAACCATCAAAAAGTAGGGCACAAACCTCTGGCGGACCAGCGCGCCCATCTCGTACTTCATTCTGTCGCGGTAGATGGCCAGCGCCTCTGGCTTGCTGACTCCGTGGACGGCGGCATAGGCGGCCGCGCGCTTGGGAATCTCACGCCACTTCCATCCGTCCAGACACAAATCGCGCAGATAGGCAAATGCGTTGCCATCACACTTTGCCGGGATGCCTGAATCAGGAAGCAACGCCTTGTGGTAGTCCACCTCCACCTTGGCACTCACGCGCTCCGCAAGCTCCAGCGTGGTGTTCAACGCTTCTCGGATGGCGCTGTCTGGCATGAACTCATGGTTCCGCCGGAAGCTCCTAATCATCTCCTTGCGCGTCTTGAAATGGAATTCGTTGCCATCAAACTTGAAGCGTTCTGGGTCACTCAGGATGGAGTTGGTCCCGATACACAGAAGAACCTCGTGGTGACAAGCGTCTGCCTGCTCCACATAGTGGGCGTCTTGAGTTGCGAGCAAGCGAACACCCCGGCTGCCGTACCGCTTGCGGAGCTTGAGCATCAGCCCATTGGCAAGGCGCTGATCCCGAATGGCGTGTGGCATGACTTCCAGGTACAGCCTGTCGCCGAACGCATCCGCCAACCGATCGGCGTACCCCAGCGCTTGCTTCTGCCTACCCAACACCCAGCAGTCGTTGATGGGCGACGCCAAGCAGCCGGAGCCGACCGCCAACCCTACGCCGTACTTGATCAGCTCATCGAGGTCGATGCGTGGCTTGTAGTAGAACCCCTCAATCCACGCCGCGGATGAGAGCCTGTACAAATTCTGCAGACCAACCTGATCGAGGGCCCAAACGGTCAGGTGCCAACGGTCGCGGATCCCTGCGTGCTCCTCATGTTTCTTGATGGCAGCTTTGTGTTCTGACTTGGGGAGGTCCCGGGTGATGTCCGCCCGTTCATCCTCGGTGAGCCCACGCCTCCGCATGTCAGGAGACACATAGAACTCAAGGCCATAGACGGGCTTGACGTCGTGCTCCTTGCACTGCTCGTGCTGGGTCATGTACCCGCGCATCGTCCCGTGGTCGGTGAAGGCGACGCCCCGGTGACCTCTGGCTTTGGCCGCGGCCACATAGTCCGGAATCTTGCCGCAGCCGTCCAGATTGGACATGTCGCTGTGGACGTGGAGGTGAACGATGTCGTCAGGCTTGCTCATCTCCGGCGCCCCTTTGCGCGCTCTTCACGCGCTTTCTTCCAGTGGGATTCCTGTACATACTTCACCACATCAAGCAAGACGGAATCGAACCGAGGCTGGCCGTCATCGTCATCACGAAGCATCCACGCCAGATAGGTCGGATCCTCATCCATGATCACTGACAACGCCTTCCCGGCGTGCTTCCCGAACTTGATCAAAGCATCGTCGCCGCCCGTGCTGATCTTGTACATCCCCGTCTGCTGTCCGCCGGCGGTCCGCGCTTGGAGCTTCAGCTGTTCCAAACGCTCCAGCATCTTGACTCGCCCGGGGTGTTCTCGTTGGGATGGCGAAGTCCGCACAGACTGCTCCGGCAGCCCGGCGATGTCCTCGCCCCGCGCCCAATTCCTGAGCTCCTTCAGCGTAGGCATTCCAGACAGCGTTTCAGCGTGGCCTCCTTGGACAACGTCGTGGTGTCAACCCTCGTCATCGGGAGGTCGCACAACTCCATGATCTCATCCAGCCACTCTTCAAGAATGCCGTCTTGCGGGTGAATCTCGCGGCCCTCAATCCGGCGCTCACGCTCCGCCCTCGATGCGTGGAGTTGGATGACGTGGACTTTGGTTTTGCGCAGCGTGTCGCACCAGAGCCTCATCAGCGGCCCGACCTGCTCGCTGTCGATTCTGTCCTCCACCAAAGCGTAGGCCAACCCGCTGGGCATCGAGCGGTCCAGTGTGGCGTGGGCGCCCGTCCTCACCAAGAAGTCCGCAACGAAGGCATCCTCCACATACGTGTTGACAGGGATGCCCAACGATCGGAGGTGCTCCACCCGGCTGCCGTCCAGGTGGTCGTCGCTGCAGCAGCGGAACAGCCTGATGATTGGATACCCCCAATCACCGTGAAGCTGTTCCGCCACTGAACTTTTGCCGGTAGCGTTGAGCCCCTCCAGGACGATGATCACATCAGCCTCATCGCTACGTTCGATGTACCCAAGCGCTCGCCGGTGTACGGGTCACGGTACCAGAACCGCATGTAATCCTCGGCACGAGCCCGCATCTCTTCAGCCATGGGCAAGTGGTACTTGTCCTGAACCTCGGGCGTGTGGGCGTGGGCGATGTCGTCGCCATTCCCCATCTTCTCGGGGATGTGATGATGCCGGAAGTGGAGCGGGCAAGGCGGCAGAGCGTCCTCGCCGCTGATCCGGCGCCGGCACTCCTCGTGGAACGCGCACCCCTTGAACGTGTTGCCATCGAGGCACGGCGGCGTGACCAACTCTGAGAACACAGGGTCAACCTTCTGGACCAGCTCGGTGATCACCCCCTGGATCACAGGCCCCCAGATCCCAAGTTGCAGGATGAAGCAGCCACGCTTGGAGACGATATGTTGCAGCGCCCCGATGTTGAGCTTCCACGAGATGCGATGCTGGGCTCCGAGCGGCATGAGCTCACGCGCATCCTCCATTGGGATGCCTGCTTCCACCAGAACGTTGTAGGTCCGCTGGATGGTGAACATGGTCTCGATGAACATCTGGGTGAGCTTGGAATCGCGCTCCACTGTCGCCGGAAGCCTGAATGCTCCGTTTTGAGCGAACTTCCCCATGTCCATCAATCTCATACTTTGCGACCACCAACTGCTTTCGGCGAGGTCCGGGATCCTGTCCATCATCACGATGTCGGCGCCCACGCGCTCCGGGGAGGGCTTGACGCCGATGCGATGGCGCACAGCCTGCTCACGCCAGCTGACGCTGATGTTTTCGACCATGAACACGAAGTCCACGTGCTCGCCAACCGGAATGCGTTGTGCGATGACCCGGCGGAACAGGTCTCTGACCTTGCCATCTGGAACGGTCAGCTTCACCGCCTGCGTTGTCATCAGCGGCTCCTCATCCTTGCTGGCCTTCCAGACGGCATACACCGTCTCCAGAGGGTCCCGAGTGTGCGTCACCAGTGTGACTTTCGGCTCCTTTGTCATGTTGATCTCCATGCTGTCGCTTTCAAAGATTCCCTCTGGGAACATTTGCGTATAATCAGGAAGCACCCTCTGACCTCGCCACAGCACGATCAAGCGCTTCAAACCCGAACTTGATATCTGCCGGAACGATGTTCAACGGCGGTGTGATCTTGATCGGGCCCGGGCCCCGGCGAAACGCCCCGATGAGCAGGCGCTCCTCAAAGGCGGCGGCTGCCAATCCCAAGCAATCGCCATCCCAATCAAACGCGATGAGCATCCCCTCGCCACGTACATTCTTGGCCCATTTACGCTCCTTCAACCGCCTGCGGATGAAGCGCCCAACGGTCCCGACGGTCTGCTGGTGCTTCTCGGACCAGTCGATCATCGCGTTCACCATCACCGCTGACAGCGGTCCACCGCCAAACGTGCTGAAGTGGCTTCCGGGGCTGAAGTCCAACCCGTTGCGTGATAGGGTGACCCCGACAGGCGCTCCCATGGCCACACCCTTAGCCAAGCAGAGGATGTCAGGGAGCACTCCGATGTGGTGCGAATAACTCATGGTTCCGGAGGCCCGGCAAGAGCCTGTCTGGACCTCATCGAAGATGAGCAGGATGTTGACCTGTTGGCACCAACGTTGAAGCCTCTTCAACCATGCGCCGTACACTTGGACGTCGTTGTTTCCGAAGATGGGAGCAATGATGACGATCCCAACTTCAGGCGGAGGCATCTCGGGCGGCTCCCAATGTACGAACATCCCTGGCAGCGGTCCGAACCCTTCATAGTGGTGCTTCCCGCCGTCGCCGGATGCCAGCGCCCCATAGGTTCTGCCGTGGAACGAGCCCACAACCGCTGCGACCAGCTTGTTGTGGGTGTTGAGACGGGCGAGCTTGATGGCTGCCTCAACGGATTCAGCTCCGCTGTTACAGAAGAATGCCCTTTCCATCCCAGTCGCCTTGCACAGGCGCTCCGCGGCCCGCTCGCGCTCTGGGCACCCGAACAAGTTGGGCGTGTGGAATGGGATTCTGCTGCTGACCATCCGCCCCATCGCCGTCCGTGCCTCCTGCGATCCGTAGCCCAATGAAGCGGTCCCCACGTCTGTGAACCAGTCCAGATAGCTCTCGTCATCCGGAGTGACCAACCACGAGCCGTCGCCGGAGGCGAACTGGATTGGATATCGGTCGAGCGTCCTCATCAAGTAGCTTGTCATGTCCCCAACACAATCCTTTCAATCTCACGCCAATCGTACACGCGCGTGGTGTTCTCGGTGTCCTGGATTCCTTCGTTGTGCTTCTGATTATACACAAGTACATGGATCCCCACTGAAGCCAACGCCTTGATGTTTCGTTCGTGGTCCTCCACGAAGAACATTGGCCAGCCCGGAACCAGGTGTTGGTACACCGCTTCCACCTTGTCCTTGTTGAACATGATCCGGTGGAACGGGATCCCGTGTTCCAGCAGCCACTCAACCGTGTCGCCGTACAGCCGCTTGTACTGCCACTGAGGACGGGCCGTCATGATGATGATGTGGAAGCCTTCCGAGGTGAACCGCCCCAACGCCTCTCTGGCGCCAGGAACTGGTTCCATCTCACGGAATCGTCCGCCCTCATAGAACTGTTCCTTGAGACGTTCGGCGGAGGCGAGCTTGTCCGCCGGCGGGGCATCCACGTCAATCCCGCCGTCAAGCTCCTGCCGCCATGGCGACAAGTCACAGATGACATCGTCCAAGTCGAAACACAGGATTGGCGTCTCTTGTTCAAGCCGGACACGCTCTTGCCGGGCCCGCTCCGAGACTGTCATTGTCTTGCGCGAGAAAGCCTCCACCACGTCCAACGAGGTGAGGCCGAACGTTTGGGCGGCCGCGATGGCGCACTTGAGCACGTCTGCCACTTCCTCAGCGACCATGGCCGGGTCCGTTCGAGGTCGAGACAGGAGATGGCGCTTGTAAGCGGAACTGAGCCGACCTAACTCAGACACCTCTTCATGTGCCTGGGCCACGATGTCGGTGATGACTCGGCCGCGCTCTACATCATCCAAATGCTCCGGATCCAAGCCCAACTCGCGTTGCTGACCGGATTGCTCATCCCACATCACGCCGAACGCATCACTTGCGGGTTGATCCGGCGGAATTCCGTGGCCACCGCAGTGCTTCACGCACTTCAGCCGCATGTCCATCTCACACCCGCACGGGTGTTTGCCTCTGGTCCAATCAGTCAATCCTCTTGAGCTCCCATCCCCACTCCTGCGCCAGCTTATGTGCGTCGCGCAGTGTGGCGTCCGTCGTGGCCCTCGGTTCCCATCGTGTGAAGCGGCCCAGAGGCTTGATGTTGTCTGGCCACTTGGGTCGCTCCGGGAGCGGAAGAAGATGCCCGCTCAGATTCCGCTTCACGTCGTTGATCACCCAACCTGATGGGAACAGGAAGTTCAGATCAGAGGCGACACGGTCATTGGTTGCGCCTTCCTCCCAAGCCCCGTTGAACTCACAACTGTAGCCATTCTCAGTCGGTGAGATGCGGTGGATGAGGCTCGCCGGCGTGTATGGCGTGTACACGTAGTCCCACCTGGCGAACGGGTCGCGAAGCGGCTCTGCCGTGACCACGTTGAGCTTCATCGCATACGCCTCGGGGATGTGCCAATCCACCATGCACCGCACAATCCAGAGGGGAATGGTGACGATGGCGTAGTGGAATCCATACGGCTGCCCAGTCCTGCCAATCAGCCTGTTGGGCTCGATGCGCTTGATGGCCTCCGGTCTGACATGAACATCGGCAAGCATCGCGTCCACCAGTTCGTTGAGCGCGCACCGGAGGGCCCGGCGCGGCCCGCTGGCTTCCGGATCGTTCATCGAGCGGAGGCTGAAGTCACCCGGCTCTGTGTGCCGAGTCTTGCGCCAATGATCCTCCTGGATCCGCTTGGAACGTTCTGGCTGCATTCCAGAGAAGCAACCGGGATACTGCTCGACAGTCCCATGGAGCAAGATCCCTCCACGGACGGTGTAGTTGGTGAAGACCACGCTGTGGTCGTGGAGCATCTGAACCGTCTCATCCGTCCGGTGGATGTACTTCAGCCCGCCGGCGAGGAACGCTACGCCCGGGCGGCCCGGCTCGTAGATGGTGACGCTGATGTCACGGTACTGCTGGAAGACATACGCGGCAACCAAACCGCTCATGCCCCCACCGACGATGGCGACCTTCATGGGACCCTCGTGAAAGCGGGCCTGGCGCCCTCCGTCAGACACTGGCGAGAGTGTGCTGTGGAAACGGAACACAGCGACGGAGGGCGCCCTGCCCTCACCCGGAGATCAGCTAATCCCAGGCAAGTTGATGATACCGCTGCTGATGGCAGCGGACACGGATTCAGCGACAATGGAAGCGCCCTCCTTGTCCAGGCCGCTGATGCGCACCCTGAACCGGCCGTCCTTGCCGGTGTAATCCTCCGGCTCCAATGCGGAGCGTGACGCCTTGGACAACCCCTTCATGAACGCCTCGAATGGCGCCGCCACCCTGATCTGCAGCGTCCCTGTCCGGCGGTTCGGGTACATCGAGGCCACAGCCACCTTGTGACTCACGTCGCCCCTGGCATAAACCGCGGCATAGTTGGACTTCTCATGCCGATCGATGATGAACAGCTCGCCGGCCTCGCAGTCGCCGGGGAGGTCGTGGACGGCCCGCCCGGTTGCTTCTTGCAGCTTAGATGTGAACCAAGCGCACAGCTCCCTGGCATCGTCTGCTGATTCGTCGGGCTCCTTGGACTCTTGCACAGCGCCTTTTGCAGATGCCTTCTTGCTGGCAGCAGGGGCCTTCTTGGAAGGCTTCTCTTTGCGGCCCCTCGGGACGGTGATCTTGCCATCCTTGACGCCATACTTGGCGATGCGCTTGTCGATGGCTAGCTCCAATGCATCGCCACTCTTCTTGGCAAATGCAAATTCCTCACCGTCCACCTTCTTGACCGACAAGTAGTCCTCAGCGTCGCCAGGCTTGCCGGCGGCTGCCAGATCCTTGAGCAGGCATTGGAACCCAACACAGCGGTCGCGGAACAGGCATGGAGCATGCTCACCCTCGTCCTTTGCCTTGGGGTTGCCGTCGCAGATCTTGTCCTTGTTCTCATAGCCACCTAGGCACGGTGGCATCTTGCGTTTCTCAGTCATGGTCGATCAATCTCCTGGACCAGGGTCTTGTACCAGGGAACATCCTCTGTGATCGGCTTCCAGATGCCGTGTTGGCCAAACACATCCCCGGTATTCTCGTTGAACCGTCCTTCCACAACCACGGTCGCCCGGTGGTCGCGGAGCTTGAGGTGGAGCACGGCGCCCCAGTGATAACGTTCGATGATCCGGCCGACACTTAACCCGATCCTGATGTCCCGACGTTGTGGAAGTGGACGCGGGTCCAGCTTTCTGGACTGTATGACTTGTCGCACAAATGCGGCATCGTTCGGGTTGTTGCTGACGTGAACCATCGGCCAATCCCCGTCTCTTATCAGGTCTGCCACAAGGTCGCTGAATTCATGCTCAGCAAGGCGCCTGAAGTCGCCTCGAATCTTGAGCAACGAGTAGTCCACTGAATTCTTGGTGGTGCCAAGATAGCGCGCAATGTGCTTGTGATTCACATCGGCCGCGTCCACACCGATGTTGCGTAGGAACACCAAGAACGCTTCCGGGGGCCGAGCCTTAAGGCGGAACACCTGCTGTTCCTGTGGGCCCAATTGATTGTACAACCGCATCCGAAGGACCATGAGCCTGTCGGCGATACGGTGGGTGTCCAATTCGGCTTCCGCTTCACACTCCATGCTCAACGGCCATTGCAAGCCACCTGACTCAAGCAAGTCCTCCAGCGATGCGAGCTTGCGGTGTTTCACAACTTGTGATTGTCCGGAGTCGTCCGTGTACACTGTGTGTGGGCAGCGGGCCCGAGTCGCTGCCGCATAGGCCAACCCACAGAATGTGTGCTTGATCACCTGGCGCGCGAAAGCCCTGATCCCACCGTGACTCCGGTTATAGTCATACGATTGGAACGCGAGGTGGATGGCGATGCGGGCCTCCTGCATCGCATCGTCCACGTCCATCCCCAGCGACGGGGCGAACTGCTGCGCCATTTGAAGCATGGTAGGACGCAGGCTTGCCTCCAGCTCCGGGTACAAGTCGCGCATGGTGATGTTGTCAACACTCATGCCGCGGCCCTCCCCTCGTGCGCTGCCAGCATCTCCTTCATGGCCCTGAACACGCTGATCGCCAGCAAGTTCATGTCCCTGATTACAACATTCCTGGCTCCGGTGTCCTGGTTGTAGAAGTGGCGGGGCGCGTCGGTGCCAGCGCCAATCCCCAGAACCTCGATGCCTGATGAGGTGATCATCTTGACCACTTCGCGGAGGTGATCGTTGAGCTGTTCAGAGTCGGTCCTGGCAGCGGCCGGGAAGCCGTCGGAGATGACCACCAGGATCTTGCGCTTCTCGCGGCGTGAGGCAAGGCGACGAGCCGCATGGAGCACAGCCTCGCCATCTGTGTTGTCGCCCTTCCCTTTGATGGCGCCGAATCTCGGGAGCGTCTTGGACACCTTCTCATCCCAACCTTTGATCATGAAGTAGCGCAGGGCGCCTCGACACACGAACCGCTCATCAGGCGGTGGGTAGCGCGAGATGTTCCAGAAGCCGGTGAACTCACAAGGGATGCTCAGCCCTTCCCACGCTTCTGCGAGGGCGACCGCACAGCGCATTGCGTAGTACGCAGCACAAGTGTGGTGTGTATTCAGACCCATCGAGCCAGACATGTCCACCAAAACCTCGATGGCTGTGTCCAAGTCTCTGTTTTTGCGGGTGTCGGTAAACACCTGGTCAGAACCCATGCGCGCCTTGGTCAGCGCCTTGCGATCCAGCCGTCCGGCTCGAAGTGCGCAACGGCGCTTCGTCCGGGTGACCGTCTGAAGGTAGGCAAGCTGCTTGGCTCGGAGCGTGCTGACCTGCTCTCTCACCTCATCACGGGCCTCCCTGGCTGTCTTCTCATCGCCCCTGCGAACAATCTCGCCCTCGGTGGCGTACCCGTCCATGTCGGTCAGGGCGGGGTGCGGGATGTAGTGGGCGCCGTCGCTGGCCTCCACGTCCGTCTGCTCTGCTATGTCGTCGCGCATGGCGCCAATCAGATCTTCATCGTCAGCATCGGACTCCAGAATCTCATCGGCGCCGGCGGCCATGTCGTCAGGATCGATGTCGCCCTCATCGCCTTCACCATCAGCCTCCGCCTCGCCATCAGCCTCCGCCTCGCCATCATCTTCGGGCTCGCCGTCCTCGTCATCTAGCTCGCCCAGGCCCTCGCCAGCGCCATCACCGCTACCATCAGGCTCATCCTCGCTGCCATCGTCTGCATCGTCCTCATCGTCATCATCCGAGGGTCCAGGCTCGTTACCATCCCCACCAGCGTCGTCATCCTCGCTGGACGAGCCGCCATCGTCATCGTCCTCGTCACCCTCGGACTCATCATCGCCCTCGGACTCATCGTCACCCTCGGACTCATCGTCACCCTCGGACTCATCATCGCCCTCGGGCTCCTCGTCACCCTCGTCATCATCCTCGTGTTCTCGTCGCTTGCGTTCCTCTTCAGCCTGGCGCTTCTGTTCTTCGGCCAGCGTTAGCAACTCTGCATGGGCTTCCTGTGCGAGTCGTTGCGCATCCGCCGGCCAGACCATCTCGGGGCAACGCTCCACGAACTGTTCGCAACGCTCAAAGTACGGCTGAAGCTCAGGCTTGAGCCAACCACATCCCAGTCCGCGCGCGGCGCAGATGATAGCGCAACCAACCTGGTGCCAAGCGTTCCCGCCAGAGCCATGGCGACGCTCGAACAGCTCCACCGTTTGCTCGTTGAGGGCGCTGAGGTTCTGTGCCATTCCAGGGTAGCGCTCAGCCCATTTGCGCTCAATCCTGATGTCCTCGAACACGTTGATCAGCATCTTGACGGTCTTGTTCCGCTCCGAGTGCATGATCTCATGGGCGGTGAGTTGGCCGGCTTCGCGAGCCTCGCGCTCTTCAGCCACGTGCGCCGTCTCGTGGTCGAGCATCCCATTCATCTTCTGGCGCAGGCCCGGGGTGAGCTTGTCGGCGTTGAACGGAATCCAGATGCGGCCGCGGCAATCGGTCGCGCACCGGGTCCCGGACGGGATGACCTCGATGCGGTGGTTGCGACTCAACGCGCGCGCAATCTTGGTGAAGGGGCCGACCAGACCGCGCAGTTCTGCTGGAATCTGGTAGCGCTTCGCTGTTTTCATTCTGCTGATCTCCAGGTTGTGGCGTCTCGCCAACGCCACCCTCTACATCTACCGCGTTTTTGATGAGAGGGCTAGAACTTTCGATGGCACAGTTGGAACTTTCTTCAGACTGTGGAAGTTGAACAGGAGCCTCATGGCGTCCCCCCGAACGTGCGCTGAATGAGACCTGAGACAAAGTCGCCATCCTCTTTGGACAGGCGGTTGATGATAGTGTAGCGGGCCGCTTTGACCACGTTCCCGCCCATCTTCTTGGTGGTGGTAGCCCACATCAAAAGCCGGCGCGGACTGAGGTCGGCATTGGTGGTATCGTTGGCAACGGCCTCACGAACTTGGCGCGCGATCTTGACCATGTTCTCCGCCACGTTGCGACGCAAGCCGGCCTTCCTGACAAGCATCTCAATCTCATCCTCCTGCTCCGGGAAGCCCACCCTGATGACGATGCCGAACCGGTCGAGCAACGCGCGGTTCATCGGCGCCGTCCCAGCGAACTGTCCTGTGTCATCGCCCAACCCGAGGGTGTTGGCAGTGGCGATGACGCGGAAGTGCTCGCTGAACTCCACCCGATTCCCGTTGGCGCGCGTGAGCTTCCGTTCCGCCTCCAGCACTCCGTGCAGGATGAATCCCACGTGGCTCGGGAGGCTGTCGAACTCATCGAACAGGACCCAATGGCCACGCTCACCGGCCTCCGGCAACGGCCCATCCACGTTCTGGGTGACAGTCTGGCCTGTCTCCTTGTCTACCAGCAGCTGGTCGCCGCCCATGAGATCATCTGTGCGCATCTCGCCGTTGATGGGCAAGTAACGCAGCGGAGCGTTGGCGATGGCGGCCAGCTCCCGGGCAAGCGTACTCTTGCCGACGCCAGGAGGCCCCACGATGAGAACATTCTGGTTGGTCTCGATTCCGAGGGCAAGCGCCTCAAGGCTGGCTTGCTCAGACGCTCCGACATTCCACCCTTCGTCATGATGTGGGACGTGTGACTTGTCATCACCATCGAGGTCAACCCGTCCCACGATGTGCGCGCAACCGAACGTGTACACTGGGTCCTCGCCGTCGTCAGCGTGCGTGTCGTCCGCGGTGGGCTTCGGATGGATGTCGGCCTTTGCCTTCTTGGCGCGCTGGTCTGCGCGCTCCGCAGTCGATGACTTCACCGGCGCTCCGGGGTGGTGGACTTCATACTCGTCCAGCGACATGCCGTGCGATGTCTGTAGGTGCTTCTGAAGACGGTGATAGTACGACACCACGCCGTTGGCCTTGCAGCGCAGGCACTGAACTCGCTCGCGGCCCTTGTCATCTAGCGCTTCGTTGCGTACGCTCATCTCTGATCTCCAGGTTGCGGCTCACAGCCGTCATTCAGCAACAAGATGACCATAGCGTGCTACTGCTTACACGGCAAGAACTTTTTTGCCGTCTCGTTGAAGAAAAGTTCAACGCCTGGAAGAAACAGCATCTCCAGCACTCCGAACTTTGGCCAGCAACCTTGGTGTGCGGTCCCCCTTCCACTGGACGGCGTCATCGAGCGCTGTGTGGGCTTGGTCAAACGTTGAGTCGCCCGGGTCCGTCCCATCTGGCAGCGTCGCGATGAATATGCTGTCAAACTCTGTGTGAAGGCTCTCGGCAAGCCTGTACGGCGCTTCGCGCTCTTCAGGATCCAACATGATCGTGATCGCCTGTGACTGTGACAACGTCCTGAGCAACTGGATCTGCTCGTCATGTAGCTCCTTGCCACCGAGGGCTAGCGCCGGGATCCTGTGCTGCCAGAGCTTCACTGCGTCCAGTGGCCCTTCGCAGATCACCAAGTCTGACACCAGCGGAACGAGGCCCCATCCAATGAGGAGCCGGCGGTGATCAGCACCCCACGGGTTCAAATACTTGGGCTCTTGCTCATCCGTCATGTCCCGGGCTGTGAAGCTCCGTCCGTTGGGGCACTCTATGGGGATGATCAGGCGCCCAGCGTACTTGCCAAAACGGCAGTATCCGAGCCCCCATGCGCGAGCGGTCTTGCTCTTGATCCCGCGCTTCTCTTTGAGCCAGATGGGGAAGTCCCAACGACCATCCTTCCACACCGGCCTGAACGACTTGGGCAAGTCGAAGTCCTCCGGCTCCGGCGAGTCATCCTTGATGGTGTGAGGCCGGAGGGCCGCGATGCGGTCGCGGAGCACGGCACGCGAGTCGCGCCGGCGGATGGCGACTGTCTGGCGGAAGATGAAGGCACGGGCCTCCGCCGTAGTGAACCCTTCAACTTCAGCGACGAGCCACACGATGGAGCGGCCGCGGAAGTCGCACGAGAAGCACACGAAGCTGCCTGTCTCCAGATTCAAATAGAACTTGGACACCTTGTCACAACGCGGGCACAGCGCTGTCGCCTCGTTCCCGGATCGTCCGCCACAACGTCGGAACCGGTTCAATCTGGATTCTGCATACCCCTCAATGTCAAAGCCCAATGCGGCACTCCTTCACTAATCCTCATCATCGTCACCTACCTCGCTGAGCTTCATCCGAGCGAAGTCAGCATTCAGCGGGATCTTGAGTTTGGACAGGCCGTCCCTGTACTTGGCCAGGAACAGCTCCAGGCGCTTCGCCTCATCGTCGCCCACCTCCGGCCCCGTCACCTCGGCAACATCATCCTCTTCATCGGCGTCAACATCCAACTCAATCCTCTTGCGACGGCGCCCGGCGTCAGGGTCGTTGAGGCTGATGATCATGTCCGAGATGCGCGCCTTGTCGTAGCTCTCAGAGGTCGCCTCGCTCGTGGCCGTCGTGACAGCATACTCCTTGCCTGCCTGGACTGTGGACCAGACCACATAGCCATCTTCCTCACCCAGCCTCTTGAGCTCCCAGTACACATCGGCTTGCTGCAGACGGTAGCTGTCCAACGTCTTGTCGGATGAGCGCAGATGGTCGCCGGAGTCAACCACGATGATCTCCGGCCTGAAATCGTGATCCTCCAGTAGGTCAGCCAGAAGCTGCCGGACGTCTGTGATGTCGGCCGAACGAACAGGAAAGCTAGCGATGTGGAACATGTTGCTCCAGAGTTTGGCAACCCGCTTCAGGTGCCTCGTCATCGCACGCCGTTCGGACGGCCTGAAGTCCCACGTCTTGAACTGGTCATATCGCATCCCAGTCCAGATGGTGTCCTGCCGTTGGGCGATCTGCCTGGCAGGCATCTCTGTGGCAATGTACAACGTGGGGTGGAGACGCTTGACCGCGGCCATCGCCACATTGGTGGCTCCGACGCTCTTGCCTCGGCCGGTCGTCCCCATGATGAGGTTCAGTTCTCCGATTCGGGAGCCGCCACCCAGCGCCTTGTCCAGTGTCTTCCAACCTGACGGGATGACCTTGAATTCGCCGGGGTGCTCGGCCTCATACCTGCGAGCGTCCTGGCGGGCCTCGAATTCCTCAATCCAGCGCACCAGAGTGTACTTGCGCTCCCGGGCGGACATCCTGGCGACCTTGGACACGGCCCGCTCCGCAGCTTCCAGTTCGCCCTTCGACAACGCATCTGCTGACTTCTCCAGAGCGAGGTGCAGATTCACCTCACGCACGAAGCCGTTCAACTCATCGAGGGCCGCTTTGGGGTGGGATGGCTTGACCCGAACCAGCTTCCGCGCCAACGCCAGGAATGGCTTGCGTTTGTCAGGGTCGGGGTGGTCTACTTTCGCCTTTGACAGGATGAGCTTCCCGCTCGCCCGCTCGTGGTACTTGCGCCACGTGTCCGCGATGACGCCCCAGATCCACGCATGCTCTTTGGTGCCGAAGTGGTGCTGGTCGCAGATTCGCACCGCCTTCTTCAGGAACACGTCATCGCGGAGCGCCTGAGACAGGATCTGCGTCTCAAAGGCCAGGTCAAACTTGGCAGTCACAAGCCAAGATCCTTCTTCATCCGGGTGCGGACGCTCTTGCGGAAGTCTCCAGATTCCAACTGGCACGTGGCATACTTCCCGTCCAGCATACTCTCGATGGTCGGGCCGTACATCTCGACCAGCCGTTGGCACCCCAAGTTGGAAGCCAGAACCGTGGGCTCGCCGTCATCGTACCTGCGCTTGAGTAGCAGCTCCAACCGCGTGGTCAGGAAGCTGTCCGCCTTGAAATGCTCCTTTCCCATCTCATCGATGGCCAGGAAGTCGGCCCCGAGCAGGAGCTCAAGCCGGGCCTCAGCGTTGCCGTCCTTGAACCCACGCTTGATGTCGATGTCCAACTGGGCCAACGTCATGTAGTAGACTGTCACGCCACGCTTGATCATCTGTGTGAGGACGAACGACACGAACATGGTCTTGCCAGTGCCGTTGTCGCCAACGAGCAGCATCGAGTATCCGTGGCGAAGGGCCCGCTTCCACTTGGACGTGTATCGCAGGATGACCCCCTTGAACGCATCGATGTTGTAGGTCACATCGGCACCGGCGACATCCCAGAACGTCCGTGGAATACAAGCCTCGTAGCACGCTGTGTAGTACGCCACGCGCTTGTCGCCATCATCCCCGAAGCGTTCGATGAGGCCGGCGCGGAACGCATCGACCTCACGCTCACTCCTCATTGAACAGATTCTCCGCTGCGAACACCGCCATATCCCTCACGCGACCCTTCGCCATGAAGATGTCTTTGCCCTGCGCTATCGCCATCGCATTGTGTTGGATTCCCAGCATGAAGCGGTCGTTGTACGGCCTGGTGTCGAACCCGGCGCGTTCAAGCTCCGGCCTCAATCGTACATCGAGACCACAGACCGCGCTGAAGCTGTTCCCGGCCGGAGGCTTGTCCTTGGCGTCATCGATATTGATCTCTGCGCAGGCGGCCCGGTCCACGTTCGCCGGGCTGGCCAGGAAGCGCAGTGTTGGAATCTTCAAGTCTGTGAAGTCGCGGATGGCCTTGTGCCAGTAGCGGATGAGCCTGGTTGGCGTTGTTCCCTTCTGGATGCAGAGGATGGCTGCCCGGGCGGCCAACTTCCGTTCCTGTTCCCACACCTCATTGTAATCAGTCGAGCCGGTGAGGTCGCGCTCCGCCTGTCGCCTGTACCGGGTGTAGATGCGGCAGAACTCGCGTTCCAGCTTTGCCACGAGCCTGACTCGCTCCGGGTCGCGAGCCCTCCGGGACAGAACCTCAAGAACACGAGGGCGCTCGCGGTCGCCGGGCTCGAAGCTCACGACAGGGTCCCCCATCAGGTCTATCTTTGCCCAATCAACACCCTTGCCACGTCGCTGCTTTGAGAACCCTCGCTTCGCTCGGGTAGAGAGCCTACGTTTCTCTTTCTCCTTCTCCTTAGCTTCTCTAAGCCTATCTACCTCTAAGGTGGTTCGTTTTGTTTGTGTTTTCGTGCCAGCCACGAAACGGCGTTTTTTAACACCAGAAAGCATCATGGCTGCCATGTGGCAAGAGTTTCCGTCGGGAAGCTTTTTGACGCCTTGCGTATTCCAATAATCTATGGACTCCACAAGAACCACACTCCCAACGACTCTGGGACTTCCAAAGTTTACACAGACTAATCCAAAGTTTAGTTGGACCCAGTTTGTGAGATTGCCACTTTTGTCTGGACAAATGCCACTTTTGTGACTGCAAGATCCACCCTCTACACAAGAACTGGTTTCCCTTGGTACCTTTTTACACACCACTTCTCCCGGTTTTATGCCATGGGTCCAATTAAAGTTTGGATCAGCCCAACTAAACTTTGGTTTCGGTCTGTGTAAACTTTGGGTCTGTGTAAACTTTGGGCCAGTTTCTTGTTGATTGCACATGCACTCGTGGTCGCCTTGCAGCAGCAAGTTTCCCAGCCTGAACCAGTTCCCCGTCCTCTGGTTGATCTTTGCACGGCGCCGCAACACAATTTGGGTGACAAGGCCCACTCGCTCGGGAGGGATCACGCCCACGTACCCCTTGCGCACAAGCTCCAGAAGCACCTCGCTGAACCGGCGCTGTGAGTAGCTCAACAACTCTGCGAGGCGATGCCTCCCTGTCAGCAGAACCTCGGGAGACTCAGCCATCAACCTGACCCAGACCGCGAACGCGCGCTTGCTCAGCTCGCAGTAGGCAGTTGGGATTGAAACCGGGCCGTCGCCCTGATACTCACGTGGGTGCGCTTTCGACTTCATGGGACGGCCCTACACAGGCAGGCCGAAAAGCGCTGACGGGCACCCAAATGAAAGGCAGCCACAACCTGGGGTAGTCATGGCTGCCTTGTGGGCCGTGAGGGGGAATCGCCGGCAGTGTGTAAGGTAGCGTGGAATGGTTTCACACGCTAGCCCACCAGGTCAATCTGGAACATTGGCTCGCTGCGGTACACCTCCAACCGGGCCTCGGAGTGCTTTCGCAGATGGTCGTTTGTCTCGTCCAAAAAGTCAACCAATACCGCCTGCCTTTTGCCCTTGTTGATGGTTAGATTGCGTTGCCTTTGCACAGTGGACTTGGTATCCCTGCCGCCTTCCGCATTGATGACCACCTCCATTTGTGGGATGTCCACGCCCTCGCCGATGACGGTTCCAATGATTACATGGTAGTCCCCTCTGACCAACCCGTCAACGATGTCCTCGCGCGCTTCTTGGTCGTCATGCCCGGTGATGGTGCGATACTCCAGCCCGGCCTCATCCATCGCCTCGCACAGGATCCCGATGTGTTCGTGGAGCCGGGCGATGATGGCGATGCGGCGTCCTTCTGCGGCGTACTTGGCAGCGCACATGACGATTATCGCGTTGCGCCGGCGGTTGGTCACGATGGCTTGCCGGCGCATCGTCGCGCTCCACTTCCGGCCATTGAGGTTGGGGGTGGTCACGCGGAACATCCTGACGTGCTGCTTCATCAAGAATCCGTCCGCGATGAGACGGCTCATCGGGATGTCGCAGCGGATCGGTCCGCACGTCGCCTTCAGCCAGATGATCCCGCGTTCCTGCTCGACGCTGTTGTCCAGATAGGCGGTGGCCGACAGGCCGACCTTGAACCTGCTGTCGAACTCATGCGGGACCTTGTACCACTCGCCGGTCCCCCGGTAGTGGTGACAGTTGTGGACGGCCAAGCCGTTGGCTATGTACGTGTGGAGTCCTTCAACTTCGAGATTGTACACAAAACCGTCCGGACACAACCCTCCAAATCGTTTGTCACTTCCCGGTTGGAGAACCTCAACACCGTCCACCCCATCCCACTCAGAAAGTCGGTTTTCTTTTTGTCCAACACACGTGCTTTCGGAGTGTGGTGCGAGGGGCCGTCTAGCTCGATTCCGAGCTTCAGCGTCGAGTTGGCAACATCCAGCTTGTAACAAGACGAAATCCCGACCATTCGATCCACTCCACGTGACGGATTCCCCGTCTTCACAACGCATTCTGTCTCCCATCCCAAAGCAGCTGCAAGGACCACTTGTGCAATTGGTAGTGGCCGTCCGTTCCCGCCCTTGGTCCAATTGGGAGAATGGCCACGAGCACGCAGCGAAGCTGCCATTTTGGCACGCACATGCTCCGAGCGCATCGGGTTGCTCTCCTTCATTCGCCTCGATGAAGCCTCCCGCACCTCCTGGGAGCGTAGGTGGGGTGAGTTTCGGGTCACCTTCCCGGTGTATGCACGGCCGCAAGCTGTCTTGCAGTAGATTCTTCCGGTTTTCTTCCATCGTTCCAAACGATGAGCAGGAACGTTCTCCGAGTCCAATTCCCGTCCGCAGGTCGTGCACTTTAGCATTGGTGCTTAACACCATATCCGATCCAGGCCTCAGCTCGCAAGCCTTCACCCAACCGCAAGCGGTGAAGAAGGGATGCCCTGGCGTGCAAGTCAGGGTCCTTCCGTCGTTGAATCGGATGCGAACAAGGCTGGATGGAACCGTTTTGAATGTCCGGGTTACTCGTCGTTGGGATGTGGTGCCGTTGTTGTCGAATGCAGCAACCATGTCACCGACAGCAATGCTCTCGATAGGTCTCCCGTCAACTAACGTTCCTGCAATAAAGCATTCATCGAGGATGAGCAGAGGGAACGCCTTGAGCAGACCCTTGTACTTGGCCTTGACAGTGGCCTTCCGCTCTGCCTCGCGGTCGCTCGCCTCACGCTCGATGGCCTTGACGATCGCCACGGGCTTGATGCGACCTTTGCGCCACAGCTCGCCCGACGGCTCCCAGCCGTGCTCCTCCAGCCACGCAACGCGGCTTTCCTGCTTCTTGGCAGGCCGCATCATCTTCCAGCGGCCGCCCTCGCGCCACATCGCCAATGTCTGGATGGAGGCGACTGTGATGAACTGCTCATCGTGCTCGGAGTCGCCGATGAGGCCGATGGTCTCCAACGGGAAGCACTCAGCGAGGGCTTCCCGGGTCTGGTACAGGAGTGACTTGGACGGGACCACGAACAGTGTGGCCTGGCCGATCCTGCGGATGAGCCGGGCGGCCATCTTGGTCTTGCCGCTCCTGATGGGCATCTTCAACACCCCACTGCCGCGCACAGGAGGTGCCAGCAGGGCGTTGATCGCCTCATCCTGGTATCCTCGCATCACCACGCTGGACTCCCACACCAGCTTGCGCCGCTCCGGCAGCGGAGCGTGGACATGCTCGACCGTGTACCGATGCCCCTCAGCCCGAAGAGCCCGGGCGATGTCGGTGACGAGTCCTCGGGGCGCGTGGTATCCGCGCTTGCTGCTGAAGCGCAGCAGGTGCTCCTTGCCGTCCCAGTGCCCTCTCTTGAAGGACGGCGCGAACATGAAGCCCGCCACACGATAGCTCGTGATGGACTCCAACTCGCGGATGACGGAGCGCGGAGCGCCGGTGATGTAGACCCAGCGGTTGTCCAAGCGTAGCTTGATCACTCAGCTAAGATAGTGTGTCTTCCAGCTACGAGCTGATCAATCCCCACATTGGCTGAGTTGGTTGGCCTCATTACAACTTGTCGCCTTGGCCACTTGTGCAGGGCACATTGTTGGTGACTTCGGATCACTTTCACGTGCAGTACACCACTCGAGACACGGACCGTCTTCAGGATCAATTCCCCATTCCTTGTCACAGCCAAGCTGTTCGAGCGTGGAACACATGGCTGCGCAATCAGACGCTCCGCCACCGTCTACGTCTTGCGGGTCTGTAGGATTGTAGACTGGACGACAGGCACAGAGCAATGCTGCCAGCAGTAGCCACTTCATCGCGGTGGGTCCTTCGGGTCTATGATGTAGAGCGATTGTGTGTTGTCGATGAAACCGCGATCCAGGTAGGCATAGCCACCATCTCGCCAACCGCTGCCCCAGCTGTTTTTGATTTCGACACATGGCCCACCGTCATCGGCAAGCGCAACGAATTCGACAAGGTGATAGCCTTCTATTGCTCCAAGCTTGGCATACTCTATCAACGTGACACCGTTGGAGAACATCATCGCGCGGTCAACCGGTATCTGCATTGTGCCGGCGCGCTTAGCGTTGAGTGCCGCACGCATTGCGGCGATTCGACCATCCACCGTCGATTCGTGTATTGCATAGGTGTCGCGCATGCCCCGACGTTCATAGGCATCACGAGTCGCGGCAATTGGCGGGCGCTTCTGCACATGCATTGGTGCGAATGGCCATTGGAATGCCGGCGCAATCCCGTTGGCTTCCAGCTCAAAAATGGCCACGCTCGGGTAGCAACCGTCATCGCTGCCATGCAGGCCGCTTCGAAAGCGCGCACCGTAGTACAGCTGCAGAATCGACCCGAGCGGCGCATCAATCAGGTGGCGCGCACGGAGCGTGGTCCGCTCGGCGTCCAGAATCGCATGCGGCACGCACGAGCTGGTGCTCTGCTGGTTGAGTACCTCGCCGCAAAATGCACGAAGCGACGGCCACTGCTCTGTGCCCGCCGTAAGCCCAAGTCTCTCAAAATCAGCGTGGTGTCTGTGGTCGATTGGATCAGGCAGACACCCACAACATTTGATTTCTGTCACACGCCACTCCTTACCGCAGAAACGCGACACTCATCAGCACCACAGCTGCAGCCAACGCTAACATTCCTGCCCAAACCCAGCACCCGGCACGCACCGCAACGCGGTCCCACAATGGTGGTTGGCATTCGAGGTAGACTGGGCGGCGATCGGGCCACATGCGGGCCTCGCGCCTTACTGGCTGCACTCCTCAGCCCATCGGTTGCCGGATTCCTCGGACACGTAAATCACGGCCACTCCGAACGCAGCCACCGCGGCAGCTGAGCTGATCACGGCAATCTTCGCTCCGGGCCGATAGCGCCGGTCCAGCTGATCGATCTGGGTCGTGACCGCGGCCTCCGCTGTGACTAGTCCCAACGCACCCTTCCCGAGTCCACCCCAGAGCGTCCTGCGATCATCCAGTTGTCTGCACCGTGCCTCGTCGCGCGGTTCGCTTGCCGTGCGCGGCACCAGCTGGCCCCGGCTGCGAGATGTCTCAAGAGATCCAGCACACCCAGTGAGCAGAAGAATCAACGACACCGCAGATGCCTTCGCCACGCCACCGGGTTTCAGTCGCTTCAACCCATGCCACGCGCCGATCGCGGCGAGCCCTTCGAACAGCGCAGCGAGAAACGCAGCCCCGGTACTTGCGCAGGATTCAAGTTCACCCACGAGCACAGGTAGCCCAGCGAGCAGCAACGGTGGCACCGGTTGCAACCACTTTGGCCACGTGGTGAGGTCCAGCAGTGGCGTCACCCTGCGCAAGAGGACCAACAGTGTAGGCACCGCCACGAGCAGGGCGGCTCGAAACTCGGTGGAGTTGAGATAGTCAGTCATAGTGTTGGGAATCATATCCTGTACTTGTCACCAGCGTCGAGTTGCATCACACGTTGATGTTATCTGAAACGTAGCTACTCGTTGGTGTCCCGTTGACGGTTGTGCCGCCATGATTCAGCACATTGTTTTTGATGATGCCGTTGGAAAACGCACCGGAGTCGATGTCAATGAAGTACCCATCAGCCCCCGCCATTTTCACGTTATTGGCGATGACTTGGCACAACCCATTTGTGCTGATGGCATTGTCAAATTTGAGAATGCCAGATCCAAACGAAGTGGCACCTGTGGTGTAGGACTCCATCATGTTGTTTGAGAAGCTGCAGAAGCTAGCAGCCTCAGCATACAGCACATGCTTGGAATTGGCCATCCTGGTCCCAGGGAATCTGATGTTGTTCCCATCAATAACGCAACGTGAGCTGAATGAGCTCTTGAATGAGATGATGCAACCTAGCGCACCATGCAAATATGATGGCTCCGAGTAGATGGAGTGGTTCCGGATGGCGCACCATTCGCTCCCTTCAAAGTAGTACCGTCCATCAGAGCTGAAATTCTTCTTACCATACGTTGAGGCATCATGCATGAACCCGCCATTGATTGTGGCAAATTCAGATGACACGAATCCAAACGTAGCTTTGTACCCGTCACCAACGGAATCTTGCGTTGTCAGTGTGAACTGTGGATCCAGCAGTGTCGAGTTGTCACCCATCTTGCAAACGAATGAAGCATATCCAGCATCTTCTGTGGCGCAATCAACCTTGTATTGCAGGTTGGAAACCTTGGCACCGATGAGTGAGATGTCGTCATAATCATCGGCTTGCCTCCCAGTACATGATGGGCCTGCGGACCACCTGATGTTGCAACCTGAGATGTATCCAAGATTCAACCAATTGCCACGGGGTAGTTCACCTGCATTTACCTGAACGTTGAAACCGTCAACGTAACACGATGTCAGTGTGATTGCAGATTCAACACTCACGGTTCCATCAAACACGCCGGAGCCCTCAATTTGGCACACCACATTTGATACACGACAATCGTTGGAATACCCAGTGCCAGTTCCTTGGAATGTGAACAGTTGGTGCGACGTGCCGCTGCCATCACCGTCGTCGCAATAGATGAACATGCCATCGATTGAACAACGTTTCACTGCACTGGCCAACAAGACGTTGCCATTGGGAGCAAATACGGAGCAATTCCTGAAATGTACATCCTCCATGCCGCTGATGTCAATTAACGTGGCTTCTTGATCACTTCGACCGATGAACACACAATTCTCAAAAACGATCTGACAACCACCCCAAGATGAGTGCCCCTTTACTAGTGTGTGATTTGGATGTTTTTGTACGAAAACACAACTGCGAAACGTGATTGATCCGTTGTACACATCATCGTCCGCGCCCCACAGCGTCGTCCAATCCGCGGTCAATTGGTCGAATTCCACGGCGGCGTGATCATACGTGACTTGGTTTGGCGATTCAATCAAACAGTCCTCAAATACGGCCCCCGGAGGCATATTTGGGTTGCTGTAATCGTTGCAAAAACGCAATGTGGCATCAGCCGCTGTGTATCCAACTCCGATTCCAGCATCATTGACTGATCCGCAAAAGCACCTTTTGAAAGTTGGCATCGTCACGGAATTGCCAGTTGCCGCTCTGTAACCGTTAATATCAATGGCCCCACAATCAATGCCACAATCATTCAAGTGCAAACCACCCACTGCGTGAAGCAGATGGGTCATGGTTGTTGATTCATTGCAAATCTTGACGCGATCAAAACGTCCCTGCAACATCAAATCGCTGTCTGTCACAGCGCGGAAGACACGTTGGTGTCCTGCATGGTGATCCGAACTGGTTTCAGCAATCAGCCACGGGTTCCGTCCAGAACTTCCATCTGCTAGCCGGTATGACGATTTGGGACTTGGCGATGCCGTGTGTAGCTTCTGTAGTATCCACAATCCACCATTGGATGCGACTGATGTTTCGGGTTGATCGCGTTGGACATCCCCTCTGGAATTGACCGTGTCATCACCCAATGTTCCTGTGAATTGACGACGCTGACGGAGGACCGCATCAATGCGATCCATCACAGATTCCAAGTCTATGTTGGATAGTCCGGAGACCCAACCGTCTGGCTGCCCAGAGTCGCCCAATGCACCTATCCCACCCCAACCGTCTTCATCCAATCCATCAGCGGAATAGTACATGTGCCAATTGTCGTCATCACAACCAATCTTGTTGGAGCCATCATCCACGCCGGTCCCCTCGGCCCCTAGCAAACTAACCACCTGCTCAAATGCTCCTTGCACAGTCCCAGCCGTCAACCAACCGTATGGTGTGAAGGTGACTTGTGTGCTGTCTTGGAACGTCTTGAGTAGACGTTGATTGGTGTTGTCGAATGCAGTGGGCGTCCCACCATTCCCCGTCACCACGCCAACGAACATGAAACCAGATGCCCCCTCCAAGCTGATATTCCGTTTGACGCTGACGCCAAGCAGAATCACTGTGTAGTCTGATGCTGTTGTGGAAGGCGACGATTGCCCAAGAGCACCGCTTGTCGTGACCAAGTTGTTGCCGCCGGAATATGCAACCAACAGCTCTTCCATTGCCAAAGATTCAGACGTTGCACCTTCAGCAGGCTCATTCTTGTAGACCAACACCAAACGTCCAGCGTTGTCCACACCAGATTCGGTGACGCTGTTCACGTTGAATGTGATGGTGCCGTTCCCGTGGTCGACTACAGAACTTGGCGCTGCTGGTTCGCCGATGACTTCTCGCCATTTCACGTACTCAGGTTGGCCCGTCCTGGGGTTGATGCGGATCCCTACGGGGCGCTCTGCATAGTGAAATCCCACATCGTAATCGATGCCATTCGCATTTTCAAAGCTGGCAATTCTGCTTGGATAAATGGAATTCACATCCAACAGATGCCCAATGCCATCCACGATCAACGATGCTCCGTCAACTTGAATCTGGTTTGCGCCGGGCGAAGACAACGTCAATTTGATGTCGAAAACACCGTCCACATTCCACAGACTCTTCACCGACAGTTCGGATGCAGTCTTAAGGTATTCCAGAAACCGATCCTTCATGTCGAGGTGACCGAGAATTGCTTTGTCAGTGATGTTGACGAATTCAGAACCGGTGGTCATGGGGAGGGCCCTTACAGGTCAAAGTTGGACTCAACGACGTTGCCGAGTCCAATCCGAGATGATTCCAACGGGTTAAGGAACAACTCAGCGATGTCCAATTCAGCGAGCGTTCCGGTGGCCACTATCCCAAACGAGCCGTTGGCATGGTCCGGGTTGGCTTCCACGAGGATTTGATTGTTATCAATGGCGACTTTGATGACGGCGTTGGTGCCTTCGGGCGATGCCTCCACACGGAGGCTGTACCAGACATCATTGAGCAACGCCAGATCGAAGTCCACCAGATTCACGGTCGCGAGCGTTGTGGGGGTCCCGGCGAGCACCGTGACAAGGGTGAGCGTGTTCGCAACCACGTCCAGCTGCGCTTCATAATAGTCATCCGGACCGGAGCGATAGAACCGCACGGCGGCCGAGTCGCCTTGCCACCGCATCCGAACTGTGAACACGTAGTTGGTCCAATCGAAAGCGCGGTCCAGCGACACATATGTCTCGGGGTCCGCGGTCAGCACCGTGAGATGCCCGTCTTGTATCGTCGTGTTGCCCGTCCACTGGCTGTTGTCGTCGGGCGTCGTGAACTCATCCAAGAACGCGATAAAGTCCACCTCGATTCGCTCGCCAATCGGCCGCGTCAGCTTGAGCAAGTCGATGACCAATTGACGATTCAGATCGCCACTATCCACGATCCTCACATTGTACACACATTCGTCACCGGATGTGTATTCCCTAGGGACGGCATCAACACCAGGGATACTCATTGCCATAAGAACAGTGGAATAGCTTGGCCTAAGCGATTCATTTGGAGCTGTGTATCCATACGTTACGCCACCAACCAAGCCGTGCGGCAACAACACCCCAACATCACCTATGGTGCTGGAATTGCTAGATCTGCTCAAAACATCCACATTGCTGGATTCTTCAACATAGATACCATATGCCCCAGCGCGCCTTGCAATGAATCCAACAACTACAGTCTCTCCATCCTGCGTACTGTGGATGGTGGATGTGAATTCGTCACCACCTTCCGGGAACGATGTCAGATCGACGATGGTGCTGTGCGACGATCTAACGCCGCCAAGTTCATATTGGCCAACAAAAAAGTCATCTGTGCTGAATATGGTGTATTGCGTCCCGGCAGCTACGGATCCATACCAGTATACAGCAGCTTCACCATATCCATCGGATGCGGTCTGTTTGGACAACAACAACGCTTGATTGCCACCGACTAGCACGTCGCCTATCGCCCCTGTTGATGACACAAACAATAGCAACCCGTCCGCATTGGACACCACTGTTCCAACATAAGGACTGCCGCTCGGCACAATCGCGATGCTGTTCAACAGCTGTACAGGCGCTCGGGCCAGATCACGGAATCTTGTAATCCAATAATCGTGCCCCTCAAACTCCTGGCTGAGCTCCGTCTCGCCCACGATAAACCGAAGCTGGAACCAATTGACAATGCGCACACGCTCCGCGGTGATCAATCGCAGGAGGTCCCCTGTGCTGGTCTCGTTTCCACGGGTTTTCCAGAACGCCACTGAGTTGGCGATCAGCCTTCTAAGCGTGGCCGAATCCAGCGCGTCTGTGATGGCGTTCAGATCGTCCGTCCACCCCACGATGTTCTTGAGGTAGCGCAAGAACTCATCTGGAATCTCGGTCACACTCCACAGAAGCGGGATGGCCAGGATGACGCCCGTGGTGACCTTCCAGCTGACTTGCGGACCCTCCAGGTAGCGCTCCCAGAACTGCTCGCCCACGCGCTGGTCCTCGTTGCGCATCCCCTGGATCAGGAAGTTGTACATGCGGAGGTTCAACGCCTCCGGATCGGGCAACCCCTCGACAAACCCTAGCATCGGGCTGGTGGCCGGTACCACCAGTGGGTTCTTTGAGCCATCCTCGAATGACCCGGTGATGGTTGCCGTGTACAGCGTTCCCGGGTTCTGTGCTGAAGTCTGAAGCGTCACCGTGCTTCCGGACACCAGTAGCACTTCCTCCACGATTAGACCCAAGTCAAAGCTGTAGCTGCTCGGGTCCGTGATGTCACCGAACGCTCGCATGGTCTCGCTGAAGCGCACCTCTGCTGTGGTCTCGGAAGCCGCGATGACCAACAGCACAAATGGGATTTCACCGAGCCCTGTGAACGCTTCGGGCGTGGAGGTGACTGGGACGCTATCCGAGGTCACCGGGTCTGTGGAGCCGTCGTTGACAATGGCCTCGTATGCCGAGCCGTCCGTCATCTCGGTGACTTCCAACTCGATGAACAGAGGTGATGCGCTGGAAGGCTCGTGGACGCTCAAGATGGTGACGATGGCTCCGCCGGCGGTGGGCGTGATCTTGTAGTTCTCACGATCCAGCAATTGGCTGTTGGTGTCCAACGGCCCATCGAAGTCGATGCGGACACGGTTGGGAGACAGAGCGCGGGCACGAACCACCACCACCGGCTGAACGAGATTGCCAGTCAGCAGGGTCGCCGGGATCTCCATCGCGACGCCGCCAACAGGCGCGAAGATCAGCGAGCCCTTCGCGTTGCTGATCAGCTGGATGGTGATCGTTGCTGGTTCGTCGATGAATGCCATCAGCTAGCCGGGAATGTGAGTGTCAGCGGAGCGAATCCTGCCATGAACCTGAAGATGTCAGTTTCGTTGACAGGGCGAGCAGTCTGAAGCGGCCCGTAGGCCAAGAGGCTACCTCCGGAAGCGGCGTCAAAGATCCCCACGTGGGTGATGGTTCCCCAGTTGCCGCCGATGGCCTGCGGAAACACGATGTCGCTGGCGTGTGTCTTCTGGCGCGATGTGGCGCCAGGCCACTCGGCTATTGAGTTGGTGACGCCCGGGCGTGAGTACGCAAGACCGCCGGAGGGCTCGACCACCCCGCTGCCGTCTGGATTGGGCTCTGCGAGGAGCAAACCGATGTACACAGTTGACGGCCAAAGCCCTCCGCCCGAGATGGGTTGGCCCAGGAACTTGTCCAGCGCGGCATTCGCGGTTGCATTGGTAATGGACATTAGCTTGTTGCCTCCACCATCGTGATTGTGAACGTCCCGTTGGCGGGAAGTTGCCGCCTTTGGAGCTGTGTGTCAGTCGCTGGCACGTTGAGGACCACCTTCCCGATGGTCGGGTCAGTCTCGAATATCTCGTGGATGATGCGGCTCCGCGGGATCTCAGCGCCGAACACCCACACAAAAGTCACGCCATCTTCCTTGATCGCTTCCGGCTGAAGGATGGCGGCAAGCTGGTTGCGAACTTGCGCTGCCGTGATGTTGGCCGGGGCCGTCACGATTGCTTCAACGTTGATGGGTTCCGGATCAAAGTTGACGCTGGTGACTTCTTGGTTGGCGACCATGCGCTTGGGAAGCGGCGGCACGGCGGTCGGGTCGCCGTTGAAGAATGTGTCGAGCGCTTCCAGCTGCCCCCCGGTCGCCTGTCCTCCGCCTCGGGCCACCACAACCAACTCCACGGTCTTGGGGCCGAAACCCTCTTCAATTGCAACGGCCCGGCTGAACGGGCTAGATCCATCCTCCTGGACGAATCTTGTGACCATCTGTTCCATGTCGGTCGGGCTGATCGCCACCTCTCTGGCGCGCAAACTCGCCGGCCCCTCCACCTTTGCCTTTTCCAGGCTCGCCGGTGAATCAGACTGCGCCTCTGCCCAGCCGGCGCCGGGGCGTGGATTGAACAATCCGTTGATGAAGGTCAGGCCTGTCTTGTCCACGGTTACAGTCCGGGCGCCCACGTTGCCGTCATCGGCAGCGCCGAACCTGTAGTCCATCTCGATGTTGCCCTGGCCAACGTCTGGGATGCGTCCGTTCACGCCGTCGCCAAACACGATGGTGGCTCGGTCCCGTTGGCCAAGCTCCACCACATAGTGCTTGTCTTGTGGCCTCGATGACAGGAAGTTCTCCACCTGCACCCAAACCTCGGAATCCACGCGAAGCGTCTGCGAGTTCAGGATGAAGGCGTTGGACGTGGTCGGGAAGCGCTGGTTGGCGTCGCCGTTGCTCGACCCCAATGTTTCAGCGATGATGGAACGTCCCTGGATCGCCTCCGTCATCACGTACTGGTCGCCCTCATCCATGCGGATTCGACCCAGTTGGACCTGTGCTGCTCCGGACGTTTCCACGATCCGCAGGCGGAGCCAGAATGACTCCACGCCGTCCACCTCGGTCGCGCGCCATGCGCGCAGCTCGTTCTGCGGCAGATCGAATTCCACAAGATTCGTGCCGGTCTGGCCCAGCAGTTGCGTCTCGTCATTGACGTTGTCCAACTCTTGCCACTGGACGCCCACCGTGTAGTCGACCGCATCGGTGGAGGGCGACGCCTGCCCCAGAAGGTTGGTCTCCACATAGTTGTTGGATCCGTCCCACTGGCTCGTGGCCGTCTCGCTTGTCGTGGTTTCGTTGAGTTGGACACGCACTTCCGCGCCGGCCCGGTTCTGATCGCCCAGGAGGTCGTTGATGTTGAAGCGAAGCACGCCCCCACCGACGTTGATCATGGTATCGGGTGCCACATCGCGGTAGTCGCCGTCAAAGAACTCCCACACCGCATTCGTGATCTCGCCAGGGGCAGTGATCACGTCCAGGTCGAGCCGGTTGTGCTGGACTTGTGCGTGTCCAAAGTAGATGGCACCGCCGGGCGCCGGCGCGGTCCACGGAGTGAACGTGGTCCCGGTATTCGCCTGGGTCGTGTAGTCTGTGAAGGTGGTTCCGTCCGGGGTGGCCAGAACGGCCGTGAACTCATCTGTGCGATCGATGGTCAGCGATGACAGCGACTCGAAGTAGATGATGACGTTGTCGCCTTCGGTCCGGCGCGTGGCATACTGGGCTCGCTCCGGGACCACCTGCCGAGACACGGTGAACACCCGTGAGAGATCCAAGATCACTTCCACCGCGGCCGGAGTCGCCGGGCGCAACTCGAAGTCGATGAGGCGGAGCATGTTGCGCACGGTCTCAGGGAGCTTCGCCGTGGGCAAGGTGCTCTCGTTGGCGATCATGTCCGCCAACACGTTGTTCAAGTGCCCGACCAGCGCGAACGCACGGAGCAGCTGGATGGACGGCTCAAACTCACTTTCGTCGGTGAGCTCAGGGACGTTCTGCCGCTTGAAGACTAGCAATGACTCCAAGATTTGCGGATAGAAGAATGCCGCAAAGTTGAAACTGGGAATCTCAATCTGGGTCCCGGCCATGTCTACACCGTCCCTGGGTTAATGGCTCCGCTCGCCTGGCGGAGGCTACGCCTGAAGTCGCGCTCTTCATCCGTCTCCAAGTTGACGTACTTGAAGCTGAGGACGGGCCCACCTTCCTCACCTTCCTCCCATTGAAGCGTTTCCGTCCGGAGCTTGAAACGCTTCAATGCTTCAAATCGCTTGAACATGGGGATGAGCCTGGACATGATCAATGCACGTAACGCTGGATCGTTCACACCAAAGACATGCCCAATCCCAAGGCCGATTCCCACCTGGAATGGGTTGTCGCTGAAGTCATCACCGAGGGCGAGCTTGATGATGCTCTGATCCTGGTCTTCCGTCCGGCTCACGAGCATTCCGCCGCCGGTGTTGGTTCGTCCTGGTACAGCTAGTCCTGTCGGCATGGCACAACCTCAAGGATCGATGGGGCACAATGGGGGGAAGAATGGTAGCGTAGGGATCGCAGGGATCTGCGGGAGTCCTGGGATGGGGATGGGGAGGCTGATGGTTGGTGGGAACTTGACTGCCACACCGAATGGCGGGATGGGTAGCGTAGGGATCGCAGGGATCTGCGGGAGTCCTGGGATGGGGATGGGGAGGCTGATGGTTGGTGGGAACTTGACTGCCACACCGAATGGCGGGATGGGTAGCGTAGGGATCGCAGGGATCTGCGGGAGTCCTGGGATGGGGATGGGGAGGCTGATGGTTGGTGGGAATGGTGGGAATGCACAACGTGATCTCATTTCAACTTCACATCAGTGCTTAGGGTGGTAGCCAACCCTGCCACTGCGGTGACAGCGGCTACTGCCACTGCGTTGCACCATGCCATTACCTGTGCAGGCGTAATCAAACCACCGCCTGCTGCGCCTGCTGCCATAGCAGTCCACAACGGAGTCAGCAGTGCATGGAACGAAGTCCCTTTGATAGCTTGATCAACGATAGCAGTAGCAGGACCAGATCCAAGCAGCACAGCTCCTGGAAGCCCGGCGTCCAATTGAATGGATCCAGACGACACCGTCACCTGCTTCCCGCCCAGGATCTGGATCACGCCGTCATTCTTGACTTCGATGTTGGCGTCGCTCGCGCCATCCTTGGCAGCTACAATCTTGATCCCGTTCGGCATCGTGCTGATAGAGTTGCCGGTCGAATCGATGATTGAAATCTCACCAGTTTCGTGGTTGAAGAACAGGCAGTGCTGAACCTTATCGTCGCCATGCGGCTTGGAAGCGAGCTTCACGCCCTGCTTGTCAAACGTTAAGAACGCGTAGGTTGGGTCATCGCTGTCGCCATCGATCCACGAGATCGACAGCTTGGGATCATCGGGTGTGTCATCGAACATGATGAGATGGCCCAACGGCGTGGCGAAGCCACGACGCTTGCCATAGTTGGTGGATGTGAAGTCCTCCGGAATGGGGCGCTTCAAGCTGTCCTCTTCAGCTTCCTCGTTGCCATACTCACGAGTTTGACGCCACCGGATGTCGAGATTGTCGATGGAGAATTGGCCCAGTTGCTCGTCCTCGGTCGAGCCAGTGGACACCTCCACTTCGACAATCTCTCCCGGGTCCGGGATGACGAACCAGCCCCAATCGAAGATGGGATCCACCCAAACAGGGCATTCCTCATCCTCACTTCCCATCAGTTGCGTGCACAGCACCTTGATGCGTCCGCGCTTCTCGGGGTCATCGTTGGTCGAGACAGTGGCCAGGTATGTTTCGCGGATGACGCCCATCAAAAGGCTCCCGGTGGACTCAGAAACGCCACAGACGCCGCCGGGGGTGGTGCCACGATGATCTTCCGCACATTGCAGTCGAGACTGTAGCCGTTCCCATCGAATGTGTGTCTCACCCGCGTAAAGTAGTACTGACCTGTGAGGGCCACGCCCACCCCGCTGAGGACGTGCGTCTGGCGGGCGCGGAGCGTCTCCACGCCGATGAGGCGGCAGCGTGCCTGGATGAAGTTGTCGCGGTTCCGTCGCCACCACTGGCGAGCCCATCGGGACAGCTCGTCAGCATCCTTGAAGCGCCGGTTCGCCTTGATCCCAAAGCTGAAGTCGCCCACGTACAGCTTGATGGACGAACCAGAGACCAGCTCGCCAGTCACGACGTTCTGCCCGACCTCTCGCAGCTGAGGCGGGTTGTCCAGGTCGAACGTTGAGCCGCCGGGAGGGCTCACCGGGTCGGGCGTGTCCGCATCCTCCTTGAGATCCACTTCCACTGTTTGCCCGGTGATGGCGTCCTTGGCCACCGCCTTGAATTGTGTGACCGAGCCCTGAATGGCAATCTCGGGCTCGAAAGTCAGCAGCGTGGAGAAGTCACCCTCATTCCACTTGAAGTTGTGCTCCTTGTCTTGCCCGAGGTCTCCAGGCTTGATCTTGTCGGGATCCTTGAAGTGGAGCATCCACTTGCCATCCTTGTTGGAATCTACCCAGAACATGAAGCCCGTGATGTTCGACAGCCCCTGTACAAAGTCATAGTCCGACAGGCCGACCTTCTGGATGAAGTCGTGGGGCGGATCCGGAGTGTCATCCACATCAATATCGAACCCATACTGTTCAGCCCGTAACCGCACAGCTTCGCTGAACTTGGCGTCAGCGAAGCGCCGGCCCGGCTTCGGGCCCTTCCCCCGGCGCTTCCGCCCTCCGCCTTGCGCCTCCTGGATTGCCTCCTGCTCCGCCTGTTCCACATCAGTCAGAGGTGGTGGACTGTTATCTGCCATTTCGGAGTCACGACTGTAACCCACAATCTGCATTGTGGGTTGTCCCTCCTGCGGGTACACCGTGCGGACTCTGCGAATAACAGCATGGCCGATGTGCTTGATGTTTCCGCCATATCCGCCAAAGATTCCGAGCGTGTTGCCGACTGCGAACGTCTGGGAATCGCGGATGGGGAGGTTCCCTTGGTCGTCAATGGGGTCGATGATATTGAGCCGGGCAAGGTCCGCCATGCCGTCGCTGGACTCGAATTCCACGCGCTGGACGAGCCGTCGGATCCCTGCATTGATCGCCTTGTTGTTGACGCTCAATGTGTAACCAATAGCATTTGATGAGATGTCACCAGGAGCATATGGTGAGACTGATTTGGATTCACCATATGCAGAAGCTCCCGATGCTGCTCCGGCCGAACCATCAACCATCTACATCACTTCCTTGCCGACTGGAACAGAAACGACACGCTGGATTCAGAACGTAATTCAAAATGCCGAATGCGGTTCCGTCGCTGTTCTGTGTCCTTGTTGCCAAATGCTGTTTTGAGAGGGGTACTGTCAGGTTGTAAATCGGCAATTCTGGCAGTCTCAACTGCCGGGAGTTTCACCACATCACCAGGGTTTGCGATCGGCTTGGTCGGATGTAAACGCCGGATGAAGATCCCTAGCATGGGATTGCCATACTCACGTTGTGCAATCAACTCATAGAATTCACCTTCTTTGACGCGGTGATAACGTGTGTCGGTAACCTCGGTCTCGTTGATGTCGAACGGAACCTGCGAACGCATCGACAGACTGAACGAAACCTCGCGGATGCCACCTAGCGCGTTCGGGTTCCCATACACGATGCTGTCCACCTTTTCCAGGACAACTTGCATCGTAAGTCCCAAGCCATCGCCCAGAGCAAAAGTCAATATCGGCGGCCGTCTGAGCTTTTTGTCAACACGAGTCCATTCCAGAAGCTTGTCGATGCGGTCGGTGGGAGCCTCATCGAACAGATCTTTGCGCCAGAAGCGCGACTGGACGCTCAATGTGTCCAACTCGCCATTGATAAACTGGATAATGGGATTCTGGCGATTCAGTGCGGTTGTGACTTGGTAATTGCTCCCAGCACCTCGGGTAACATTTTCAGCCGGGAACTGACCTTTGAGTACCTCACGGCTGTCGTTGTTTGTGAGCGTCCACGTCTTGAGCGACAGGAATTTGCTTAAGAGTGTCGCACCGATGCCTATGGCAGCGTGTCCAAGTCCCATCTAAAACCCTCCCGTCATTCCGCCTGATGGTGCGAATCCTTGTTCAATGATCAGTCGACGTTGCCATGGAGTTGCTTGGAATCCAGCCCGTTCAGATATTTCCAGCCTTGCGTGGCCTGTTGCCCTTGCAACTTCATGTCCATCGATGTCAACCTTTGTGTCAACCTTGATTGGCGCTCCACCACCAACGCTGAGATCCACTTTGGTGCTTCCGGGCGCTGATGCAGCCCCTTTCTGTTTTGCCAACCCATCAGACACACCTTCTGTTGCTCCTTGCGCGACGCCCTCACCAATGGTGTTGGCCATGTCCTCCAGTGTCCAGTCGATCATCCCCGCCACATCTCTGGTTCCGGTCCCCTTCCCTATCAAACCGGCCACAGAGGTGTCTGGCGCGCCTGTTGGCAAGAATTCAAAATTGGTGGTGCCAATTTCACGTAGTTCCTTTGGAATCAGATCCTTTCCAGTCACAGCCTTGATAGCATCCCCGGCCTTTACCAATATGGCCACCATCTTGATCAAAACGCTGATGACGGATTCCACTATCACCTTTCCAATGGCCACAAATGCACCGATCACAGGACGGGTGAATTGGACGATTGCACGCATCGCAATTCCGGTAACAGCGGCAAATGCTCCAACGATTTTGCCCAGCGTGCGGAATACCAGCCTGAAAACTGGTGTCAGCCTTCGCACAATCTGAATGGCACCACTGAATACCTCACTCCACTTCATGGAGATGTACATCAGTGTGGTCTGTGCGGATGCTTTGAATTTGACAAATACTGGAAGGACTTCCTTCTTGATGGCGTCGGTGAATGGCTTGATGGCGTTTTGAACTAGCCAATTCCATGCTGCTGAAACTAGCTGTATCCCCAAACGCAATGCTTCTGAGACTTTGATCCCATCAGCTTTCAACACGGCCAAAACGCCCAGAACCACTCCAATTGCCGTAGCCACCATGGCTATGGCACTGACCGCTGCGCCAATTGCAGCGAGGATGAGTGGCCACCCAGCTGCTGCGATGGCAGCAATCCCGGCGCCGATAGCAGCAATCACACCCCCAATCGCCGTTAGTGCCATTCCTGCAACAAGAATAACAGGGCCCAACACTGCGGCAGCAATGGCGAGGACAGTAGCTATGCGTGAAATCCACTGTATCGTCTCAGGCGAGGTCACACCGAATTGCGTCATCAGCGCATCCCACTGTGAACCTAACCATTTCACGCCAGCTTTGATGTCGTCGATTCCTTGGCGAATCCCTTTGGCAACAGACCTCACGGTTGGGGAAAGCTTTCGCCACCTTTCGTCATTTTCATCCACCCCTGTGCTAATGAGCTGCAATGCGGTGACAACACCACCTAGCAATTTGGTGAATCCCTTGATCTTCCCCTGAATCGGCCCCAGGAACAGCCCGGCCGTCTCAATCCAGAATCCCTCCATGGCAGACTTGGCGAGGGTGATGGCACCATGCAGATTGGCCAGTCTGACTTCGGCCATCTCCTTGGCCTTGCCATTTGCCTTGTCCAGCTCCGCGGACAGGGTGGCAAACTTCCCGGAGGTGATGGCCTGGTCGATAGCGCTGACGGCCTTCTGGCCCCTGATCCCGAATATCTCGGTGATCGCGGCCGCGCGCTTGGTCTTTGAGGTGACATCCTTCAGACCGGCGCCCACGCTGGCGAGCGTCTTGCGCAAGTCCAGATTCCCCTCGGCAGTTTCAAAGACTGCCATGCCATACTTCTTCATGAGCTTGGTGGCTTTGCTACTCGGCCGAGACAGCTTGACCAACATGTTCGTGAAGGATGTGCCAGCGAGGGTTCCACGGATGCCGGCGTCTGAGATCACACCGATGGCAGACGCGGTGGTCTCCAGATCGATTCCCATGATCTTGGACTGGGCAGCGGCGAACTTGAACGCCTCCCCGAGGCCGATGATATCGGTGTTCGTGCGCGCGCTGGTCAACGCGAGCACGTCTGCCACACGGTTTGCCTCCCCTGCCTCCAACCCCATGGCTCTGATCACCTGGGATGTGATCTGGGCAGCCGTTGCCAACGGCATGGAGTCTGCGGCAGCGGCCGCCATGACACCCCCGAGGGCATCAATCGTCTCGGAGGTGCTGAAGCCGGCCCGGGCAAGAGCTTCCATGGCCTCACCCGACTGTGTTGCGCTGAACACAGTGGTCGCGCCCATCTGCTTGGCTTTGTCCTCCAGCCGCGCGAAGTCCGCACCCGTGGCTCCGGTGATGGCTTTCACCGCCGACATCTGTTGCTCGAAGTCGGCTGCCTTCTTGACCCCGAGCCCGAACACCACACCGAGGGCGGTGGCAGCCATCCCCAACTTGGTGATGGCACCTCCAAGCCGCTGGACGCCCCTTCCCACGCTGCTGACAACGCCGCCGGCGGTCGATCCGAACTTCTGGAAGCTCATCGACGCCCGGTTCATCGTCTGCGGCATCTTGGCAAAGCGGCCAGATGCGTCGCGGAACTTCCCGCTGGCGTCCCGATACACGCCGCCACTCCGGGCCGTAGCGGCGCTCAGTCGGGTTGTGGATGCTTGGAGTCGGCCGGCGGCAGTCGAGGCCTGGTTCATTCCGCGAACGGCCCGCGCGGCGTTGAACGTCATCATGCCGCCTAGTCCAACTCGCTCCAGTGCCATCTTGATTTGCCTCTATTTGCGGGGCTTGCTCCTACCGCCCTTAGTTTTACCTTGGGCGCGCTTGATCTCCCGGTTCTCGCGCTCCAGTTGCTCGTTCAGCACCTCCAAGTACGCCTCCCGCTCCGATGGCTCCATCTCCATGATGTCGCCATAGGTGAACCCGCCCTTGGTACCATAGGAAAGCAGGAACACCTCCTTGCGGATTAGGGCGGGATTTTTTACTTGGAGGAACCACTGAAAAAACTGTTGTAACTCCAGTCAATGGGCACCCTGAAATCGTAGCCCCCACCCATGGGGCACATCTCCGGGGTGCACTTCCCTTCCAGAGCCATGTTCGGCCCCATGAAGCGCTCGTCAATTTGCTCTGCCAACGCCTCCAGGTCGCGCTTGGTGAGATCATCAAGCTCCGCTTCCCCGAGGGCGACCGCGTCATTATCGTCATTGAGGGCGACGATGGAGCCGCGGACCGCGGTGACCTTGGCGTTTGCGTCGTCACGTGAGCCACGGTGGCCATCGATCGTTGACCACCGTGATGTGGACATCTGGAACTTGGTCACATCCTTGCCACGGAGCCGGATTGGATCATGTAGTTCATGCGCCCAGCGCAGCGCCTCGATGCTGTCCACCACGGCCACCTCGGACGTCAGTAGGTTGCCCACATATGGCAGCTTCTTTTGACAAGTTGGGCAGGTGAAGCTCACTTTGAGTTGGTCGCCCATCGCCTCGTGACGCAGCCAGCAGTAGATGTAGAACACGTCGCCCATGTACATGCGCTGTATGTGGACTTGTCGTTCCTCCTGCTTTTCGATGGCGGATAGGTTCGTGTCGCCGATGGAGTCGCACATGGTGGCCACGATGGCCCCCACGTAGCTACCCAAGCTCATGTCGGGCTTCTTGAGCTTCCCCAACTTGCGTTCGTCCTTGGTTTTCCAAGGCCGGGTGCTGAAGCTCTTGTTCAGCAGTCCTTCCGCGGTCGGGATGCCGATGGGGAGCTTCTTGCCCCATGCCTCCATCGTAACGATTCGGCGCTTTGACGCCTCACCAGACTCCGCCGGCGCCTCGGTCGGAGCCTCAAAGACTGCTTTCTGTTCTGTCATCGGCCACCTCCAATCGGCGAGTCATGGCCCGCCTTGATAGGTCCACCGAACGGTGGTTCTGTTGTTGCGGTACGCGCTACAGCGGGAACACGTCGTCAGCTGACATGGTCCATACCACGTTCGCCAGCTCGCCCTCGTTCGCCTTATCCAAATCAGGCAGCGCCCGCTTCTTGGGGAACACCCCCACGAGCGTGTATGAACACGTGGTGGCGCCGCTGATGCTCTTGTGGAGAAGCGTGCAGGGTTTTTTGTATGTCGGCAGCACCGGGTCCTGGCTTTCCCTGAACCACACCTCCATGGCGGCGCGCTCCGTCTGGTGGTGCATCGGGATGGTAAGCTCGAACTCGGTGGGTCCGCGGTTCCCGCCGGAGGCGACGGTGCGATCGGGCAGCTGGGTGGTCTCCAGCTCATCCTCGATGCCGCTGACCTCCACGGCCGTCAGTGGAATGAGTCCTATGACCAGGAACTCATACTTGTTCAGCGGGATGTGGTCTGGTTGGATCTCGCCCTTCATCTCGTGTCTCCAATCGGCAGGTCAGCCTTGGGAAGCCTCCGGCAGGGTGGATTTCGGCTTACGCCTCCACCTTGATGGGGTTGAGTTCGGCAGTGGCCAACAGGTTTGCCGGGCCAGTGGATGTCGCCACTGTGGTCTCGATCGTGAGGATGTCCCCCTGATCGAAGTCGATGTCACCGAAGTCGTCAGCCGACAGGAACTTTGACGTGCCATCGTCCTCGGTGTAGGCGATGGACAGCGTGACGCCCACCAATGGCGTGCCATTCTTGTTGACGATGACGGTCGTGGTCCCCGACACGGTCCCTGTGGTGCCGAGGCTGATGCCGAACCCGGACAGCCTCGTGGGCTCCTTGATCAGCTTGCTGGCAATCACCGCGGCCGAGGGTGTCGCTTGCAGGACGTCCACCGATTCGCACGCTGCCAAGGCGAGTGCCTTGAGCACATCGTACAGGTTGTCATCACCGTGCGAGTCGCCGATGAATGAACCGCCCTCTCCCAGGCTGCGCTTCAGAATTGCTCTCATGGTCGTGTCACTCCCTGGCGGCTCTGATTATGCCACCTGCTCGAAAATGCCCTGCTTGCCGATGCGGATGATGAACCGCTCCACCGTGTCCGCGAGTCGGAGCGACACCTCAGCATAGAGGTCGCCGGCGTCCCGTGTGGCGTTCATATTGAGCTCTTCATCCACCTTGATGATGGCTGCTGCCTGGAACGTGTCGCCGCGCAACGCTCGCTTCACGAACTCGGGAAGGAAGAATGCAACCAGCGTGGTCTCTGCCAAGCGATCAGTGTCAGGATCGTTGATGGCAAAGATGATGAAATCAAAGTTTTCCTGGAGCACATGCTCGTAGTACGACATCTGCTCGCGCTGGTGCTTCCACTTCCAATTGGGGTCGCGGTTCAGGGTCCGGTCGCCCCAGATGACAAAGCCACCGCGCACCTTCCTGATGATGCTGATCCCTGCCGGGTTCAGGCGCTCCTCATCCAACTTGCGGTCGCCGGTCGGGATGGCCAAGAGCTTGGGCAACGTGGCATCCACGCCGGCTGCCGCCTTGTGATAACCCTCGTAGTCACGCACCATGGAGGCTTCGCGGCCGTGGATCATCCCAGTGGCAGTGGTGAGCTTGGTTCTGCCCTCGCGCTGTGCTTCAGGGTTCGGGTCGGGCACGTTGCCATAGGACGGGAAGCTGACCACGCTGTGGTCGGAGCGCCCGATGGTGTCGTTGATGTACGACAACGCGCCGTTGTCGGTCGTGACGTTTGCTGGCACCTCCACCCTGTACTGGTGATTCTTGGCCTCTGCGTAGGCCACACCGGCCTTCTGGACGGAAGTGGAGGTGACGCCGGGGGTGCCGAACTTAACCAAGCCCAAGTTCTTGCCGTCGATGTCGTTGAACGGACTGTCCGAGGTGTCCCACGCCTGGTCCTCGTAGTCAGTGTCCAACACATCCGCGTTCCCATCGCGACCGCTCACCAGCGGGATGGGAGCTGCAATCATGTACTCATCGCCCGGAGTCGCGAGAGCGGTGAGGTCTGCGCCCGGGGCGACCGTGACGCTCTCATGATCGTTGGCGACGATTCTGAACTCATCCAGCGAGAAGTTCGGCTTGTCAGGCCACAGTCTGCCACCCACGAGGTCGTTGGCAGGCAAGGGGACGTAGTGAACGGCGATGATGTCGCCGGAGGCCAGTGAGCCAGTACCGTTGTCCATCGTGAATGGCGGAACGAACTTGTTGAAGGTTGGAACTGCCGTCAAGAATTCCACCCCCAACGTTCCAGATCCAATTGCACCGAATTTATCGGACACAACTGTGAAGTCAGAGGCACTGGTCATGGTCAGCGTCAACACCTGCGCCATGTGCTCAGCGATGGTGGTCCCCATGACCAACGTCGGGACGGCTCCCGAAGGGCAGTTGAGCTGCAGCTTGCGCAGATCGATGTCCAGCTTGGTTGCGGTGACGGAAACCGAAGCGCCATAGAAGTTGGCCGCGCGCGTGCTGGCTGTGTGTGCGCCCGTGAACAGGTCCTCCACGTCAATCCATGCGTTCCCGAGGTCGCTGTTGATGACCTCAACCCAGTAGCGCGCATGGGTCGGGTCCGTATGGAGATTGCCGTACTTCTTGACAGGCACTCCGTCCAGGAATATCTCCAAGCTGAACTGGCCGGAGCTGTCCTCTTCACCGTCATCGATCCTGACGGCAATGTTGCGCCCGTTGTCCTCCAACATCGCGTAGAAACGCAGGTTGGTCGGGACGGCCGCGTCATTCCAATCGTCCAGCATCTTCTGGTCTGCGGCAACGGTGAGGAGCCCCGTGTTGGTGCTACCAATCACCGGGTAACGCTCGTTGGCCACCGCGTCCAACCCAATGTATGCGTCCTTCCATTCATCGGTGGTGAAGTTGGCGGCGATGGCGGCGCCCAGCTGTAGCGTCGTATTCGTCAGGTCGCCAGAACTGTCGAGGTCGCCCACCAGCACCTTGGCGCGGCCACCCCAACGGCCGCCGTTCTTGGCGGTCACCTTGCCCATGGGAATGTTGTCATCAGCGTCCCGAGCGTACAGAGTCAGCTCTGACTCCACTTCGTTGCCATCCGTCACCCTGATGAGAACAATCCCACCAGCGCCGTTGGCCAAGTCATAGAAGTCCAGCGCCGAATCGGGCGCCAGGCTTTCGTCGATGACACCGCCGTACCACTTGAGGAATTCAGCCTTGGTGGTGCAAATCTTCATCGCCCCAACAGGCCCCTTCTCGAACATGCCGGCATAGCCAGTAAAACCAAGAGCGCCGGGGGTGATGGTCTTGTCGCCCTCTTGCTCTTCAATCCGTGTACCTGCGCCGCGAGTCGGGCCGAACCTACGAACTGCCATGTCTCATCATCTCCTATGGTGCTTCCAGCTCAAGATTGCCGCCGGTTACTATGACCCGCTTGACACCGGTGATCGTTCGGGCGTCCGTCGGGGAGAATAGCGCTTTGGCAATCCGGGCACGAAGCCTTCCAGAGTGAAGCTCCGATTGCGCTGGAAAGGTTAGCTGGTCATATTCATCGGTCATCCACAGCCGGTAGCGCTCATCCCTTGCAAGCGACACCAGAAACGGATTGCTGGCAAAAAGCGTCTTCATCGCATCTGCGAGACGCTGTTGATCCACTGCCTTGTCTGTGACCATCCTCATCGGGACTTCGATGTCAACCTGGAACAGGGAGTCCCAAGCTAGCCCACCGCCCGTGGCCTTGTTGATGACGTGCTGCATGCTTACCTCGTGGCTCTGCCCGGTCGTGACGTCATCGATGACGATGGCAGGAACCTTGTCCAACTCTGTGTAGTCTTGGCTGGTCGTCAGCGCCACTTCCGGTTCGTACAAGAAGCGCACCTGTATGGTGTTGCCATCTGGCACCGGCGTGGACAGCGTGACTTCCTTGGTGACAGGGTCGAACCCAGCCAACAAATCGGTCTGAAGGTTGGGATCGGCGGTGGCGTCAAAGGCCGAATCAGCGCCAACGATGTTGTACGGCGTCTCGATGGCGTTCAGATCCACTGTGTCAGTCGGGCCATCGGCCTCCAGCTGGTACTCTGAGATCGGCCTCACCTGCTCACGGATCAGACGCAGGAGGCTCCTGATGTAGTCCTCCTGGTAGTGGACGTCTGACTCGTATGCCAGGCGCACCTCGGTGACCTCGGGCGTGAAGGCCGGGTCATCGGTCCGGAGGTTGATGATGACTTGGATGGCTGTGTTCGACACCGGGAATGACTCGATGCCAACGTTGACTTCGGCATCGGTGTTCCACTCTGATCCAACCGGCGCTCGCCACGTCGCTCCGTCCCAATACAGGGGGGTGACACCGTCGTCAGAAAGCCGGTAGCCCAAGTGCGTCACTTGGATATTCGAGCCATCCTTTGGCGTCACGGAGTCAGCGAAGAACACCAGCCACTTCTTGACACTCCTTGGCACAGAGAGCCACGTTGCAACCTGGATGTCCGGTCCTGTGGGGTAGCCTCCGCCGGACAGCTTGAGCATCAGCTTGTTCAGTTTAGGGTGGAGCCGGGCGCCGGTCCCGATGATCACACGGCTCCGCTCGTTGTTCGTGAAGCGGAACACCTTCAAGACGCGGATCATGAGCGACGCACCCTTTCACGCATCGTCTGCTGGATGGCCTGCTGCCAATTGCGCTCGCACTCGCGCTTGAGTCCGGGATCCTTGAACGCCATGTCAATCCACCTCCGGGGCGGGATGTTGATGGCCTTGGTGCCGGGCGACAACGGAAGCCAGTGTTGGTACATGCCAAACAGCTCCTCGGCACGGCCGTGAAGCTTGGGCAGTGGCTTCCCCTCGCGGGCGCGTTCCGAGGCCACCCACAGCATGAAGAACAGGCCGCGCATCGCCTCCGTGACTCGGAGGGTGATCCCGTCGTGGACCGCCTTGCCGATGTTGTAGTCATCGCTGGTCCTGAGCACGCCCGAGAACACCTCGATGCTTTGGCCCTTGGACACATCGCGCTCGGTGATGGCCTGGAACAGCGATCCGTCGCCCACAAGCGGCTTGTCTTCGCCCTTGAGGGCGACGGTCAGGGCCGCGCTCCGCTGAAGCCCGGTCGAGCCCTGGATGAGTGAGCGCTGCTTGGCGCTCGCCCGCTTGGCGTTGATCATGGTCGCCTTCTTGAGATTCTGAGTCAGCGCAGATCTGAACGCAGGCGCCTTGAGAGCGCCACGCCACTTCTTGATGCCACGGAACTTGATCTGGATGCCTTCGGTTGCCATCACTTCCCTCCGCGGGTCTGCTTGGATGGCTGGCGATCCTTGAACCAGGCGCGCACCAGGCTGCCTCCGCCCTGGTCCGGATAGTGGCCCATCTGTTGAACACGCACCACGTACAGATCCACCTCGGTGGTGTTCGCTCCGGCGCCGATGGCCACAAAGCGGTCGGACTGGTGAATCTCATTCAGCCCGGCGGCTCGGAGGTCGCAGCGTCTGAACAACACATAGCCATCGGCGCCTTTCTGCGTGCCCGCATCCGTCACACGCAACTGCTCGTCGCTGGTCCACTTGATCTGCCCTGGAACAGTGGCCCTCGGTGAGCGGACGGCTTGCTGAATCGGTTCCCTGAAGTCATCATCCACCAGCGACTGGGCCCGCTGAAGCGGCTCAATCTGAACTGGGATGGGATGGATGAGGTTAGGCGCGGGCAATACGTTCCCTTTCTGCCCATTGTAGCTTTGCACGTTCTGACATTGCCAACAATTCTGTCGGCCCTATCTTCCTGCCCTTGCCTTTGGTGCTTTTGGCACTAGCCATCTGTTGGTGTTTTCTACTGCATAGCGGTGAATCTCCTCGCGCCAACCTAGCCTTTGCAGCAATGGACATTTTGTGCTTAGATTTTGGGGAATGTTCCAATCCAGCACGCGCTTCGGAAATGTGTTCAGCAAAACGCTTTTCAACTTCCCTTGAAGTTTTGCCCACATAACGTATTGCGTCCGTATTGGGATCAAGCAACGCATAGATGTACGTCATGGCATCAGCGGAACGACGGATGAGCAGGGGTGGCAATGCCAATGGGAGCACGGAACAACCGAAGGATTCCGAGAATCTCCTGGTCATCTGTGATTCCGGCAAGGCCCGGGGCCCGCGGATTGAGCTGGCCTCCGCTCTGTGCGTACTTCAACTTGTGTCCGTCTGTCCATTCCTCGGTGACGATGCCGCTCACTAGGGCTGGAGGCGTGATTCCCGGAGCGGCCGGGTCCTGGTAGATGGGGTGGGTGAGTTTCTCCACCACAAGTTTGCAGAGTGCTCGCTTGATCAGCAGCGGGACAGATCCATCTTCCTCTGTGTAGCCGAACGTCCCACTGATGTACTGGTTTTGGCGGCCCTTCCGAAACAAGCGCCGGCCTAGGCGGTCGGGCGCGGTGTAGATGTCGCGTTGCTCCGCCCACGAGTCCACGAGCTTGATGCGAGGATTCTGGCGATCAACTGGATAATCCCTGGAGCTGTACACCTTGTACGCGGTGGTCTCCAACGGAGCCGGGCAGTCGTTGAGGCGCAGCTCATCGATGGAGATGATGGGGACCCCAAAGTGGAGCGCATCGGAGTCGGTCCCGTCCACCCAGAACTCAAGATCCTTGGGATAGAACCATTGGCGGCAGACCCGCTCGATGAACGCCTGCCACAGGCGGATGGCCACCTCAATCATGTCGTCCGTGTAGGGCGGGTCGGTCAGACCGTAGGATCGGATGTCATCCACCGAGCAGTACAGCGGGTCACCGCCGGTCGCCCCGGAGGACACCACCGTGAAGTCCTCACGTCCATACAGGTACGGCCCGCCGGCGTAGTCTCGCCACCGCCAGATGGTGCGGTGCGTCCCAAGGTTGGCCGCCAGCGGGCATTCCCAACCGGCCCCGTCCGCGATGCTGAATGCGTACCACGCGCCGACCTGGAATTGGCCGGCAATGGTGATGATCTCATAGTCACCCGAAGTTGCCGGGAAGATCTGGGTGCCGGGGAGGCCGGCCGTGATGTCGATGATGCGAAAGCCGACCTCAAAGGGGTCATAGGGGGCCCCCTCAAGCAGCACAAACCAGTTGATGACGCTGGTTGTGTTCCGGTCGCCTCTCGCAATGGTCGGCAATTCAGATCACTCCTGACCACATGCTCTTTGTGACTTCGGGCCAGCCGGGGAGCCCCGACTTCAGCGTGGGTGTGGCGGCTCCCTGCTTGGGCTGGAAGCTGGTCACGCGCTCCACTTCTTGGGCCGTGCCGAACTCAAAGTTGCCGTCATCGTCGCGCTTGAACGTGGCCGCGAAGAATTGACAGGGAGCGTCGGTGTCCCTGCGGTACACCTCGAACACGCCGGCCGTGGAGAATGCCTCCACCATGTACACCCCAGCAGACTTCTCGGTGAGGTTGAGCTTTTTGAGCAGGAAGTCGCGGCCGGCTGCCACCAGCTTCTTGCTGGCGTCGCGCACGGACTCGCCGGTGAACAGCGGGAAGTCCTTGCGCACAATCACATCCATCTTCACGGTGTCGGTCACGGGATTGTACCTCCGGGGTCGAACGGCGTGCCGCACGACGTCAGCAATGTGTAGAAGCCTTGGAGCACTTCACCCGTCTCGGGCGCCTCGATGAGCTCCACCGTCTGTTGGTCCGTCTCGCTCCAGCCAAAACGGTCATCGTCTGGCTCGTATGTGTCCCCGTTCCTGACCAACCGGAAACTTCCGGCTGCGAACGGATCCTGCGTTGTGAACGTGGTCCTGACCCCATTCGGGGTCTCCACTAAGCGTCTGATGACTTCGGCGGACACACCCTAATCCTCGCTGCAACCTGGCTGGAAGCAAAGGTTCTCAGGCAAGGTAGGGCCATGCGGCGGTGGCGTGGAGTTTGATTGCGGTCATCGTTCAGTCTCCAGTTCCACAGCCTCGACCGCGGCCACATCCTCCGGCTTGATCGTCTCTGGATTCCAGTCCGGCGCGGCCTTCTGTTTCACGATTCCAGCCGCGAGCTCGCTGCACTCGGCAGCATCGATCGCACACTTCGGCATGATGCGCGGCTGGCCGGTGCCAGCGCCCTCGCCGTCTTGTGCTTCCCAAATTCGGAGCCCGAACACCTTGCCGTCGGCGTTCGACTCGATCGCTTCCTGGTGCTCGACCAAGAATCCGGTGGGCAGCAACGTGCGCGGATGCACCGCGGACCGCGGCAGCCCATGTGCCTTGTCCTGCGCGGCCTGCGCTGGCTCAAGCGCCTTGCGAGTGAGAGCAATTAGCTTCCTCATGCGATGGGACTCCTTGACTCGAGAAGCGCCGTGCAACTCAATGCCGGCCCCGCCCCGATGTCTTCCGAATAGATCACACAATCTCGATAAGACAGGGCCCCTTGGTAGCCAACCGTTGTCCACCGCCGCGCATTCAGGGTCATGCGATCGAGCGATATCGTCCCAACGTCAAAATCACCTGCCGCAACTTCCACGACGCCGTCCAAAACGCCGTATATCTGTGTGCCAGTGCAACGCAGTACGAGAACGTGCCTACCAACAGACAAGCCGGTTTTAATCGTAACGGTTTTGAGCGTGCCGACATTGTCTTTTTTCGACACCTCCAGCACGTTGGCAGCGGAAACGCTCAACCACATTAGGTTGTTCGCTGCATCTCCAGAATTGCCAGTCGACCAGAGAGCTTGGACTGCGCCGCTAGTTGTGTGCTCAAAAGCAATAGCTATTGTCCACGCCCGATCATCGCCGCTGAACACCGCGGCCGCCAATGCGTCAGCCGTCCAGTAGTCATCTGTCCCGTCCGTGCCACCACAGTCAAGCCCGCCGGCCCCGCCCCAGTTCGGCTGCAGCGTACCCTGATTTGCGACCGTCGCTTGCACCAGGTCATAGGTGCCGGGATTCACGAGGTTGTTGCACTTGGCGATGCCCGGGCATTCGTTCAACGAATTTGCGTCGCACTCTACATACGTTCCGTCTTGCCAATGACATTGATAGATTATTGGAGCAGCCGCTGCCTTAAAAATACACGCAGAGTCTTGCCATGACGCGATCGGCTCGCCGTCGAACCTAGTTATGCCGCCATTCACTACTCGTGGATCCCCAGTACCGTCCGAGCGCATCACCCCGGAGTGATAGTACGTAGCCCCAGTCACACAGTTGCACGCTTGGCGGGCATACTGATCCGTGCCGCCGTCATTCAAAATCTTTAGGTTCCAGTTACCTTCATACGGATCGCTGTTTTCCACGCTCAGCGTAGCGTTAGGGCTGGGCAACCACCCTGTGGTGTCGCCAGTTTCAACGTCTCCGTTAGTCAGTAGTTCCCCGGTCGGCCCCTGATAGTCAACGTCGTCCGGGTCGCCCAGGTTCCAGTGGGCGGCGACGGTGCCGAAGGAAGAGAATGTGGTACTCTTAAAGTGCGTACCGCTCCTCAACCCCGTCAAAGATTTCAGCTTGATCATGCAGATCTGGCCTCAGCAAGTGACAATTCCCAATCATATTCAGCCACAGCCAGTGGCTTGCTAGGCGGCTCATCACAACCAAAAAGCGCAAAATCTGCACTCACATTGCCATAATCTTGGACAACAACGTCAGGCCTACCGCCAGCGATACAATTGATGGCATTGTCATCGCTGACACACCATGCATGGTTTCGCATGCTACGATTGACTATGAAGTGCCAAGGTGATAACGTGCCAATCTTGAATCCAAGCCTTTCCACCCTACAGAGCCAATCCTCATCCTCTCCCCACCTTCCTGTGTTTCTGAATTCCACTTCAATGCCCAATTTAGCAGACAAGGTGCTGCCCCACAATCGCCTGTATGGACGTGTGAATTTCAGCAAACGACCGTCCCGCATTCGCATAAAGAAGCTTGATTTGCCAAGCACATCTGTGTGGCCAATAGACTCCGCCAACTCAGCAAGTCGACCGGGGCCGTTGCAATCATCGTCATCCCATGTTGCCCACCAATCACCCGAATCAGCAAGATCACGAATCGCGTTCAGCCCAGCATTTTTTGCGATTGCTTGGTGTGGCTCGGAATGAAGCAGCAGGTCTGGAACAATCCCAAACCTCTCACACGCACCGATACCATCTTTGTTCTCGATGATCGCGATCATCTTGTTCGGGTACGTCTGCTGCTCAAACTCGTGCATCACACGAGGCAGTTCGTGTGGTCGCGAGAGAGCACACAATGCCCAGATTGTCGGATTGCTACGGCGGCACATCATCCTGCCCTCGCAGTTCCAGCCACACCCGATGCGTAGTTTCTATTGCAGAATCTGGAGTGATTTGCACCAAAACATCGGGGTCACCATCAGCCACTGTGATTACTGGGTGGACGCCACCCATGGCTTTCTCAAGGCTGTACCCAAGTTCCTCAATGTTTCCACCGTTTCGGACTATCTCAATTGCACCTTTGACATACCCACCATAGTCTCCACTTGTCGCCCTTGACACCAACCAAACATCAATTCCGACCACATAGTTATCGGTGAGCAAACCATGCCCCAAGCTGTCCTCGTCCAGTGTTGCTATGGTCACCAAGGCCGTGCTTTCTGTGACCAGTGAAAATGGTCCGTCAAGTATCTTGTGTGCAGACATGATTCAAACCAATTGAACTCTATCCCCGCCTTTTTTCACAGCCCAAAACTCTGTTCCAGATGACAGTGTGTACAACCTGATGGCATCGTCTGTTGGTGCTGCTGGATGGCCCGACGCTTCCAGCACTTCAATGTACACGTCGCCTATCCGGACGATATCAGATGCGCCAGGCCCAATGTTGACGGCATCGCTTGATGGATCCTTTTCGATCATCTTGACGATACCATCTTCAGCTTCATTGAGTGCTGCTAATAGCGAATTGTCTTTGGCAAAGCGCAAAGCTCCGCTGGTCGCCACAGCTCCTGAAGCACCAATCTCCAACGCTGCGGGCGACAATATGGCCCTCAACACTGCTGCATATGCCTGGGCGCTGCTAGTGGAATACGCCAAAGCACCGGCAATGGAACTCACGGTGGGTGCAAATCCAGCAGCAGAACCACTTACCACCGCATGTTGGATGCCTCCGCCCCTAGCCCCGTGTTGAACGTCCGAAGCCAACACACCAACCTGGATGTCATCCGCGTTGACGACCACAGATCCATCCGCGTTGGCGACCACATCGAACGTCCGATCAGCACTGAGATTGCCACCACCCGTTAGGCCTGCTCCGGCTGTCAGGCTCCTAGATTCCGGGGCGCATGCGCTAACTGCAGACAAAAGAGTATCCAACGCATTGTCCACGTATGTCCCGGGCACGCTGGAATCGTTGTCAACTTGGCTGGCATCATAGTCGCTGGCGGCAGCAGAAACGCTCCCGACCCGGCCGAACACCATGGTCACCAAATTTCCCGCGTTCAGGATGTCGTTCCCGTTCATGTCGAGGTCGCCAGCCATAGCGCCGTCAACATCAAAGTCGCCAAGGATACGCACCACCGAAGCGACCGACCCCAACTGTAGTTCATCGGTTGCACCAAGTGCGGAACCAATGACCAGATGTCCGGAACCAGCTAGCCGTTCAAGTTGGTCAATCTGTAATGATTCACCAGACTTGAACTGCTCCAGTGCGCCGCTCGCGCCATTCCTCAGCGCGACTGCCATGCCTTACTCCTTGGCCAGTGGCTCGGGCACCGGCAGTTTCTTGCCCACTTGGTCGGGCGCAAACTCAGCACGAGCTTGCCCATTCTCACCCTCGATGAGAGTGATGGCGTACCCCTTGGGGAGCTCACCGGCCAGTGCGTCGATGATCTCATTGACACATTCGATTTGCGCCCGGCGCGATTCACGGCACGCCTGGTCAGAATCAACAGCCTTCTGGATTGTCGTCTTGATCCTATCTGCGAACAGTTGGAGGATGGGTTGCTTGACGCGGTCTACGGCCTCGTTGTGACGCCGATCCATAGCCTCCATCTTGTAGCGCAGACGCTCGTCCAGAACCAATACTATGGGATCCTGGTTGGCCACCGCAGCCGCCACGGATTTGCGCCGGCGTGCCGCATCGAGGTCCGCCGGCGGTGGTGGAAGATCGTCCGTCACCACGGACACCGCCTTGGGAGTCACCGGCCTTCCAGTCACCTTTGACTTCGGAGTCTCGGGTTTGGTTGGCAGGGGATTCTCCTTGGCTTCCTTGCGAGCCTTGCGAGCCGCCTCACGCTCGGATGCGTGAGGGTCTGGCTTCCTTGCTGGCGATGCCACAGCTTGCGGCTGTTTGGAAGTAGGGTTGGCAGCGGATGCGTCCCCACCAGGCTGATGATCCTCGCCAACGGGTGCGTCCTTCTTGGACGGGCGGATAGCCCGCTTGGTTCGCTTCTTGGTTGCCATGTTCCTCAGAGGATGACTTGTAGACCCAGATCAATGATGAAATCGGTGGGGCTTCGCGCCCATCCGATACGCTGTAGCACATCGCCAGGATCACTCGGAGCAGCACCGGATCCCACAGGTACGCCGGGAGTCTCGGGCGCGAACAACGCCGCACCGGCCGTGTAGGCCGCTCCGGAGATGGTGACCTTGGTCCCGGGGAGGGCGAACCGACTAGTCACGGTCCCGCCTGCGTCACCGGTCCCGCCGGTCAACGCGATGCCAACCACCCGCGAGTTGGTGTTGTTGTTCATCGTGGTTGAGGTAACCCGGCCGCTGACAGTGGACTGGGAAACCACATCTCCGGCAGCAATGGTAACTCCGTCCTGAATCGGGGCTTCATCGATGCTGCCCGCGCCGGCGGTGCTTGACCGTGCCAGACGGTTGATTGCGCCGATGAGAGATGTGGCGCCTTCCAACACCTCGCCCACGCCCGTCTCATCCAGCGTCCTGTCGGCAGATTGGCTGAGCTCGATGTTCGAACCGCCCACGTCATTGAGCTGCAGTTCGGCCGCGTCTGAACTAAGCAGCAGATTCCCAACAGTTGTTTTCAACTGGCTTGCCGCCGCCATGTTGGCTGTCAGGGATCCGTTCCCACCAATTGTGAATACTTGAACAGCACCATCAAACACCGCAAAGGCATCGCCGGAACCTTCATTGGTCACTTGTAGTCCGCGACCGGTGCAACTTGATCCCATCGAAATGTACAAGCCACGTCCACCAGTCCCCGATACAGGTGCACGCAGAATTTGCAACGTATCAGTCGCATCGGCACTATTGACAAACTGGATCTCGCCATCAGCGGCCGTCGCATTGATGGTGTTGCCTGCGGTGTATGCTGATTGAAGGTTCGGACTCCCAGCGGCGATAGCGCCATCGAGATCAGCAAGCATATCCATCAGATTTGCCGCTGTTGAGTTGGTCACACGTGCAGGATCCACGCCGATGGCATAGGAACCAGCATCCACGCCGCTGGTATTCAGATTGTATGCGTCATTATTCGGACCGAGGTCGCCAATCTTCTCCAACCACAACTTGCCCAGATATTCACCGACGCCGGTGCCAATTTGCAACGCACCTGCAGGCGATCCTAAACGCAGGTCGGCATTCAACGTCACGACATCATTGGTGCCAGATCCGAGGTTGATCTGATCGCCATCATCCCCAACACCCAACTGGACGTTGCCCTGTGCTGTGAACTGGCCGACCACCGTTTCAGAGGTGGAGACCGTCTCGGAGCCGTCCACTTCCAGGTCACCCAGGATACGGGTTAGGGCTGTGGTGGAACCCAGAACCAATTCCTCACCGACACCAAGGTTTCCGCCAACGAGCAAGTTGCCGCTTCCAGAGCGACGCTCAATGGCATCAATCCCCAAGACATCTGCCTCGGCAAACTGGCGCAGCTGACCAGTAGTGGTGTCAATCTTCAGAGCGACTGTCATTTGGCATCTCCAGAGGCTAGGCTGTGCCGAACACCTCATCCAGGTCCACATCCACGGTGGCGTTGGCGGCTGTCACGTCCTTGAACAGCGGCTTGCGCACCCGGCGCTCGCCGTTACGGTGAGTGTTGTTGGGCGCGTGGAACGCCTCGATCATTCGCTGAGCGGTCAGATTTGTAGTGGACACCACGCCGCCGGAGGGCGCAGTGATGAGTGGGCAGGCTTTGAGCGCTCTGACACGCAGCCCGCCACCCTCGGTCTCTTGATGGAAGCGCACGCGGAACTGGAACTTGCCATCACGCTCGAATGGCAGCGCGTACTTGGTGAGTTGGTAGTGTTTCTCCATCACATCCTCACTGCAAGTCCAGGAGCCAAGATGAATTCTGTGGGCGAGACGCAGATTCCAACCCGATGAATCACCGAATCGGGCGCCGTCGGGAGTCCGGCGGAGGCAGGGATGATGGCGCCGTTGGTCCCCAGGAACATCACAATGCCCGGTGTCAACCCAACGAACCCGTCAACCTTGCCTACATACGCCACCGTGGCCGTGACTGTTGATGGCTTTTCCACCACCATCCCGAGGACATTTGCGGTGGTGATGTTACTGTTGTCGGCTCGGGCTGCTTGCCCGTCGCCTGATGAGTACACAAGCTCACACAATCCCACCCCGGAGGCCACAGCATAGCGTCCGGGGTCGCTGCGAATCTGGTCTGGGGTGATGGCGCCGAGCCCCGACAGGATTGCCTTGAGGCTCGCTGTCGTTCCGAACACCGTCTCCAAGTTATCGTGCCAGTTTCCAACGTCCGGGCCGTGTATGACTCGCTTGAGCTGCGACAGGATGCCATCAAAAAAGTCAGCAAGGTCGGTCGCGCTCGATTCGATGCCCGCGATGGCCGGACCAGACAGGGTGTCGTCTGGGTTGGACGGCTTGGCAATCTGACGGAGTCTTTTGAGTGCGGGATCGGCCACGTGCCTATCCTACCGCTGCTGTCCACGTTCGGCCCGCCGTGCCATCGGATCTGCTACTCGTCTGCCCAATCTTGTCAGTGATACGCGGACCGAGGGTTGTGTAACGTGCGACATTGCCGTGAGGCGAACATCGCCTGCAAATAGCACCAGGCGCTCGCCCCCCTTGACCTTGCCGTTCGGCTCCACACCTTCCACGTGGAAGTGATGCATGCGGTCCTCACCCTTGGGAGCCGTCACACTGAATTGGTTGGCCATCTTGGCCGACACTTTGGCACCACACTCGGAGCACCTTGTGACGAGGTGGTGCGAGCCAGCCACGGTCACCGCAGTGATGGTGCGCTGGAAGCCTTCGTTGGCGAGTGACCTGAACAACTCGCGAGCCTGCGTTTCGTCACGCAAGTCCACGGTCACAGTTCGCCCGTCGCTGGTGTGTACGCGGATCATGTCGCCAGCTTCGAGCTGACGAAGCTGGCACCCAGTCTACTTGCTGCTGGATCCCTTGCTTCCCTTGCCGCTGCCTTTGGACGAGCCGCTGCCGGACGGGCCCGTGGCGGGCGGATCAGGCGGAGGGTCGCCGGGAGGCGCCGGCACGGGCTTGGGCTCCTCGGGCGCCTTCTTGGCAGCCCTTGCAGCGCTCGCTCGTGTCAGGTCCTTGTCGGCGGTGACTCGGAGCTTTGTGAACAGAGGCTTGCGGTGCTGCTTCAGCCACGCCAGCTCATCCTCGGTGAGCGTCATCGTGGAGCGCGGTCGCACGTGCAGGGCACCCTTCTGCGAGCGCTTGAACTCGCGCGTTTTGGGCTGCTCGACCTTGCGGCCTCTGACGACGACAGTCTCAGTTTCCTTGAGATCCACCAGCAGGGGGAAGCCTTCCACCTGCTGGAGAGGCACCCCGTTAGGAACGTGTACGACCACCATGGGTTCTCACTCCTCGCCGGGCTAGCTGCCCTGCGCCTCCACGATGGCGTTCACCATCGCTGACTTGGACATGTCCATGGTCAGCTCAACGCTCAGTTCAGCGCCGAGCCCGACCAACTGGCTCTTGGTCTGCTTGTTGAGATCACCGCGGTTGTAGGTGGGATCAGCAGGGCCGTCGGCATCCAGATCTTCATCCAGCTCCAGACCATCGTCATCGTCGCCCTCGTCATCTTCATTCGGCGGCTCCACAGGAGGAGCCTTGGGCATCGCACCTTCCAGGATGGCCACCGAGAAACCACCCTGCACCTGGAAGTAGCGGATGTCGGCCGCGTTGGTGACGATGATGGACTCGCCTCGGGTGAGTCTGCGCCCACGGCCATGGAATGTGACCGGGCCACGTGAATCCAACTTCACTCTTGCTCGTACCATTCCTTGGGTCTCCTTTTGGCCAATCTGAATGGCTTCAAAGCCCTAGCTTGTGACTAGGGCGGGGCGCCGGAGGGCGCCCTATGCCCTCGCTTCCCGTCAGACGCCCAGACCGACGTTGCGGACCTTGACGATGGCCGTCAACTCCTCATACTCAACCGAAACCTTGGCGGTGATGGCGTACTGGTTGACACCCTTGAAGATATCGCGATCCCTTTCGATGCGGACGTCGCGACCGATGCCGACCACCATGTTGTTCTGGTGGGTGAGCAGGATCTGCGGGCTGGAACGATAGGTAACCTTGACGGTATCACCATCACCAATCCCAACGTCCAAATTGGTGATGGTTCCAGCGGAATAGTCCACGCTGTAGTCGGTGTCTTCGGTGAATCCAGCAGCAGGAGTCTGATCCAACGTAGACACGTGAACGACCACATCAGTCACAGGACCGTTCTTGAGCGCCACGGTCCCGCTGGCGGGCAGAACAATGTGCTCGACGGTGAGCGGCTCGAACTCCCACAGCGGAACGGGGACGGCCTTGATGCCGAATGGCCCATTCCCTTCTTGTCCTCCAGCTGCCGCAGAGTCGCCCAGGGCGGTCGCGCGTGTGGAGAGCTTCTCCTGGTACAGCTGCCAGAGGTCCGGGCTGAGGAACCAGCGCAAAGCGCTCTTGTTCCGCCGGAACTTGGTGGGCATCGCCCGGATGGCCTTGCTGAAGATGCTCAGGCCGATGTTCTGGCCGGCCGCGTCCAGTACGTTCGCGCCATCCGCAAGCAAGCCCCAACCATCCTCCAGCGCCAAGAAGCTGTCGGCAATGTACAACGAGGTGGAGCCGCCGTTCTTGATGTCGCCCTCGATCACCGCCGGCGCCAGCTTGTTGCCGTTGATGTACAGGTCCTCCACATCGTTGGCCATCTGGGTGGCCATGAGACGCACGACAGTTTCCTCCACGTTGTCGCCTTCGATGTTGAGCTCGCGGAAGTTGTCACCGACCTCGAACGGCGTCATGATCTCCTTGGGTGTGAGGGTCACCTTTCCAGTGGAGATGCCCTTGCGCACGTTCGGGTCTGCCGCTTCGCGCTTGGGCACGGTGACACGCCGTCCGACACCTATCTTGTCGATCTCCAGGGTTTCGTTCCTGAAGCGGACGATGCGAGCGTTGTCCTTCAGGACCGTCTCATCAATGACGAAGTCGATAAAGCGGTCGCTCTGGGCCGGGTTGAGCTTCCCGCCCGTGGCCAAGTCATCGGCGACAATCGTTGCCTTCCTGACCAGTTCCTCGTTGCTGAGTCCCATCTTGGAATTCTCCTGTTTCTCGGTGTGTGGCGACTGGCCTGTTGCTTGGCCCTCAGAGCACTCCGGCCCAAAGGCTCTTCTCAGTCTTGTGGTTGTTGTCGGTCCCGCCATCCCCCTCCACGGAGTTGGAGGCAGGTCGTGCCTTTTCGATGGCCTGGACCCGGCCATCAAGAGTTTTGAGGGTTTCCCCAATGGACTTGAGCGTTACGGCCAGCTGGGTGGCTGGCTCGCCCTCGCCCTCGCTCTTGACGGTGGGCGTCATGATAGGATTGGCGAGCTCACGGACGCCCGACGCTCCGAACTGCGTGGTGCTCGGGGTGCGGGTTGCCGGGACCTGGCCGGGTTGGATGGCCTCGATGACCATCTTCAGTGTCTCGAATGCGCTCTGGAGTGCTGCCACGCGCTCGGGCGTGAACACGGCTGCCTTCTGGAGCATCTCCAGGGTGACGGGGGTGTCCGCCGGGGCCTCGGGCTCGCCGCCGGATGCCTTCGAAGTCTTCATGCCCGGCTTCATCCCGCTCTTCATCGGCGGCTGCCCGCCGGCGGGTGGACGGGACTCGAATTGCTTCTGAAGGCCACCCAGCAAGAGCTTGAGAGTCTCGCTGTCGGTGATGCCTGCCTTCAGAAGCATCTGCTTGAAGAGATTGCGAGGAAACTTGCCAGGGCCTCCACCGGCTCCGGCGGCCGGCTTCATCGCCTTGGCCTTTTCTGCGTCGGTGGTCTCATCAGCGTCATCATCATCGCTGTCGTCCTCGTCATCGGCCGCCGGAGCAATCGCTGCGCTCTTGGCCAGATCCGCGATGGAATCGACGATGCTGCTGACGTGCTCCATCGCCTTGGCGACAGCTTCACCATCGGCTGCGGGCACGTCCAAGGTCACACGCTGCGCTTCGCTGCCAGCCTCGGCAGGAGTCCCCTGCGTCTCGGTTGCGCTGTCGCCCATGTTGCTATCCTCCATGTTCTTGAGAACCAGAAACTCTCGTTCATTTGCCGGGCTGTCCACGGTGGACACCTCGTCCACGTCCAGCCCTAAGAATCTTCGCTTTGGGGTTCGGGGCAAAGTTTCGCTCCAGTCTTGTTACGCGGCCAGCTGCTTGACCTTGGCACGGCCACCAATAGAGAAACCTGTGAGCTTGCCGTCCTTGGCCAGCTTCCAGAGCTTGGAGTCCAGGACCTTCACCACCATGATCCAGGAGCCCTCCTTGATCACCTGCGAACCAATCGTCATGTTCGCTGGCGCCAGGTAGGACTCCGACAGAGCGAACTGGCCCGACTTGAAGACTTTGTGCTGCAGCCCCAGCTTGGTCTTGCTGTTGAACAGTGCCAAGAACTTGTGGGCAGCTTGACGGATGACTTGGGCGTCCATGATGTCGCCCTGCGCATCCGTCACCTCGGGCTGGAGAACCACGCCCGTCAGCGTCTGTTCCTCGGCATCCGCCTTCAGGATGGGGACATACAGACGCTTCTCAACTTGGTCTTTTCGGCACGGCACCTTGGCTTTGTCAGGACGAATGCCGGATCCGCCTGGGAGCCCTCGCGCCGGGGCGAGCTTGCCGCCGCCTGCGAGCGCTCCAACTCCAATCGCCTTGCCTCCGAACAGCTCGATGAGTGCCTTCAAGGCTTCGCGGGCGCGTGTCTGCGCATCGTTCACAAGACCGAGTCTAGCCCTGTGGATGCGTCGTTGGGAAGCCTACAGCGCAGAGCGTCTCTCAGGCGGGCTTCGGTGCCACACGATGTAGCGTGAGTGATGTTGACCTGTTGAAGTATGCTTCTGCGCCCTGCAGGTATCCAGGATCCCCAGGCTTCCCAGCCCCAGGGATGTCATTCAGCAGATATTCTGTGCGCTTGTCTGCGGATTCCCATTTGACAGCGCCATTTGAGTCGGACTTTCCCTTGGCAAGGACTCTGCCATCTGAATTTGATCTGAGCTCAACTCTCATTTGTACGCACCACTTATGGCAGTTTGGATGGCCTTTGTGTCAGCAGCAGACAGCCCAGCCTTCCATTCACCACCCACCCAATCCTTCGTCTTGTACAACGCAGGGGACTCACCTTCGGCGCCGGCTACCGTCCTGTGCAACGCCATGGGGTGGCGCTTCAATGCGGCCAGCCTCCCGACAACCTGCGTGGCTGCGTCTCTTTCAACGCCACTCGCCGCGAGGGCGGCCGCCGTATCAGCCAGCGATGCAGCCTCCAGATTAGCCGCCAACGGTCTGAAATCGAACATCGCCAACGCCTTGCTCTTTGACACCTCGTATGAGGCTTCACCGTTATAGTACCAGCGACGAACAAGCTGAGCTGACTGCTGCATGGAGAACCCGTTGTCTATCGCCACAAATTGCTGCTTCCCTCCGATCTTTGCCACCATGACGTTGCCCGAGTGACGATCGGTGTTCCCGATGATCACATCAAGAAGCGACATCCTCTGTGCAGAGTTGGCTGAAGCAGAAGCAATTGCTGCCGGAGATGCCATGTCCAACTCAACGGCGCTACCGATGAACTCTTGGACACTCCCGACTTCGCCGCCGTACTTGCGAAGCGCCGTCCTCGGTACAACATTGGTCCCGACTATCTGGTCAATCTGGTACGCAGCAGCCTCGCGCTTGTGAAGCGCACCGCCAACATGTTCGGTCAGAGTGGCACTCTCGCCAGCGGCCGGCTTCCACACGACGCTGATGCCGTTTTCAAGCTCCAGCAGCTCGGATGAATTCGCACCACCACCCAGTGGCTTGAAGCTGTTGACGGGAGCTTGCAACACAGCCAGTGGATCCACCGGCGGCATCGTCGCCGGTCTCCTGGCGGCAGGCATTGACCTCGGTGTCGTCGTGGGCTTCTTGGTCGGCTTCGGCTTGGCGAGCGGTTTGGCAACGGCCGGCCGTGGCTTGGGAGTCGGCCGTGGCTTGGCAGGAATGGTCAGCCGCTGTTCTTGCGCAGTGAGAGGCTTGAATGCCGTCTGCCCCGGAGCTATGTCCACGGTGGTACGGCAGTTGCTTATGAATGCTCCTTCGGCTATGATCCAACCAGTTCTGGTTTGGAGATCATACACATGGCCGCGAAATGGGAACCTCCTGACGGAAACGACACGATCCAACTCTACAAGGCCGGAAAGTCCCCTAAGTCGATTGGCCAGCTGCACGGAGTCTCTGAGAACGCTGTCGTGTCCTTCCTCAGGAGACAAGGCGCCAAGATCAGAGGCAGGTCCGAAGCAAACGCTATCAAGTGGTTCAGGGTGAAATCTGCTCCGAATAGAGTTGAATTGATCACAAGACAATGCGGTGCAGCCTGGCGTGCTGCCCGCACTCGAACAATTGGAGACAGAGAGATGATCGCCAGAGCCAACACGGCCCAAAGCAGATGTTGGACGCGCGGCAGATTCTCCAAAATTGAGGCGGCATTCAATGATGCGTTCTTGAAATCTGGTCTTCAATTCACCAGACAATTTGCTATCCACAGATACAACGTGGATTTTGCCATCCATAACATCCGATTCGCCATAGAAGTCTCCGGGGCACCGCCGAATCACAAGTCTGTCGAACGCTACAAACAACGACTCAAATACATGCTGGACAGCGGCTGGTTTGTTCTGTACGTTGAGGCTAATGCCGGTCCCGACCGCAAGCCGTTCCGTCCTGATCTTGTAGCAGACAAGATCCATGCCATTGTGAACAGACTCAGCAGAGACAAATCCTTGTACGGCAAGTACGGGGTGATTGGGCGTCAAGGCAATTCGTCTGCCGCTTTCCGTAAGTATTTCCACGATTTCACCAGAGTAGAGCCTCTTTGAGACCATCTCTACTTGGCCTTGGACTGTGGTGGATCCTGGCATGCAACGGAAGTGGAAAGGTGGAAGCGAGAAGCCGGCCGCTGCAAGCTTCCCCGAATCGGCGGCCGTGGATCGGCCAGCGACAGGCGAGACGGCCAGGATCTGTGACATGGAGAGCCACGGATGGTCACGCTTGATGTCGTCCGGGGAAGTCGCCCCGGCGGTCCGCTCAATTTGATTGACAGCGTTCTGGACCGTGAACACCTTCCCGTTCATGTGGATGCACTGGCGCGTGGTCCTGCGGTCCATCGGGTTGGACAAGACGTAGCGTGTGACACCCAAGTCCTGGAACGAACGAATCTGACCCCGGACCCTCCCGATGGTTGCGGCGTTGGCAGCCAGCCCCTCAAAATATTTGGCTTGGCTCCCGTTGAAGCCTTTGGGCACGGTCACTTTATCCAGGTTGCGTGCCACGTCATCACGCAGCAGTTTCCCGGCCTCGCGCCGGCCCAGGCCGCGCCCGACGATCTGCTCACGCGCCGAACGGCGGATGGTCTCGCTGACGTTCGCACCGTAGTGACGGCCGATCCACAACATCTGCTCATCCATCAACGCGGTGACGGCGGAAGCATCGTACACATCGAACGCCGTGGCCACTCGCGGAGTCGCCTTGGCGATGCGCGCCTGGTCGCCCAGCTGCTCGGTGAAGTTGCCGACAGTGTAGTCCAGCGGCCGCGTGATGATGCCGGCGGCCCGTTTCGTTCCCGCCTCACGACCCAACGTGTAGATGTCGATCAGCCCCTGTGTGAATCGGCCCTTGACGTCATCTGCCCACTTGGACATCACGACGTCCACGGCCGCCATCGAGGCAGCGAGGTCCCCGCTGGACATCCAGACCGCGTGCGAGCGTTCGACCGCCTGCTTTGACCTCACGCGCCACTGTGCGAGCAGGAGCTGGCGCAGGCGGTCCTCGTTGCGCGCAATCTGTGCCATCTCCGGAACGAGCAACCCTTTGACCACCAGCTCGTCAGAGATGACTAGGATGTCATACAGGGCCAGCGATGATTGGGCGCAGATCTCGCACCCAATCCACCAACCAGCGTCGGCTAGCTGATCAGTCGGCGCCGGCGCCAGGTTCATCAAGCTCACCATCCCGGGCGAGCTTGGCGCGCCATGCCACCTCTGCCGCCTTCTGGAGAGCCATCAGCTTCTTGGCCACCGACAGCAGGCTCTCATCGTCGTCATCGAAGTCCAGGAGGTCGCCGCCGGTGAGTTGCTCGATGGCCTTCAACGCCGTCACCTGCTGCCCGGGCTCCGACGCATCACCCTTGTTCTTGACGGCTTCAGCCATTGTCAAACTGAACGGCGAATCCGCAGGGAAGCCCTCCGGAAAGCCGGGGAGGTCGATGCCCAGGATGTCCTCCAGCATGGCCCGGGCGATGCGTGGAGTCATACCGCCTGTCTTCTCAGCGCCGGCGAGGATTCGGACCAGCTGCTGGTTGTCCGTCGTATTCGGGCTGTTGCTCTTGAAGCGGTGGAAGCGGATCCCCATCTCTGGGAACAAGACGCGGTTCACCACAGTGTCGAATTCATCCCGCTCGGGACTGAAGATCTGCTCGTCGGCCAGACGGCGGCTCGCTTCCGCAGTCGCGCGCGTGTAGTCATCGGAACGCCCCACGAAGATGGGTGGCAAACGGAAGCAACGCCTGATCTTGTCCTGGTTGTTTTGGCTGTAGTTCTGGAACAGCGCGTCCCGGTGCTGGTCCTTGGTGAGCGGCTGGATGTCAACCTTGACTTGCCCTCCGTCCTCACCCTCTTCACCGAACGGCTCCGCCTCGATGATCAGGAACTTGCTGTAATTGTCGGAGCCCTGGATCTGGCTCTCCACGAAGCTCTCAATGCGCTTGATCGTCCCCTCGGTGAGCTGCCCGTTGGAGGCCAACACGACCATGGACGGGATGTTGTTGTTTCTGAATGTGATGTAGTTGATCTCCTCAGCGGCCCGATCACCAAAGATGGCCAAAAGGTTCCCGATGAACCTGGGCAGCCCATATGGCGTGCGCGGGCTGTACAAGCTCAGGTGGATGATCTCCGTGGCTCTCTGGTCGCCATCGACAGGCTTGCCCTCCGACGCATAGCGGCCGTCACGCTTGTCAACGTCCCGCTCATCGCCAAAGCTCTTGTACCATCTGACCTTGTGCCCCTCGATTGTGGACAGGCTGCGACGGTGGATGGCCCGGCTCTGGACGTAGCGCCGGAAGCGACGCCACACCTTCTGTGTCTTGATCTGGACGCTGCCATCAACCTGCAATTCCAGAATCTTGCGCTCCACAAGTCGCTGCTCATCTTCCAACTTCCCGAGCCGCATCTGGTAGGACGGGATGTGGGTGAAGCCCTGAACGTCGCCCTTCTCGTTGCGCAACACCTCGAAGTAGCCGTTGCCAGTGGTCTCCAGGTCGCGCCGTAGCTTGCGCCTGAACTTGGTGAAGCTTTCCTCTGTGGAATAGGTGAAGAAGTTGGTCAGCCTGGTCTTTTCGCGCAAGGCGCGCGTCATCTCTGGGTTCGGAGCGTCAGGTGGGGCGTCACCGCCCTCCGACGGCAGCTTGTCACGCGGGATGTCGTCCAACTTCAAACGGGAGATGAACCTGAACCCGGTCCCGTCGATGTTGGTCTCCATCGCCTCCACGCACTGTCCCAGCTCGCTGTTGTGCTCCACGAGCATCGCGAGCGTGAGCATATCAAATGGGGGCTCGATGACCAGACCCTTCCGGGCCAGCGTGTGGAATGGCTCCTCGGGAGGCGCCTCGCTCTTGCCAGGCTTCGCGGTGGCACCTGTCAATCCGCTTGGGGAGGTTCCCGCCTTCTCTGTGTTGACCTCGATGACACGCGCCCGGATCTTGCGCAGAGCTTTCCGATTGGCCCCGTCTGCGCTCCGGCTGGCGCTCTCAAAGTTGACCACTTCTGCATTGCCGTCGCTCATATCACTCCGGGCTCCGTCTCGCGCTTCCGTCGCCGTCGCCTCATCTTACTCGCTGCCACCGCCAGGTCAAAAGCGTCGAACAAGTCCTTGTATCGGTGATTGGGGAATAGCACCATGTGCTCGACCAATTGGCTCTGGCTCTTGCGGAAGTACACCCGCTTGTCCTCGAACAACGCAGACAGCTTCCAGGCGCGTGTGATCTTGTCCTTGATGGTCTTGATGGCCCGCAGCGGAAGAATGGGCACATCCTCATCTTCGCGCTCCTCATCCTTCAGATTCTGATATTGGGCCTCTTGGTACTGGTTGGTCTCAATCCCCACCCTGATTGGGTCCCATCTCCGGATGTACTCGATGATCTTTGCCGTCTGGGCCTTGAACCGCAGTTGCTCCTCATAGTAGTCCAACACATAGTAGCCGGAGCGGTCCACGGTGATGCCGATCACCACGATGGCAAACTTGTCAGCCTTTTCATCCTGCGAGATGGCAAGGTCAACGCCCATGAAGATGCGCAACGCATCCTTGCGCGGCCAATCGTCCTCGCACAATTGCTGACAGTCGTCATACTGAAATATCTCACCCTTCATTGCTTCAGTGTCGCATTGATATTGAGCGTTGAAGATGATGAGCCCGGACTTGCGGAGCTTCTGTGCGAACCACGCCGGCGGGAACCGCTCGGGCCATGGCGAGCACCCGGATGCATCCAACGCCGGGATGACCTGCGTGTGCTCCTTCAGCTCGTTCGCCTCCAAGTGTCCCCACAGGTCCGCGAAGTGATAACGGGTCCCCTGCCTGTGGTGTTCTCCTCGGTGCGGTACTGCTGGATCGGGCGGCTCCAGAGTCGGGTCCAAGGTCTGGTAGTACCATGTGCGGAGCTTGTCACGCTGATGCTTCGTTCGGCTGTTCTCTTCATCCACGAGGTCATCAGACAAGATGACGTCATAGTGCTTGGACACGATGGTGCCATCGGCACCGACGCACGTGATGGACGCCTCCTTGTTCGGGATGGTCCGTGGCAGCACCTCAATCTCTTTGTTGTCCCACTTAGCAACCTTGCGCGGGTCATAGTAGGCGCCGAACACTTCGGCCAACAACTCGTTGGATTCAAAGTGGTTCTTGATCTCACGCAGGAAGCCCTCCGCATTCTGTGCCGTCTTGGAGGCGATCAGAATGCGGAGGTTGGGATTCTTGAGTAGAAGGTGGATGGCCTTGGCGATGGTGCAGCACGTGCTCTTGCCCGCTCCACGGAAAACCAGCTGTAGGCTTTCAGTGTGAAGGAACTGCCACCTCATCATCGCCAGGTGGAACGGCATGACATCGAGACCCATCACCGCCCCGGCGAGGATGTCGATGCGATTCAGATCCAGCACCTGTCGCCGGATCCACTCGTTCCCCATCTGGCGACAGTGCCGCCAGTACTCTACCAGCTGGCTGCGATCGGCTGCGTCCAGCTTCTTGATTGGCAAGACTGTCGCGACAGCGGGCTTCACACCAAGCCCTTCCACTCCACTTTGGTCGCTGCACGCTCGAACCCGGCCGACTTGAACCCGTGTAACTTCAACCAACGCTTCGCCCGGTCCGCGGTCCACAACGACACGTCGAAACGGAGCGATTGGATCTCAGCCTTCCCGGCGGTCGTGATGCCCCAGATGGCTGAGACCCCTTTGGGGGCTCCGGGGAGCTTGCCGCGTCTGAAGCGCTTGTAGCCGCCAGGTGGCTTCTGGCGAGCGGCGTGCTCATTGGGGAATGGCACGGCGCTCCTATGGCATGTAGTATGGTACGTATCCTGCTGCGTAAACAGCAACCACCTCTGTTCCACCTGCAGTGCCTGTGACTGACGGCATGATGATCAGACCATCGCTGGCAAATTCCAATTCATATGGAATTCCAGCACCCAGACCTGTGTATGTAGCAACCGGATTAGCATGGATGAACCTGCCTAGCAACGGACACCATGCCATCATCTCTACAGACACATTGGCAGTACCCAACGATGGACTATCCAAGTCGTCATCCGCCAACGGCACAATTTGGAAACACCCAGTCCTGAATCGTCCAAAATTGACACCATTAGATTTGACGGCTTGGCTCATGAAATCGTCATCCGACGCCACCAAACGTACCAACTGCAGATCCGGAGCAAGCGCCGGATTGGTGACAATGGTCTTCAACGGATCGCTCTTACGTCGACCATCACGTCCAGGCTGGTCGTAAAATGACATTGTTCACTCTCCTCAGAGCAAACGGGCATCCGCCTAATCGGCGCCCTTGACTCTGCAGATGGTAGCGCCGGTCTGTTTATTCCCAAGCGACGAAACGAACCAATTCACCGGACACGTTAAGGTCCGTGTCGGCACCCAGCGTGAACCCGTTGGACAGGATCGTGATGCCACCCGAAGTAATGATGCTGATGGTCCCATCGGTGATCGTCTTGATGGCAGAATCGGCCGCCATGCCTTCCAACCATTCGCCCTTGGCATTGTCGGCAGAGACATTGGTCAAGACCACACGCCGTGGGCGAAAGTCGATCGTCCGGATATTGAGGATTGCGCCGGTCCCGGTGAACGAGCCCACGGCCATTCTTGATACGCCTGAAGACATGCGACCATGCTCCTTGTCTGTGTGGGCCGCGGTGGCCCCGGTCTAGTGGCTGTAGGTTACTCGCATCCCATTACTTCCGCGAAGCGTTTGCGCTTTTGGCTCCCATCTCGATGCGCGCATCCAAGGCAATCTTGACGTGTTTCACAGCTGTTTGCGTTTCCAATCGGCTTCTGCGTACTCGGACTCCCTGCCCAAGTCTCTGAGCGTGTGTTTATCCGTGGGCTTCTGCAGCTTCCTGTCGCCCCACGGGAAGTAGGTGACGCCGCGCTTCTCGCCGGTCCAGACATCCGGCAATGGATACCCCTTCCCGGACACGAACTTGTCGCCGCCGTCACTGAGGCCGTGCTCCTCCATCGCCCATCGTCCCAGTTCGGTCCAGATCTCCTGCCCTGGATCGGCAACGCGATTCTTGCTCGATTGACGGTGCGCAAACACGTACTTGATGTGGCCACCGTTCGCCTCCACCGTCTCGATGATGTGGGCGATGGCGGCGCGGCCGCCCTCGATCATGTTCTTGTCCAGCCGGTCTGGCCCACGTCCTGGCTTCCAGCACGTACGCTCAGAATACCACTTCTCAACCTTCAACAGACCGGAGTGGACTGAATTTGGGCTGTCCGTCTTCAGCTCGTCAGCGTCGTTCCCGAAGCGCACCCCGCTCGGGCTGATGACGCCAGCATGGTTCCCGCTGACCTCGATTCCGACAGAGCGCCGGTTGAAGCTGTTGGCGTGCCACAGCAGCTGGTTCAGCGGCGACAGCAGGTACACGGTGGGCACCAACATCCCGTGCGGGATCCCCACGTGTGCCGGGACGCCAGCCCAGTAGCGCGCCAGGGGCTTCATCTGGCAAGCCGTCTGGTGGAGCACGATGGCGTCGATGTCGCTCCAGCTCCGGGGCCCCCGGCGGTGGCGCATCGTCTGCTCGTACAGACACCTCATGTGGACGGTGCCGGACTGGTCGTTGATCTCCTTGAACTTGCCCAGGACGGACTCCACCGTGGCCGTGATCTCTGCCTGGGTGTGAAGCCCTTCCTCGTCAACGTCCGTCCCGAGGTCGAGCGCTGCAGCTTCCAGCACCCGCATCGTCTCGTTGCCCAGTTCGCCGTCTGGCCCGAACTTGGGAAGTGGATACCCCAGGATCATCAGGACCTGCTGGAGATGCTTGACTTCCTTGCCCTTTGAGCCCAATTCGTATTTCACGTTGTAGCCTCTCTTACCCGCCGGCGGCCGGCGGAACGTTTGGATGACTTGGCCTTGGCCTTCCCTTCGGCCCTGGGTGGAAGCTCGTGGGGCGGCGGGACTGTTGGAATGGTGATTGGATCACCATAGTGGAGCGTCCCGGGCTCCAGTGACATGATGTCGCCGTCGCCAAACCGGGCGATCATCTCGTTCATGGTTCTGATCTGCCCCAAGATGGCTTTCTTCAAGTCGCCGGACGTCATGTCGGCGATGACCACGCCGGCGACAATCTCCTTGCGCTCCGGCTCTTTGCGGATGACGCCAAACTCCATCCCGCGCTGCACCATCTTGTCCACGATGTCCGAGCGGAGCCGGATGGCCCCGACCACCGCATTGTACTGTCGCGCTGAGTCCAGCTCCCGGATGAACCTGTCCAGATCCAGGATGTTCTGTTGCTGGGCGATACAGTACTCCACATACACGTGCTCGCGCGGCTTGTCGCGGGACTCCTGCGCCCGGGAGTCCAGCATGATCTTGCGAGCCTTGCGGAATGTCTCCTCATCACAGCTGTAGGTGGACATGATGTCCGCTTCGGAGTCGCCGGCCACCATCCTGTCGTAGATGGTGACGGCCAGTTCCAGCAGCTCGGTCTTGGTCAGGCCCTTTGCCATCGAAGGGATTCTATCCCTTGCACATGGCAGAGGCGACTACCGCGGTGCGTTCGCTCGCCGGGAGCGTGAGAAGCGCGTGGCCTATGGTGGCCCCGAGCGAATCGGATCCGAGCACAGCGCCATAGATCCCCTCGCGGATGGAAGCGTCATCCAATTGCTGCTCGCCGAACAGATACGACGTGAGCGGCGTGCTGCGCCCGGGCGCCTCTTGATATGAGTGGATGAACGTTGCCAGGTCATCACGGGCCACTGACCAGGTCTCCAGATGTGCGAACCTGATTTTTGCAGCCATGATGGCGTTGGCCTCGCGGAGCACGGCAGCCCTCGACAAGCACCCGTCCGGATCCAGTGAGTAGCCGTACTCATCGGTACGCCTCGGGTTCCCGTCCCCGTTCACCTCGCCCTGCCATTCCCCGTCATCTGTTTTGAACACTAGCACCTTGTGGTTGTTCATGTCTCTAGCTCCTTAGCAAGATGCTTCGGAATGCGGCTGGATGCCGCTACCCCAGTCAAGCGTTCCGCATCATTGCGGGACAGCCCAAAGCGTTTCATCGACAAACTGTGGTTGCCGGATGTGAGCAGAAGCCTCTGGACGCGGAACGCCAACACAATCATTGCGTCTCGCATCGCTCGTGCGACGACTGATTCAGACACACCAGCTCGCCGGGCGAGCTTCGCGTTGCTCATGCCGCGCTTGCGCTTCAACCCATACAACTTGTCACGCCGCTCCGGCGACAGGGCCCGCCCCGGCTTCTCACGGGAAACCAAGTTCCCGAACGGGGGGATGTCGCCCCACGCCTTCCCTATGGCCAGGTTGTACACCGCTTGGTATGACACACCAAGCTCACGGGCCAGCGTTGTGAAGGACTCCCCCTTCACGATGCGAGCCTTGATTGCCGCTACTGATTGCGCTGTGAGCTTGGTGTTCGGTGCATGTCGTCGATTCCCGTTGTGATTCCCCATGACCCAGTCAGATCAATTCACGCTCCGGCTCCGTGTCTGTTGTTTGGCGATGGCCTTCTGGATCTTCTCAGTGGGTGTCAACCCGGTGATGCTTCCAATGCCGATCCCACCATCCCCGCAGGTGTGGAGTGTGACTCGCGAAACCCCATTCGCTTCCATCACACCAGATCCCGACATCAGTGGCAACAAGCTGCTCGCCTCCGCCTCGAAGTCCAGACTGACGAACATATCGCCGCAGCGCGTGCAACGATAGGTAGGGTGGCCCTTGCGGCGAGCCAGTCCTTCCTTGTCAGCCATCACGCTATTCCGGCGTGATGGTCTCCGGGGGCAGCACGAACAAGTCGCCCTCGGTTTTTGGCACGGATGGTTGCCGGACGTGCTTCAGGGGCCCCTCGTAGCTCACCAGCTTCCACAGCTCAGGATGCTGGTACATGTCGGCCAACTTGACCACGTCGTTGCTTCCGTCCTCGTGAACCAAGATGGCCTCGTTGGAAGGGAACTCACATGTCTGCGACGGGTCGTGATGTTCATCGTTGTGAACGTGCTTGGAGTTGGCGTGGATGATGTCCTGCCAGAGCTTCATCAGCCCCGGGGAGTGCGACGGGGCGCTCGGATCGTGCCACCCATAGTTGAAGGCAGTGGCGTCGCCGTACCGTCGTGGATCCGTCGCCATCTGCTGCGTCAACGTCCACGGCTTCCCTACCGTGGAGACCAGACCGACCTTCTGGCCCGGAGCCACGGCGTGAACAATGGCGTTGTCCATCAACTCCGAATGGCGCTGGTCGGTGGACAACGCGCAGATCTTGCCGTCAATCCGAGTGATAGGTTTGAGCTTGGTGTCGGCGCAGCGGTGACGCTCATCGGCAGTCCGCGTGGTGTGGAACACGCCGCCCACGAGGTCCGCGATCTGCTGCTGCTGCTTCGCGGTGACGCAGAAGCGGATCAGCTGCCCGTCGGGCCCGGGAAGCTTCATGGCGTCTGCCATGAGCATGATCAGCAGCTGGTCGGCATGTTCCGGGTGGTGGAGGGTGATCCGGACCCAATTCCAGACGCCCAGCCCTTGCCGAACCATCTCCACGGGGTCATCGAACACAGAGTGCTTGCTCATCGGTTTGCCTTTCGTGCTTTGCGCACCCGCTGGCGCATGGCGCGCTTGTCTTTTGCCGCTTGGGTTCGGCGGATCTTCCGATTCCTCACTGCCAGCTGGGCATCGGTTGCGGCCTGTTCTTGTTTTGCCAACCTGGCCTTCTCATCGTCTGTCACAACGGGCGCCAGGGCATCTTTTGTGTGCATCTATCGCTCCTCAAACGCCATGAGGTCGGCAATGGCGGCCCAGTATTGAACCCGCCTGGGCAAGCGTTTCGCTGTGGCGTGGACGAGTTTGTCCTTGGCGGTGTCCAACCCCTGTCCGTGAACGTCCAACGGCTTCTTGTCAGCCATTGGCGCTCACCTTCCGTCGCCGGCGCCTCCACCGGCGCTTCGGGCTACTGGAAGGGCCTTTCTGTGCGCACTCGGCGCACTTCCGCGGATGGTCGGGGCACTCATCGTCGATGAACGTGCCACACTCCTCGCAGAGCATCCCTTCCAAGATCATGTCCGCAATCTCACCCATCCGCAGCATCCTCCGGTGGCACGGTGTCGGCATAGGCTGGAACGACGTTCATGGTCCAATAGCCCAACGCCAGCTCGTACATGGCACTGCTGGAGAAAGGCGAGCCCCACCCGATGGAGCGGTTGAGGAACAACTTGTACATACAGTACAAGCTCCCGGTCGGCCCGGTGTCTTGGCTGATCAAGTTGACCGCCAAGCGGCAGAACGCCTGGATCTCACGAGCGGCCCAAATGGCCGGGTCCAATGGCTCGATGCCCGGAACGGGCTTGGGCCACTCGTGACCTTCCGTTGCCAGCGCATTGCGGAACCGTTCAACCGTCACTTCATCAGCCTTCTGAATCATCGCTGTCCTCATCTTCATGTGGCCACAACTCCAGTGTGTCCCCGGTTGCCTTGCAATCCAAAGTCAAGTTGTACTCCAGATCACTGATCTCCTTGACCATCGCCCGGATTCGCGTGTGGTCAACGCCTTGGTGTGCCATCACCAGGACGGCGCCCAACTTGGCCGTGATCTCTGCCCACGCGCGCGCATCCTCCGCGGCCTGTGACGTCGCCAGTCCGATTCCCTTGGTGAGGGTGTTGATGAGGGTCCGCTGAAGGATGGCTCCGCCCTCGGGCTCGGGCTCGGTGATCTCCCTGGCCTCGCTGACACACCCGTCACAGATGCAGACGTTGCCCATGCCTCGGACCATGCGACCAGCCTGGGTGCTATCCTTGCCACAGAATGAGCAGATGTGCTCGCTCACAGCGCCTCCAACCACAGGTCGAAACAACACGGACATCCGCACCCGCTGTACACCAGTCCGCCACTCGCTGAATTGACTTGGACCTCATAGCCGGGACCGCTCCGACGGTGACGCATGTGCCATCCGCGCGGCAGCTCATACTTCGTGGACATCTCGTCACACGAGTGAATCACCGGGCCGCGCCGGCGCCCTTCGGCAACGCGCTGGTACATCTCCGGATGCTGCCACTTCACCCAACCCACGATGGCGCGTGACGCCAAGTTCCTGATAGCCTGTCTGATCATGTGCGCCTCTGATAGGTGCCCTTCCGTTTGGGACGGCACTCGGGACAGCTGAAAGGATACTTGCGCTTGCCCAGGCGCTCCGACTTCATGACGGAGCGGAGGTGGATGCCCTGGTCGATGAAGGTCCCGCCGCAGTCACACTGGCAGTGCCACCGGGCATTCCCGCAAGCGCTGGATGCCTCGGACGTGACCACCACGCGCCCGATGCGGACGCCCGCCATGTCCATGAAGTTGTAGTTGCGGGTTCCCGGCTTGAGGCTACGTGCCATAGGCGGGCCGGCGGGAGTCGAACCCACCGTGCGACCATCACCCGCTTTTGTAGAAACAGATGAGCTGCAGCCTCTCTGAACAGATGCAACCTTGCCGCTCGCGTCACGTCGGAACCAAGCATCTCACGTCGGAACCAACCATGCCATTGGCGCTACGTTCCAACCCGAAGCAGCCTCACCATTCCCTTCCAGCCTATCCTGTTCCCTGCTAACGCTTGCCGCGCTGATCCACTCCGAAGCAGCCTCACCGGCGCGCTCCGATCAATTCCAAACTACACAGTTCACACGACAACGATGCCATTCTGGACACAACACCACCAGACAATTCCAGAGCAGCCAAACAGCCCACGACCAGTCCTCTGACCTCCAATCACGGCTATTCTCCTCAGTAGAAGACCAGCCTTGTCCGTAGCAGCCAAGCCACACACGACCAGCCCTCTCAGATCAAATCGCGACCAGCCTCCTCAACTGCGTACCATCCTTGTCCGTAGCAGCCGATCCGTTCCGTGGGCAACTCGTGCCCTCATGCGGCCTTCGTGTACTCGGCCAGCACCTCGTCAATGGCCTGGAACAACCCGGGGAGCCGCCCTCGCAGCTCGCTGTAGCGCCCAGCCCATTGGCGAAGTCCTTGCGCTGCTTCGGCCATGATCTCGTCTGCCAATTCACCGCTGCGGACTTTGGTGATGGAAACGTACCCACGACGTGGGCGCTCCTCGCCTGTGTCAATTCTGACGCTGATCCACTTGCGGCGTGTCTTCTTTCCACCTCCTTTGATTCTGACCACGATGCGGCAAGAACGAACGACGGCACGGGCCTCGGTCTCCCTGTGCTTCTCTGCTGCTGCATCGTCTGCCCAAGTGAAGCACGGGTGGAGTGGTGACCTCGGATCCCTCGCCGCTTCAACGATGGCGGCCGGGGACAGGTCGCCGTCACGGCGCTCGATGGCCTCCAGGGCCTCACCGACCTTCTGCGCATCGGCTCGGCCCTTGAAGCGCGCCGTTATCCACCTGAAGCGACTCACGCTGCCTTCCCGCGCCGAGCCTTGCTAGGCTTGGAACCCTTGGTCTTGGGAAACAGGTTGGCAGGGATGGACACGCCCTCTTCAACCCTGAAGCGGCCCCACTCGCCGCCCTTGGGCTTGCGCCATTCGCCGATGCCCTGGTGGAAGCCGGCGCGGCTGGCCAACGCAACGATCTGTTGTGGCGTCACGAGGGTCGGATCGTAGGTGACACGGACCGGGATGCGCCAGTTGCGATACTCGGGCCGATAGGCCAGCGAAGCAGTCCCGGAGCCACGGCCCGCTCGACCACCCACACGGACGACATCCTCACGCATCGTGGGCTCTTCTGCGTCGTGGAAGATGGGGCACAAGAACTCACCTCCGTTGACGGTGAGGCCGGCCCGCACCTTGGTTTTCTCCACACCATCCAGGAACGTACACTCATCCACGAGTGCGTATTTGATGGTGACCGCCGGGAACCCGTCCTGACCGCTCTGGAGACGATACCGCGCTGCCATGAAGCGCTCACGGCACTCACGATTGTACGAAGCCTCGTCAGCGTGCTTCTTGGGTTTGGCAGTCCCGAATCGCGACCGGCGCAGCTCCTCAGCAAGCTTTCCGACCATCGAATTGACCACGAGGATGCTGGTGCCGACCAACGTCAAGTCGAACTCATGCGTGATCACTGGGGTGATCACCACATCCACGCTTCTCTGCTTTTTACTCTCCACTTTTCTTGCAGCCATTTGCTGATCTCCTGGTTGTTGTTTCTTGATTCCCCTTACTGAATCGGCCAACCCCGCGCTGAATTCTTACACCAGATGGATGTCGTCATCGACGATCTTGCCCGCGCGTCGGGCGATGTTGATCGTCATGAAGGTCCCGGAGTGCTTCCGCTCGCCGGTCCAGAACGCAATCATGCGGGTGGACACCTCAACGATCCTGGTGTTGCGCTGACGGTAGGATGACCGCCGGGGCATGTGGATGAGTTCCATGGAGCGCTCCATGGCCTCGCCGGACACCTGCCGTAGGAGCCCGGGAACCACGCCGATGAGTGGAACCTTGGGATGGTACTTGTGCACCGCCCTGGTGATGTACTCGTCGCCACCCCAGCAGACGCCCGTCACGAAGCAGTCGGCCTCCAAGTCGCGGACCACCCTGTGGACGCTTCTGAGATAGCTCACGCCCCCTTTGTTCTTCGGCTCCCGAGACGCGGTGAACCCGATGATGACGGCATCCTTGCCCAATTCATCTAGCAACCCCATCACACCACCTCAACCTTGGTGTGAAGCGCGGCGTGGATCACCACGTCCGGCGGATGGTAGCGGCAGAACTCGCGCGTGGCCTTGACCGCACGCTCGCTCCCGTCGGTGCGCTCCAGCAGCACCATCTCAGCGAGGGCCTTGTTCAGCTCCCTGCTCTTGGCCCACTCATCTTCAGCGTGTCTCCGGCGGGCCCACGAGCCCAGAAGCATGGTTGCCAGGGTGATCGCCACAACAAGTAGGAATGTGTCCATCCCTACCCATACTGAATTTCATTAGGTCGCGCTGAACGCTACAATTTCGACCCAGAACTCAGCATGGGCGCCATCTTTCAGCGGGCCGCCCTTGGCCAATTCCTGCTTGCGCTCGACCTTGAACCCCTCCCTGCGGAGCGCCTCACAGAGGGCATCCGCGCACTCGCCCCGAGTGAACCGCACGCCGATGATGGCGCGGATCATCGCAGTGCTGCGCGCCATCTCATTGCGCATCACCTTGAGCTCCAACAAGAACTCACCCACCTCGTGGGCAGCCTCAGCGTCCAACGTTCCGTGCCCACCAGGCGTTCCCCACAAGTGCCTGTTGCGGGCCGTCGCCCGGGCGCGCATCTCCTGGATCACCTCATCCAGACGGTCCTTCGGATCGTGTCTGTGTCCGTGCAACATGGGATACCTCCAGCCTGGGATTCCGAGCCTGTTCAAGTATAATCACAACCCAACGCAAAGTCTGAAACTTCTGTGATTGGAGCACACCCCATGGCGCTAAGCGATGATCTGGTCATGAGCATTCAAAGCACGCAAACCAGAATGCTTGAAACACAGGCTGATCAGGGGAGGGCAATCACAGAACACGGAAATGGAATCGTTAGATTGAGCGAATCACTAAAGACCATAGATTCGCGTGTACTCGAATTGCACCAAGTGGTGGTGAGTGGCGGCGATGGCAGACGCTCATTCGCATCCAGACTAGACGAGTTGGAACTGAAAGACCGTGCATATCACGGATCGTTAAAGCCAGCGCCCAAATCAGACAATAGGAAGATCGCAACTTGGAAATCAGCGTTGGCCATTGTGACTGGATTGATTTCAGCCTTTGGCGCCGGTCTTGCTGCTGCCACCCAGTTCTAGTCTTGCAGGCTTCGTCGCCTTCAGCCTAGATAACAACGCATCCGCGTGGACAACCGCGAGTGTTGCAAACACTTGGGCTTGATCCTCTGCTTTGTGCGTTTCCTCAAGGCTAATCGGGACAATGACTCTGACTTTGGCCATGATGCGATCATGAAACATCGCTGCCAATTCCAATCTTGTTGTAATCTTCGTTTTTTTCGGTTCCATCAACACACCACATCCCCTACAATTGGTTGTTTGGATCGCTCTTCAAAAGCCCTCTGTAGTCGCCCAAGTTCAACAATGCCAGACGAACAGACTCATAATCCGCATCGTTCAGCACCTTTCCATGGTTACTCATGACTTCTGCCAACATGTTGGACGCCCAACGGACCGCGTGTGAAACAATTTCCAACCTGGTCCCAATCTCCACTAGGCACCTCCATATCCACCAGCTCGTTCCTTTTCCACTGTTCACCTCCTGTCAATTTGTTGGTCGCTTCCAGCCGTCTTGCACCCTGATCTCCATGATCTGTTCCATGGACAGCTCCTCGGGCGGGCCCTTCCACCCCTTCTGCTCCATGTAGTCCAAGATGAACCGACGTCTCCCGTCAACGAGACGTTGTGTGGCGCCAGCCTGCTGCTCGTCGGCCATCACGACGCGCCCAACGCCCGGAATGTGGACTTGCCTCGACATCGCTACCTCTTGTTCAGCTTGTGTTTCCGCAACGCAATCGGAGCATCCTCCGGGCCGCGCCAATAGGGCTCAACGAAGATGGCCTTGCGCAGCGACGAGCCGGGGCCGTGTGGCTGGCTCTTCCAGTGGCCACGCACGAAACTCTGGACATCTAGCTTCTTGCCTTCGCCCAACGAGTATGCGCGGACAACCTTGCGGAAGTCGTGAGAAACAGGCTTGACAAACCGGAACCGCCTACACACAGGAGGGCCCCTGCGAGTGGACTTCCCGTGCCCCTTCCCGACCGCGCTGTAATTCCGCTTCTCGGACATCATCAGCGCGGCATTCAGCAGCAGGCGCCTCGCCATCAACCCGTTCCTGTCGTCGATTCTTCCAACGGGCATGGAATACGGGTCTGTCTGATCACGCAAACCGTGCGGATCATCGTCGCCACCACTGTGATTGGCAAATTCCATAATTGTCGGATAGATTCCATCCATGACAGCTGACATCAATCCACCTTCAGAATAGGCGTGGAAGATGAACAAGTCGTTGCCATTCGTGCCAAACGAATGCGTGAACATCGCATTCCGAACAGGGACGGAGCCCTGCCCATCTCGCGCCGACATGTGGATCAGACCGGACGGTACATCGACCATGAACGAGTGGAATGGGAAGCGAATCTCGGAGACCACATCCTCAACAAGTCGCGTTGACAGCATGGAGGCTGCTAGGCGGTGCCCAACCTCAATCGTCGGCATCGCTTCATCGTACCAAGCCGCCCCGCTCAACACCTTCAGTGTGGAGTGCGTGCTGGTCAACGCCCCTTTCACGATCTCATACACCAGCTGGATCGCTTGGTCAGCGCTGAGCTTGGGTTTCAGCTGCATCAGCTTTTTTGATGCTTCGACCGAAACCACACCCAACCGCTCTGACATGTCCTCCGCGCCGGCCTTGGTCAACCCGTACAGGACGGATCCTGCATGTCGCACATCGTTCGGGCTCAAAGCGTCCGCCACGCACCAACAGACCGTCACGCTTGCGTTGATCACATCAATCGTCTTCATCACATGGCTCCCGACACAGTTCCCGAAGTAGCTTCGGACAGCACGCGCACGAATGCGTTCTGCGCAGGCGGCGACAACGACCCGCCCATGGTCGCATCCAGCAAGTCCGCAATCGCCACAGGCACATTCTCAAAGTATTTGATGTAAGTGAGCATGATAACCTTGAGGCCATGTTCCCTCAAGGGGGTGAACATGGCATCGGCCGTCAGGATGCCATGCTGTGGGCTGGGTGTTCTTCTTTTTGCCATCACCATCTCCTGTCACCATAGTTGCGGCGGAGATGAAAGTGGCGGGCGCTTCCTGGCTGCCAACTCCACCGCTCTCGAAGCATTCAACATTCCACGCGCCATCTCCAACGCTTCCCTCGTGCGACCATTTTCCAGTGCTTTCCAAACGGCCCTCCTGCCATCCCAGAACACAGCCTGTTCCTCATCGGTGTAGCGCGTCCGATTGAAGTGGGCCCGAGTCGCAACGCGATCAACAGCCTTCGTCAGCCTGTCGACAAACGTCGCTCGGCAACGCTTGCAGTAGGGAAGCGAGCCGGGAAGCTCGCTACAGTCTCCGCACTTCGCACACTCCCAAACTTGAAGATGGGATAGCCTGTGCCTCAGCTTCCGCAACGCTGATGAGCAAATCTCCTCTGCTCGGGAGCCCGTCACCCCGAGGGCATCACCAATCTCTTTGAATGTCTTTGCACGCGATGGCCCGCAGGTGGAAGGTCCATCGTGTTCTTGGGTGGTGTCGTTTCGTTCACCGGTGCGCCCCACATACTCCAACGACACCTTCCGGTCTGGCCCACCGAACATCTCCGTTGTGCACCCAGCAAAAGCGCCACCCAGCTCCTCAAGCGCCCGATGGGCCCGACCGGCCTTCACCTCAACAGAGTCCTCATACCCGGGCCACGGCTCGTTGCCTAGCAGACGGCAGTCCGCTCTGTGCTGGGGCATCGTCTTGCGTGCCATCCCCGACTAGTACAGCGTCTGGTGTTCCGTGGCTGAATCCGAACTTGGCGAATCGGGAGGTGGTACAGCTCGGGCTCCGGGGTGCAAATGAAACGGCGTGGGTGTGGGTCCCTCTTGCCGGTTGGACAGTTGTGGGATGGGACCTTCCCATCCTTGTGACCTTGTGGCCTTGGTTCTTGTGTTTTGCCGTGTGGCGTGGGTGTTCCCCTGACCAGGTTGTTCTTGCAGTTTGCATTTGGGGGTTTCGAGGATTTGCGCACCCGCAGGCAGTCACACATTGCCACAACCGACCCACAGGCCGCGCAAATTCATGCAGTGGGGGGGAGGGTTGTTTTGAGAGGTGGAGGGCCACCCCGGTTTTGACCCACGGTCCCTGCAGGCTCCTTGCTCCGCCGAAAGTTCGGAACATCCACGCCACACGCCGCGCTCCGCCACGGTCCCTGCAGGCCGGAGGTCTTGTGAGGTGTAGGCGCAAGCTTGCTCAGCATTGCAGCTTGTTGTTGGTGTTGTGAGCACACGTGTGCGGGGGTCACACGCCCACGCCACACTCTGCAAAGGATCAACACAAAACAAATCCGGGCCGAGTCGCTCTGACTCCACAAAGGGTTATCCTTGCAGCACCTTCTTGCTAGACAAGCGCACGGCGCCCTACCGCTCCCTGTAGAACTAAAGGGGAACGACACGGACAACACAACAGGCGCTCCCACGCGCCGTCTCTCCCTACCTCCCGGCTCCTATTCCTACCGATTCGGGGTTGGTGATGTTGTTCACAGCCATGGGGCAGGCTGCAAAGGCAGGTTGGTTGCCTATCGCACCAAAGCCGAATCAACAAACATCCCGCTTTTGTCTAACAATCTTTGTCATATAGGCTGCAAAGCCCTACTGGGGCCGCGCCGATGCCAACTGCCAAAGGCTGCTGGGCTTGGCTTGTTTGCTGTCTGGGGCTCTTCCAGGACGTTTACCGCTTACCATTAGGCTCTGGAATGAAGAGCTGTTGGCGGAGCAGGCCCCTGTAGCAGGTAGGGCATAGGCTCCCCCACTTGCCGTCCGGTCTTGCCGTGCTACAGCCGTCACAAACCTCTACACCGCACAGGTCGCAAGAGTAGCCCGCACAGGCCGAGCAGGCTGCCGTCCCGCACCCCTCGCAGGTATGAGGCGCCCAGCCCGTCTTGCCGCAACTGCAACAGCGCACGACCGAGGCCTGCTCATCCATTAGGCTTTGGAACGAGGCAATCAGGACAGGTCGGTTGCCTCGATGTGGATGGTGGCTGTTTGCCCTTTCGGGGTTTGGTCGTCCTTCACAACGTCAGGCATGTCGAATTCCAAACAGCAAGATCGCTCGCTCCACGACCTGCTTTGCCTCGGCCGGCGTCCCACGCTCCGGGGCTGTCCACCAGTTGAGGTCCCCATCCACGAGCAACGGTGTGGCGCGGCCGTCCGCTCCCCAGTTCACCCGACCTAGCATGGCGCCGTCCTCGTTGACAGCCATCTCACTGAAGTCTCCGTCCGGCTTCCAGACGACCCTGTACGCTGCTTTGCCTCGGTCGGACAGAGCGATTCCGCTCATGTCGATAAGGGCGCCATCCATGAAGCGGTCCGGACCCTGGCCTGCCTCTTCAACCAGACACTTGACCTCTTGGTATACTACGTTGCTGACTTCAAGCGTCGCCAATGTGTACGTGTGCCTCATGGCCCGTCTCGCCCTTTCGGCTTTCCCTGTTCCTCATTGCTATCTCCACAATGACAAAACAAATGTAGATGCCGAGGCAAATCCAGTCGATGAATCCCACGTCACCGAGGCTATCGCCTTTTGCAGCAGCTGCCAAATGGTCTGGCTCTTGCGTCGATGGCCCAACCTACGCGTTCTTAACGTTTGACAAGCAGGGTGGCGGCTCGTGCCGTCGTTGCTGATCTCCATCCGGCCTATCTCGGTGACCGGACCCGTTATTGCTGAGTGTAGCTCCACCTTGCTCACGGCTCCCATCCTTCCGGAGGCACCCAACCCTCCTTCAGCGCGACTGATGCCCAGCGTGGCAGAGGGTTGGAAGCTAGCGACAGCGCTGTGTTCAGCTGTCGCATGGCCGCCCGGGCCTTGGCCTCGGAGCTGAACTTCCATGTGCTTGCACGCGAGTCGCGCTCCATGTCGTTCGCCTTTGCAAACGACTCCATCACGTCATGAACGATCGCCAATTCCCTATCCCGTTTTACCAGGTCGCCCTCTTGCCCGACTTGCATCCCCTCGCCAGTGTCATCAGCCCACCAAGCGATGTAGGATTCAAGGCCGTCGTGCTGGACTGCCAGGTGCATGCCGTCGCTGTCGTACTGCGGAGGTCGCTTGGCGCGCTTATGAAGGAGAGCCCCGACTGCCGCCGCCAGCTCCCGGGCGAGTGTGCTCTTGCCGACGTTGATCGTCGGGTTTTCCAGGTGTTCTTCCAACGTGAATGAACAAGGGCGCTTCCCTTCCCACCACGCGATTGCTGCTTCAATGACCAGCTTCTCAATGCTTTTCATCGTCCTTGTCCTTGATCTTGACGGCCCACGTTATCTGCTTGCCGCTGTCCAGCTTTTCCCCATAAAGCATGAAACGCCCAACGCCTGATGTGTTAATTGGACCAAGTTGTCGTAGCTTGGTGCGGTCTGGTTGTCGTTTGGCCTCCACCGGGCCTTTCGTAGCATGGTAGATGAACAGGCGTTGCCCGTCTGTTGGCTTCGGGTCTGGTCCTGACAACGGCTCGTTCCCCGTCACCTTCCCATCTGTCTCGAAAGCACATGAAGCAAATCCGACCTCCGGACCAAGGCGGCCGGCCGCCACACTCCACGCCTCGTAGGCAGTTTGGGCCCATACTCGCACAGTCCCCTCCTGGTTGCCACGCTTCCAGATCTTCCAATATTTGCCATCGAGTATCGCCTGATGGTGGCTGATGTTGCGAATCCGACAGAAGTCCAGCAAGTCAGTGGGTTCGATTCCATGAGAAAGGCACAGAGCCAGATCCTCCTGCTTCATCCCAAGCCGTTCCCATTCTTCTTGCTTTCGCTTCGTCACAGTCCTTCACCTCTCGTGATGTGGAACTCCATCATGTCATCGCCGGGGATGCGAACCGCTTTCAACTGTGTGCGTTCCCGAGGCCCCTTTTGCGCATCACCATATTCCACACACCAACTGAGCTTCCCGCTTTGCCAAGGTTCTGGCATCTCCACCACATCTGGATCCTCCCATCCTAGCATGTCAAGACTCTGCTCTAGCATGTTCTTGATAGCAAGCCTGGAGTCGGGTATGGACAGGTCAATCACGCGCACCTCGTGGCAAACTGATGTGTTGGTGCGGATGTCGCCGCCAGCCCGAAGTCTCGCTCTGATCTCATCAAGCTTCACAACTTTCAACCTTGTCAGGGAAACGTGGGATCTCCACGTGGATCGTGGCGCTGGAGGCGACAACGCCAGGTGGAATTTGCGCGATGCAATACGCTTGGACGCTTCGCTCCTCAATCATGATCCTGACAAGCGATGCTGTGGAGTCCACGATACGCCCTTCAACGTGGCCCTCCGTCCAGCCACGGGTGGCAACAGCTTCTTGGACGATGGCACGGCAGATGGCTTCGGCGTGCTCCTTCAATCCGACCCTCTCGTGAAGCGCGAGCCCTTCCAGTGTCCTCAATCCTCGCCCCGCCATGGCCTTGTCGATCTCAGCCTGAAGCCCATCCTCTGTGATGATCTTCAACCCGGCCGTCCGTGCTTCCTTGAGCTTGGAACCTGGCCTGTCGCCAGCGACCACATTGACCCACAACTTGGAAACTGCCGCCCTGACAGCCGCTGGCACGCTCTGGTGCACGCCGGCTCCCATGGACACGAGATCCGCGGACACCTCGTCATGCTTGCGAGACAGCACGCCGGTGATAATGAAGTGTCGCCCTGCTAGCAGCTTCCCCCTCGGTGGCTCTTCACCCAAGGCCACCACCGCTGGTTCTGCCTCCGCCTCAATCCTCGCCCGGGGCCGTGCCGCCGCCGGACGGAACGTGGATCGTCCCGTCACATCTTTCCCCAATTCCATGCCAATCGCTGAGATCGGCGGGAGACCGAACACGATCACGCCAGATGCGTCAACCAATCCGTGCCCCGAGATGGAGACTCGACATGTGTATGAATCCACCCCGGGAGCGCCGACCGTGACCCCGATGTGGGTCTCATCTGTGAACATGTCCCAATCTTGCTTCACATCACGGATCGTGGAATCAGCCGACCATCCTGCCATCTCGAAGGCACGGCACCATTCGATAGGTGTGACGCCCGTTTCAGTCGCCCTCCGGAGGGATTCAAGTGATGTTGTGACCCGAATCAACCCACTGTCAACCGGATCCGGAAACATGAACGCCTCCAAACCAACAGATTCTGACCCAGTCACCGCCGGAGGTCGGGCGGGCTCCTTTGGCAGCCCCTGAAACCGCGCTCTGAGCTCATCCAACTTCACGTCGCCACACAGGATTCGCTAGTCTGGTTGGTCGCCTTCATCATTGCGGTGGTGTCCGGCGTCACTCTACCGATCCTCCCCACCCCTTAATGAATCAGGTGCCGAACCGCTGACGCAACGCCACGAGCAAGCCGGGGCCGTCCTCCATGGCCGCTTGTGCTGCCATCTTGTTGGTTTCGTCGCGGATGGTCTGGGCTCAGTCGCCCTCCGCTTCAATCCGTTGCATCTCATGCTCTGAGTCGTCAAGACCAAGGTGCCGATCGTCGGCCGTCGTGACACGAGGCTGTGCGACCTTGCCACGCTTGGCGTTCCGCCTGGACGCTACCCTGGGACGGACCACGCCAAGCACCTTGGAACACTCTGGCCCCAGTCCTGTGGCAAGGCTCTCAGGGACCGTGAGGCGGTGCCCGCACTTGCCACAACGCCCCTCGTGCCAAACCTCGCACTGGTCGAGCGTGTTGGAGGTCCCGCGGAGCGCCGCATGAAGATTCCGCCAGAACCACGTGAACAGTTGAACGCTCGGTGCGTCAACGCCGGCCCTCGCCTTGGGACCTCCGTGGACGAAACGATCCTGTCTGTCCAGGTACGCCTTGCCGATGTACTGGTACAGCTTCGGGTCGCTGTTGTCAGGGCCGCTGAGCACCTTGATGGCGAAGATTCGATCCAGCTTGGCCACGCGGTAGGTCATCCGGCTCCCGGAGCGCATGGACACGACGGTGATGATGGCGTTCCCGCCCTTGGCGAATCGTTCGATGGTCTGCGGGTCGGTCGTGGCGATCTGGTGTCGTTCAATTGGCATGGCCGATCTCCAGGTTGTGGCCCCTCGCCGGGCCCTTCTAATGCCTCGTTCCCGGCCTCCTGCGAGGTCCGGGCGAGGCTGGAACCGATGTTCTCACCACTCTGCGTCGCGGGCGTGCCACTCACGAACGTCGTCATTGAGCTTGTCGGCCAGTCGGTCGAAAGCGCTCTCAGTCTTGACGATCCGGCGCTTCCAGTCGCCATTGTCGGCGCGGAAAGCCATCTCTTGCGGGGTGAACTTCCTGTAGGCAGCCTCGACAGCGCCGGCGCCGAACTTGTTGCGGAGGATGTGTAGGATGAGGCTGGGGCGAGTCATCCTGCTGCTATCTTGCAAGCTGACGGACTGTTTGGCCGACATCCGAAGTTGGCAGCTGTTGAGCTTGCGCAGCGCCTTTTCCTCGTTGCGGATGATGTCTCGTTCTTCGCGGGTGATCTCGGTTGTCGTCATGGCTGATCTCCAGGTTAAGGCGCTCGCCGCGCCTGATAAGTAACCTTAGCTCGGAGCCATCCACCAGGCAAGAACTTTTTTGTCCTCACCATCGTTTTTTTCAGATGGTGGAAGCGGAACAGACAGGAGCTTCCGGTGCATCGCCCACAGAGTCTTTTGGCGACGGGCCGCCGGCTTCCACGCACATGACGCGCTGCGGTATCCGCTGAACGCCCCGGCCCAATTCCCGGCGGGGTGCCGACCGCGACAACGCCGGAGGGCCCCTGTCAACAGACGGACGGCACATCGCGCTTCCTCACGGAGCGACTCACGACTGGCCTCCGGATGCCTGTAGGCACGAGGACACGCCGATGCGTGCTGCTGGAACGGTCCGCGAGCCAGGCCCTCATCGCACCGAGCGCCCACAGGCCCTTCATCGCACCTTCCCTCGATGACGTAGCGTGCCCAGTGACTCTCGTGGTCGCCCACTGCCAACACTGCTGAAGCCTTGAGAACCGCTCCCAATCCGTCTGACTTCTCTGTGGCGGCGAAAGCTATGTCAGCAGCAATCGGCTGGAGAAGCGCCCGGCGCTCCGCCTCGGTGTCGTTGACATCTCCATTCCAAGGTGTGAGACCCATCAGAACGTACAGGATCTTCTGCTCTAGTACCATAATTCTCCAGATTCTACTTGCGACACTTGGGGCAACCAAGTTTTTTGAAGGCACGGTGCATCTTCCTCACATAGGTCAAGTCATGATGCCATCCATAACTTTGCATACATCGGACGCACCAAGTTCCAAACATCTCCACGTGATGGCCCCTCGGGCCGACAACGAGCGTCCAATCCACGTCCAGGCACCCACGATATGCGCCATACTCCAGATGATCAGAGACAGGGCGGAGCTTGCTCTCAATCTTCCTTGCCATGAGGTGCCACCTTAGAAGCGCAACGACCCGGCCCCATACAGAGCCCGGGCCATGTGGCGCTGACGGACCGGAGGTGTTCACCCGGACAGCGTCTTGTTGTATCTGATGTTGGTGATCTCAATGGTATCCAAAAGCACATTCACAGAACAGCCGGCCGCTTGAAGATTGACAATGAAATCCATTGTCAATCTTGGCCCCATTCGTCCAGGCGGAAGCGCAAATTGTGCGATGAGTTTCTTGGCACCAACAGCCTCTTTGAATGTAGGGGTAACGCCTCGGGCCGCCAAGAAGACAATGAGATGGTTCGGGTTGATCCGCCTGTCCTTGCCGCGGAGGTCGATGGCTTCCGGGAGCGGCGCGAGCGGCGGATGCCGCCGCGCGATGACATCGTGCTCTTCAGCAATCTCACCCGGCGTCTTGGGACCTGCGTCCGGCTGCCTCTTGGCAACTTCCTTCTTGGGTTCGTCCTTCACGGCCGTCACCGTCTCGGCCTTGGGTGCTGGCTCCGGATCGCCCGTGATCTCATCGGCGCCCACGACGCGCACGCAAAACTCATCGTGATTCAAGTTGATCTCGACCCCAGAGGCGACCTTGTTGGCTTTCCGCTCGCTATGGGGGCCCATGCGCTTCACCACCTTCATGTCAGAGATGGAGACAATCTCCACATACCTGCCTTCTGGCACTGGCACGGCGGAAGCGTCCTTGGTCTCGGGCTTCTTGGCAGCCACCTTCTTGGGGGTGGCTGGCGCTGCTACGGGGGCCCCGTTGAGCGCGCCTGCACCGTCTTTGGTGAGGCTGGCAACGCGGTCGCTTCCCAGCGCTGCAATCGCCAGGAGGCCGAGCAACGCCAGGCGCTCCGCGGTGGGAGCGTGGAGGGTGTTCGCCTCGATGCTGGTACGCATGCTCACGATGGGTGGCGTGGAAGCGTCACGGACCATCCCCAGCATGGCGAGCCGCGCCGGGGTGAGCTTGAGGGCGCCCTTCCGAGTGGCCGCTGCTGCGTCCACGGTGGTCTTGGAAACCTTGCCGCCGATTGTGGCTTTGTGTGCGGTCAGCGCCATTTCGTCTGCCTTGCGAGCCGACTCTGGCCGTGCACTTTCGGTCTTGCTGGTGATGATCTCGGTATTCTTGGTCATGTGCTGATCTCCGGTTTCGGGGTGTTGTGTCCCGCGCCTAAAGGTAACATAGTCCGTCTTGGCTTCCAAGGCAAGAACTTTTTTGGACACTGTTGGACTTTTTTTAAGTTGGTGGAGATTAACGCTGAATTGGATGGGCCAAAAAGAAGGGCGCCCTTGTGAGGCGCCCTCCCGCGA
>Ga0315555_1000012_pt1 | contig 106161 bp, 92 predicted proteins | sample SalMarSW160380MG_FD_202113 | JGI IMG/M metagenome (GOLD analysis project Ga0315555, IMG submission 202113) | Salt marsh sediment microbial communities from the Plum Island Ecosystem LTER, Massachusetts, United States - Salt Marsh Sediment SW1603-80 ... | reverse complement strand
CAGAAGAGTGAGTTTCTTCTGGACAAGTTTCTGTTGAGTGGTCATCACTACCTCCTAACTGTTGTTCTCAGAGGTAAATGACCACTCTCCTTTTAAGCAAGTGTCAACTCAAGTCCGTCCTGATACATCTGAATTAAGGGATGAGATTCCAATTGCGCTTCCTCCTGTGCCAACGCGACGCACAGCCTGCCCCCTGCAACAACAGATTTACCCTCAATCTTTCATTTCAAAGTTGACATCGCGCGAGCCCTGCTCTTTCACTCATGACTTTTTCCTTCCCTTCAGAAGAGCCTTTGTGATTTCGGCCACATGCCTACCCTGGAAGCGGGCAATGGCGAGCTCGTTCTCGCTTGGCATACGCTTTCCGTCAGGTCCGGTAATGGTAGAGGACCCGTATGGCGAACCACCCGAGAGCTCATTGATATCCATAAGGCCCTGCTCAGAATAGGGAACTCCCACGATAATCATCCCGAGATGCAGTAGGGTAGTGTGGAAACTTGTGATGGTGGTTTCCTGGCCCCCATGCTGGGTTGCTGTTGAGATGAACACACTTCCCACCTTGCCGATAAGCGTACCTTTCTGCCATAGGCTTCCGGTTTGGTCGAGGAAGTTGCGCATTTGAGCTGCCATGTTACCGTAGCGAGTGGGCGTGCCAAAAATGATGGCGTCGGCCTCCGCCAGCCTATCGACCTCCGCAACAGGGATATGAGCAAACGCCTCACGGGTAGCCTTGGCCCCGCTCTTCTGCAGAATGTCATCCGGGACCAGCTCCGGCACCTGGTATAACTCCACAGAAGCTCCTTCAATCTCCCGCACTCCCTCACCTATAGCCTCAGCCAACTGATAAACATGACCATACATGCTGTAGAAGATAACATGTGTTGTCATTTTTTGATCCTTTCCAGTTTATTCTTTAATTTTTACCAACCGTGGATCAACTTTGCATCTATCTAAAATCCAATCACCCGCCTTCATTCTTATAATCCTTGTAAGATCAAGTTGCAATAGAAATTTTCAATACGGTATTGCCCCTCATATGTCAAGCAGTTATCAGGTGAGCTCATCAATGGACGGGTGGCGCCATCAAACTTGTTTTGGGGCGTTTTTTCAAAGGCGTTCAACTCCAAGCAAGTTTGGATTTGAACGCCCCGCACGCGAAAACTCGGCGAGCTTCTTGCTTTCTAAAGTAGTCATTGCACAATCCCTAACAACCAAAGTGGGGTGGAACCGCTGGGGGGTTCCATCCTACAACTCCGTAGGGCCAAGTAAATCTATTAGTTTGTCGTGAAGAAGCGGTGGACCGGCTACGATCCATCCCCTATTGTTTGAAAACTGTCCGCCGGCCTCCGTCAGTATAACCTGACCGGCTGCAATATCCCAGAGCTTGGCGCCGCTATGCAGACTAACGTAGGCGTCAAAACCGCCCATAGCACACCACGACAGGCCAAGCGAGGCAACGTGAATTAACCTCACTTTCCAAGCATTATCTATCAACAACCTTAGTTGATCAAAGGACCGGTTTCTCTCTACAACAGGTGAATGCTTGTTGGGTATTTCGGCGCAGACAATGGCGTCGGCAGGTTCTTTCGTGTGTGAGCAATGGATACTGCGACCATTCAGAGTCGTACCGGCACCGACGCTCGCACAGAACATCTGCTCCGGTTCCGGGCTGTAGACAATGCCAATGACCGGTTCACCCTTGAACTGCAAAGCAAGTGATATCGAATATAGAGGGATGCCCCTCGCGAAGTACTTGGTCCCGTCAATGGGATCCAAAACCCATATATAGTCGGCATCTGCCTGGTATGCTCCTCGTTCTTCGGATATGAACCCATGATCCGGATATGATCCCGCTATGGAATCGAGAATCTGCCGCTCAACCAGCAGATCTCCTTCGGTAACAAGGTCACCGCCTTCTTTAGAGCGCAGAACTTCGGAGTGATTGGATGCACCTTTGACGATGCTGCCGGCCTCTCGGACAATTCCCTCCGCAAACCGTAGCAATTTGTTCATGGCTTTTCAGTATCCTTTATCATCTGAATACTGTCTGCTACATGAATTGTAAGATACAGGGTTATCCCCTCGGCGCCTTGAGCATCTTGCGAAGGCCATCCATAATTATCTTGCCGTCGTTACGAAGCTGCTTTTTGGTCTCAAGCAGATTTGCTTCCGTGGGGTTGGCGTGGAGCTGGATGTGGAAGCGCAGGGAATTACCAGTGCCGGAGGGCCTGATTGTCAGATGCTGAAGTTTACCATCGTCAAAGAAGAATCTGATGCCTTCATCCGGGAACAGGTAGTCATAGGTCGGTGGATATATCCTATCATATTTGCCGGTGCGATAAATTACCGCAGACTTAACCGGGCGTCCGCCGATCTGGAGGTCTCCGGCCAGCGCCAACTGATAAAAGCCGAGCGCTCTGCGGAGGATGTTTTTCTTAAGACGGTCGCCTTCGATGCCGGGATATTCACCGTCGAGAGGATCAGGTTCGTAGAAAGTTGTAAACAGACCGATGTCAGGATCGAGGTATATGTGCTTATCGAGAAGTTCAATTATTGTGGTACCCTGTTCTTTGGCCCAGGCGGCTATTTCTGCAACCAAGAGAGCCGCGAAAGTGCCATCCTTGTCGCGAACATGACCGCCTATCCCCAAAGACCGAGAGTCCAGAGGAGGTCCACCGAGGATTGAAAAGCCATTGCTCTGCTCCATAGCTGCCACGTTGATTGAGCGCTTGCCGTTATCCATACCGAGGCATTCGCAGGTAAAGGGATGGCACAGGTCTACATACTTGTCATCGCGACCGTCTACCAGCCGCAGGAATTCCTTCTCCTTGCCGTTCCAGGTATCCCGTGTCACGGCAGCTAGCGCCGCAAAGCCGACCCAGCTCTTGATTACCCCAAGACCGTGTTTATGGGCCAGGAATGTGATGCTGTCGGAAGTCGTATGCGAAAGGACCACGAATTTCTTCTCGGCATCCATCACTTTACCGTGTTTTTCAATATCCCTGTGTAAACGATACCAGAGCACCAGCGTCCATACATCGTCGGCAGGAAGCAGGTAGTAATCCTGATCGCCATAGATGTGCTGCTGATCGTGCGGGACTTTGACGACAATGCCAGTCCGGTCGGCGTCGGGATCGGTTCCGATAAGAATGTCGATATTGTCAAATTCCCCGGGGTAATCCTCCTTGAAAGCTTTTACCGCCGTGCGAGCAGCACGTGGATCGCCCGGGTCCGGTTGTTGCTCCCGTCCCGGTTCACTGCAGAAGGCTGGAAAGAGGCCATTGAGTTCATTGAGGCCCATGTTGCTCTTGTTGCCGTTGACTGATTTAATGTCGAGAAAGCCAACCTCGCTCAGGAGTCGAGGCACCGCTATCACACCCGCGCCGTGAAAAGCGCAGTATGCTATCTGCAATGGTTTCGCAGCCGATTTCTGTCGCTTGGCCAGGTCTTTGGTAAGCAGGAAGGTCTTGATGTGCTCGCGGTGCTTCTCGTGCATATTTATAATGAAGCCTTCCCTGCCGGCATAATCGAAATCTGCTACCGGCTCATCTCCCCCGAGAAACCAAAGCTTCCCTTCCGGCACGTCCTTGAAGGGACATAGCCGGACATCCTTGGGCGTAGCGTTCTTGATGTACTTGTTGTACATTTCGTCTCGTTCCTCAGGATCGAATTGTGAGCCGTTCGAGCAGGATAGTTTGTACCCGTTGTATCTATAATCGTTATGGCTGGCGGAGATCAAAACACCGATGTCGGCCTTGACGGATTCATTGGGGATAGCAAACGTCACTTCCGGATAAGGGCAGGGAGCATCGAAGAAATAGACAGTGTAACCATAGGCCAAGAACAACTGAGCCACGAGCGCAGCAAATTCGTAACCTCGTATGCGGCTATCATAACCAACGACTACTTTTTCCAGCGGCGGGCTCTGAGCATTCCCGTACTTGGCTACGCCTGCGGATGTCAGAAGAAACACCAAGTCGTTTATGGTGTTGGTGCCTTTCAGGATGTCGGAGTCGACGCCGTTTTCTTTCAGCTTAATAATCGATGCTTTGTCGAACGCCATCATGCCGCGTATCCCACCCGTGCCAAATCGTACCGACTGGCGGAAGGCATTGACGATGTTCCCCCATTTCTCCTTGCTGATAGTGTCGGCAACACCCTTTTTCAGCAGCGTTGAAAAAGTTTCTATGTGAGGATCGGTGAGCCATGCTTTCAGATTGGAGAAGGTATTCTGTAGTGCGTCATCATATAGCTGTTGATCAATTCGTCCTGACTCCTTTGCGGCCTGCAGGTACTGTTTTATCCCCTGCTCCGCTGCTTTCAGGATCGAGTCGATATTCTCAATGTCCACTTCAAATTGTTCCTTTCTTTATCTGTCAAAATATCATGTTCCGGATAACGCAGGTTGTTCCCTATTCCATAGGGGCACTGTATCCACCGTTGGGCGTGATGGAGTTCGTAGCAGGCAGACAAATAAGATAGCCGACAATACGTCGGGTAGCGAATATTGGGTTTCCCGCTCCATGCTTTTCTGTTTGGAATCCCAGTTCCGAGGCTAACCGGCTTTCTTCTTTGCGTGAGTGACCATTGTTGGCTTGGCGCCTTCGGTGATCGTCTTGGCAGTGACTGTAACCTCGGCAACTTCCGGGGCGGATGGAATCTCATACATCACGTCCAGCATGGCCTTTTCAAAAATGGACCGAAGCGCCCGTGCCCCCGTTTTCCTTTTCTGCGCCATTTCTACGGCCGCTTTCAAAGCTCCCGGTTCAAAGCGTAGTTTGACCCCTTCCATTTCAAGCAGCTTTGTGTACTGCTTGGTAAGGGCGTTTTTGGGTTCCGTCAGGATGCTGATCAGTGCTTTCTTGTCGAGAGGTCTGAGGGCCGCCGTGACCGGCAAGCGACCTACCATCTCGGGAATGAGGCCATACTCAATCAAATCAACAGGCATGACATGGTCAAGAATCTCTGGTGACTCATGATCAATGAACCTTTTATCGGCATCGAAACCGACCGTCCTTTTGCCCATCCGGCGAGCAATGATCTTCTCCAGGCTGTCAAAAGCGCCGCCGCAGATGAAGAGTATATTGTTTGTATTGATCGGGACGAGAGCCTGCTCCGGATGCTTGCGGCCTCCCTTAGGGGGGATATTGGCTACCGTCCCTTCAAGAATCTTCAGCAAGGCCTGTTGGACCCCTTCGCCTGAGACATCGCGGGTGATCGACGGGTTGCCATCCTTACGGGCGATTTTGTCAATCTCATCAATATAGATAATTCCGCGCTCGGTTTTCTGCTGACTGAAGTTGGATGCCTGGTACAGGCGAACCAGGATGTTCTCAACGTCCTCGCCGACATACCCGGCCTCTGTCAGAACGGTGGCGTCGGCTATTGTGAAGGGGACTTTGAGGAACTTGGCCAGGGAGCGGGCAATGAGAGTCTTGCCGGTGCCGGTAGGACCGATCAACATGATGTTCGATTTCTCTAGGTCGATATCGTCCTCTTTACCGACAGTTTGCCCTGCCAGACCGGCACTGACCTGGTAGTTGACTCGCTTGTAGTGGTTGTACACAGCAACCGCGACCGTCTTCTTAGCCAGTTCCTGGCCGATGACGTATTGGTCAAGGAAGTTTTTGATCTCCGCAGGGGAAGGGACTTCCTGAATCACTTCAGGCTCGTCGATACCAGGGACAGTGTGCAGCAGATCGTTACACAGCTCCACGCATTCATTACAAATGTATGACTCATAGCCGGAAAACAGGCGCTGAACCTGATTGGCCGACTTCCCGCAGAAAGAGCAGCGGTGCGGCATTCTCGGAGGCTTGGGTTTCTTCGGCATTGGTTGCTACTCCGAAGGACAACGTTTGCTTTTCCCGACGGCGGCGTATTGTCGTCGGTCGCTTGTCCCGATTTTACTCCTTTTCTTTATGGGAAAACTCGTATACTTTATCTATAATACCGTATTCCTGTGCCTCCTCGGGAGACATGAAGAAATTGCGGTCACTGTCTTTCTCAATTGTTTCCATCGATTGACCTGTATGTTTCACCAGCAATTCGTTTAGTCTCTTCTTGGTTTTGGCGAACTCTTCGGTCATGATAACGATGTCTGAAACTTGTCCTTGAGCGCCAGCCATCGGCTGATGAATCATGACGCGGCTGTTGGGTAGAGCCGCTCGCTTGCCCTTGCAACCGGAGGCAAGCAAAAAGGCGCCCATCGAGGCGGCAATACCCATACAGGTAGTGGCCACATCCGGCCTGATGAACTGCATGGTGTCATAGATGGCCAAGCCGGCTGTGACGGAGCCTCCGGGCGAGTTGATGTAGATGTAGATATCCTTCTCTGGGTCCTCCGCCTCGAGAAACAACATCTGGGCGATGACCAGATTGGCGACCTGATCGTCAATCGGTAAACCGATGAAAATAATTCTGTCCTTGAGCAGACGGGAAAAGATATCGTACGCCCGTTCACCCCGTCCGGTCTGTTCGACCACCATTGGCACCAAGTAGTTGGAGAAAATGCTGTCAGTCATAGGTCATTTATTCCTTCATTATCCGCACGTTTGTCTGCTTGTATCAAGTTTTCTTTTTTTTATCTAATGGTACAGCTTTGGCTTTACCAATCAAAAAGTCAAGCACCTTTTCTTCCAGCATGGTATCACGGATACTGGCAATCTTGCCCGACCGCTCCAGAGCCTGCTTGGCTTGTTCAAAAGTCATGTTGTAGTTACCGGCAAGCCCTTCTATCATCTGGTCGGTATCTGACGATGAAACTTCAATCTTTTCCTGTTCTGCGATGTGGTGGTAGAGCATATTCCAGCGGAGAGTGTTGACGGCAACTTCGCGGGAGCTCTTGCGCACTTCCTCTTCGTCGAGCGCCGGATCGTTTGATTTCTCCTCCTCGACAATGGCATTGAGGTAATCGCTAACCATCGATTCCGGGATCGGTATCCGATTTTGCTCGCATACCTGGCGGATAATCTGACTCTTGTGAACCCTTCGCAGGTCGCTGGCCTGCTGACGTTCTATATCCTCTCGAAGCTTCAGTCGCAATTCGAGGGCTGTTTCCGCTTTGCCGGTTCGTTTGGCCAGGGAGTCGTCGAACTCAGGCAGGATGCGTTCCTTGACCTCTTTCACTTTACAGTTGTACCTAATGCACGCCCCGGCAAAAGCGGAGTCGGGGTAATCGTCGCCGTACATGACCTCAATCTCCTTTTCGTCGCCGACCTTCATCCCGGGCAGTTGCTCTTTGAATTCTTTTACAGTGGATTTCTTGGCGAGGTCGATCTCAACATCGTTTATCAGATCGCTTTTCAGGACCAGCCCCGGATCATATACTTTCTTCAGATCCGCCACCATCACGTCGTCGCTACGTATTTCCCTGTCGACATGGCGGAACTCGGCGAACATCGTACGGACGGTTTGCGCCAGCGCGTCAACGTCTTCATCCTTGACCTGCATATCGATCGCGGTAACCTCAAGGTTGCTGAAATCGATGGCATCGATACCAGGCATAACCTCAACTTTAGCCGTATATTGGAAGGCGCCCTCGTCGTCGAAATTTAGATTGGTCACTGTCGGCTGGGAGGCCACCTTGAGCAGATTCTCTTCGATGGCCTTCGGATAGCTGGACCGAATGAGCTGATCCGCGACATCGGCCTTGACCTCATCGCCATACTTCGACTTGATGATGTTCATCGGCGCTTTCCCTTTGCGGAAACCTTTGATGGCGGCGTTGCGGCACAATTCCGAAAACATCTTTTCCATTTCCTTGTTGGCAACTTCGGCCGGTATCTTTATGGACAACTCTCGAACCAGTTCTTCGATCTCTTTGATTTCGACTTTCACTTCCGCCCTTTCTGCTACAGAGGTAAGTTTATCCTATTTCCGGAGTTACGGGTCATAAAGCGGATACGAGTATGCTCGCTTCGCCCAGGCTCCGCCCAACAGACTGAGCCAGATTCACCGGTACCTATGCGAAAGGGGGGATTCGAACCCCCACTCCTTTCGGAACTGGATCCTAAATCCAGCGCGTCTGCCAATTCCGCCACTCTCGCATCCTTATAACTATCTGTACTGCAATAGGTTAATTTTCACGTCACACTTCACCCTTTTAGTCGGGTGTCCATATAGTGTTCATCAGAATGCCTCAGTGTTTCCACCGCCTTGTGCTTGTGGCCCGGACTGAGCCGTGAGTAGCGAAATGTCATAGTGATTAACTTCCGGTCCAGCAATTTCTTTATCGCAAATGGGTTTGTACCCCGTCTGACCTTTCAAATGTTCGGTTACCAAATCTCCTAAGTTTCTCCACTTTGATAAAGTATGAAATTGGTATCAAGAGTCAAGTTGCGAGATCGACATTTGGCACACTTGCTCAGCTAATTCTTTGCCTTTGTCGGCGAGTAATATCCCACACGAACTTCCTGATCCTCCATCGAGCAATCCTACCGGCATCGGACTTTCCATTGCCACGAGCGTTGTAACAGGCAACAATTGAGGCTGTGAAAAGCGTCAAGGGGGAGATTAGACTTGTTTGTAAGAAGTCGTTTATTTTTCTTGTAACGCTATGTACTGATGAATAATCGGGGAATTTGCCGGTAAGATAAGAAGGAAAAAGAACCATGTGCAGTGATGCGGCACTGGTGATGGATATCAAAGCAGGCAACAAGAAGGCTTTTGGGAAACTGGTAGAGCGGCATAAGAAGCTGGCCTACCGAATGGCCCTGGGGCTGGTGGGCAACAAAGATGATGCCTACGATATTTCCCAGGAGGCATTTATGAGAGTATACCGATCGGCAAAAACCTATGACGAAGCCCAGCCGTTTCTACCCTGGTTCTATACTATCATTGCCAATCTGTGCCGCACTTGGCTGCAGCGGCGGGCGAAGCGGGAAAGCCGGATGGTCGGCATCGACGATGCATCTTTCCTTTTGATTACCGAGGGCACCCCTGAATCAAGACTGATCGCCAAGGAGACAATTGCCAGACTCCGCGAGGCGCTGATGCAGCTTCCCTTCGCCGATAGGGAAATCATCACCCTGCAGCACTTCCGTGGGATGACGTATGACGAGATTGCGGTTTTGTTGAACATCCCCCGGGGAACCGTTATGTCCAGGCTCTATTACGCCCGCAAAAAGCTGGCGACCCTGATGAGGCGAAGCGATGGATAAAAATCTTCGAAAGCTGCTGGCCGGCTATGTTGACGGTGAGCTTACTGACGATGAGCGCGTGGCGTTCGAAAAAGAGCTGGAAAGCAGCGCAGAACTGAGAGCCGAGATGGAGGAGTTTCGAAAACTGAAGGAGGTGACGAGCATGGTGCGGTATGCGGACCTTCCCGATGAGGTCTGGGAAAGTTACTGGCAGTCGCTTTACAGGAAACTGGAGCGCGGTATCGGGTGGATTCTTCTGTCCATCGGCGCCATATTGCTTTTGGGTTTTGGGCTTTACCATGGACTTAGCGACCTATATATTGCCCCTGACGTTTCAATCTGGATAAAAATCAGCGTTACAGCCCTCGGAGGCGGCGTGATATTTTTGCTTGTCTCTTTTATCCGGGAGAGGCTCTTTGCCTACAGACGTGACCGCTATCGAGAGGTAATGAAATGATAGTCACCACTAATCTTGAGATTGCCGGCAAGCAGATTGTCAGGACAGTCGGGCTGGTCAAGGGAAACACGATCCGCGCGCGCCATCTCGGAAGGGACATTGCTGCTCTCTTTCGCAACATCGTCGGTGGTGAGGTGAAAGAGTACACCAAGTTGATCGCCGAGGCGCGCGAGCAGGCCATCGATAGGATGGTCGATGACGCCAAGGCCAAAGGAGCCAACGCAGTTGTCATGGTGCGCTTTACCACTTCCGAGATCATGAAGGGCGCGGCGGAGCTTCTGGCCTACGGCACGGCAGTGGTGGTGGAAGACGCATAACCAGCAATCGTAAAGCAGAACCCTGCCAAAGGTTGTCCTGACGGAAGAAACTTCGCAGAAGAATACTTTTTTCTATAAACGTTCCGCGTGTCTTCCTCGTCTGACTGTTGAGAGATTAAAACAGGTTGTCGTTGCAAAACTTATATGGTCTATTATATTATGTGAGAGAGGATTTCTTGCTGCTGTACCGAAACAAAGATTATAACGTATAATAAGGGAGGTCCATATGCGTATGTTCGTTAGAGTTCTTCCGGTTGCATTAGCTGGTCTGCTATGGCTACAGTGTTCGAAATCGACGGCGCCGGATTCCCCTCCTGAGCCGCATCGAACACCAGCCAACCTGACGGCGAACGAATTAAGCCTGATCGAATCGTCCAATCGCTTTGGTCTGAAGCTCTTCCGGGAAGTGGCAATGCGAGAAGATCCGGACAGTAATATCTTCATATCTCCCCTGTCGGTTTCGTACGCGCTCGGCATGACCTATAACGGAGCCGCCGGGGATACGCGTGATTCGATCGCTGCCACACTGGAGCTGGCCGGACTTTCAGTGGAGGAGATTAACCAGTCCTACAAGAGCATGACGGATCTTTTCATCAAGCTCGATCCTGAAGTAGTGTTTAAAATTGCCAATTCCATCTGGTACCGGTTGCATCTTCCTATCAAACCCACGTTTGTTGAGCTAAACCAAACCTATTTTGACGCCCTGGTCCGCGAACTTGATTTTGACCAAGGCTGGGCCGCTGACACGATTAACAGCTGGATAGAAACGAACACGCAGGGTCGAATCGACCATGTGATCGATTCGCCGATTGACCCGTCAGTTCTCGTATACCTCATCAACGCCATCTACTTCAAGGCAGCCTGGGCAAACGCCTTTGATGCCGACTCGACGTACGATGCCAACTTTCATCTGCCCAACGGCGCCGAGACTCCCTGCTGGATGATGCACAGACAAGACACACTATGTTACTTAGAACATGACCTCTTCCAGGCAGTTAATCTGCCGTATGGCAACGATGATTACAGTATGTCCCTTCTGCTTCCAAAGCCTACCGTCACGATGGACCAGCTAATAGAAGCACTCAACCCCGAGAACTGGTCTGACTATGCTGTCAGCTTACGAACCGAATGGGTCACTCTCGGAGTGCCCAAGTTCAAGTTTGAGTACGAGACCGGTCTCAACAGTGCACTCAAGGCGATGGGAATGGCAGTCGCATTCGGCGGCAACGCCAATTTCAGCAACATGATGACCGGTGGCGGCTATATCGATACGGTTATACATAAGACCTTTGTCCAAGTCGATGAGGAAGGCACCGAAGCCGCCGCAGTCACCGTAATTGCCATTTGTGGGATGCCGTTGCCGCTGATTTTCGACCGACCGTTCTTGTTCATCATCCACGAAAATGTATCGGGGGTTATCCTGTTCATGGGCAAAGTAACCAACCCCATCTGGGACGAGTCGGCAGGATAGCTGCTTCGCTTTCTCTGAAGGTGTAGTCAGCAAGAGCAGAACCCGAAGGGGATTGTCCCAAAAGTTAACTCCGGTTACACTGGACATGGCACCAAATGAAGTCCCTGTTCGCTAACTCCGCGTAGCGGCGGGCCTTGTGTCCGCCGATGATAAGGTGGGAGACAAGCCCCCACCCTACGCGAGCCAGAATAGTTGCTTTTTTGAGACAGCCTCAAAGCCGTTCTGCTGACCCAAAATCGCAGATGCACAGGGAGGTTGTGTCATAAATCCAGAGTCATCGCGAACGACCGGAGGGAGTGTGGCGATCTCAATTGTGTAGCTGTTTGCCCTGCATGAGATTGCCGCGTCGTCCGGCCAAGGCGGACTCCTCGCAATGACGATTTCCGGTGCTCATGCGGTCAAGAATCATACTTTTGTCACATCATCGCAGAGGTTCTGCCCTATAGAATTGACACGGCTAATCCCTGCAGGATTTCTTTCTATCAATGAAAGTCAGGCTCGTCGCACGGATTGGTGTCAGTGGTAAGCTCACCGTTTAAGTAAGCCGACACAATCTCCTCGGGCTTCCTGTTTGGTGCCCCAATGACAACTTCGATGCCACTTTGTTGGAACATTCCAATGGCCCGTCCGCCCATCCCGCCGGCAATGATAGTGGTGCATCCCATCTGGCTCAACCATGTCGGCAGTACACCGGGTTCATGAGCTGGTGGTGTCAACATCTCGGACTTGGTGATCTTTTTGCTCTCAGGGTCGGCCTCGACTATGGTGAATTGATCGCAACGGCCAAAATGGGCGGATAAGACTCCGCCTACGACTGGGATAGCGATTTTCATGTTTCGAACTCCATCTTGTTACTTTGAACTGTCTGTAATGCGTTCTGAAGATTATTCCACAATACCTTGACCTGCGCTGAGACACCGTTGTGGGTATACTCGACGAAGGTGGTACCGGCTACCTGGGCTTTGGTGACTACAGGATCGTAGGCGATTTTGCCTAACATCACGATTTTCTTGTCTTGGGCGAAGGTCTCTATGCGGGCGGTCAATTCGGGGTTAATGTCATACTTGTTGATGCAGAGACCAGCCGGTATTCCGAAATGCCTGGCTAGCTCCCAAAGCCGCTCCATGTCATGAAAGGCTGACAGGGAGGGTTCGGTAACGATCAGGATGAACCCCGCCCCGGTGATAGAAGCAATGACCGGGCAGCCGATGCCTGGAGGACCGTCTACTATGATCAGGTCGAGCTGTTTTTCGACAGCCAGGGACTTCGCCTCTTTGCGTAACAGGGAAACCAGCTTGCCGGAATTGGATTGCGCAATTCCAAGACGGGCATGCACCAACGGGCCATAGCTTGTCTCGGACAAGAACCACTCGCCGCTGACAGTCTCTTTGAAATCGATAGCCTCCTCAGGGCAGAAACGCGGACAGATGCCGCATCCGTCGCAGGCTAATTCGTCTATCCAGTACCTTTCTCCATTGGGGCTGTCGCTGTCAGGTTCGTGCTTTATGGCATCGAAGCGACAGTAGTCCAGGCAGAGTCCACATGCCGTACACTTCTCCTGCACGATCGAGGCCCGACTGCTGGCTATGAACTCGGTCGATTCTCTTATCTTATGCTGGAGGATTAGATGAAGATCGGCGGCATCGACATCACAATCGACGAGCACCTTCTCCTGAGACAGCACCGCCAGCGATCCCGCCAGACTCGTTTTGCCGGTGCCGCCTTTACCGCTTACTATCACGAGTTCCGTCATGGTTGACCTTGCTGATTATGGTTTCGTAAAGTTCATAGAGGTTTCCCAGGAGACCCGAATTGACGAGGGAAACCAGTTCCCCCTTCGAATAGGCTTCCGCTATTTTTCGGTTAAATAGAATCTTCATCAGGATGTTGATATCCTCAGCTTGACAGTATTCTTCGACTCCCTTGTCGCCAATGTCGGAGCGGTTGATCACAACGCCGAATGGAATATGCATCTTACGCACCATCCCCACGGCCAGCTTAAGATCATTCAAGCCAAACGGCGTCGGCTCGGTCACCAGGATCACGAAATCAGTGCCGTTAATCGCTTCAATGACGGGACAGGAGGTGCCGGGCGGAGCGTCGATGACGACCACTTCGGACTCCGGCACAGCTTTCTTCAGGGCCTTGGTTACTGGAGGCGAGAGAGCTTCGCCGATGTTGAGGCGACCCTCATAAAACGTAAGCCCATCCCCGTCTCCGCTGCTTATGACACCGATTGTTCTGGGAATCTCGTAAATGGCCTTCTCGGGACAGATCCAGTAACACCCACCACAGCTATGGCAGAGGGACGGAAAGACCATCACTTTGTCCTTGAGAACGGCAATAGCGTTGTACTCGCAGGCCTTGGCGCACTCGCCGCAGAAGGTGCATTTCTCAAGGTCTACATTGGGTATCAGGACAGGCACCGGCTCCTTCTTCTTTATCTCCGGCTTGAGGAACAGGTGGCCATTTGGCTCCTCAACGTCACAGTCGACGTAGGTAACGTCCTTGCCTCTCTGCGCAAGGGTGATGGCCAGATTAGTGGCTATGGTCGTCTTGCCGGTGCCCCCTTTCCCGCTGGCGATTGATATTTTCAAAGCAAGGTTCTCCAGTTTCTTACTGCCTTGTCATCTTCTGGCCACACTTTGGGCAGTTTTGTTCAATGCAAGGTACACCTTGCTGATGTGGAGCGGTCGTACCGCAATTGGGACAGATGCACTCGCCGCTGGGACCAAGGGCGCGGCCGCCGCGCCCCATGCCACGTCCACCCCCACGACCCATGCCTCGTCCGCCACCCTGGCCTTGTCCGCCTCCGCCTTGACCACGGCCACCGCCTTGTCCTGAACCACGTCCGCCTGATGTACCCTTCGGTGACATCATATTCCTTTTGTCCTTTCTTTTTTGTGTTCCTTTAGTTTTTACCGTTTCTTTCTTAAATTCATCAGCACGCACTTCGATATCAAGAACATTTTTGAAGTCCCGAACTTGTTCTTTCTAGTGCATGAATTCCTTCCAGAGATCCAGCTTGACTGCCAGACTCTCCTTATGACGCCGCCACCTCTTTCAACTCAACAAGCGAGATGGCCTTGCTCGGGCACTCGTCTACGCATGAACCACAACCAGTACACCTTAGGGGATCGATCACCGCTATGTCGTTTATAGTGATTGCTCCCTCTGGACATACACTGTCGCAGATTCCACAACTCACACATTCTTCTTCGTCTACGATTGCAGTTGTTCTTCCGCCTCTCGTGTCATCCGAAGTTTTCCTGCGCGCCTCTATATCTACGACATCGGCGGGCGCAGGCGCTTCTTCCCCTTGTAATTCGGAGATGCGTGCATTGATAGTCTGGAACTGAGCCAGTATTGTATCAGCCTGGGCTCTGAGCATTTCGATTTCCTGGTCCGGGCTCTCTGGCCTTAGTCCTTCCGGGCCAGGGCGTTCAGGGTTTGGTTGGAAGTGTGGTAACTCGGCCGGACTTGGAGATGCCTCCATGCCCATGCCTCGTCCCATACCTTGCCTCATGCCACGGTTGCCGCCACGACCCCGGCCCATACCTTGACCCATACCTCGTCCGCCGCCCTGTCCTATACCAAGTCCACCACCTCGCCCGCGGCCACCACCTCCACCTTGTCCGCGGCCACCTCCGCTGCCGAATCCTCCTCCGGGTGACACAATGCTACCTCCTACTTCTCCGGTTTCTTTTCTGCTTTTTTCTGAAGTTCCTCGACGCGTTTGTTGATGTCATCGAGCGCTTCCGTGAAGTACCGAGCCTGCTCTTTCAGATACGCGAGCTCCTCAGTTTGAGCTGTTCTTGAATTCGTAGCTGTCCTGGGAGCAGCCTGGAATCCTTCAGGATAAGGATATGGATAGGCATATCCGGGAGCCCACCCGGGTAGTCCGGTCGCGTGGTACCCGTAGCCCCAGCCGCGTCCGAAGCCCATGCCGCGTCCACGGCCAAAACCACCCCCCCAGCCCCGGCCCCGTCCAAAGCCGCGACCGTAAGCGGGATTCATATACCCGGGCACATCATAGCCGGCGCAGAAACCGGCGCCACGACCTGTCATCGGTCCGGCGCCCCATGGTCCAGTCCTGTCTCCACCTGGCATTTTTTGTTCTCCTTTCTTTTGTAATTCCAACTAATTGCTTATTGATTTCTCTCGCTGTTGTTTACGATAACCTCGACCTTGTCGGTGATGTCAATAGCCTGTACCTTGTTCGTTCTTTTCTCGAGGAGCTTTCTGGTGGCTCCGCCGATGAAGGTGCGAATCAGGCTGTCGGGCTTCTTGAGATCATTGACGACAAGACCAAGCAGGGGCGCGGCAATCGAGGTTATACCTATCGCCTTGCCCGTTTTTCCGGAAAACCGACCTCTCAGACGCCGGCGTTCTCTAGGCCTACCAGTCTGCATTGTCCACATCACCTTTCTGCAAGCAGCTTGACTATTGCCAGTGTCTTTCCACATTGGCACTGTCTGTTGGTTTGAGTTGATCGTTGCGGGCAAGCTCAATGGCCTGGGAGACCTTGCCCTCAGCCCAGGTGGCGGTTTTTATTCCCGCTGCCGAGAGAGTCGCAAAGGCCGTTGGGCCGAAATTGCCCGAGATTACAATATCAACCTTTTTGTCCGCTACGATTTGAGCCGCCTGAACCCCCGCCCCATGAGCTGCCTGAACACTCTGTTCATTATTGACAACTTCAACGCTCTCGTCGCTGGTGTCAAAGATCAGGAAATACGGCGCCCGCGCGAATCGTGGATCAACACTGCTTGTTAGATCCGTGCCCTGAGATGAAACTGCTATTCTCATAACTCCTCCTTAAAAAAACTTCCTCTGCCAAAGCCACCCCCCCGGCCCCGTCGCCCACGCCTTCCGCGACGACCGCGGCCCCGACCGCATCCCGGCAGGAAGAAGTAGCCATTTTGCAGGTTGCCGTTGGCATGTGCGGAGAGAACCTCATCGACCTCTCCTCTTACCCATGGGACTATTCTTATCCCAAGGGTAGCCAACATCGTTTCAAGTTGACGGGAGATTGCCCCGCAGATCACGGTATCAACCCCCAGGTCACACACAAACCTCGCCATCTGGACGATGTGCATTAGCGGGATATCAACTGTTGTCCGCGAGGTCTCCTGACCGTCCTCGACATCGACTACCAGCAACTGGCGAGCGGTGTCCAGAACCGGTGACACCCTTCCTTCCCATATCGGAATTGCAATCTTCATAATTTGTAGAATAAGTAAAGCAGGATGTGTGCCGAAATGTGCTCAGTTGTGGTAGAATGTTTGTAACATTAAGTAATACAACAAAATATCAAATACAACGAAGAACGTGAGATGCCAGCGGCGGCCATTATCATTGCAATTACGCAACCATTTGCCTGGCGTGGGCTGCGATAGTGCAACTAAACATTACTCAGGGGTTTTTATCCCCAGCTTCTTCATTTTGCGCCACAGCGTGGTCTTGTGGACCCCCAATTCCGCAGCCGTTTTGAGTCGGTTCCAGTTGTTTTTCCGCAAGGCTTCTTTTATGAAGCCGGCCTCAAAGTCGTCAAACGATGCTGATGGCGCCTCTTGAGAACTTTTAGCGGGCCGCAGATGATTGGGCAGGTCGTTGACGCCAATGATTGAGCTGCGGCAGAGGACAAAGGTGTGCTCGATGATATTCTCAAGCTCTCGGATGTTGCCCGGATAGTTGTAGTTCATCAGTATAGACAGAACTTCCGGAGAGATCCCGGCGATCAGCTTGTTTTTCAAGTTGTTGAAGCGATTGGTGAAATGTTCTACCAAGAGGGGGAGATCTTCCCTGCGCTCTCGAAGAGGCGGCAGCTTGATGCAGATGACATTTATTCGGTAATAGAGGTCCTCCCGGAACTTTCCTGCTTTGACCAGTTCTTGCAGGCTTTTGTTTGAAGCGGCGATGATGCGAACATCGGCCTTAACTGATTCAGTGCCTCCCAGCGGTTCGTACGTACGTTCCTGAATCACACGGAGCAGGCGCACCTGCAAAGCCGGCGACACGTCGCCTATCTCGTCTAAGAATATCGTCCCCTTCTCGGCAAGGGCAAAGCGGCCCGGCTTGTCTTTACGGGCATCGGTGAAGGCCCCGGCTTTGTAACCGAACAGTTCAGCCTCCAGCAAGCTGTCGGGTAAAGCGCCGCAGTTAATAGTGACAAGCGGACGGTCTTTTCGGGCTGACAAGTTATGGATAGCGCGTGCGATCAGCTCTTTGCCGGTGCCGCTTTCTCCTTCAATCAGCACGGTGCTTTCGCTTTCGGCTATACTTGGGAGGATATCGAAGATATTCAGCATCTCGCTGTTCTTGCTGACGATATCCTGAAAGGAAAATCTCTTACCCAATTCCCTCTGAAGTTCTTCAATAGCGCTTAAGTCTCTGAACGTCTCGACCCCCCCGATGATATTCCCCTCCTTGTCCTTGAGCAACGCTGTTGAAATGCTGATTGGAACGCTATTACCGGAGGCGTCAATAATGTACACGGGTCTGTTAACCACCGGCCGCCCAGTCGCCAGGGTCTCTCTCAGGGCGCAATTGGTCTCGCAGATAGATGCCCGAAAGACATCGCAGCAGCGCTGCCCGACCGCCTCCTCTTTGGGAACCCCGGTTATCTCTTCGGCAGCCCTGTTGAAAGAAGTAACCCGCCATTCGCGATCAACGGTGAACACCCCGTCGGCTATGGAGTCGAGTATAATCTCGGTCGTATTGTCGTCTTCGTTCTTGTTGGCCATCTCTATCACACCCAACGGGTTTCAATATCTATTCTACAACATGCGTTGCAGTTTCGCAACCCATATCATAGATTAACTCGGAGAGAAAGTAGGCAAGGTCTCCTAGAGACCTGCCAATAGAGAAATATCTCTGTGGGTTAAGAGCCTGGTGCTCTTGACTTACAGATGGCAGGTCTGTTCCAGACCTTCCATACCCTGTTTGGGACCAGTGCTGTCTGAAATACCTACGGGCATGGCGGAGGTGAATTGGAACCCCGGAAAATGTACGCCGCAAGGTATGTCAGGTCGGCCACATCAGTGGGGCCACCGAGACCGACAACTCCATCGACATTCCCCTGTTCAGGGCAGGGAGGTGTGGGACCACCCTTAAAGAGGTAAGCAACGAGATATGTCAAATCAGCTACGTCGACCGGACCGCCAATGCCAACAACATTGTCAACATTGCCTCGCTCAACACAACAGCAGGCATCGCCGATGCCGTCGCCGTTGGTATCTTCCTGTCCGGGGTTGACCGTGTCAGGACAGTTGTCAATTGTGTCGGGTATGCTGTCGTTGTCAGTATCGGCGTAATCCCTGCAGTTTGGACCGAATACCCCAATGAGTGTGCCGCATTGATTTAGAGGGCTTGCTGCTGCGCAGGGGGAAAGGGAATCAATGTGGTAATCAATGAAAGTCGTGTCGCAAAACAGCGGATCAAGCGAGATGTTGCCAAACGAGATTGCCGAATCAATCTGGCCATGTGCATAGTCACCACCTGGATTGCCATAGGAGTCGTTGCAACGGACAATGGCTGCAATGACGAATGTCTGGTCGAGCTCCAGACCCATGTCGTCGTTAAAGGCAAAGACGCAGTTCATAACGGCGGCGCTGTCAAAGACCTGTTTAACCGAACTGCCTTTTGGGTAGTTGAACCAGAAGGTCATTCCACTCGCATTACCGACAAAGGTACAATTGGTGACAAAGTAATCCTCTCCAAACGTGAGAATCAACAGGCCACTGTTCTCGTTATCCCTGACCAGACAGTTGGACATCTCGAGCACTCCCGACCAGGCGATAAAGACACCGTTACTGCCGTTGTTTGCAATTTCGCAATCACTTATTCGGATGGGTGGGAATGCAGCGAATGAATACACTCCCTCCAAAGTGTTGTTAGAGATTATACAGTTCTCTATATGTGCTGATGATTGGTACCCATAGAACCCATTACAGTCATTGCCCGTGATGATACAATTACGGATAGTCGGAGATGCTAAATTGCAGGTTACGGCTCCATGACCATAGCCCGTATCGGCAGCCCCGGTCAGCGTAAAGCCATCGATAACAGTCAAAGAATCCTCCCCGTTAGAAAGCATGAACCCGCTGAAGTGAATCCCTTCACAATCGATGACTGTAGAATCTGCTCCACTTTCAGAAATGAGCAATAGCTGTTTGCCGCGAAGGTCGATCACACGGTTACCGACACCGGTATACGTGCCTGCCGCAGCCAGTACCGTGTCGCCGCTAATAGCTGAATCGATAGCTGCCTGTATCGTCGGAGCATCGCCGCTTCCGTCAGGTTTGACGTACCACATTCGGTATGTTTCGCAGGCATCACCGACGCCGTTGTGGTTCAAATCCTCCTGATCAGGGTTGTACACCAGTGGACAATTATCCATCAAGTCGGCCACACCGTCGCCGTCGGTATCGGTCGCCAGCGTACAGCCGACATCGTAACGGCCAATCAGTGTTCCGCAGGAATTAAGCGGGCTGGATGCGGCGCATGGCGAGAGAGCATCTATTGTATAGTCTCCCAGTGTAGTGTCACACAAGAGCGGGTCGAGTACGTAGTTGTCGGATGTGTCAGCCTGGATGTCAACGTTAAGCTCGTAGTCGGCCGTGCCGTTGCCGTAAGAGTCATTGCAGCTAATGTTGAGGCTGTATGGGTACTGGGGGGAATACAGCCCGTAGTTGGTATTAAAAGCGAACAGGCAGTTTTCGATGACGGATGTGTCCATCGATGTCTCTGCGTTTTCGTCACTGCCTTTGGGAAAATTCCATGCGTAATGCATTCCGGTCCCATTGCCGACAAACGTACAGTTGTAGACGTGAAAGTCAGGTGCGTCAGTCCAAATGTATAGACCTTCACCGGTGTTACTTTCAAAAAGGCAATCGGACAGATCCAGCTTATTCCACGAAGACCATTCCATGCCGTATTGACCGTTGAACGATATCTCGCACCCGGATACTACTGTTGTCCAGGCCTCGCTGAAAACTCCCGTACCACTGTTGTTGGTGATTCGGGAGTCATACAGTAGTAATGTGCAATCCAGAGCGAAATCGTGATAGATGCCTTTGCCGTAGTTACTGGTGATAATGCAGTTCCTGACCGTCGCCGAGGCATCCTTCATCCATACTGCGCCAGAGCGCCACTCGGTGAGGTAGCTATTGGTGATGGTTATGCCTTCAATAGTGGCAGTAGTGTCTTCGCCATTCTCAAGAATCACCCCATAATGTTCGTCAAGCTCGTTACCCTGGCAGTCAATGATTGTAACTTCCGGCCCGCCTTCTGATATGACTACGATATTCTTGCCGTTGAAATTCAGATCGCGGTTGCCAGTGCCGGTGTATGTTCCCGCCGCCAGCATAACAGTATCGTTGCTACTGGCCGAGTCAATAGCCGCTTGAATAGTAGGTGCATCGCCGCTGCCGTTCGGTTTGACATACCAGACCCGAATCGGATCACACGCGTCTCCCATACCGTCACCGTCGCTATCCTGCTGGGACGGATTGTATACGTTTGGGCAGTTGTCCATGCTGTTGGTGATAAAGTCACCATCGTCATCAGGATGATCACTGCAGTTGACGCCCCAGGCGCCGATAAGAAAGCCGCCCTGGTTCAGCGGGCTGTGAGCTGCACATGGTGAGAGCGTGTCGATATGCCAGTCAATAAATGTCGTGTCACAGATCAGCGGATCCAGAGACATGTTGCCATCGGCATCGCCATGGTGAGCATCCGTGCCCGCCCAGTCGTCGTTTTCATTGCCATAGGAGTCAGTGTAGTGGGCATCGAAACCTGAAACGCCCGCATAGACTTGTATGCCGATTGTCTGGTTGAAGGCAACGATTGTGCGGAAAAGAACCACTGTAGCCTGCTGTGCTGTCCGCCCTTTCGACGGATCGCCCACAAATACGAAGCCGCCACCCCCGTTGTGAACGATAGTGCAATTGCGGATGCCTACATTCCCTGCAGAGTAGGCTGTGATACCTGCGCCATCGTTGTAGTAGATCGTGCTGGTTTCCATGGTTACGTTGCCGGTCAGCGAACCGGAGCCTGCTACCGAAATACCATCGCCGCTGTTGCCGGCTATTTCGCAGTTGACAATCCACGGATGGGCCGCGTCGCCGATGATACGAATACCGTTAGCGTCATTGAGGTTAATGATGCACTCACGTATCATAGGGGAAGATTCGCCAATATAGATGGCTCCGGAATCAGGAGTTCCCTCCGCATGCGCGTTCGTTATCAGGAATCCCTGCACAACCGCAAACGTGTCCACCCAACTGTGAAAGTTGAACGCCCGATGCGGTTCCGATGCACTGCCCCCGCAGTCGATATTCGTCACGCCGGCACCGCTGGACGACATCAGGACGATTTCTTTGCCGTCGAAGCTGAGATCGCGATTTCCCACCCCAACGTATGTGCCCGGTGCAACCAGAACCGTATCTCCTTCCAGCGCCCCATCTATCCCTGCTTGAATTGTTGCCGAATCGCCGGGAACATGGATTATGGCTCCAAAAGCGAATGGTGAGAGTGCCATTACCAATACTGTCACAACTAACAAGTATGTGATTCGGTTCATAGAAACCCCCGGAATAAATAGTAAATAGTACGGTACTTATATCCTCAAATAAGATACGCTATTCACGCCTAAAGTCAATTATAAAGGTCGGGTTTCTCTCTGCCGGAGGCGGGCCGGAACCCGACCTATGGGGACGGTAGACGAGGAGAGGTTGTCCCAAAAGTTTGTTCCAGTTGAATTAGGTTTACGCCAAACGAGGTCACCATTCTCTAACTCCGCGTAGCGGCGGGCTTTATGTCCGCCGTTAATCGGTGGGAGACAAGCCCCCACCCTACGCGAGACAAGACAGTTACCTTTTGAGACAGCCCCAGGATGCCCGCCGTCCACAAAACGTCTACGCCTTTGGGCCGATCATTTCCTCTGGGCGGACCTTGGCGTCAAACTCGTCTGCCGTCAGAATCCCCAGCGCAACCGCTGCCTCTTTGAGAGTAGTATTCTCGGCGTGGGCCTTCTTGGCGATCTTGGCAGCATTGTCGTAGCCGACGTGAGGATTCAGGGCTGTGACCAACATTAACGAGTTCTCAAGATGCTTCTTGATGTTGGCTTCGTTTGGCTCAATACCTACTGCGCAGTTCTCGTTAAACATCTCGCAAGTATCAGCCAGCAGACGAATCGATTGCAGCAGGTTAAAAATCATCACCGGTTTGAAGACGTTCAGTTCAAAATTACCGGACGCGCCACCGACATTGACAGCTACATCATTGCCGATCACCTGCGCAGAAACCATCGTCATTGCCTCCGACTGGGTCGGATTGACCTTGCCGGGCATGATTGACGATCCCGGTTCGTTCGCCGGAATGTTGAGTTCGCCTAGGCCGCAGCGCGGCCCGGAAGCCAGCCAGCGAACGTCGTTAGCAATCTTCATCAGTGAGCATGCGAGCGTTTTCATCACGCCCGAGGCCTCGACAATGGCGTCATGAGCAGCTAAAGCCTCAAACTTATTGGGAGCCGAGACATACGGTTTGTCGGTCAGTTTGGCTATCTTATCCGCAACTTTCTTGGCGAACTTAGGATGGGTGTTCAAACCGGTGCCGACCGCGGTGCCGCCCAGCGCCAGTGGGTAAAGCCGTTTGAGGGCGTCGTTAATCCGTTCCAAGCCAAGTGTAAGCGCCTCCATGTAGCCGGAGAACTCCTGGCCAAGCGTCAACGGTACGGCGTCCATCAGGTGTGTGCGGCCGATCTTGATGACATCCTTGAAGGCTTCGGATTTTTCTTTCAACGTGTCACGCAGACTGGTAACCATCGGGATTAACCGTCGGTGAATCTCCTCCACGGCGGCGATGTGCATGGCGGTGGGGAAGGTATCATTCGAAGACTGGGCTTTATTGACGTCGTCGTTGGGGTGGACCGGCTTTTTGGAACCCAACTCTCCACCGGCCATTTCAATAGCGCGGTTGGAGATCACTTCGTTAGCGTTCATATTGGTCTGGGTGCCGGAACCGGTCTGCCAGACAACCAGCGGAAAATGGTCATCGAGCTTCCCCTCGATAACCTCATCCGCCGCTTTGACAATCAGCTCTCCCTTTTCTTTCGGCAGGGTTCCCAGCTCCATATTGACTTGAGCCGCTGCTTTTTTCAGGATACCCATAGCTCGGATAAGCTCGCGCGGCATGCGTTCCCCGCCGATACGGAAGTTTCTCAGTGAGCGGGCGGTTTGCGCGCCGTAGTATTTGTCTGCCGGGACCTGAACCTGCCCCATTGTGTCAGTTTCAGTACGGTAATTCATAGCACCTCCTAAAGGTGGTTTCGGCATTGTTTCTATATCTTAAGCAGAACCGCTTTGGATTCTGTCCTACAATTCTGTTCGAAATATACAAACTGGACAAAAAGGTGCAAGCAACATTGAGGAAATTTGGGGGAAATTGTAGGTCGGAACCCCTGTGGTTCCGACATTTTGACTTTCTGTGTGAAGTCGTTTCAAGGGCTTTGGTTCGTCCAAACCAAGTGGGCTTTGGCAGTGTCACCTATTCTAGTCCATTCGCAGAAAGTCCAAATCTCTTTGAAATCCAGTGTTTCATTGGTTAGAGCAGCCCTGAGCCCTTCAATTTCGTCTTTCATATAGGGTTCGAAATCGAAATGAATCACAAGAACTAAATCGTGCCCGGATGGACCATATTTCTTGATCTTCTTAACAAGAGCATCTTGAGCACGTTTCTCGCCCGCAGGCGAACTCGCTACAGGCCCAGAACAATATATTGTAGTGGGCAGTTTGGAGTCAGAGACTCGACAAATCGCAAGACGATCCACAGGTAACATCATCAGAATCTTCGAATAGAACCGGTCGAACTCGTAACAGAGTGTGAGGTTTGGGTCGGGTTCACACGGGGTCTTCTCATTAAGAAGAAACATAACACAGTTCACAAGCTGTCTTGTCTCAGCCTCAGAATTTGGAACTCGTTGCAACGTGATGTCTACCTTATAACCGCGGTGATCGCGACTTTTAACAGCTTCTTTCAGAGCGCGTATGACCGTATGTTCCTGTTTGAGAAAGACACGCTCGTTACCATTTTCTTTGTCATATGTGCCCGCTTTTGTCCATTGAGTTTTTAATTCTCCATCTTTAGGTGACCTGAAATAGTAATCGCAGGATCGATCAGGATGTTCGCACTTATGCTTGAACTCAAAGCTTGTTTTGTGTTGAGCGTTGTATTCTGCTAAGAAAAGGGGCAGAATCCATTCCTGTTCGTCCTGTGACATTTCCGCTTCCGGCATTCAATTACTCGCGTTCGAATCGCTTCAGCTTAACTATAGATCAAGCTTGTTCTGATTATTCTCTTTCACCATTCGTTGAGCACGCTTCAGAGTGTCACTGGTATCCGGTAATTTGGGCAGCTTTCCTTTGAAAAGCTCGTCGATCGTAACAATCTGTAGAACCGGGAATTCCTTGTCGTGTCCGGGAAGCTTCCATTTGCCCAGCGTCGTGGCTTCGCGCTTCATGCCGGCAGTGGGGGGCTGTAAAGCAATGAGAACGCCTAGGGGAGCGCCTTCACGCTCCATCACTCTCGCCAAAGCCCTGATATCACGCGGCTGATACTTTCCGCCTTTGACTTCGATAATCACTTTATGATACTTCTTCTCGTAGTCCTGGAAGTACAGGAAGCCGTCTATGCCCGTGTCGCCTCCGCCGCTGCTTTTATACGGCTGACCTCCCAGAAACGACACCGCCCAGCTTTCGAATTGAAATGGCGACTGTTTGAATAGCGCCCTGGCGTCGTCCGTTGACTTTGGCTCCCCGACGATCTCAAACTTGCAGTCAGGGAAATGTTCAAAGATTCGTTTCTTGATCAGGGCGACCGCAAGAAATGTAATGTCAATCCCGATCCATTTGCGACGCAGCTTTTCCGCTGCTGCTATTGTCGTGCCACAGCCGCAGAAGGGGTCTAAGACTAAATCGCCTTCATTAGATGAGCCTTTTATGATTCTCTCGAGAAGGGGCAAGGGCTTTTGCGTTTGATATCCAAGTTTTTCCTTTGATGCGGGGTTAACGGGTGGAATATCGTGCCAAATATCTTGGAGTGGGACACCCGGCATTTCATCAAGGTATCGCTTATAACGTGCCACATCATTCTTTGTGTAATAAATCCGTCCACTTTTCTCAAGTTTTTGCATTGAATCTTTCGGTACTCGCCAGACCCGACGCACGCCATTCCATTCATATTCATATCCGCCACCACTTAACCCACCAGCCGTTAGATTATCTGCCTGGAATACCCTACCGTTTTCGTCCTTCAATGTGTAGTGAGTGCGGATGTATTGCTCTGAATATGTCTGGTGTTGTTTGTTCCAAATGTAATCATCACTCTTGGTATAGTAGAACAAGATATCATGTGTACTGCCACAACCCTTTTTATCACTGTGTCCGCTGGTCCTTTTCCAGACAATCTCGTTTTTGAAAGACTTTATTCCGAATACTTGATCCAACAGTATCTTGAGATAGTGACTGGCCGTCGGATCGCAGTGAAGATAGAGCGACCCAGTTGGTTTGAGCACCCGGTGCAGCTCGAACAGCCTGATCGCCATCATCGTCAGATAGGCCATCATTTCTGTCGGCCCCATGAACTCACGGAACGCCCGAAGCATTTCCTTCAATTGAACAGGATAGTCGCCGCTTAACATCTCATCATAAGCGGCCTGCGTTTCGTCGCTCCACCACCAGGTATCCTCAAATGCTTGAATCTGGGCTGCTGCCTTTTTGCCTGTTTTATCTTGAAAGATCACATTGTAGGCGCGATTGGAATTGAATGGGGGATCAAGGTAAATGAGATCAACTGATTCGTCTTTTATGTGATGACGAAGTATGTCGAGGTTGTCACCGAAATAAAGACAGTTTTCAGTCATATCAATAAGAAAACATATTAATATACCTTAGCGCAAGTCTTACTTCGCAGGTCGAAACCGCGGGGGGGATTCGACATTTTCACATGAAGTAGAATGGTAGGGCAGGAGCCCTGCGCTTCTGGTATCATCTTTGGCTGTGAGTCGATTTTGCCAAAAAAAAGCACACTTTTCCCCTTGACAAACCTGGAGTATGTTTGTAGATTTATACTGAAGTTGGCTTCCCCGCCGCTTGTCTCTTGTTTAGAGCCCTAAATACCCTCACCAATATGAAGTGCGGTCTGTTAAGCAGATATTGGAAAACTGTATCTCCACGCTTGAGCTACTCTTCACGTTGCTTGGGGAACAGACTTTTGAGGATGGAGGGATTGCCTATGGAGTAAACTGGTCCGCCGGGATTGCCCCGCCACGGTGGCGATTTGTGGTGGGCCTTTGAGAGAAGCGTAACACCAACGCACGCACGACTTGAACGCCCCGGGCTGTTGTGTTAGTTTCGATCCGGTTTGAGGGTCAGGGAACGACCCGATCTGGAGCAATTCCAGGCAATCAGACCCCACGCACGCTCATCTATCATCCGGGGTCGGCAGGCCGTTTTGAAATCGGCGTTAACTTGGGGTGTTTCAGGGCGAAAATGATCGAAATCCGTAGTATGAACTCTCCGGCGGCATAACCTGCCGCCGGACTTTGTTTTGCCCACAGACTGAGGGGGTCTTCCCATACTTTTTCAAGCGCAACCCTTGTGAGATTCGATTCTACAAGAGGATGTGCCAGCCACCTTATCTCAGTAACAAACAGGCACACAACAGATTACATGTTGGTCTACAGAACTGCCTTCGCTGCGGCACCTTGCTTGCACCTATGGGGTTGGAACCGAGCTGAAAAGGAACCTTTGGCACGACAAGGTGGTAGAAAGTATGAAGGTCAAGTTTGTTCTCACGATGGATAACCTGGTGGTCGATGACCAATCTATTGACCAGGTAGTGCTTGACTGGCAATCAGAGATGGACCACGCGGATATCCTGGAGTTGTCCCACCTGTGGATAACCTCAAAGAACTTTCTGACACACCGGATGATCGGTCTGACCCGGGTAGGAGAATCATCACTGACTATTGAACCTCTTGAGGAGGCAGACTATGTCTGAAGTGGCTCTGATAACTCAACTCCGAAACCTGTCCGAAAAGCTTTCGGACTGGATTGAAGAGTACTTGGGTGTTCTTGGATCCATCAAAGAGATCATTGTCGAGCACTTCGGGCAAAACGGATTGATTGCCACTTACATCGTACTGGCCGTTCTGATCCTGGTAATCGTTTGGCGGCTGGCTAAAATTACTTTTGCAACGATCAAGTATCTTGTTATCCCGGCCATTGTCCTGGCTGTTCTTGGGACGTTTGTGTCTCCCTACTCGTTCTTCCTGTTGTTGCCGGTGACGGTGACGGCCTGCTCGCTTGTTCTGCTTTTCAAGGGCTGAAGCCACGGTTGTAGGCCCGCCCCCTTACATATCCTTTGTCTTCTCAGCATATAAGGCAGCTAACACTTCAGCCTAACTCGCGTTGCCACTTACAGCTACAGCTACTGACACCAAACCGGCAACCCCGTTGCTTGACTGTTGGATACGAGACAACCGTTCCGCAAGGGAAATGTCAGCAAGACTAAGAAGCCAGGGTCCCATGGGTAAAAAGAAAGAAAAGAGAGCCTGCGTCAATTGCGGTCGTCCGCTGGTGTCATCGGTCGCCAATCCCGATCCTGAGGGAAAAGATGGGGTATGGTACTGTAGCTGGTGCAATTCAGAAGATCGGGCATCCTCTGCAATTTTCGTCGACGATACCAACTCCGATGAATATGTATTCATTGAGTGCCCCGGGGCTACCCTCTATGCACCTAACAGCAATAAAGTAATCGCCGGTGTAAAATGGAAGGACGAGAACGACCCTGCTCAGGGTTATGAAATCGTCAAGCATCCGGTTTATGCCCCGAACCACACCAAGAGACGGCGCATCAAGAGAGAAGTGTTGGGAAAGATTCGCCGATGCCAGGCATGTCAGGATTACACTGTCAGAATGCGCCGCAAAGAGGGGCCTGATTTCTTTATTCCCTCGACGAGGTACCCAGGTCGGAAGAAACTGAAGCCGGTGATCCATTCCACCAGAGCACCGAGGTAGGCGGTAGCAATCTTTCTTATTAGGCATACTTCAAATAGTGAAGCCTCACTACCAGCCGACCGGATAGGTCCCGTCAGGGAGTGGGTAGCCCGGCAGGATAGGTCCCGTCAGCCGAATAGGTCCCGTCAGGGAGGAGACGTCCAAAAACCTCTACGCAGGGAGTGTTGGAAAAGTACCCATGTTGTCATTGCCGTAAATGTCAAGTAATTCGTGGACAAGTTTTGTTAAATGCCACGGGTGTTAATCCTCCCAAGTATGACAAACTGTAGGGCAGTCCGCCTTCGGCGGATGACTCCTACCTATTTTCGGCAGGTCTCGGGGAGACCTGCCCTACGAATATGTAATAATTCAATTAGAAAATCATATGACCTGGCGGCAGCAGATCTCGTAATCAAAGCCCGAACCTGCGATTTGTATTCTGGCGCAAAAAAAACGCCCCACGCCGGGGGAGGGGAACGACGCAGGGCAAAAAAGGCGACACTGATGCATGTCAAAGCGTTAAGTTCTGGTCGCCTTCTTTAGGCACTATTGTTTGTAACCAAACATGTGCTAATTAGTTTCCAAATCAATCAAAATCAAGCCTTTTTTTGTCAAAAGCTGGCATATTCCCGCCCGTAAGCGCAGAAACCGGCACCTCCTGCTTGATCGATACAAGCTCACAGGACTTTTGCCGAAGCGACCTGGCACTTAAGGACGTTTCTGCTTGAACGGCAGCTCGGATGCTTCTATATTTCCGCATGATAAAACCCAGACCGGCGGGTGGCCCACCGCCCCGTCAGGGCCGAGCCTGACCGATGGTGGGTCTGATTTTGAGCAAAAGGAAACCTGGGCAGTCAAGAAAGAAAGGCCAGATATTTCTATCTGGCCTTGTGTCGTAAACCACGGATATGGGGCGAATTATTGACCGAGCTTAACTATCAAACCGCCACGAATAGGCAGATAACCGATGGGGTCGCCCGAGAGTGCGACCTGAGCATACCTACCCTCGACAAAGATACCCACCGTGGGTGATACCATCCAGTCGAAACCGGCTCCGAAATTGAAGGCGAACTTCGTCTCGGATTCACTCGGTATAAGCTCGGTGAAAGTAGTATCCAGTCCCATAAAACTTACGCTCATCGTCCATTCGCTCTCCGATATCTCGGCATTAGTAATTCCAATTCCTCCCAAGAGAAAGGGCTGGAACGCTGTAGCTTCCCCGCCGACGGGTATCAGAAACTTAACATCGCCCATGAACTCCAGAAGCTTGAGAGTTCCCCCTTCTACGTTGGCGTCAAGACTGAGGCCGGTTACAGGAAGTAGCCTCTCAAACTCCTTGACCAACGCATCGGAGAACCCTTCCTCGTCGAACGAGAACGAGTTGTAATCTACTCTGCCGACAAGCTCAAACATGGGGCTAACCTGGAAGCCGACACCGCCACCGAAATTGACGCCCGATTTGTACATGTCTTTAATACCGATCTTTATTCCGATAGCGGCAAGATCATCAAATTCGCTCGGGCCCACCGGCAGGCTGATGCCTCCGCCGGCGTAGAAGACCGGTTTGACTCCCTCTGCCGAGCCAGTTACTGCAAAGGCCAGCAGCAGCACTCCGACAAGAATTAGTTTTCTCATGTGAACCCTCCTTAAAGAAGTTGATACTAATATATAACACACGCCATTGGCGTTTCCTGCATGCGGCCAGGTGCGTGAGCTTCCCGAGACAGCCTTCAACACACGGCTAAGTTGTCCGTATTCGTATCCCTTGTCAAGCACAAAATGGGCGGGTGGACCGCTGCCCCGTCAGGGCCGGGCCTTTGACCAGCGGTGGATTCTTGCCGTTTCCCCTTGAGCGACACGTTCGATTCCTCTATATTCCCCCATGATGAAACCCAGACCGAAAGTTGTCTCCATCGTTGGCGCCAGACCGCAGTTTATTAAACTCGCCCCGCTGGCAAAAGAGCTGTCCAAAAGATTCCGGCACCTGATCATCCACACCGGCCAGCATTTTAACGATAACATGTCTGACGTTTTCTTCAGGCAGCTTCGCATTCCCAGACCACATGTCAATCTGAATGTTGCCGGTGGAACCCACGGCGCTATGACGGGACGAATGTTAGCCAGAGTCGAGAAGGTCCTCCTCAAGGAAGAACCGGACCTTGTGCTGGTCTACGGCGACACCAACTCGACGTTGGCAGGCGCCCTGGCGGCAGTGAAGCTGTCTATTCCGGTCGGTCACATCGAGGCCGGAATGCGGTCGTTCGTCTCGGATATGCCGGAGGAGATAAACCGCAAGCTGACTGACCATGTTTCGGAAATTCTATTTTGCCCAACCCTTGTCTCAGTAAGAAACCTGAGAGCCGAAGGGATCAGGAAGAATATTGTCCACAGCGGTGACGTCATGTATGAACTTCTCGATACTTTCCGTCGAACGATACGCAGCAATCGAAAAGTTCTGAGAAGACTTGGTGTAAAAGATACCAGTTTCCTGCTACTGACGGTCCATCGCGCGGCTACGGTTGACAATGAGGCGAGTCTCCGACAACTGGTCGCTTGTATCAAAGAGTTGCCACTTCCGACTCTCTTTCCCGTTCATCCCCGCACCAGAAAAAGGCTTAAGCGGTTCAAATTGTGGAGTGAACTGAGAAGGCTTGGCGGTCTTATTCTATGCGAACCGCTGAGTTATCTTGACGCGCTGACGGCAGCGTCATACGCGCGTGCAGTACTGACCGATTCCGGTGGATTGCAGAAGGAAGCGCTGTTCCTTGGAACGCCAGTGCTGACATTGCGTGAGGAAACTGAATGGCTGGAAACCCTGAAACTGGGCAACTGGCTCGTCGGTCTTAACAAAAACAAAATTATCAGCCTTCTTAGGAAAAAGTTGACGGTAAAACCAATCGTCTATCAAGTGAATAATAAGAAGCCATCCCGAATCATCGTCGAAGAAGTAACAAAATTACTCTCACTCAAGGAGCGTTAGTTGCCCTCCGGCCGTCTACAGCAGGCAGTCTTTGTAGTATCCACCGTTGGAGCTGCAACCAATTGGATGACCGCCGATGGATGACACACCGAACTGGCGCAGGCTTACTGAATGGCCCAGGAAGGCCGCCGACAGTTTACAAAACCTCCGGGGTACCGGAATTAGGGGCCTGGCGGGAAATATCCTGTCTCTGACGGTACTCCAGGTAACCAGTTACCTGTTGCCACTTATAACTCTGCCGTACTTGGTGAGGGTCTTAGGAGCAGATAAGTTTGGACTGGTAGCCTTTGCCCAGGCTCTCATGCAGTACTTCATTATTCTCACAGATTATGGATTCAATCTTTCAGCCACCCGTGACATCGCCTCCAATCGAAGTGATATGGCCAAGGTGTCACAGATTTTCAGTACGGTAATGATGGTGCGGCTGGCTCTGATGACAGCTGGTTTTGGCATTTTGTACGTGTTGGTTCTGACCATCGGAAGGTTCGCGGCGGACCCGTTGATCTTTCTGGTATCGTATGGACTGGTGGTGGGCAACGTGTTATTTCCTGTTTGGTTTTTCCAGGGCATGGAAAAGATGAAGTACTCAACTATAATGACTCTGGTTGCTCGGACTATCTTTGTAGTGCTCATATTCGTAGTTGTGCGGACTGAGAGTGATTATATCCTGGTGCCGCTTCTCAATTCGCTGGGAATGGTGGTCGCCGGGATAATCAGCTTGTGGATGGCGGTAAAGAAGTTCCACGTGAGGCTTCATTGGTCAGGATGGGTTTTCATCGCTCATCAACTCAAGAGTAGTTCCCAATTCTTCCTGTCGCGGATATCGGTTTCGGTTTATACATCTTTCAACACACTCATTTTGGGATTTCTGACCACCAATCAGGTCGTCGGTTACTACGCAGCCGCTGAAAAGCTCTTCATCGCTATGCGGGCTGCCTTTTACCCGCTCGTTCAGTCCCTGTATCCATATATGTCCAGTAGGGAGAATGTTGGGTTGTTCAAGAAGATATTCTACCTCTCAGTTGCTCTGGCGGTCGCAGTCGGAGCAACCGTGTTTTTTCTAAGCGGGACTATAACGCACTTGGTTTTTGGCCCAGCATTTGAACCATCGGCGGACATCGTCAGGCTATTTTCGCTGTTGATTCCTATAGTGGTAGCCTCGATTCTCTTAGGTTATCCTTTTCTCGCTGCGCTAGGGCGCGAGAAGTATGCCAACTTTTCTGTTGCAATCGGGTCAGTGGGCCATTTAATTCTGATTGCTTCGATAATACCTGTAATAAGTATGAGGCTTGTCGTGCTGGTAACATTGGTAACTGAGACAGTAGTACTTGCCATACGGGTCTACGGAGTAAAGAAACATCGGTTGTGGGAAGTCACATGACGGGGATAATCCTGGCTGCCGGAGTCGGCAACAGGCTTGGCGTTTCTATTCCCAAGGGGCTTTTGGTCTTACCTTCCAAGGAGACTATTTTGGGGCGGCAGGTGCGTATCATGAAAGCATCCAGGATTAAGGACATAGTCGTCGTAGTGGGATTCAAGAAGGAAACCGTCAAGGAGGCTCTGACAGGTGTACGGTTTGCATACAATCCTCGATTCGCCGACACCAATACAGCCAAGAGCCTTCTGTGTGGTCTGGAGGGGATCGATGACGATGTTCTTTGGGCTAACGGCGACGTAGTATTCGATGAAGAACTTGTCCCCATGATTGTTTCCCAGAAGCACTCCTCCATCTTAGTGAATACCGCTGAATGCGGAGAGGAGGAAATAAAATATGTTGCAGACGACGACGGCAATGTGAAACAGATTTCCAAACAACTCACTGGCGCGGACGGTGAAGCTCTGGGGCTGAACTTGATCAAGCGCGACTCATTGGGCAAGTTCGTAGAGGCTCTGCGTCGCAGCAATGACCACGATTACTTTGAACGTGCCGTTCAAGACATCATCGATCAAGGGGTTGTATTTAAACGATTATCGGTATCAGGCCGCAAGTGCATAGAAGTCGACTTCGAGGAAGACTGGGAACGAGCAATAGACATGTTTGGATGTGACGGCTAAGTATTCTTAGCCGGGGAACTTTCTGGCGGAGTATTAGTCGAGAGCAAGCATGTTTCGGCGTGAATCGGGCAGAATATCCCACAAGCGAGGGGGCGTACTGAAGACGGCGTTGTATATTCTCCTCTTACCATTGTATCTTTTAGCCAAGTTTATCCCAAAGAATGATCGACTATACGCCTTTGGCTCCTCGCACGGGCTACATTTTGCGGACAATTCCAAATACCTTTTCCTGTATGCAAGTAGGCATGTCAAGAACGTCAAATGTGTCTTTGTTTCCAGGAACAAAAAAGTTGTAAAGTTGCTGATGGACAATGGGTATAATGCCTGCTATACATTCTCGCTGAAAGGGCTCGCTACCGCCATCCGAGCGAAAAAGTGCTTTATTTCTAACTCAACGCATGGTATTCACACCCTGTTAATCGGCGGAGCCGAAGTCATCCAGTTATGGCACGGTACACCACTGAAAGCAATTTGTTATGATGTCGATCTTACAGGGGGGAATTTCATGTCTCGCACAAAATACTTCATAAGGAAGATGCTATTTAAGCTAGTTCCATACCTAAACACTTCCATGACTTTTGAAAAGATTGTTATCGCCTCAGAGCATGTTAAGAAGAACTTCAGGTCTGCCTTCAGGTTAACGAATGAGGATATCCTAGTGCTGGGGCAAGCAAGAAATGACTGTCTATCAAATGATTTTAGGTTCGACAAAGGTGTTTTTCCGGAAATAAGATGGCTGGAACAGTTACGCAATGAATCGAACGCCGTTATCACTTGGATGCCAACCCACAGACTAATGTCAGGCGGTGCCACTGAGGATCTGGTCAGTGGTTATTCCTTTAACCTCCAGCAACTCGCGGACTTGTTGGAAAAGCATAACGCCCACTTTGTGGTCAAAGTACACTTTCTGGATTCTGGCGGGCTTCAAAACAAGTTCAAGAACTGTGATCGAATCATTGTATACAGATATTCCGACCCGTATCCCCTGCTGCGCTATACCGATATTCTGGTCACCGACTATTCCAGCGTGTATTTCGATTTCTTACTGCTAAACCGGCCGATTGTCTTTACCCCTTTCGATTACGAGCAGTATGTCAGGCATGGGACCTCCCTCTACTATGATTATAACGAGGTAACTCCAGGTGACAAATGCCGCAACTGGAAAGAGGTAATAGACGCGCTTGATCGCCTGCTGACAGGTCTGAAAAACGGAGAAAGAGACCCGTATGCTGATCGGAGAGTGGAATTAGGCCACTTATTCAACGACTACCAGAGTGACAACTCCAAGCGCATAGTGGACAAGTTGTTTGATCTGCCGTGAGGGCACCGTGAATTATACGAGACAGACAAACTGCCAGGTACAGATCAGTTGCTCCAGCCTTTGACCGACAAGCGGGTTGTCATCTTTGGTTGGGCACATTCAGTGCATGTCCAACACTGGGTGCCCGGGCTTTGTAAACGTGCTTATGAGATCGAGGCAGTTTCTCCTCCCGAATTTTTCCTGCATGGTATCACAGAACCAAGCAGCTCGTTTTCTTTGCTTATCTGTTCAGACTATGTCTGGTCATCCCGCAGATGCCAAGAGAAAAAAATCGATATAAACCGGACGTATGTAATTCGGCACCGGACTGAGATGATTAGATAACCATTGCTTCTTCTTGGGGCGGAGTGTATAATCGAGTCCGATGGTTTACTGACTAGCAGCATGCTCGGGAATAACTGAGGTATCTGGGAACTTGATGACTACCCCTGGACAACAAGCTCGGATTTGGGCTAAGAAAATACTTCCTGAATCGGTCGTGAAAGTCATGCGGAGTCCTCGTCGCTTGATGCGTTCGTGGATAAGGCATGCCAAGCGAAATGTGATGGAGCCACTGGATTTGACGAGGCTTGTTGCAGATCTAAGAAGGGGGGGTATTGAAGCAGGTGATGTGGTAATGGTGCACTCGTCGTTGTCTCGCATAGGCAACGTCCTGGGTGGGGCAACAACTGTGATTAGAAGTATAATCGAGGCAGTTTCCCCTGGCGGGACTGTGATTATGCCCTGCTACGGCTCGGCTGACGAGGCTGTCAGGAGGTCAAATCAGGGGGATCCAATCGACCTTCGCACAGCTAGGTCGGCCACTGGAATAATCACCGAGACCTTTCGCTCTTGGCCAGGTGTCTTTCGTAGTTCGCATCCCTTTTCTTCAGCCTGTGCTTGGGGCGATAAGGCAGGATTTATTACTTCGGGACACGATTCCGATCCGCATGTCTGTCATGCGGCATCGCCGGTCGGTCGGTTGGTGGCGCTTAAGGGCAAGGTGGTGGGAATTGCTATCCCCATTGCTCAAGGGCTGGGAATAGCACATTACCTTGAAGACACTTGGGATGACTTTCCATTCGAGGTCCATTCTGGTATTTTTACAATGACATATATTGATAGTGAAGGGAAAACCGTTCAGCGTGAGATCTGCCGGTGCGATCCCAAAGTAGCGCAAACCCGAATTGACTATCCCGCAGGTAAATGGATTGGCGAGGCTCTTAGTTCGCATCTGGCGCGAAGAGGAATTCTTAAACCGTTCCGCTTCGGTGAAGCGGAGTCCTGGATAATGGGAACGGTATCCTTGTACGAAGAACTGAAACGTCTGGCTACTAAGGGAGTCACAATGTATCTTACCAAAGATAGGCTAACCGAGCAGAACAAGGATATCGAAAACTGGTAAAGGGCGTTAGGAGACTGTTGAAAAACTCAAGACAAAAACCTCAAAGTGCACTTACCCTGGTGAGGTGTCATTCCCACGAAAGCGGGAATCCAGGTATGTCAACGGATTACTGGATGCCCGTTTTCACGGGCATGACGAATTCGACCTGCTCAGAGTATGTTGAAAGGCTTTTTCAACACTCTGTTAGTCGGTGAGAGAATGTCACCCCCGCCGAATCAGTGAGTAAGAAAATGCCGTTTCCTTTGATCAACTGTATCGTCACAGCCGACTACGAAATCTTTTTAGGGCGAAACTTCCTCAGCAATGAGGAGGTCTTGTTCAAACCTACCCGACAAATGATGGATGTTTGTGGCGAATTGAATACGCCCATCACTTTTTTTGCCGATGTCTGCTCGGTATGGGCTCATCGCAGGTACGGTCTGAACGATTATGTCCACAGCTTTGAAAACCAGCTGCACACGGCAGTGCGCGAGGGGCACGATGTTCAACTTCATCTGCATCCCCACTGGCTGAAATCAACCTTTGAGAATGGCGAATGGCATATTTCGACCGAACAGATGTATCTGTGGGAGCTCGAGCACGGAGATGGAGGAGACTCCGCGGCGGCCGTCATCAAGCAGGGCGTTGAGTATCTTAACAAGCTTTTGCAAAAGGAAAAACCTAGCTACCGTTGCATCGCTTTCCGCGCGGCGGGGTTGGCTCTGCAGCCGGGTGAGCATGAGCTGATTGCGGCCCTGTTAGAGAGCGGGATTCAGGTGGATTCGAGCGTGGGCAAAAATGTCAGGCTCAAGATGGACACGATTGAGTTGGATTATACTGGCATGCCGACAGACGCCAACTGGTTCATGGACCCACAGAAGGGTATCTGTACCTCTGCCGAACGGGGCCTTTTTGAAATACCAGTGGCTACTTTTCAAAGCGACTGGCGGTCACGGGTTGGGTTCTTGTGGCGCCGGGCTTTGTCGATAAAGATGCAACGCGGCGTTGGCATTTCACGCGCCAGGCGTCAGACGCGGCTGTCTACTTTGAAGTCAATGTTGCAATACAACTGGCGGTATGTAAGTACGAATCCCTGGTTCCTGCTTTCCTGTGACACCAAAGGCTTCAGTTTGAAAATGCTTCTGTCCGGATTTGACAATTACATCAAACGACACAGCCATGTTGATTCCATTTACGTTTCAATGATCAATCATCCGAAGATGATGTTTGCCCCCCAGTTCGAGCTGTTGCGAGCATGGGTTACCGAGGTGCGGGACCGATATGGTGAGCGGATACGATTTGTGACTTATAATGAAGCTGCAGAGCAGATCAACAGGAAAACTTGATCGTTGAATTTGAATGCTGGAGTGAATCTATTAATCTCTTGAGTTTGCTTAAACAGCATATGAGTGAGTGTGGGGTGGATAAAAGGTTACGAAGGTCATGGCTGGAAAAAGGATTGTAGTATTTGGCTGGGCATCCAAGGTTCAGGTTCATCTGTCTCGCTGGATTTATGGTCTATCTGGACGAGGGTACGATGTTAAGGTGATTGCTCTCGGTGGTGAACCACTGGACGGTGTGGAGACCTGTAATCTGCCCCGCAAGGGCAAGTGGTCTTACCTTACCCAAGCATCGACCGCCGTGCGGGAGGCCAAGCGGTTCCGGCCTCACCTCGTTCATGCCCACTACGCTACCGGTTTTGGTTACTGGGCGTACCGGACCAACCTTCAACCGAGAGTTGTTTCCGTTTGGGGGGCGGATGTATTCGATTTTCCAACCACTCGGCTCCGGCGGGCGCTGGTACGAAAGGTGTTAAAGCGAGCCACCCACATTACGGCCACCAGCCAACTGCTTCGGAGGAAAACGCTGGAGATTCTACCCGGTGCTCAGGACAAAATTACCGTCATTCCGTTTGGTGTGTTAGTCGCCGACAAACTCATTCCACCGCCACTAAGTGATCCGGTTCGGTTATGCTACATTAAGAACCATAACTGGAAATACGGTCCGGATGTGCTACTTAAAGCCATGGTAGAGGTGAGAAAGGTGATTCCGGACATCAAGCTTTCGATGGCCGGTACCGGGGAACTGAACGAGTTTTTGAAATCTATGGCTGCTCAGCTAAACCTGTCAGACACGGTTGACTTTGTTGGGTTTGTGCCCCATGAACGGATGTACTCTTTCATAGGTCAACACCACCTTATGGTAATGCCCTCAGTGATGGACTCCGAGTCATTCGGCGTGGCGGCTCTTGAGGCCTCGGCCTGCGGACGTCCGGTCATTGCCTCGAACGTCGGTGGTGTGCCAGAGGTTGTTGTTAACGGCAAAACAGGCATCTTGGTACCGCCAAATGATCCACACAAGCTAGCTGAGGCAATAATCAGATTGGCGCAAGATGCTGAAACCAGAGAAAAAATGGGGAAAACAGGCTACGAATTTGTAAAACAGCACTATTCGTGGGAAAGATCGCTTGATATGATGTGTGATCTGTACGAAAGGCTTATTAATGAAAACCAGTCAAGGTAAACAAAGCATTCCTCTCTTTGATATAGCCCTATCGTCAAGGGCAAAGAGGGAAGTGACATCAACGCTGGCATCAGGATGGCTTACGACGGGGCCAAAGGTAGCGGCCTTCGAGCAAGCCGTCTGTCGGTATCTGAATGTGAAGTACGCGGCGGCGGTGAATTCTGCGACTGCCGGACTCTACCTAGTGCTGAAGGCACTGGGAGCAGGAAAAGGAAAAGAGATTGTAACCACCCCCTTCACATTCATCTCCGCAATCGAGGCTATCATGATGACCGGAGCCAAGCCCGTCTTTGCCGATATTGATCCACACACTCTCGACCTCGATCCCCATGAAGCTGCACGAAAAGTATCCAACCGAACGATTGCCATTGTACCTGCCGACATTGCCGGTTATCCGGCGAACTACCAACTGCTGAAGCATGTTGCTGCCGAGCACTCGCTCTACCTCGTTGCCGACGCTGCGCATTCTTTTGGCGCCACCTATCGAAATAGGACTGTCCCCAACCTGGCCGATGCGGCGATCTTCTCATTTTACTCCACGAAGAATCTCACGTGTGGAGAAGGCGGCATGGTGGTGTCGCGGCACAGGCGACTTATCGAAAAGGTCAAGCGCCTGTCCCTGCATGGCTTAACTGCTGGTGCTTACGAGCGTAAACAGAGAAACAAGTGGGAATACGACGTTGTTGATTTCGGCTTCAAGGGGAATATGTCAGATATCCATGCCGCCGTCGGGCTGGGGCAGTTATCGATTTTCGAAAAGGATCAAGCCAAACGTGCCGCTCTTGCCGAACGATACATGAAAAAACTTGCCGGCTTGTCCGATTTCCTGGAGCTACCGATAATCGAAAAGCACTACCGACATGGCTGGCACCTGTTTATCATTAAGCTGCACCTGTCGCGCCTGAAGATAACCCGCGACCGCTTCATTGAGTTGATGGTAAACTACGGCATTGAATGCGGCGTGCACTACAAGCCGATATTCGAGCTGACTTACTACCGCAAGACACTGGGCTTGTCCGCAAAACACTTCCCAAATACCGCTTTTGCCGGCCACAGCGTTGTGACGCTTCCCCTCTATCCCTTATTAAGGGCGGTGGACGTTGATTATATCTGCGGCTGTATTAACACAATTGTCAAGAAACACACCCGGTAGAAAAGTGAACAGGTGCCTTACTCCTTGGTGTAGATGTTCTCAAAGTAAGGAGGTTCTGTCACCTGACCTTTTGTTTTAGCTCTACATTTGCTTAAACCCTTCAGAAGGCATAGCACGGTTTGACCGGCGCCGGTCCATAATTGAAGAGATAGTTCGCCAGGTATGTCAGGTCAGTAACAGTAACATCTCCATCGCAGTCACAGTCAGCAAGTAGAACACTTGGGAACGGTTCCGGTCCGTTTTTATACAAATACTTGACAAGATAGGTTATGTCAGCCACGTCTATCGGACCACCAAGGCCGATAACATTATCTACATTGCCGTGAGAGAGGGAGAGAATTGCCCGGAAAGCATCCACCCTCCCGTAGCCATAATCGATGGTCGGCACTACGGGCATAGAACCGATTTCAAGGTCTGTCATTGCGGAGTACCTGAGAATGTAATAGTACCCTTCAAAGTTAAAGGAAGGATCCTTGGCCATGATAAGTGCGGCGGTTCCGCTGACCAGAGCACAGGCTGCTGACGTGCCGCCAAAGTAGCAATTATAGTCAACGTCGTTGCTGATACCAAGGCAGTCTGAGAAGTACGTTGGGTTCCAGCCTAAGGCACCCATCTGATCCAAGCTCCATACAGGGGTTGTATATCCATCATCGCTCGGAGCTACAAAGTCCAGTTCTAAGAAAGGCCCGTTACAACTGTAATACCACAGGGAATCATCCAACCTTATGGCGCCAACGGCAAAGCAATAAGGAAGTCGCGCCGGGTACCTGACAAATGGATACTGTAATGGTGACGGATTATCACCTGATGGAAAAATCACCGGGCATCCCAGTCCGTTCCGACCGAATATAGTCGCTCTTTCAAGCGCATGATTAATTTCTGGACAATCAGGCTCAAGAGGATTTTCGAAGGTCCAACCGCAACACAATATGTCAGCGCCCTCTGTCCAGGCGTAGTCAATAGCATCTGATAACCGACTAATCATTTGTGTACGATCGCAGAACACATCATCCCAGACTTTGATTGGCATGATATTAACATGTGGGTTCATAGAAATAAGGCCGGTCGAGGGAAACTTTCCCATAGCAGGGTCAGTTGTATGAGAGGCTGCGATAATACCTACCATAGCCATCCCGTGGCCGCATGAGTCTCCAGGACTCGGGTCGTTATCCGGATTGTAGTAGGGATACGAACCCACAAAATCATAACCGGGCAGTATACGCGCTGACGGCAAATCCTCGTGAATGTCAATACCATCATCAATAAGGGCAACCGTTATTGTCTGATCGAGTCCCGCAAAATCCCAGACTGACGCCACGTTAAAGCCCCCGATCACTTTTTTCAAATGCGGCTGATATTGATTATAATGGTCGTACAGCATGTATCCATTCTTCACAATAGCGGCACTGAAGTCCGGGTGGGCATACTCAACCTGAGGTAAGTTGTGATAGATATTTGCCAATTCTACAACCCTATGCCCTGAAGAGTCAGTGTTTTTCAACGTAAATGCTTTTGGTCTTCCAATCCGTTCACGATCAATAACAACCCTGTACAGGGCATTAATACTGTCAATGTCCTCGTACGTCACATATTCATGGAAAGCCACGCATAAGCCTTCACCAACCAGTTTTACGTAGCCGTTCTCACTTAGATAATATGGTTCCACCAGGTAGATTCCCTCCAAAGTAGACAGTGAGTCAAGAAAGGCATCGTAGTCTGCCCCAGTGGAAAGAGAACAGGCAATGAATCCGTCAATAAGATGATCATCTTCGATCACTGCCAGTATCCGATCAACGGACCCAAGCGCCTGTTCATAGGTGAAACCTTCCTCAAGCTTGATGGTGACTTTCGATGAATCAACCTGTAGTGGCACCGGTCCGTCCGCGCTGTACCAGAACGTGCTTGGCACTGCAGGAGCCGCCAGTGTCAGAATCATGACAGCGCATTTGATGAAAACTTTGATTATCATTTCTTCTACCTCCGCAACACATCTTACCATCGTTCAATTGGTTAACTTCTGCGAGAATCTATTGTTATGCCATAATTCTTTGCCTTGCGTGTCTATTCCCACGGTGAGTTTTGACAAGATAGCCCCCAAAGATTCTTGGGGCCGTCCAGCATTATATGATTGACAAATTTCATTCTTCTGATGTCCAGACTGAGCACAAAACGATAACCGATAGCCGTTAACCATTTGCCATCGGGCGATATACATATCTCGGATAGCGGTATGCCATATTCATACGGATACTCGAGTATGCCCACTGTACTTATGGTGCTGAGGATAGCATTTTGCTGGATATCATATATCGTGAGCCAGGGTGAGCCGCCAAAGCCGTAAGAGTCACCGGGATTAGTGTAGAAAACATACCGGCCGTCGGGCGTTGGTTCTAATTCTCCACAACCCGACCATAAGGTATCACTGAAAATTAGGGAGTCAGCCACCATATCATACACGGCGAAAACACCAAAGTGGTAGAACCACGGCCGTTGCAAGTAGAGGAATAACTTTGTTTCATCAATAGATGGCGCCACATGTCTAACGGCTCCAAAAGGCACACTCAATCTTTTTACCGAAAAGGATGGGTCCGATAGGTCCAATATATAGACCCCGCCCGCCCGGGGTGCGCCGTAAAACCGCTTGCTGTTGCTCGAAAAGGCACCGTGGTACATGGAGGTTGTGTCCTGAAAAACTACCGAGTAGCCCGACGTATTTAGAATTACCAGGCTGTCACCAGATACCGCTAGCAGGCGATTGTCCGGCGAGAAAGAAATAGTTCCCAGATAGGGAAACTGATCAATGACAGCCATCGAGTCCAGGTTCAGGACGTCAGTATGATCAGTCGGTGTACCGGCAGTTACGTACATTTTCTGACCATCCGCAGAAATGAATGGTGGAAGACGGTAGGGCAGCCAGAAGGAATCGACCGTGTTGGTGGTGGGATGGTAGACGAAGTACCAGTTAGCCTCTTCATGATAGCAATCAAGGAAATAGGCTGGGTAGTCTTTGGCCGGCTTGGGTTCAATCGGGTTGTCATCACATCCGGCGAAATAGAGGCACAGCGCCAGCATGCCGGCAACAATCAGAATCACAGCTTTTATTGACGCGTATCGTATGGTCATTAGTCCCTCCTATCTATCTGGTTTTGTATGATAATTCATCCCCCTGTCAATTCCTGTCAGTCAATATAGCAGAAACACACAATTATGCAAAAAATTTATGCTGCATTTTGACAGGTGTAGAACATCCCGGCTACTCTTTGGATCTTCTCCCGATTGTATTGGGGCAGTTGTGAGCAAGTATGCCCGGTGAGAGTAAATAACAGACATCTTCAATCGAGCTCGGTTAACCACTTGAAAAATCCGCTTCCTCTGTGTTAATTACTGATTATGCCAGCTAATCTACCACCGCAATACTACGAACTGGAACGCGAGTTCCGCGCTGAGAAGGACCCCCGGGAAAAACTCCGCCTGGCCCAGGAGCTTCTGGCCATGATGCCCAAGCACAAGGGGACCGACAAGCTCCAGGCCGATATGAAAGCCAAGATATCCAAGCTAAAAAGACAGCTCTCCCAGAGCTCAACAGGTCATGGCGTCCGTCAGGCTACGGCACATGACTACATCGAGAAGGAAGGGGCCAGGCAGGTTATTCTCATCGGGCCACCCAACAGCGGCAAGTCGTCATTGCTGGAAGCCCTTACTCGCGCCAAGCCAATTGTAGCTGACTATCCATACTCCACCCGCGAGCCGTTGACCGGTATGATGACTTATGAAATGGTACAGATTCAATTGATCGACACTCCACCTATCTCACCTGAACGATACGAGAACTACCTGAGCGGACTGATTCGAAATGCCGACCTGGTGGTGCTGGTGTGTGATCTGGCAGCTGAGTCGATGGTCAATGATGTGAAGTTTGTCCGTCAGAAAATCGAAGAGAAACGGATTATCCTCAGAAGTGAGGTGATAGAACGACCCGACGACCCACGATTCTCATATAAAAAAACGCTCATCTGTGCCCACAAGGATTATGAAGATACATCCGGTGAGAAGCGCGCCCGGCTTGCCTCTCTTTTCCCCGGCTTCAGCATGGTGGCAACCTCTATCCTTGATGATGACACTCTTGCTGCTTTCAAAAAGGCCGTTTTCGACTGCCTGCACATTATGCGGGTTTACACCAAACCGGTCGGCAAGGAGACGGATTTCTCTGATCCGATCATCGTTCCGATTGGAGCCACGGTCGAGGATGCCGCAGTTACGCTTCACAAGGACTTTGCGCATAAGTTGAAATACGCCAAAATCTGGGGGCAGGGGAAGTTCGACGGTCAGCGTGTTCAGCGCGATTTCCAACTCAGCGACGGGGACATACTCGAGTTCCACATCTAATGCATTAAGGGCACGAAGCGCTCTTTTACTGATTTATTAACGATCTTTGTCACAGGGGAAATCCAGATTCCTGTTATATATCAATTGCGAATAAATCCTTGACTTGACACAGTTGTTAGAGCAAGATTTCCTGTATGGAAACAGCCCCCCATTTCGATTTTCGCGACGTGCTGCTTGCCCCAGCTAAGGCGTTGTCAGCCAAGAAAATCTTCGTTATGACCTTTTTCCTGTGTGCATCTCTTGTTGTGTACGACCTGTTTGCCTACATAGCAGTGGCCGCTGACGGAGAGAGACTCGCTCCCTTCTACTCGGTCTATGGCCTAGTGCCATTGGCAGGTCTAACCTTCTCAAGCTGGATGGCGCAGATACTCTACGGACTCGGTGTCGTCGCTGCTATTCTGGTTCTCATGCTCGGCTTTTTCGGCGTGTCGGCGCTAAATATCGAGGAAGTGCGGGGCAATCGCTTTTTCTCGGCAGGGGGCGCAATCAAGTTCAGTCTCCAGCGGTTTACACAGCTTTTTCTTTCCGAGTTTTCCATTGGCTTGTTTATCGGCTTTATCATACTGCTGGTGTTTTTGCTGGGGCTGATTACACGGATCCCCTACTTCGGCGAGTGGGTCTATACGTTGTTCTTTGTCGTTCCCAACTTCATTATCGCTCTCTTTACCGTGTTCATCATTTTCATGATGATCATCTCTGTGGTTTTGCTTCCAGCAGTGGCGGCAGCCGAGCGGCATGGCGAGACCTTCACAGCGATTCTTGAGACATTCTCGACCATTATCCGTCAGCCGGTGCGCTGGATTCTGTACACACTGTACTCTCTGGTGGCAGCCAAAGTCTGCGGGTTCATTTACGCCTATTTCTGCTACCGGGCAGTGCAGTTTTTGACCTATTCAGCCTCGCTTGGGGCTGGAGATAAAGTATGGCGGCTATTGAAATCAGGTATATCCCATCTGCCGACCAATTCTCCTTTGGTAAAAGAGACATTTAATGTCTTCCCTGGCATTAACTGGTCATTCTCGATTTCAGCCTGGATGCGCGGCGGGGGCAATGAAGCTGCGGGCCATTTCATGGCATTCATGTTATTTCTGATATTCGCTTCGATCATCGGTTATATGCTGGCAATCGTGGCCACTGCGCAAGCGCGGGGGTATGTGGCTATCCGCTACCTCAAGGACACCTACAAAATCCCCGACGAGTCCCCTCTTTTCTTTGAAGAGGAACATGTCAACCCACCGGTGGAGGAAACTGGCGAATCTCAGGCAGGCAAAAACTAAGTGGAGCGGGAGTCCCCAACTCCTACCGACAATTGGCAGGTGTCATCCGCTGAAGGCGGACTGCCCTACGGATCTGCAAAGGTTGCAACCTACGAGTAGTAAAAACAGCAATGTCATGACAATCATCCGCTCCATTAAGAAAATACAAGCCACCGCCCGCAGGCTGGCGCGTGAAGGCAGGACCATCGCCCTCGTGCCGACGATGGGGTATCTGCATGAGGGGCATCTGTCGCTGATTCGGCAGGCGAAAAAGGTAGCCGATGTCGTTATCACCAGCATTTTTGTCAACCCGACCCAGTTTGCGCCGCATGAGGATTTCGCTCGTTATCCCCGCAACGAAAAAGCAGACATTAAAAAGATCAAGGCTGCAGGCGGCGACATTGTGTTTATCCCGAAAACAGACGATGTCTATCCGCCCGATTTTCAGACGTACGTAACGGTTGAAAAGCTGGCAAACCAGCTTGAAGGGGCCTTTCGGCTCACTCATTTTCGGGGCGTGACAACAATCGTAGCCAAACTGTTCAACATTTGCCGCCCGGATGTGGTCGTGTTCGGGATGAAGGACTATCAACAAGCAGTTGTTCTAAAGCGCATGACCGCCGACCTCGGCTACCCGATCAAGCTCATTATCGCGCCAACAGTGCGCGAGCGCGACGGCCTCGCTCTTTCGTCTCGGAATAAATACCTCCGCGCCAGGCAACGCCGCCAAGCGCTTTGTCTGTACTATGCTCTTCGCACGGCCAAAGCGATGGTGCAAAGTGGCGTCGTGGCCCCTCTCAGGATCCGTCGGGAGATAAAAGCTGTTATCAAAGCTACCTGCCCGACAGCTAATATTGATTATATCGCATTTACTGACTTTGAGTCGCTCACCCCCGTGAAGAAAATAGTCAAGGGCACCATCTGCTCTCTGGCCGTGAAAATCCACCATGTGCGGCTGATTGACAATATGAAACTGCTATAAGGCGGCACGAGCTTCCTGAGCAGAGACGGCTACTAACAACGTCGCCGCCTCCACTACCCGGCAATCGGCTGCCTCATGTGGCCCGAATAAAATATGGCAAAATTAGGCGTTGACCTCCAGCTTTGGCTTATTAGATTACTATCTGCCGCACGATTACAGGGCAGGCAGATGGAGTAAGTAGAAGGCAAATAAAAGGTTAAATGACAAAACACACAAAGATCGAGATCGAGTCCCCAGGCGTCAGCGTGGCTGTGGTGAAAAAAGACTACGACGGCTGGAAGTTCCTGGTGCTTAAAAGGGCTGAAGGGGAGTCATATGCAGGTTATTGGGGGTTTATGACCGGTGGCAAGCAAGGTGACGAGACCGTGGCCCAAGTTGTTGTGCGCGAGTTGAAAGAGGAGACCGGCCTCACGCCGACCAGCATGTGGGCCACCGAGTATCTGGTACAATTCTATGAGCCCGAGTTCGACACAATTTGGATACTACCTCTGATTGTGGTTGTAGTTTCAGAGGAAGCGGAGGTCTCCCTCTCACCGGAGAACAGTGAGTATCGCTGGCTTCTGACCGAAAAAGCCAGGCATTTGGTAAGCTGGAGGAACCTCGTCAAAGCGATCGACCAGGTCAGTGATGAGTTAGAGATATTCCCCGCCCGCAACTGGATCGAAATCAAATCATGACGGTATGCTACGTTGACTGTCATCTGAGGCGTGCCGAAATTCCATTTGACAACCAGCACAGGGGTCGGTATGTTGACAACTCAGTTGTGTCTGTAAATGAGAAGTAACATATAAGCCTTTAAATCGTGGGAGTTGTGTATGAGTGCAGTAAAAATCACATGCACCGTGGCCTTGTTCCTCGTGTTTTGTATCAGTTCCACTATGGCCGGTTCGGTCAGTATGAAGATCTCGGGGCCCGGCGCCGTTAATGACAGTACTATTAAAGCCGGCGAGAATGTTCTAGTCGACATCTATGTTGCCAATGATTCGGCCTTTACCGGTTTCTCGCTCGGTTTCAAAGTTAAGTCGCCTACTATCAAGAGCATCAACCATGTTGCTGATAGCGGTAAGGGCCTCAATGACAATGGCGACATCAAGGGGTACAACGGCTGGCAGGACAAGTCAGTCTGGGATTTTGGAGGAGTCTTTGCCGTTGAGCGTGGTTGGGATGGCCAGCTTCCCGATACCCTGGGATTCGGCGGATTGTGCATCAAGAAAAAATACGAGCCTCATGACCTAGCCAAGGTTCTCTCTTTCGAGATGATTGTGCCTGATACCGGAGTGCTTGTTATCGACTCTTCGTTCTTCCCACCGGGCGGCAGATGGCTATTTTCCGCGCCTCCCCCGGGACCAGCGGAAGAGCCGGACTGGTTAGGGCCTTACACCTTCAAGGTCATCAAGTAGCTACAATAGTACAAAAGCCCGCTTCATCGGCGGGCTTTTTTGGCGTGCCTGTTTGCCGCATACACCTTGCTCCATTGCAGAGCGAGATTACCGGGTTCTTACACACGTTCCAAGATTGCATAGGATGATAACTGTCTAAGCTGGGTTTATGTTGAGAAGGTTATTCTCGTTTTCTTTGGCAGCGATTACCGGTACACGAATCTGTCTGCCAGCGCTGGCATTTGTTTTTCTGGCAGTGGCTTTTTTGAACACACCCAGCTTAGCGCAGCAGGGACCGGATATCCACGTGACCCTGAACAACGTTCATGACGCCGTGCCAGATTCTTTCGTCTCTATTAACCTTGAGATAACTTGGCCGGACAGACCGGATACGCTCTCTGTTGACAGTTTCAGCTTTGCTATTGCCTACGATACGTTGGCGATCCAGTTGTATAATGTCCTTAACAATGGATTGGCAGATAGTTGCGGGTGGTTTTTCGGCTTTACAATGGCACCGATTAACGGATCCCAGTCGCCGAACAAGGTTTTGTGGCTCGTTGGTGATAATATCTCTCAAACAGGCTGCTTCGTTTCGTACAGACGAACGATAACACTGCAATTCAGGACTAAAGATGATCATTCACTCTACGGCACCTCGACCAATCTTGACTTCTACTGGCGCGGCTGCCATGACAATATCTTCTGGATAAGTGATCCTGATACTGCTGTCCTGGCCTTGCAGGTTCTTGATGCCGACGGGATTGATATCACTGACGACGCCTATCCCCTGCCTTCTTTTGTTGGGCCGCCTTCAAGTTGCCTTGATCCCTCAGTGCACGGCGGGGCTGCAACAACCAGATCGGTTCGTTTTCAGAGCGGCAAGATCGCATTCAGGTCTCCGACAGATGCTATTGAGACACCCGCCGAGGGAAACCTTCCCAGTATTGCCACCCTGAAACAGAACTACCCCAACCCTTTTAATCCTTCAACCATGATTGAGTTTTTCCTGCCGCAACGAACCAGTTGGCGCGTTGAGATTGTGAATCTGCAAGGGCAGGTAGTTACCCGGTTTAGTGGTGTAGGTGGGCCTGGCAGCGTGGCTCTCCAGTGGGACGGACGGGATGGTCGCGGTTGCTTGGTTTCAAGCGGCGTCTATTTTTACCGGCTGGTTACCGGAGAACATCGCTTAAGCAGAAAAATGCTGCTGCTCAAATAACCGCCGGAGCAAAGACCTCAAAAGACACCGGAGTCTGAAAGGCAGTGTTCACGTATATATCCGGCCAAAAGCTCCGCCACTAACTGATGGCCCTTGGTATTAAAGTGAACCGGGTCATTGGGGGCGTCATTAAAAAGATCGCCGTAGCGGTCAAACTCCCGTGCCAGATCAACAAGCTCAATCGTGTCGGAGACTGCAAGCTCCCGAATTGCCTGATTGTATTTCTCATGGAAGAGGTGCATCGGTGATCTGGAGCCCGGAGGATAGTAGGTCTCAAGGGATGTGATTGGGGAAGTAAGCAGCACCGGCGTTATTCCTTTGGAGCGCGCCGCATGGCAGATTTCCTCCAGATTGCTCTTGAAATCCGAAAGCCCCACCCGGTAAACCAGCGCTGTGCGATCAAATAGGGAATCTGAGTTCTGTTCGATGCCGGATAACAGCAGTTTTTTCAGCAACCAATACGAGTGGAAGCGCGAAAGGAAGTTCTGAAAGGCGATAACAACTCGCGGTGGGAACTGCTGGTCCTTGTCGGCGATCCCGTTTGCGGCTGCCCAGTGATCGTTCCAGGCGAACAGGATAAGGATGATGTCAGATTGCAGACTGATCAGTTCCTTTTCAAAAAAGCGCCTCCCCTGAAAGGAGCTGTACCCCGGAATACCGCCATTGATAACTTCGCAGCCGCCACCCAGGAGAGCCTCAAGGCGCTCAGGATACGTCTGCGCATAGGAGATACCCCAGCCGAACGTGCATGAATTCCCCAGAGCCAGGATTCGTTTTCCTGCCTTGCAGCTTTTAATCTCTTCTCCGCGGAGGCCCAGTGAGTTGATCCGGTAGGTTTTCCCTTCAAAGAACTTTGAGGTAACAACCTGGTCGGGACGAAAGCGCCAGAACAGGTCGCAGTCTTTTTGGAAAACATCGGGATAATCAAGGGCGCGGTTGAGTACAAAAAAGCGGTTCTGAAAGGTAGTATCGATACCTACCGCTCGCACGACAAGTTCAACGGCAGCCAGAAAGGCCAGCAGACAGAACAGGGAAGCTGCCAGTCGGAACAGCAGTGATTGCCTACGCGTTGCCATGGAAACAATATAGGAACAGCGCTTAGAATAATGAATAAATGAAAGGAGCCAGGGCGGATGATTCAGTAAACACCACCAGCAGTGACAGCAATAACAGAAAAATGAGAATCGGCCCCAGCCACCATTTCTTTGATGTCTTCAAAAAGTAGAGCAATTCGGAGAAAATACGCAAGCGTCGGAACATAGAGTTTACCCTTGTGACATATAAGCCATAGGGCTTCATCACATTGTCACCTTAGTCGATGGCCGTTTCTATGATGAACCTCTCCTGTGTCTCTTTAGGCACCTGACTCTTTTCTATTAAGTAATTCTCCATAAGGAGAAAGTCAATACCACTGGAGCAGAAAGTGGCAAAGGCCTCTTCGGGAGTGTTGACAATCGGATGACCCCGCAGGTTGAAGGAGGTATTCAACAAGACCGGCACGCCGGTCAATTGCTTGAAGCGAAGCAGAAGATCATAGAGAAACGGATTGTTGTCTTTCGCCACAGTTTGAATGCGGGAAGAATTGTCCACGTGGGTGACCGCTGGAATTATGTGGCGTTTGTCTTCAGCTACCGTGAAATTAAAAAGCATGTAGGGAGACTCCCCGTTACAGTCAAAGTACTCCGAGACATGCTCTACCAAGACCGCAGGGGCAAACGGGCGAAATGCCTCCCGGTATTTCACCGAAGCGTTGATTTTCTGTTTCATCCGATTGTCTCTGGCGTCGGCAATGATGGAACGGAATCCCAAGGCCCGTGGTCCAAACTCCATGGCACCTTGAAAGATGGCGACAATTTTCCCCTCTGCAACTGCCTGCGCGAGCCTCGCCAGTTGCTCATCCGGGGAATCCTGTGTATATGAAATCCCGTTCATCTCCAGGAAAGTCTTGATCTCATGGTCGGTATAGCGAGGACCGATTCCAAAGAATGGCTGTGGCTTCTTGGGTTCGCCGGTAAGCTTATAATGCGCATATAGAGCGGAGCCAACAGCGCCGCCGGCATCCCCTGAGGCCGGTTGGACATAGATATCATCGAAGACCCGTTCCTTCAATAAGATACCATTGGCTTTACAATTCAATGCCACTCCGCCCGCCATACAGAGCTTGTCCATGCCGGTTTGCTTTTTCACATGGTGGGCCATGTTCAGAACGATCTTCTCCGTAACCGCCTGTATTGAAGCAGCGACATCTTCGTGGAACGACTCGATTTCAGACTCCGGCTCCCGCCGCGGTCGACCGAACAGCTTCTCAAACTTAGAGCCTGTCATAGTCAGGCCGTAATGAAAGGTAAAGTAATCCAGGTTAAGATGGATCGAACCGTCCCCATGAATCTTTACCAGCTTCTCTTCTATCAGTGGGACAAAGCGTGGTTTCCCGTATGGAGCCAGCCCCATGACCTTATACTCTGCCGAGTTTACCTGAAAACCAAGGTAATAAGTAAAGGCTGAATACAGTAATCCCACGGAATGGGGGTAGTGCATCTCGGCTAGCAGTTTCACACTATTATTGTCACCGATTCCATACGACGCATTTGCCCACTCACCTACACCGTCGACGGTCAAAATGGCAGCCCGTCGGAATGGAGAGCTGAAGAACGCTCCTGCGGCATGGGATAGATGGTGGGGTAAGAACAGAACTTGGCCGTCATAATCAAGCTCCTTGTGTATAACATGATCTATCCAGAGCTTGCGACGTAACCAGACCGGAATCGCTCTGAGAAAAGCCCGGTATGAACGAAACGACGTCGCCATGTAACCGGTGATGATGCGGTCAAATTTGGTCAATGGCTTGTCGTAGAAAGCGATATAGTCAAGATCATTTATGGTCAGCCCGGATTTCTTCAAACAGAAAGCAACCGCGTTAGCGGGAAGCTCCGCATCATGTTTTATTCTGGAAAACCGCTCCTCACCGGCTGCCGCGACCAGTGTGCCGTCGATGACCAGCGCGGCTGCCGCATCATGATAAAAACAGGAGATGCCAAGTATCTTCATAGTTAGCTTTGCCGGTGCATCGCCTTCAGATTTGGCTCAGCTTGATCGACAGCCTTCCAGTTTGTGGCTTTCCTGAGATTTTGTGCTCTCGACTCAAGCGGATCCCACCCAAACAACCTGAAGACCAGTCCCAACGGCGCAGCAACGAGAAAATAAAACAGCGTAAGAAGAAGCTTTGTCTGGAAACGTGTAAATTTGAGAGCAACCTTTTTCCAGCCCACCCAGATCTTTTTAAGAACATTCTTCATACTGCAGAGGTTTCCTGCAAAAAAGCAATTGACGTGAGCCAATGTATTCTTTATGGAATATAATAAAGTTTGGTTATATTGGCGCTAATAATCGGCAAAATGTCAATGAATACAACAAGCGGTAAGATTCTCATAACCGGTGCCTCCGGCTCTTTAGGCAAACAGTTGATCTACGAGCTTGATCGACACGGAGTCAAGCCAGTAGCCCAGGTGAGAGAATCGTCCAGCACAGCGTATATCGATTCGCTGGGTCTGGAGAAAAGAGTCGCCGATTTGTGCAACGAGGCCGAGGTCGATAAACTGGCAGCAGGGGTCGATTGCATTATCCATACTGCCGCATGGGTGAACTTCCGCCTGGGGGGACTACCACAGTTCAAGAGCATCAATACACTTGGAGCAGTTGATCTCTTCAAAGCCGCACAGAGAGCCGGGGTTAAACGGTTTGTCCACGTGTCTACGGTCGCCGCAGTTGCTGCCTTGCCTCGCAAACTGAAAGGGGTAACCTGGGATGCCGACACCCCCACACTGGCCAACGAGGACACTCCATTCAACCTGGAGCATCTACACATCCCCTACATCATAACTAAACGAGTGGCTGAGGAAGAACTGCTGAAAGCTGCCACCAACACCAAAACAGAGTTGGTCATTGTCAATCCCTCCATTATTGTAGCACCGTCACGAACCGGCGATGACCGAGGGAAAGCGTTGAAGAAATTCCCCCGTCTTCTTGCACCCGATTTCCCCAATCGGGTTAACCTGGTGGATATCCGCGATCTCGCGCCCGGTATAGTCGCAGCTCTGGATAAGGGCAGGACAGGCGAACGCTACATCCTGTGTGGGGACAACATAACAGCGAAGGACCTGATACTGGCGATTTCGTCTGTTCTAGGAAGAGTCCCGCACTTAATACGTATCCCGAGGCCGGCGCTGAATTTCGCAGCCCGGTGCTCGATGGTAGGGCGCAAGCTGCTGCGAAAAAGAAAAATATCCTTCTATCCAGACCTGGTCAAAATGCTTGACTTTGACTGGGCCTATTCATCCGCAAAGGCCCGTCGGGAACTGGGTTACCAGACCCGCTCGGCACACATCACACTCAACGACCTTCTCAACAACAACTTCGTCGGGACATATGCTAAATCAACAAGCGATACACCTGCCTCACGTTGAGCGGCAAGATAAACGAAGGTAATGTAAATGTAGCCATGGAGAGTATGCATAGAAACTCCTTTACGATTCTCGGGTCTTCATCGGGTGTGCCGCAGGCCAACCGCGCCACAGCCGGTTACGTATTGAAGGTCAACGACAGCCTCAACCTTATTGATTGTGGCGGCGGCGTCTGCTCATCGTTCCTGCGATGTGGGTTTGATCCCCTGGCAATAGAGCGCATCTTTATCAGCCATACACACCCGGATCACGTTTGCGAACTGCCACTTGTTATCCAGATGGTTTACCTCGCAGGGCAGAACGACAAACTCGATGTTTATATTCCCTCTGAGTTTGTGAAAGCATTGAAGGATTACCTCACTGCAGTCTACCTTATCGAGGAAAAGCTTCCATTTGCGATGAACATCATCGGGTACGAAGACGGATTTGTTTTCTCCGAGGAGTTTCAATTGACTGCCATTGGCAACCGGCATCTACAAGGTTACGCCGACCTGATAAGGGAGCTTAAGCTCCAGAACAAGATGCAATGCCACTCCTTTGAAATTGAGGCCGCTGATAAGTCGCTGCTTTATTCGGCCGATATTTTCAGCTTTGATGAGGTAAAAAATCACCTCAACGGCAAGGACTATGTTGTGCTGGAATCGACCCACATCGACCTTGATGAATTCTTTGAATTCGCACAGACCACCAAAGTGGGACAATTTGTGATAACGCATCTTGGCAATGACCAGGAAGTTGCTGAGATTGAGCAGCGTGCGAAGAAGGTGGGGTTAGACAATCTGGTAACAGCTGTTGATAGGATGGAACTGGCGTTGTAGGCAGGAGTCTCGGCAGTCATAGGTAACGAATGTCGGGTTTTAGAAAACCCGACCTACAGATTCTTTCACACGCGGTCGGGAATCCTTTCCTGACCGAACCAGTATAGCCGTCAGGAAGGGATTCTTGACGGCGCAGGTAAAGAACATCAGGGCTTACGTCTTCAGCGATGCCTTCATCCGCTCCCGGTTCATCTTGGCGATGAACTTGACGCTAATCTCCTTAGGGCAGACCGCCTCACACTCGAAGTAGTTGCTGCAATTGCCGAAACCCTCTGCATCCATTTGTGCTACCATTTTCCCCACCCGCTCGCTGGCTTCTACCTTGCCCTGCGGCAAGTTTGCAAAATGGCTTACCTTGGCTGCCACAAAGAGCATGGCTGAGGCGTTCTTGCATGCGGCAACGCACGCGCCGCAGCCGATACAGGCCGCGGCATCCATCGCCGTTTCCGCATCGTCTTTGAAAATTGGGATGGCGTTAGCATCTGGAGCGCCGCCGGTATTGACCGAAACGAATCCGCCGGCCTGCATGATACGATCAAGCGCCGAACGATCAACCATCAGGTCCCTAATCAACGGAAAGGCCTTAGCGCGGAATGGTTCAACAGTGATAGTGTCGCCATCTTTGAAATGCCGCATTCGCAACTCGCAGGTAGTGGTGGCATGCTCTTTGCCGTGGGGGATGCCATTGATCACCAAAGAACATGCGCCACAGATTCCCTCACGGCAGTCATGGTCGAAGTGAATGGGGTCGATACCTTTTTCGACAAGGTCTTCGTTAACCACGTCCAGCATTTCTAAGAACGACATGTCAGGAGAAATGTTACGAGCCTCATACGTCTCCATTCTCCCTTTGTCCTGGACGTTCTTTTGACGCCATACGCGCAGTGTCAGGTTCATTATTTGTAGCTCCTTGTGGCCAATTCAACGCTTTCAAATTCGAGCTCTTCTTTGTGGAGCTCCGGCTTATTACCGGCACCTTTATATTCCCAAGCTGCCACGTAGGCAAACTTTTTATCGTTACGCACGGCTTCGCCCTCTTCGGTCTGGTATTCCTCGCGGAAGTGAGCGCCGCAGGATTCCTCCCGGTGCAGGGCGTCGACAGCAAAGAGTTCTGCAAACTCCAAAAAGTCGACCAGTCGTCCTGCTTTCTCCAGCAACATGTTCATCTCCTCACTGGTGCCAAGCACTCTGGCATTCTGCCAGAATTCCTCCCGGAGCGACGGAATCTCCTCCAACGCCTTTTTCAATCCGGCCTCGTTACGCGCCATGCCGCAGTACTCCCACATAATCTCCCCCAGAGCTTTGTGGAATGAATCAACTGTCCGCTTGCCATTGATCGACAGCAGCTTCTTGGTTTGCGCTGTAACGGCCTCTTCAACCTGGTGAAATTCTTCGCGGTCGGAGGACACATTCTGTGCACCGACCCGGCCGAAATAGTCGCCGATCGTGTAAGGCAGGATGAAGTAACCGTCGGCCAGGCCCTGCATAAGCGCTGAAGCTCCCAGTCGGTTGGCGCCGTGGTCAGAGAAGTTGGCTTCGCCGATCACGAACAAGCCGGGAATATTACTTTCTAGATTATAGTCAACCCAGAGGCCGCCCATGGTGTAGTGCGTGGCAGGATATATCCGCATCGGCACTTGATATGGGTCTTCATCGGTGATTAGATGGTACATGTCAAACAAGTTGCCGTAGCGTTGCTCGATCACCTCTTTACCAAGGCGATTGATGGCATCGGCAAAATCGAGGTAGACACTATATCCACTCTTACCAACACCACGACCTTCATCGCATACTTCCTTGGCGCTGCGCGAAGAGATGTCCCGCGGGGCGAGGTTGCCGTAACTAGGATATTTTCGTTCCAGGTAATAATCCCGCTCCTCTTCTGGGATTTCATTGGGCTGTCGTTTATCGCCTTTGTTCTTGGGAACCCAGATGCGGCCGTCGTTGCGCAGCGACTCAGACATGAGCGTCAATTTGCTCTGGTACTCTCCGGAATGCGGAATGCAAGTGGGGTGGATCTGGGTATAACATGGATTGGCAAACAGCGCCCCTTTCTTGTAAGCTTTATAAACAGCGGTAACATTGCAGCCTAAACCCATGGTGGAGAGATCAAACACGCGGCCATAGCCACCAGTAGCCAGTACGACAGCATCAGCCGCATGCGAACTGATTTTGCCGGTTACCAGGTCGCGAACTACAATCCCCTTGGCATGGCCGTCGATCAACACTAAGTCCAGCATCTCGGTTCGGGGAAACATCTGAACCTGCCCCAACCCGATCTGCCTGCTCAATGCCGAATACGCGCCAAGCAGCAACTGCTGCCCGGTCTGTCCGCGGGCGTAAAATGTCCGCGACACCAGCGCCCCGCCAAAGGAGCGGTTGGCCAAGGTACCGCCATACTCCCGCGCAAACGGCACCCCCTGCGCCGCGCACTGATCGATGATATCGACCGATACCTGTGCCAGACGGTAGGTGTTAGCTTCGCGGGAACGGAAATCACCGCCCTTGATAGTATCGAAGAAAAGGCGGTAGATAGAATCACCATCATTCTGGTAGTTTTTGGCAGCGTTGATACCGCCCTGCGCACCAATGGAATGTGCCCGTCGAGGGCTGTCCTGGAAGCAAAAGCAGCTAACATTGTAGCCTAACTCCGCCATGCTGGCCGCCGCTGAGGCACCCGCCAGGCCGCTGCCGACGACAATGGCGCTGTATTTGCGTTTGTTGGCCGGGTTGACAAGCTTCATTTCAAATCTATGCTTGTCCCATTTTTCGGTCAAGGGCCCGGAAGGTATTTTGGAATCAAGTTTCATATCAGTGCCCTCCTGCCGGGAGATTTATGATGCCGACTAGTACGGCTACGGGCATGGACACGTAGCCGATAAAGATCACTACCGAAATAATATAGCCAATTGCCTTCAACGTGGATTGCACGCGGGGATTGTTTAGACCCAACGTATGCAGCATACTGAAAACGGCGTGACTAAGGTGGTAGACGAGTAGGAATAACGCCACGATGTACACCGTTGAAATCAGGTAATTCTGAAAACCCAGCACGACCATGGAGTAGACATCATGTCGCCCGGCGGCGTCAACCAAATGCTCGTACTTGGGATTTGTCACAATGAAAGTAAAGTGGAGAAGGTGGTATACCACATACAGGAGTATCCCCAGTCCCGTCCAGAACATGGTGCGTGAAGCCAGACTCGCCTGAACAGTACTGTTGATCACATACCGAATAGGACGTGAGGCTCTGTTCTCGAAATACAGCCTGACAGCGTTCCAAATATGGATTATAACGGAAACCAGCACTATGATGCGCACAGACCAGGTAAGGGCCGGAAGGTCCTTGAGAGCTTGGGCATAAGCATTCAACTGGTCCTGGCCAATGAAAATCTGCAGGTTGCCAATCATGTGGCCGACCACAAACCCCAACTGGATCAGGCCTGTGACAGCCATAAGAACCTTCCGGCCAATCGATGACTTCAGGTAAACCCGCTGGGATGCTTGCATTGGCGGCGCTTTGGCTTGCACAACACTCATATATTTATCCTTCTTTTTTTTGGATGAGAAAATAAGCCCTTTCAGACTACAAGTCAAACTAAAAAGAGAAAAACTTCACAAGCTCCACGGCGATGAACTACGCAACAGTTCTCACTCCGGGCAAAATGTTCAAGTTACTTTGGAAGATTCCGTTATTAGAAGTATATGAATGATCCAAGCGAACAGAGCTCGTCGGACTACAGGATACTTAAGGAGCTCGGCCAAGGCATCCACGGGCATGTATACAAGGCATGGCATACGGCACAGCAACGAGTGGTCGCACTGAAACTACTCAAGCCACAAGTAACCGGAACTGCTTTTCACACCCACTGTCTACCAACCGTGAACAGCCTCACGAGCTGCTCGCATCCGAACATCTGCTCTGTATCCGGTATCGACAAAGCTGGTGAATCGTACACGATAATCATGGAGTACGTCGAAGGCACCACACTACGGGAGTTGATCAAGAGCAATCCTCTGGATAACCACATATTTCTTAGCATCGCAGCGCAAATCGCCGACGGTCTCAAGTATGCCCACGAGCACGGAATCACACATGGCAACATCAAACCATCTAATATCCTTGTCACCGGCAACAGACAGCCGAAGATAACGGACTTCGGATTGACATATTATCCCCAAACCACTGAAGCCGGAAGCGCCACACTTCCTCTTGAAGCGTTACCCTATCTGGCGCCTGAGCAACTAGCCGGCGAATCCGCTACCCCGTTAGCCGATCTCTTTTCGCTTGGCACGGTATTCTACGAGTTGCTGACCGGCCGGCGACCATTTACCGGCGAGACGCCCGAAGCTGTTATCAACTCTATTCTCAATGACACACCTGACTTTGAAAACCTGAGAGCCAGAGAGATTCCGGGCGACACCATTCTGATGATTGAAAAGCTTCTGGCTAAAGACCCGTCCGATCGATTCAGCAGTGCTGAAGAATTAGCCATTACCCTGCACGCGATGCGCTCATTCGAGCGGGAGTCGGCCGTCCGGCAGTTCCTCCAGGTCAAACCGCAGACGCCACGTCAATATCTCCTCATTTCTCTATTAGCGGTTCTTCTAGTGGCGCTGTGGTATGTCATGACCACCTATCATAATTGACAGGGATTGGCGGGCATAAACTTTAAGTAGGCCAAGACTCCTGTGAGGCTGCGATATAAGTTCGATTCAAAGGTGGCGTCAGGTGATCCGAGGTTGCCTCAAAAGCTGGTTCCAGTTGAATTAGGTCTATACCCAATGAGGTCTCTATTTTCTAACTCCGCGTAGCGGCGGGCTTTATGTCCGCCGTTAATTGGTGGGAGACAAGCCCCCACCCTACGCGAGATAAGACAGCTACCTTTTGGTGCAACCTCGAGTCGCCCGACAACACGCCGTAACTTGTTTATGGGGATGTTTCATGACTCATTCATCTCCCCTATCAGCCGCAACCCCTCCAGGGTCAAAGCCGGCTCGATCAGCTTGATGTGATGCGAGTGTCCTTGGATACCGGAAGCGAAGCCGCCAGTGGCGACAACTTCGCACTTATGAAACTTAGTTTCGTCAAGGATCATGTCAATAATATAGTCCACCTGTCCCACTGTCCCATAAAACAAGCCCGATTTCAACGCATCAACGGTTGATTTACCGACGACCTTCTCCGGCGGCTCGATCCGTACCTCAAACAGACGTGCTGCCTTTTTAGCCAGCTCACCCATCGCGGTCTCCGGCCCGGGGGTAATAACCCCCCCGATGTACGCCCCTGTATCATCAACAACATCAAAGGTGGTGGCGGTGCCGAAATCGACAATGACAACCGGCCCGCCGAACTTGCTGTAACCGGCGACAGCGTTGGCGATACGGTCAGCGCCGAGCTGCTCCGGCTGGTCTATCGCGATTTTAATGGGAAGTCTGACAAGGTGTGACACAACCAGCGCCGTACAACTGAGACACTTGCCAGCTACCGCCTCGAATACCCCCGTTAGCGACGGGACAACCGAACCAATAACCACCGAACTGACATCGTCAGTCTTAACTTTCATTCTGTCCAGTGTAGTTGCAATGAACTCCCCCCCCTCGTCGGCGGTGAGACTATGTCTCGTTGAGGCCCTGACGTGGTCTATCAGCGTCTCTCGGTCAAAGACACCAATCACGATATTGGTATTGCCGATGTCGATAGCCAGCAGCATCGTTGGAATCACCGCTGTAATCAGATAGTTGTCATCATCTGTCAGCTTACCGGCGGGCCGCTGCCGGAGCCAGCACTACGGGCAATATCAGCGTTGATCTTCTCTGCTGACTTGTAGGCGTCGTACATACCGTAGATAAACAGAATGGGTGTCGTGATCAGGCCGACAAGAATCATTATCAGCACAATCGAAACAGAGTAAAGCAGAATGAAGAGAATCCCCTTAGCGATCTGCCCATTGTAAATCTGCCCTAAGCCCATATAGAAAAACGAGAGAATGGCCGCCAGACCCGGGTTCTTATAGAATACCGGTGGCGCTGGGTGTGTCATGTCGGCTCCTCCAATTCCGGAAACTGCGTGTTGGTTATTATACTCAGAACAGTGTGCAAAATTCAATCGTTTTTTTCTATATGACTAACCCGAATCAGGCTGTTGCCCGATAAACGAGGAGTAATCCTCTATTGTTAGTAAAAGGGCATGGTAAGGCTTATTCCTATACTGTTGACTTTGGCCATAGTGACCAGTTGCACTCAGAGAATAACTGTCGTTAAGGCCAAGCTCGAAGACTCCCAAGTTCGCACCCGGGATTACACCAGCCAATCCGATTTGTCTGAACCGGCCTATGACAACTACCTCAACGACGGTCTGATCCTGTTCCGGCAGGGGAATTTCCAGGGCGCTCACAGCCTGTTCAAACGAGCCGTGGATACCGATACTGCTGGCTGGCAGGGATACTACTACTCGGGCTTGGCGCTCGGCAAACTGGAAAAACATGCTTTGGCCCAGAGCAGTTTTCTGTCCAGCCTGACCTACGCTCCAGACGACAAACGAACCAGGAGCCTTATCTATCTCGCTATGGCCGAGGGTTGGGAGAAACAGGGCAAACTCGGGCGGGCTGAACTGAACTACATAACCGCCCTGAACCTCTGCCCGGATTCTTCGCCCGCTACAAACGGCCTGGAACGGATTCAATTACTGCGCCTTCGCTCACGTAAGTAGTTATTCGTTTGCGCATCAGGGAACATCTCCTATATTGACAAGGTGAAACGTAAGCACTTCATTCCTACTGGTAATCCTCGTCGTGTTCGCCGTTGATGCTTGACGAGAGCAACGGGAAGAAGCAATGGCAAGAAAAATACGCAAGCTTACGATAGACGACTACGATGAGCTGATAAGGGTCTGGGCAGACACCGGCCTGCCCTATCGGCCACTGGGACGAGACAAAAAAGACCGCATCGCTAAGGAGATGAAGCGGCCGGATACCGCTTTTGTCGGTTTGTTTGAGAATGGTCAACTGATGGCATTGGGGCTGGCTACTTATGACGGCCGCAAGGGATGGATTAATCGTGTGGCGGTCGATCCCGATTATCGAAGACAGGGATTGGCCGGTGAGATCATCAGGGAATGTGAGGCTTTTCTGGAACGTCAGGGAGTGGAGATTATTGCCTGTCTGATCGAGGATTACAACCTGCCTTCGATGGCGCTGTTCCAGAAGCATGGTTACCTCTACAGCGACGACGTTCTCTACTTCTCCAAACGCAAGTCCGAAGATACGTAGCAGGGTGTCTGAAAGGCAGTCCCACATCGCTTGTAACCAAAATCAGAAATGAGATAAAACTAAATTACCTTGCGACACTGTTACTATCAGTTCTAACATTGGCCGCCTGCTCATCTGAAAAGAAAAGCCAGACGACAGGGAAGACTCCCCAGGCTACCAGCTCCACCGCTACAACGCAGGTTGAATGGAGCGGCAATCCAGTACGAACTGACGATCGATAGCATGAGGGCTCACGCCCTGTCGCTGTTTGGAATCTATCATATCCAAGTGGATAGTTCAACTTCAGGGGAAACGATCCCCAAAGAGAACTACCGGTTGGCGGGGCTGATTGTGGAAGCTCCCAAGGGAGAGGTTCTTTTCAAATTGACCGGACCGGAATATACTACCAGGGTTATGATCGAAGCTTTCGTGGCAATGTACAAAAACATCAAGAAAACCCAATAGGTAACCAAGCTGCCCACATTGCCGGTATGCAATTGAGGAAAACATCCTGGGTAGCAGTCTGGTCGGAATAAAGGGTTGGACCATGGTCAGTCCCTCACACGTGATTGCGCAACATCAGTTCTTTTGGGTGTGGGTAGAGGTAGACCTGGTCGCGCATGCAGCCTATGCCGTGCGTGTTCACATGATGCCTGACCAGTGTCAAGGGCACAATAAGAGGGACGAGACCCTTCCGGTAATCTTCCATAACCCGCAAGATATCCCTGTTCTCAACAGACGTGAGGTGGTTTCTTAGGAACCTCAGGATTTTCCCGAGAGCGCTAATATTTTTTCTGGCGGTGGATTTAACCTTAAGCGCTTCCATGAACAGGGTGCCATACTTAGGGCGGATTTCTGAGGCCTTGTACCACCTGGCATTGTCGACAAGCTGATCCAAGAGCTTGTAATGCTGCAAGCTATGAGTAAGCAACAGGTATTTGTGGTTCGTATGAAACCTGGCAAGCTTTGCGAGATTGAATCTTTCCTTGAAGAGGCCGCGCAACCGATGGTATGCAAAAACGCGTACGATGAAGTACTCTCTTAGCTTCGAATCGTTTAGTCGCCCCTCCTCTTCAACCGGCAGTAGTGGATACTGTTGGATAAGGGCGCTGGCAAACAAGCCGCGAGCCTGACGTCTCGGCCGTCCGGTATCACCAAAGAGCTTGACACGTTGCATACCGCAACTGGGTGAACCTTTCTTTAGCACATAGCCGCTCAGGTCGACCACATCGCCCCGTCGAACACGTCTGCTGACGTATTTGTTCATCCGTGCTGTCCAGTCTGTTCCCGACTCAATCCCGATCATACGAGGCGCTTCGCGATCACCTTCAAGCCGTACTGCCTCTCGCGGGACGCTCATACCAACCTCAACTTCCGGACAGATTGGCACCAACCGGCAATGCTGCCCGAGGACGTCAGCGACAAAGCTGTTCCGTTTGTGGTTGCCGTCGTAACGGACTTCCTGTCCAAGCAGACAGGCGCTAACACCGACCCGGATAAGCGGGTTACTCATAAACCCGCAGCCATCAAAATGCAGATTATATGCCACATAGATTGTAGTATAGAAAAACCTGTGCTGAAGCGGTAGAGATAATTAAGGTCGCACAACGTAGTTGGATGAGACAGAAGATAGCAGCTCTAATTTAGAGAAAGCGGTGTTACGGGTTAGACAAAGGCGCTGTTGGCTATGCCATACCGACGGTGGTGATATTCTGGAATTGTGTGGAACTGCTCGGACGCTGGAATTTCTACCGCGAGTTTTGGATTGGACCGACAAAATATGCCTTAGAGGTGGGCCTTATCTTCACTGCCTTCGTGGGAGCGATTCTGTTGACGGTTCTGTCGTCAAGAGACAAAGAGCTGGGATGACTGGCAGGTCATAGAGACACCTTCTCTACTGGTTACTCTCTGGGACTCCATACTTCTCCAGCAGCGCTTGGAAGCGTGGGTGGTCACGAAGCGGCCTCCAAGTCGGGCCGTGCTTAAGCCAATGAACTGACACGTCTGAAGGTATCGTTAAAAGATACTCAAGCTGGTCAATGGCAAGATCGTACTCCCCGACAGCCGTATATATTTCAGCGAGCCTTCTGACAAACGTGGCGCCGATGAGAGCATCCTTCGATACCGGCAGGAGTTCGACCGCACGCCGTCCCTCACGGATGGCGTCCTCCTTGCGACCTAGCCCGGCATAGACCTTACCCGAGAGACTGTGGTACAATGGCTCGTCCGGTGTGTCGGCAATCTTCCCTTCCAAAATCAACCGTGCCGAGTCATACAACGGTATCATCAGATCAGTCTGATTCAAGTGACGGTATACTTCACCTTTACACACATAGTAATCAGAACTGGCAGTACCTTCGCTCAGATAAATGTCGCCAGGCTTGGTTATACGCTGTAGGGCCTGGTCTAACTCGCTGTCTATGAAGTCGTACAACCACTCAAAAAACGTCAGTTGGGGCGACCGATCGTTCCTTTCCAGCGCCTCTTCCAGGATGCGGCGAGCCTGTTTCGTGTCGCCCAACCCGACTCCATATAACCATGATTTCATGAGATAGGCCCATATATAGTCCGGCGCCAGGTCAATGGTGCGGTCGTAATGGTATATGGCTTCTTCGTACCGGCGGCATAGTCCCAATGTCAGGCCTAACTCGTAGTGGAGATGGGGCTCACGAGGATTGAGTTTTGTCGCTTTTCTCAGACCTTCTATTGCCTCGTCCCATTGTCCCTGCCTCCGCTTTACCCAGGCTATACTGGCGATAGCCAGGCTGTTGCTTGGCTCTCTGTCCAAAACAACAGCGAACTCTTTCAGCGCTCGCTCATACTCGCGACGGGCGTGGTAATAGTACCAACCGAGGGCCAGATGTGTCACAGGATCGTCGGGCGCCAGTTCAAGCGCATTGTCGATAGCCTCCTTAGCTGCCGTCAGCCGTTGCTCGGTGCGGTCAGAGAAGCGCCAATACATGTCGGTATATACTATGCCCAGCTCCGCATAGGCCAGGGCGAATTCCGGTTCCAGTTCAATCGCCTTAAGATGCATGGCTTCCGCGCTACGGAGGTCCTCTCGGCCGGTCCCAATACAGTAGTACTGCTTACCTCGCAGATAGTAGTCATAGGCTTCAGTGTTTTCGGTTGGCTGTTCTGCCAGTGCCTGGCGTTCTGACTCAAGCAAAGTCACATTGAGGGCCTGGGCCACTTTCTCAGCAATACGGGATTGGACTTCGAAAACGTCGGAGAGCACGGCGTCATAGCGGTCGGCCCAGACATGGACGTCATCGGACACCCTTATCAACTGCGGGTGGATACGCACCCGGCTGACCTCACCGGTCTTATCCCAGCGGATGGTGCCCTCAAGCACGTAATCAACACCCAGTTCCTTGCCGATCTCTCGGAGTCCCTTATCAGTGTTCTTGTACTGCATAGCGCTGGTGCGGGAGATCACCCCCAGCCCGGACAGCCGAGCCAAGTTGGTGAGAATTTCTTCCGTGATACCATCGGCAAAGTATTCATCCTCAGGTGCACCCAGATTTTCAAACGGCAGCACCGCCAGCATCTTTTTATCTCCGGACACTTCTCTTCGCTCAGGCACCAGCAACTTGTACACAACGCCCACTGCAACCACTACCAGCAGAAGAATGATCGCACAAACAAGAACCTTGTTGGTGCGGGGCCTGGGAGCAGCAGGCGCAATATAGGAAGTGCTGGCTGCAATCAGCCTTTTCAGATCAGGAATGACCCCTTCGGCACTATGGTAACGAAGCTGCGGGCCCTTCTCCAGAAGCTTCGTAACAATCCGCTGCAAATCGTCGGGGACATTCGCGCGGTATTTTGACAAAGGCTCCGGGGTAGCAGTCACGATAGCCTGGGCTGTCGTCACATCGTTCTCACGGGCAAAAGGTGTTCTGCCGGTTATCATTTCGTACAAAACGACTCCAAACGAAAACAGATCGGAGCGATGGTCGATTTCCTGCCCTTGTGCCTGCTCCGGCGACATATATCTGACTGTTCCCAGAGTGGAACCCGTCTTGGTAAGATGCTCACCCCCCTTGACAGCCGCCAGGCCGAAATCGAGCAGTTTCGGGCGTCCCTCAACGTCGATGACGATGTTTGATGGCTTGATGTCCCGATGGAGGACCCCCTTATGGTGAGCCTGGCTCAATCCCTCGCATGTCTGTATAGCTAAATCAATGATCTTATTTATCGATAGCTCTTTTCCGTGGATGAAATCTCGAAGTGACGGCCCGCCCACATGTTGCATGGCAAAAAATGGCCGACCGTGGTACTCACTCACTTCGTAGACGGTAACAATGTTGGGATGATCCAGTGCAGCTGCGGCCTGGGCTTCGCGCGTAAAACGGGCCTTGGCATCTGGGTCAGCAACCAATTGCAGCGGCAAGAATTTCAACGCCACCTGTCGCTTGAGCTTGGTGTCTTCGGCCAGATAGACCTCGCCCATGCCACCGGCGCCAATCTTCTCGACAATGCAGTAGTGCGACACCATCGTCCCTTTGGTCAGGATAAGGTGCGTTCGGGTTTTGTTGTTGTCTTGATTTTCCGGCATAACCATACCTGCTCTGAGTCAGCTTACTTGCCGATACCACTCAAATATTGATTATCGGAACCCATTATGCAATAGTAAAATGGGAAAGGATATAACAGGAGATCAACCGTACATTGCACAAGAGGAGAGTTTCAAATCCCAATTGACACCCTCCGTCCTGCGGCGTACCTTGTCACTCCATGAACACGCCCAATAAACTGACCCTCTTGAGAATAGTCATCGCTCCCATTTTCATGTATTTCTTTATCCTCGATAATTTTTACCTCCGCCTAATATCTCTGCTATTGTTCATTGTTGCTGCCCTGACCGACCTAGCTGACGGCCACTACGCCCGCAAGTATGGCATTGTCACCGGGTTTGGCCAATTCATGGATCCGCTGGCCGACAAGGTACTTGTATCCTCGGCATTAATATCGTTCATTGCCCTGGGATATGTGTCACCACTGCCGGTTATGTTGATAGTAGGTCGCGAGTTTTTCATCACTGGTATTCGCCTCTTGGCAGCTTACCGGGGGGTGGTTATCATGCCCAGCCGGTGGGCAAAAGTCAAGACATTCCTGCAAATGGCAGTTATCGGGGGCGTGCTGGCCTATATCAATCTTATCAAGGCGCTGGAACACTTCCACAGCCCGGCGCTTTCCCTCTTTGAGTTTGACTACACCTTCTATTTCAATCTGCTGTTATGGATTACTGCAATCGTTACTATTTGGACAGGCATAAACTACGTGGTGAAGCATTTCTACATGATCAAAACGGTGCTAAAGTGAGATAGGACTGTGAAAAATCGACTTATCAAACTGGTAGCAACGGGCGTCTATTCGGGATACTCACCGCTCGTGCCCGGAACGGTCGGGTCAGTGCCGGCCTGGCTCATTGCCTTTCTGTTCATTAGAGGGAACACACCGGTGCTTGCCGTGATGACTGTCATCACTCTCTGTGTTTCGGTCTGGTCGGCAGGCAAAGCCGAGCAGATGCTAGGGCACGACGCCGAGAAGATCGTCATCGATGAGTGGGCGGGGATGTTTCTGGCGCTGTTGTTAGTTCCATATTCTTTCGTCAACTATGTGATTGCTTTTTTAGCCTTCAGGGGTTTTGATGTACTGAAGATTCCCCCTGCTGCCCAGGCGGAAAAGCTTCGAGGCGGGTGGGGAGTGACTATGGATGACGTGGTTGCCGGAATTCAGGCGAATGTCGTAACACAATTAGTGATAATCGCAATTGCAAGGTTCAGTACAGGTTAGGAACCGCAGATGGCAGCAGATGTAGACATCTACCGCCCACCATGGCAGAAACACAAAGGTTTCTGCCCCAAAAATTGAGTGAGTTCACTATGGATGTAGAGATTATAACTATCGGCGACGAAATAATAACCGGCCACACGGTCGACACCAACGCGGCTTTCATCGCCCGGCAGTTGACAGCCGCCGGACACAACGTCAAGCATCTAAGCTCCATCGGCGATTCTGTTGAGATCATGGTGGATGCCTTTCATCTGGCTATAAAACGCGCGCAGGTGGTCATTACCACTGGCGGTCTGGGGCCAACCGACGATGACATTACCAAAAAAGCTGTCGTAAAACTTTTCAAACGGAATCTGGTTTTCCACGAGGATGTTCTGGAGGATATTCGCGCGCGTTACGCCAAACGCGGTATCGACATGCCGGCTATAAACCAGAACCAGGCATTGCTGCCCCAGGGAGCGACATTCTTCGCCAACAAGATAGGCTCAGCGGTGGGTATCTGCATTGCTGAAAATGACAGGGTGTTTATCTCCTTGCCCGGAGTACCTGCCGAGATGAAACAGATCCTTACTGATAGCGTTATCCCTTATCTGGAGGGAATCAGAACCGGACCGGTTCTTAAAGTGGTCAAACTTTGCACCACCGGCATCATTGAGTCGAAGCTGGCGGAGATGATTGCTCCCAAACTGAAATTGGAGTCCGGCGTCAAGCTGGCTTATCTGCCAAGCTACGGGGGGATTGACCTGCGCGTTATGGCTGCCAGCGAAGATGAGAATGAAACAACCGAAAAGCTGCAAAAGATAGTGCGCTACCTTGAGTCGGTCTGCGGCCGCTACATCTACGGAGGCGATGATGACACGCTCGAAGGTGTCGTCGGGCAGCTTCTCAAAGACAACGACAAGACCCTTGCCATAGCCGAGTCGTGCACGGCGGGACAGTTGGGAATGTTGATTACATCTGTCCCCGGATCGTCGGCATACTTCTTGGGCGGGGTTATTGCTTACTCCAATGACGTCAAAGAAAACCAGCTTTCGGTGAATCACGATATCATAGAGCAGCACGGCGCCGTTTCCGAGCAATGCGCCAAGGCGATGGCCGCAGGATGCCGCAAGGCGCTGGGCAGCGATTTTGCGCTCTCCATAACGGGGATTGCCGGGCCGGAAGGCGGCACCGAACAGAAACCGGTTGGGACCACATTTATCGGCCTCTCCTCGGTGCATGGCACCTATGCTAAACAATTCAACTTCGGTGCTTACCGTGAAAGTAACCGCGCCCGGGCAAGCTATGCCGCCCTGGAGCTTTTGCGAAGGGAGATACTGGACATAACATGATACGTTTGTTTATTGCCTTTCCGCTTCAGAAGGAAGTCGAGGAAAAACTGGGGGAGATCATCGCCTTGCTGAAGAACCAGGGCGGACGCGTCAAGTGGGTCGCACCGCAAAACATTCACCTGACAGCCAGGTTTCTCGGCGACACTGATGAACGTTTGGTCGAGAAGCTCACCGCTCTCATTGACAACACGGCCGCTAAGTACAATCCCGTAGACTCGATGATCGACAGACTGGGCGCTTTTCCCAATCTCTCCCGTCCGCGAGTGATCTGGGCCGGTCTGCGAGACAACACCGAGGTCCTTGCCAAGATAGCCCGTGAACTGGAGCTGTCTGTCCATAAGCTCAGGTTCAAACCGGAAAAGAGAGGGTTCAAGTCGCACCTGACACTGGGGCGTGTGAGAGACCCCTCCGTGGTGGGAGACCTTACCGCCTATATGCAGGACTTCGCCGTCGAAGAAATCCATTTGACATTCGACCGCTTGACGCTATTCAAATCCACCCTAACCCCGCAGGGCTCGATCTACGACCGCCTGCACGAGGCGGTGTTGGTACACAAATAAGTCAATTAGCACAAAAGCCCCGTGAGGTTGTGACAAAAGACATATTGTTCATCACGAAGTGCTGTCGGGTGACTCTGCCCGACAGCTCTAACGCAATACCCGAAACGAGCTTGTATGAGAAATGCGTCAGGCTGGGTCACCTGACGCCACCCTCAATAACACTGCACTTGTAAGAAAAATGGGCGGTTGATGCCGCGGTGTGGATACGAGCGTAACTCGTCCGGATTCCCCTCCAAACAAGTTTGTAGGGAGCTATCCGTCGGTTTTAGGTGAAATTCAGAGTTTTTAAGTTGATTCATGGGGATATTTTCCTATTTTCCAGCAAGTAGGTAAAACTTTTCGCCCTCGATCGTTATAACCCGGGGGGAAAGACGGTGTCAGATAAAAAGATTTCCCACTTTAGCTGAAGTGGAAAATATTGGAGTGAATTACTGTGAAGAAAAGACCACAATACATAGTGCTGCGAAATCGATATCATTGTTCTCAGACATCGATGAGTCCGTTGAATAAGAAGAGGGCATGCTAAATATGGAGAAGACTCTTTACAATTATGCGCTCATCAAATCTCTCTACGATCAGGGACATGAGTACATTGATTGCTTCTGGCCGTTGGTTATACAAGTAATCCCACGAGACAAATTTGTCGATCAACCCTTCATCCAATTAGACCTCAAAAGAGAATTTGATATAGATATGCCCTTGCATGTGCTTGGTTCAGTCATTAAGAAGGTCAAGGCAAAGGGCTTCGTGGAGCAACAGCGCCGTGAAAGAAAGTACAGACTGTGCGAAAGGGGTGAACGGTATCGACAGAAACTCGAGACACATAAAGAGGTAGAGCGCCGCATAAATGCTTTGGTAGGAGATATGGGACGCTTCTTCAATGAACATGGCACTGAATTGACAGAGAAAGAGATCCTAAAACTCATATCATCATTCGTTCATAGCAATCGCAACTCTGTCCTAGAATTCATCAATCCTGCCGTAAGTGAATACCAGATGAGGCCGGCCAAGCGTAACCCACACATAAACTTGCTTATTGAGTTTATGCAAAGGGTGGATCGGGCAGAACCGGAGAACTATGCTATCCTCAAAGACGTGCTTCTTGGCTCCATAATCTCGACAACAATTTATGCAAGAGATGCCGTTGAGTTCGACAATTTAGGTAAGAAAAAGTTTCGAGATTGTCGCCTATACCTAGACACCAATCTTGTTTTCTCGATACTGCAAATGCACGAACCCGAATTCAACAAAGCTGCAACTGAGCTTCATAGATTACTGAAGCAATTCGGATTCAACATGAGAGTATTTCAATCTACCGTTTCTGAACTGTGCTATACGGTTAAAGGGTACAGGACTGCTTTCCATAGATATCCCCGGGACACAAGGATCGACACCATATATAGCAGCCTGCGTAGGAAGGGATGGAAAGCATCAGATGCTCACGAATTTGTCATAGATGTTGAGTCGAGACTGCAAAATCATGGGATAACTATAGACTGGTCGATTGATATTGACTTAAATGCCCACGAGTTGCAAAACGAAGATCTAAGAGAGGGTCTGAAGAAGTATAAGCCTCGTCAGTACAGAGTAGGACAAACACATGATCTAGCGGCGATTGAAGCAATACAGAGAATTCGAGGCAAGAAGCTAAGAAGACTGGAAGAGTGCAAAGCAGCTTTTTTAACATCCGATATACGGCTAAGCATATTCAATTTCAATGAATTGAACCACAGATCTGAGGGAACTGTTTGTGAGGTATTCCTAGACAGGATGTTTACTAATATTCTCTGGCTTAAAAACCCTAAGTTAGATTTGCCACTGGGGACGATCATAGCAGCCCACTCAAGGGATTTGTTTGTAAACAGAAGCGTCTGGGAAAGGTTTTATACTGTTCTGCAGGATCTGCACCAAAGCAAACAAGTGGATGATGATAAAGTTTCTATGCTCTTTTACCACAACTACGTGGAAGATGTGCTGCGTGGTTTTGATGAATCAGAGGTTGATAAAATCACCCCCACATTTGTATTGGGACATATTCAGGAACGAGCTAAACAAATTGACAAGAAGCTTACGGAGGAAGTACATAAACGTGAAAAGGACTTCCTTACCCATTTGGATGCCGATGTCGAGAGGGCAAAGGTGGAAAAAAACGATGAGTGGCTTAGAAAAATTACGGAAATGAAAAAGATAGTGAGAAACAGTGCCCTCAAGTCGGGTAAGAGAAAACTACTTACGGTTCGAATTGTGTTAACACTTGTCCTCCTTTCGGTGATACTGTATTTCTTGGTGAAAGGTGACTGGGAATCTATAGGTAAAGCCCAGCTGCTAATGAGTTTCGTTGCGACTGTGGTAGTGATTGCACTGGGCAGTATAGGAAAGATTTGGGATTATTTCGAACAAGGATGGAGTAATAGGTTATACCGAAATAGGTTAAATGAAAGTGGGTTAGACAAATACGTTTAGGAAGAATGCTTTCATAAGTGAGACGTTTCGTTCACGGGTGGGTAGATTTTAAACGAGTAAAAAAACAAGCACAAGGGTTAGTCAGAGACGGGGCAGATGTGGACATCTGCCGCCCACAACAATAGTCAGGAGTACAAGACTCCTGACCTACAAGAATTATGCAGGGAACTCCACGGCGGCGAACCAGTCGATCTCAAGCTCGTCAAACAGGCGGTCGCGCTTCTTGCAGTCCTCAAAGAGCTGCCATTCCCCGCTTTCGATGGCCTCCCCTTTGATCTTCTTGTCAGCCATTGAGGCCAGCCGCTTGAAGTCCTCGTAGTGTTCGCTCAGGCGCAGTTCGGCATAGTCACGCGCCGCCCAGGTGGAGATAAGAAACTGCCAGTCGGAGGCAGACATCAGCATCAGCTCACGAGCCAGTTGCTTCAGGATGTTCTCCAGTTCGTGGTCTCTTTTGTCGGGATTATCACGCCAGAAGCGGGCCAGCTCACACATCCTGGCTTCCGACTCGTAGATGTGTTTCCAGGTCCATTCGTTTTCCTGGTTGAGCCAGATGTAGTGGTGATTGCCCTGGCCCCAGCTTCCCTCCGGAATTGAGACCACCGTCGTCGGCTGACACCGATCGAGGTGTTCCGCCAGGAAAGTCGGTTCGATATTCTCGCTTTCGCAGACGTTGCGAAGCACCTGTTTGAGGAAACCGGGTCCCTCAAACCACCAGTGCCCAAACAGCTCGGCATCGTACGGAGCAACCAGAATCCCTGCCTCGCCGTTGGCCTTGTGATAACCTGTCAGGATTTCCTCTGCTTTGCCCGAAAAGTGGTCGGCATTTTCTGGCAGGCGGCTCATTGCAGACTCGTGGTGGTACTCCACCTTGTCAGCCAGGTCGGACTTGGACGAGGTCACTGCCCAGTAGCGATGGCCGCCCGGGAAGCGCTTCTTGTGGAAGTCAAGGTAGTTGCCGTCACCGGGGTAGCCGTGCTCGCCTGACCAGACCAGAAGCCCAGTCTCCGGGTCGCGGGTGAAGATGGCGGTCGGCTTTTTCCCTTCCGGAGAAGAAGAAACCAAGTAGACCTCACGGGGGGTCTTATCCTTCTCTTCCTGACGGGGTTTGTACTGCCTCTCGAACTGTCCCCAGAGACGTTTCAGAGCCTCAAAGCGGTCAATGTACACTCCAACGGATTTGCCACCTTTGAGCAGGACAGAATCAATAATGAAGAAGTCCAGCCCATTTTCGGTGAGAAACTCGTCAACCCCTTTCCGCGGATACGCTTCCTGGTGGCCGTTGATTGGCACTGGTGGTGCCCAATCGTATCGAGGACGGTAAGCACACTCTGGCAGCCAGATACCGCGCGGCTTGCAGCCAAAGTGCTTCTCATAGTTCTTGACAGCGGCTTTGGTTTGCGCTTGGACGGATTCATCGCGGGACAAAAGCGGCAAATACCCGTGAGTGGCTCCACAGGTAAGGATTTCCAGATACCCGGCGTCCTGAAGTTGCCTGAACTCGTAGAGAATATCCTGCCCGATGTTGTTGAATTGCTCTAACGTCAGGCCGTAGAACTCCTCCCAGAAATGGGAGTTAGCCAGCATGTTCTCTTGCCCGTACTTGTAGAATTCCTCACTGTCATGCTGGGCAGCTTTGATCTTCTGATTGAGATACTGTACAAACTCATCTTTGAAGGAGTTGTCGGCGAGCTGCTCGCACAGCACCGGCGAGAGATCGATTGTCATTTTGGGTCGGTAACCTTCACCTACCAGCTCATTTATCATCCTCAAAATGGGCAGATAGGTCTCGGCGGTTGCCTCGTTCAGCCAGTCCATCCCGTGCGGCCAGCGCCCGTGGGAAAGCACGTACGGAAGATGGCTGTGCAAAACGAAAGCGAAATAGCCCGTCGTCATTTATTCTCTTCTAAATGGCTGGTGCTTGATTCAAAACCGATGTTCTTACTGGACTGATGGAGGCCTCCGTGGATCTTGATCTCGCCGAACTGGTCTTCGAATTTCTTGATGTTGTCGGTCAGCGCCTTCATCAGCAACTTGGCGTGCATTGGCGTCATGATGATGCGGGAAAGCACCTTTGCCTTAGGCAACCGCGGCATAACCCGTGCGAAATCAATGATTATCTCGGTCGGAGAGTGCATAATCATGGCCAGGTTGGCATAGATTCCTTCAGCCTGCTGCTCCGGCAATTCGACATTTATCTGTTGTTGCTGTGGTGCTTGTACCATTTCTTTGTTCCTTCAAACTGTAGGTAATGAAATCTCTACTTGTACAATTCAACTGATGTTAATATATTCGCCCGATAAGTCAACCTATTTTGCATTGGGATTGTTCCTTTTGTTTGAGCAGGAGTAAATTCATCATTGAAAACGGAAAGAATACGCACAATAACAGAAGGAATCGGACGAGCAAAGGTGCTCATTTTGGGCGACATCATGCTCGACGAGTACCTTTTCGGCTCGGTCAGCCGTATTTCACCGGAAGCACCGGTGCCAGTGGTAGAAATTACTTCCAGCCGTAGGCTCCTGGGTGGCGCGGCCAACGTGGCGGCAAATACACGCTCTCTGGGCGATGAGCCGATACTGATCGGCCTTGTCGGCGAGGACGAGGCGTCGGTAAAGCTGACGCAGTTATTGAAGCAAAGAAACATTTCGTCGAAGTACCTTGTAAACGACAAGTCCCGTCAAACAACGATCAAGACCAGGGTGATCGCCCACAGCCAGCAGGTGGTACGCACTGATCGTGAAGATCGCCACGTATTGAGCCCAGATATTGAAAACAAGCTGCTGAAGAGATTTATATCAGTGGCCGACAGCATCCAGGCCGTCATTGTTTCTGACTACGGCAAGGGGGTCATTGCCAAATCGTTGCTGGAGAGAGTCATCGAAGTCTGTCTGCAAAAAGATATCTTTATTGCAGTTGACCCCAAAGAGACAAACTTCCACAACTACCGGCAGGTATCGGTTATCACTCCCAACCACCACGAAGCCGGTTTCGCTTACGGTCAAAGAATAGTTTCTGAGACTGACTTGATGGATGTCGGCACCGGCTTGCTGAAGAAACTTAAGGCCAAATCGATTCTTATCACCCGTGGCGCAGACGGGATGTCACTTTTCCAGGACGGTGCCGAGCCGACCCATATTCCCGCCTTTGCCCGCAAGGTATTTGATGTTACCGGCGCCGGCGATACAGTTATTGCCAGCTTTGTAGCCGCCATTTGCTCTGGAGCGGACTTAGTCGAGGCATCGATTGTAGCCAATGCAGGAGCCGGCATCACAGTTGCCGAGGTGGGTACAGCCACAGTTACCGTGCCCCAACTCAAGAGGGAACTGGAGCGCAATATTAAGAACGGAAACTTAGCAGCAGCATCAACTTCCGGAATTCACCATGTGTGAACTTGCCCCATAGGACGCCTGAGGGCAACAACGTTTGTTGGTAGTAGATGACCAGAAGTTGTTCCAAAAAATCCATAGGTCCGACTCGGACAATCTTGGCAGCTCTTTCGTCATGCTGAGCGGAGTCGAAGCATGACGAGACATTTGAAGTACCGTTGTCGCCCTTCGACTCCGCTCAGGGTGACAACCTCTATGATTTCGTGCAACTTATTCGTGGACAGCCTTTACACATCTACCTTAGTTTGAATTGACACACGAGGAGGCATCCACGCATAGAAACGAGACAGTCAGGTAGTTATCTCATGAACCTCAAGAACCTTATACTTCGTGGGCGGCAGATGTCTACATCTGCCCCAGTTTGGGTTGGCGCAGGAGGACTCTCCGCCACGTACAAGAATGAGACAGTTAGGTAGTTATTTCATGAACCTTATGAACCTTATACCGCGAACTTACATAACCCGACTTTCCGCTCGCCTGAAACGAGCCGGAAATACAGTTGTCTTCACTAACGGCGTCTTCGACATCCTGCACCGGGGACATGTGGAGTACCTGTGCAAGGCCAAATCCTTCGGGGATGTTCTGATTGTCGGGTTGAACAGTGACGCTTCCGTTCGCCGCATTAAAGGGGGGCAGCGTCCCCTTCAGAATCAGAAGGATAGAGCCGTTATCCTGTTAGCCCTGGAAGCGGTTGATTACGTCGTTTTTTTCCGAGAAGACACACCCGAAAAGCTCATCCGTCAGGTCAAGCCGGATGTGCTGATCAAGGGAGCGGATTATAAGATACCTGAAATCGTCGGCGGCGACTTTGTCAGGTCTTACGGAGGCAAGGTCAGGCGCGTAAAATTGACAAAGGGGCGCTCGACCAGCGCCTTAGCAGCCAGGCTAACCAGGCTCTGACCGCATACCCAACCACCAGCGCCGAGGCAGTTGTACATCGGCGCTTGCATTCAAACGCAACACTGGTTATTAATAGGTGTATGTTCAGGCAACCGGACATGGGAAAAGCAGACCTCGTCCGTAAACTGTCCGCCCAGGGCTACTGGCCGGCACGGGCGGCGAGCTATCTTACCGAGGGAATGTATTCAAGGTCGGTCGAAATCTGCAAGGATCATCTGCGGGAGGAGCCCAAGTCCCTCTCCGGAAGGCTTATCTACGCCTTGGCCCTGCAGCAGGCCGGACAGACCAAATCAGCAACCGAGCAGTTTTACAACGTTCTATCGTTCGATCCGGATAATTTGGTGGCCTTGAAGTGCTTAGGGGACATCAAATACGCTGAGGGCGACGAAATCGCAGCATTGTCCGACTATGCCCGTATCCTTGAGATCGACCCGTATTGTACAGGTCTGAAGTCAGATCTGAAGACGACCAAGAGAGAGACAGCCCACACAATTACTCTCATGCGCGAGGCTGAAGCACCAACCGGGAAAAGGGCTTTGCCTTCCCAGCAACGGGAAATCCCCTTCTACACGGAAACGATTGGCGATCTCTATCTTGCGCAGGGACACCCCCGGCTGGCGGCGGAGGTCTATCGCGCTCTCAATGAAAAGAATCATAATTCCAAGCTGGCCGAAAAACTGAAAAAGGCTGAACGTAGGATAAAAGAAAGGGAACATCGGCATGTCAGCTAAACGAATCAATGCACTGAGAAAGAAACTCCGGGCCGACAATCTTGACGGCATGATCATAACACACCTTGACCACATCCGCTACCTGGCCGGTTTCACAGGCACCGCCGGCCTGCTCGTCATAAGCACTAAGGGAGCAGAGTTCTTCACTGACTTTCGCTATACCGACCAGGCGCGTAAGCAGGTCAAGGGCGCCAGAGTTACCATCGTCAAGAGCGATCCCATTTCGGCTTTGAAAGATTTCCCCAAGCTAAATGTAAGAAACCGGAAGTACGCTTTCAGCAGCGAGCATATAACAGTCGCTCAAAAGGAGAAATTACAGAAGGCGCTGCCTGATTCCCTGTTCATTCCGGCTGACTCGATTCTTGCCGAACTGGGATGGGTCAAGGACACAGACGAAATTGCTAATATCACCAAAGCGGTTGAGGTGTCCGACCTTGCCTTCGAGCGGATACTGAACATGATCGCCCCCGGCATCCGAGAGAGAGAACTGGCGGCGGAACTTGAATACCAGATGGCCATGCTTGGTTCGGAAAGGCTGGCTTTCGAAACTATCGTTGCTTCCGGTTATCGCAGCGCATTACCGCACGGAGTGGCGTCAAACAAAAAAGTTAAAAAAGGTGATTTCATCACTTTCGACTTTGGGGCGACGGTCAACGGATATGTTTCGGATATCACACGGACTGTTGTCGTCGGCAAACCGACCAAAAGGCAAAAAAAGATATACGGAATTGTCCTGAAAGCCCAGAAGGCGGGGATCAGGAGAGTCAAAGCCGGAGTGATGGCAAAGGCAGTTGACAGAGCCGCTCGAAGTGTGATCGAGAAGGCCGGGTTTGGGAAAAACTTCGGTCACGGTACCGGCCACGGGATTGGCTACTATGTCCATGTGGGGCCGAGGGTGTCATTTCAGTCGGAAGATAAGTTAGTGTCAAACAACGTGATAACAATTGAGCCCGGCATTTATATCTCGGGCTGGGGGGGCGTACGGATTGAAGACGACGTGGTTGTCACCAGAATTGGCGGAAAGGTTCTGAACAGGGCACCAAAAAACTTGTTGGCACTGTAATCCGACAAGTGTATACTTTAACACTGGAGGTGAGTGCAACAACAGGATCATCGGCATTCCTAATCCGGAGCAAATTACCGTTGAGGTATGATTATGAATGAGAATTATATTAGGAAATTGATACGGCTGGTTGAAGAGTCACAGATTCAATCGCTGGAGGTGTCCAACTGGGGGCGAAGGATTAAAATTACACAGCGCCTCGTCGACTCCGCCAACGGCAACAGTGAACAGCCTGCCGTCATTCAACAGATGTCTGCTTCCTCTCCACCTGTCCAAACACCTCCCCAAACGGTACCCGAACAAGCCATAACCACGGCTGAGACGCCGATTGAGGAAACCAGCCGGCTGGTGCCAATCAAGTCACCCATGGTCGGCACTTTCTATGTAGCGCCTGCTCCTGACGCTGAACCTTATGTCTCTCTCAACCAGAAAATTACCGTCAGTCAGGTCGTTTGCATTGTCGAGGCGATGAAGTTGATGAATGAGATCGAATCCGAGGTAAGCGGCCAGGTAGCCAAGATTTTGGTGCGGAACAGCGAACCGGTGGAGTTTGGGCAGACCTTGTTCCTGATTGATCCGGATTAGGGAAAACACTTGGAAAGGGATTTCCATGAATCTTAAGAAGATGTTGGTTGAAATGCTCAACCGCAAGGCTTCGGATGTGCATATTCGGGTTGGTGTCCGGCCACACCTGAGAGTTAACGGTAGGCTGGAGCAGATTGCCACAGACCCGGTGACAATCGATCTAATGGATCAGATCGTTTCCCAGATATTGAACGATAAACAGCGGGAACGTTTCCAGCGCAGGAACGAGATGGATCTGGCGTTGTCGGTGTCGAAAATCGGCCGCTTCCGCATAAACCTGTACAGGCAGAGAGGCACCACAGGCATCGCCATCCGCGCCGTCAATACTATCGTGCCATCATTTGAAGAACTGAATCTGACGGCAACCATCAAGGAGCTCGCCCGGACACAGCGGGGCCTAATTATCATCACCGGGACCACCGGCTCAGGAAAATCCACTACCCTGGCGGCGCTAATCGAGGAGATTAATTCCAATCGCACCGACAACATTCTCACGGTCGAGGACCCCATCGAGTACATCTACCGTGATAAGAAGTCGATTATCTCCCAACGTGAAGTGGGCGGCGATACAGAATCTTTCGCCTTGGCACTGCGCCATGCCTTCAGACAGGACCCCGACGTAATCCTGATCGGTGAGGTGCGTGACCTGGAAACGATGTCGATTGCTTTGACCGCGGCGGACACCGGCCACCTTGTTTTGACGACGCTTCACACCTTAAATGTGGTAGAAACGATTACCCGTATCATTTCCTTCTTCCCTCCCCATCAACATCAGCAGATACGCCTGCTGCTGGCCGGGACTCTCAAAGCCATCGTGTGCCAGAGGCTTCTGACACGCGCTGACATGCCTGGGCGGGTGCCGGTGCTGGAGATCATGATCAATTCAGGGGCCATCAAAGAATGCATCATGGACCCCAACAAAACCATTGATATCCCAGAACTTATGGAACAGGGCAGCGTGCAGTATGGCATGCAGACCTTCGACCAGTCAATCATGAAACTGTACAAACAGGGACTGATCTCATTTGAAGAGGCTATGAACCACGCTAGCAATCCCGATGACTTCGATCTGCGTGTGAAAGGTATCGTTGGAACATCGGAAAGGTGGCAGGATGACGCCAGCGAATCGAGCGGCCAAGAAAGGTCTGATACCTCCGGGGATCTCATAAACTATTAGGTGGTGTGCCAACAGACCACACTTACCCAAAAGCAGCGCGACTCAAGAGAACATCCAATAAAGGCAACCTGCCAAACCAGTATCCGGCGCAAGTCACGGAGTGACTCAGTCGGCTGCCGGGAAAGCGTCAGGGAAGTGTTCCAGCTTGCCGTTGATAAATGTCACCACATCAAAGCGCAGATCACAGTTCTCAATCTTGTTCTCAATGAGGTACTGTTGGGCTGCTTTGGTTAGATTTGCGATTTTTCTGTCGTCGACGCGCTCGATTGGGTGGCCGAATTTCTTGGACAAGGCCGACTTGACCTCCACAAAAGCGATAAGATTGCTCTTTCTTACGACCAGATCAATTTCACGGTGACCAGCACGCCAGTTGCGCTGAATAATCTCATACCCGTTCTGCTCGAAATACGACGCCGCCAGCCGCTCGTACGTTTTCCAGGTTTCAGCTTTTGTGGGCGGCAGATGTTTATGTTTCATGGGCGGCGGATTTTTCGTACGCGGCACATGTTTTGTGGGCGGCAGATGTCCATATCTGCCCCTTTCAGAATGTCGGCCTTTCTTAGAGGATGGCATATTCTTTGAGCAGATCGGCAACCGGTTTGAACGACTTGCGATGAATCTTACACGGACCGTGTTCACGCAGTTCTTCCAGGTGGGCCGGTGTGGGATAGCCCTTATGCTGTGAGAAGGAAAACGAGGGATATAATGCCTCGTACCTGTCCATAATACGATCCCGGGTAACTTTGGCCACAATAGAAGCAGCCGCCACAGATCGGCAGCGCGCATCGCCGCCTACGATGGCATACTGCGGCTGTTCTATCTTTGGAATTGGGTACTCACCATCGACCAGGACAAAATCAGGCGTCTGCTTCAAGTCCATGACAGCCTTGCGCATAGCCATCAGCGAGGCTTTCAGGATATTCATTTTGTCGATACACTCACTGTCGATAACCCCAACCGCACAGGGAAAACCCAGCTCAACAATTCTATTAAAGCACTCTTCCCGGCGCACCGAGGACAGCTTCTTGGAGTCCGCAACGCCCTCAAGTGTCACGCCCGGTGGTATGATAACGGCCGCTGCCACGACCGGCCCCGCCAGCGGTCCGCGGCCAACCTCGTCTACGCCACAGATATCTAAGTATCCTTTGTCAACCAGCATCTGTTCGATCTGGTTGAAATCCTGAACGATATGGTCAATCTTGAGATTCATTTTACGTCCCATAGCCTAAATTGGTGGTATAATGCTTTCTTATCAACAAAATTCTCGTCTGTATGTATTGTCGACTCTGAAAAGGGCTTTTATTAGCTTTTTAAGCCGCTTATATTAAAACTGACAGAAACTTGCATAATTGAATGGATAAAAAAAGACGACCAGACTTCAAATTCACCGTTGTCGCCGGGAAGTTGAAAGGGAAAGTTATCACTGCCCCAAACCTGGGCGTCACTCGCCCGCCACTGACACGATTGCGCAAGGCTGTATTTGATTTTCTGACGCCGTATCTTGAATCCGCTCACTACCTCGATTTGTTCAGCGGTAGCGGTTCGTACCTTTTTGAAGCGATCTCACGCGGAGTCGGATCAGCCCTTGGGGTTGAAATTGAAAAGCAGCTCGCTGCCGCCATCAATCAGCAGGCTGAGAGGCTGCACGTTAGAGGCCAGTTGCTTTGCCTATGCGATGATGTGTTCAGGGTCATTCCACGTTTAGCCTCCCAAAAGCGGCGTTTCGACATAATCATGATCGCCCCACCGCAATATGCAGGGCTGATCGACAAGACGCTGCTGCTTCTGCGGAATCACCGTATTTTGAACAAGGGCGGGCTGATAATCTGCCAGCACGACACATCGGAGACGCCAAGGGTAGATTTCGCCGGTATTAAGATTGAGCAGCAAAGAAAGTACGGGAATACCACTTTTACCGTTTGTACATCTTTGACCAGGTGAGTACAAATCATCGGACTTGTTAAAAGAACAGGGAACAGGCTGAAAAGCGCTGTCCCCTGTTCTTAGCGTTACACTCGCGTTACTTCAACAGGATCATCTTCTTGACTTGTACGAAGTGTTCAGCTTTAAGCCGATAGAAGTAGACACCGCTGGCTACATGGCCACCCGACTCATCTCGGCCATCCCAGGTTGTTCGGTAGGTCCCTTGAGACATCGGTTGATCAACCAGATTAACAACCATTTGACCAAGCAGGTTATAAACCAAGACTTCTACCTGACTTCGACGGGGAACGGTAAACTCGATCACCGTGGAGGGGTTAAACGGGTTAGGATAATTCTGCGAGAGACTGAATGTTAAGGGTAACTCGCCCGAGGGTATTTCCTGCACATCGGTAGGTGCCGTCACACCCGTTTGCCAGAAACCGAAGTTCACCCGAAAGTTTGCCGACTGACAAGCGCCGCTCACCGACTGGCCGCAGGTAAGTCCCGACGCGAAGTTGGTCGAGGACTGCTCCGTCGCTCCTCCGGTGTTGATCGACAGCCAGGCCAGTTGTACCTGTTTCGACGTGGCATTTTGGCCTGAAGTTTCCTTTGATTCGGAAGCAAGCAGGTTACCCATCAACAACAAACTACACGCTGCCGGCAGTATTGCCACGAACCACATCGGTCGACCCTTATATACACTGCTTTTCTCAGATCGGCAGTGTCTGTGGTTTAGTTTATTATCAGACTGTTTCATTGTATCTATTCCCTATAAGTCTCCTTTACATGTTCACTTACCCGGTACCAATTCCAGCTACTACTTATTCTGATTAAGATTTTCAGCTTGTTTTTGTAGTTCTTCTTCAGCAATTTCTGCTTCGATCTTTCTCAGTTCATCACGAAGACGCGCCGCCTTCAGCTCCAATTCGCGGAGATCAACAACATAGCCACCCTCTCCAGTCGGCACTTCCTGCAATCCATTTGGGCCGGGTACTCTCAGTTCAGCCCTTTCAAACTGACCCACATCGGAGGACGAAGCAACTGTCAAGACAGAGCCGTACGAGGTCGGGAAATAGGTAGCTGTGATAACCGGGTTCCATATGTACTTGGCGCCATAACCTGTTTTGTCCATGGCTTCAAAGCGGTAGGTGTGCGATCCGGCCGAACTTTCATAGTACGTACGACGCATTGAAATTGGAAGCCATATCACATCAACATTTGGTGGAGTCGAAAAGCCAACCATGTGATAGTAATCGAGGTCATTACTACCACCTGCAGTCGAGTCGATCTGGCAGGCCATGTAATTTGGCGAAATTGTTCCGCCAAAATTAGCCTGGCCCGATGCCTCCACAACCACATAGCCCGGCGCCGGGATAGAGATCGTAACAGTGACTATATCGATCATGGACAACTCTCCGGCTACATCGACAAGCGTCGATTTCACAATACCTTGAGCTATCCCCGGCTCGTCCGTTGCCGCAGTCGTCTGCACTGTCCCGTCGGGAAACTTGAAGCCGCCGGAGGTTGATTCAATGGTGCTATCGGCCTGGACATAACCGTCATTGCTAATCGAAAAGCGCAGATTGGGTCCGGGAGTATTGTATAGCTCGAGCAGGTTGCCTGAGCTGGCATAGCCGGTGATCGCCGGGCCGGTTCCCTGATTCTGGCCCTTTATACCAGGCCCGGAACCGTCATTCCTGCCCATGATGGCAGCATTGGAATTACTGTTAATTCCAAGCACCGCATGCCAGGTATCACTGTATGCATACAGCCCAGCTGCGGCCCCGGTGCCACCATTGCTGAAAGCTTGAACGGCGGTGCCGTTGGATTCCACGACGTGAAGTCTGGCTGAGGGACTAGCCGTTCCGATCCCAACACTGTCCGTGCTCGTTTCCAGCCTCACAATATTGCCATCATCAGCCCAGCCGCCACCGACAGCAGCGCCTGACGAGCGAAAGGAATAAGGGGCAGTCGTAAGGCGCTGACGAGGGGTCATCTCCGGATCAGTACCAACTTTCATACCCAGCCATAAGAGCGTGTCGTCAAACAGCGAAGCTGGAAAGTCAACACTTTCTCCAAGGAGAATGTTGAACAAACCATCTGTTGTTTGAACGGTACGTGGTTCGCTCCAAAGGGCGGTGCCGCCGCTGGCAACATCATAGATGGAGAAAGTAACGGAGTGCGGCCCATCTGCAACCGGATCGCCGACAGCGTCAGTCAGCTTACCTTGGACGTTGATGAGCTGGGGCACATCGGCGGCGCCGGCCGAAGAGGTCACAGCCAGACACAGAAGCGCCAGTGAACACATGAGCGTTAATGAGGCTTTCATATGGATTCCTCCATAAGCTTAAAGTGGATAGGTTTATATCTCTCGTGTTTTGTCTAAAGCTAGCGCAGGCAGCAATCCTTGCGCCTATTGTCTTGTAATACATCTTCAAGAATTGTATGTACACTCTATAAGATATTCCGCTCATATTTGCGTATCTGCTTATAAAATTGAAGGCTACGCTTTTCACTTTCGTTGTTCTCAAACCAACAGAACCTATATGTTTGCTCTCATCCGGCAAGGTGTAGTGTTGCTAACCTTCAACAGTGCGAAAAACACACTGTCAAGGCAACTTAAAAAATGAATTTAAGCAACAGCAATGACTCGATGGCGATATGAGAAACCTATTATATAGTCTGTCAAGTGCTCCACCTTAAGATGGCAGTATGACGTCCCGTGTTAATGGAGTCGCATTTTTCGTGAAAAAAGTTACAAGAAACCCTTGACAGCCCAATTCTCGACTCGTAGTATTCACCCTTAATGAAAACGAATTTCAATTTCATTTGGCAATTACAGACATCGCTATGCAATCGCATACCAGGACGACACCCAGTTTCGCCCATTAATGAACGAAACATGAACAGGGTGACCGTCCACAAACAGTCACCATAGACCGAAACCGCATCAGGAGGTAAGTAAATGCTGCGAACAATACTTGCGCTGTCGCTGGGGGGCCTGCTTGTCGCCAGCAGCGCGTGGGGTCATCCAGGATCAATCAAGGGCATTGTCAGAGAAGCTGAAACGGGTAAGCCCATTCCATTTGCGACAATACAGATCGAGGGTACCGGCATCGGCGACGCTGCCGATGAAGACGGACGCTTCGAGTTGCACCCCGTCCCATCCGGTCGGTATACTGTCGTCGCTTCATCGGTAGGTTATACAACATCAACTAAGCCGGCCCGCGTGAGCGACGACAAGGTGGTGGAACTCGAATTTGAGTTGAAATGTACCCCTCTCCAGACCGGCAGCATGGTGGTAACCGGGACGCGGACACCAAGATACATCAAGCAGGTACCTGTTTTCACGGAAGTGATTACACGGGCCTCAATAGAAGAGAAATCCGCGCATAACATCTTTGAAGCATTGGAAGGCGAATCAGGGGTACGCGTTGAACAGCAATGTCAGGCGTGCAACTTCAGTATCTTGCGCATGCAGGGATTGGGTGCTGACCATACCCAAGTTCTTCTCGATGGTCAGCCGGTGTACTCAGGTCTGGCCAGTGTCTACGGACTTCAGCAATTGAGCACCGCTGACGTCGATCGGATTGAGGTTGTCAAAGGGGCTGGCTCGGCACTCTACGGGAGTAACGCTGTGGCCGGGGCAATTAACATTATTACTGCCTTCCCTCGCACAACCGAAGGGCATATCAGCGTCGAGGCCGGTGAATATGGCACCAACAAATACGAAATCACAGCCAGTATGCGAAAGGAAAAGCTGGGTGTTTTTCTATTCGCTCAGCAGAGTGAAGGGGATGAGATCGATGAAACCGGTGATACCGAAGCACCGAACGGCGTCGGCAAACCCGACGGCTGGATTGACCGTGTCCGCTTCAGCGCCAAGAATATCGGTTGCAACGTCTATCTTGACGATGTGCTGTCATCGGATCAACTGGTGCTGCGCGGCCGCCTGATGAACGAAACCCGTCAAGGGGGCTGGCTCCGAGACAACCTGTTTGAGAACCCTTTTGCCCCCGGTACGGAGCGTATCATCACCGACCGCTACAGTATGCAGCTTGATTATCACGTTCTCCTTCCATCCGGCAATGAGATCAGCGCGAACATCTCGATGACTCATCACAAGCGGGATGCTACCAACGACACATTTTTAGGCGATTATGAAGAAGCAAAAGGGGAGTTGCCGGCGGTGGATCTGCTGCGGCCTTATATCGCGGAAGAACGGCTCCTGGTGGCTAATCTCAACTTTGTACAGCCGCTTCTTCAAAAACACCGACTCCTGGCCGGGGTGCAGTTCACCCACAATGACCTGGAAGAGAGCGGCTTGTACCTGGACACCGACACTAAGGAGGCTTACTCCTCGACCTCCAAAAAGGAGGGCACAGAGATTGGCGCTTACCTGCAGGATGAGTTCCAAGTAACAGACGGACTCGAAATTGTCGGCGGGATACGTTTTGATCATCATTCATCCCAGGACAACTTCCACGGCTCAGGGGACGTGTTGTCACAGGGGCTCGACCCACTCGAATATGATGAAACGACAGTTAATCCCCGTTTCGCTATCAAAGTCGATGCATCGCCGGAGTTGGTTCTCAGAGGTGCTATCGGTACCGGTTTTCGGGTGCCTTACGGGTTTTCGGAAGACCTTCACCTCTGCAGCGGTTCGCCGCGAGTATACAAGGGCGGCAGCCTGAAACCGGAGAAATCACTCAGTTACTCCCTTACTGCCGACTATACGGCAGCGGATTGGAACGCAAGCCTCAATCTCTACCGTACGGAGCTCAAAGACGCCATTGCCTTTGCTGAGGCCAACAACGAAATAGCCGATTTGGGATACACGTACCAATGGGAGAATATCAACGACGCCTTTGTCCTGGGAGCGGAGTTCAACAGCTCGTACGCCCTGACGTCCAATCTGGCCATGGGTGTCAGGTTCGAGTACTTCCAAGGCGAATACGATAACCCCCGTGATGACTGGGTCGGAACGGAGTTTGAGGAGGCCAGCAAGAAAATCTCACGTTATCCCACGACCTCGGGCGGATTCAAGTTGGAATACACCCCCTCCACATGGAGTCTCATGTTCAATGCCGACTACAAGGGCAAGATGTATATTGACCTGACGGAACCTGCCGATCCCGCCAACGTCAAGATCCACGAAACGGAGTCTTTTGTCACCATGAATGCAAAGGTCTCGAAAACCTTCTTCAATCGTTACAAACTGTACGTTGGAGCGAAGAACCTGATCGATTACACGCAGGAAGAAAAACACATCGGTGACGCTGCCTTCATGTATGCACCCGTCTACGGTCGCATCGTCTTTGGTGGGCTACAACTGACACTGTAGAGCCCCGATCGAGACCGTTGAGTGGAATGGCATAAGGATAGGAATGCGGTTCGGGCACGGTAGGGCAGGTCCTTCCGATATCCGCCAAAGACAGACTGCCCTACAACAATAACTTACTTCGCAGGCGGTTCTTCTTCGGCGGTTTTTTCCTCAGGCTGGGGAACACTGGTCTTGTTCGTTTCGGCGAACTGTTCCTTGATACGGGCAGACTTGCCAGTGAGATTTCGCAGGTAGTATAGCTTCTTGCGACGCACCGAGCCTGCGCGTACTTTTTCAATTTTGGCGATGTTCGGCGAGTACAACGGAAACACCCGCTCCACACCGATGCCGGATGATATTTTGCGCACTGTGAAGCTGGCGCCGGTACCGCTGCCACGTCTGCCGATAACCGTTCCTTGAAAGACCTGTATTCTTTCTTTGTCCCCCTCCTTGATTTTCACATGTACTCGCAGAGTATCACCCGAACCGAACTCGGGATAGTCGTCCCGCATGTAGCTCTTTTCTATCTGGGCTATGCGTTTCATGGTCTGTTCCTTTCAGAAGATGTTGTCGGGTTTCTCATTCGTCCGCCTGAGGCGGACTCCATTCGGAACCCGACCTACTTCCTTTCAAATTCAGTCGATGTCAATATCTGGGTCGAGTTGTTTTATCTGTTTTATCTCTTCTTCGGTCAATTCCGCTATCTTTAACAGATCAGGGCGATTCTTGAGGCACTTTCTGATTGCCTCTGAACGCCGATGTCTTTCAATCTCCTTATGGTTACCTGACACTAAAACCTCAGGCACCTTCAATCCTTCGTACTCAGCAGGCTTGGTATAACAAGGAGTGCCGAGCATTTGTTCCATGCACGAATCGCCCAACGCCGACTCAAAATTGCCGAGTACTTTCGGTATCAATCTTGCCACCGCGTCAATAATAACCGCCGCCGCCGCCTCACCGCCGCTCAGGACAAAGTCGCCGATGGAGACTTCGTCCACATCGTACATCTCCAGCACCCTCTCGTCAACACCGAGATAGTGACCGCAGATTATAGTCAAGCGCTCGCAGAGAGAGTATTTGACCGCTCTCATCTGGTCAAACCTGACTCCCGCTGCGGACGTGAGGATGATGCGATCTTTGTCAGCCGTCCGAGCGCCATTCTTCTTGCGATTATATCCCAGCGCCTGCAGACAGCGATCGATCGGCTCAACCTTCAAGACCATCCCACCCCCTCCGCCAAAGGGGGTATCGTCGACCGTACGATGCCGGTCGGTGGCGTACTCACGGAGATTGATGATTCCTATTTCAAAGAGCCTTTTCCCCAGCGCTCTTCCCAGTAGAGACTGCCGCAGGGACAGACTGAAATAATCCGGGAAAAGCGTAATAATTTCAAACTTCATTGCCCAGACCAGTTCAGGTCTTTTCTTCTTTGAGCAACCCGGCCGCGAGAACAGTGATTTTCCGCCTTCGGATATCCACCTTCCTGACAAATTTTCTTACAACCGGACAACGCAGCACTTTTCCGGAGGCGCCTTCTATAACGTACACATCGTTCGCCGGATATCGCTCAACATCGACTACCCGCCCGATGAAGCGATCGGTACCTTCCTCCAGCACTTCACAATCAATGAGGTCGAAAACATAGTAGGTATCATCGGGAAGAGCCACAACCTGACTCTTGGGAACAGCCACTTCCCGGTTCGTAAGCCGGGCAGCTTCCTCCGGTGTCGTGACGTTCTCAAAACGCACCACAGGACGCCCCGAGATAAGCCGAGAGGAGGCTAACTTGCGTTTTTCCCAGCGATCTCGATCACGTACATAGATTTCTCTCAGGTCGACAAAACGCTGGGGGAAATCCGTTTCCATCGTGATACAGATCTCTCCCGACACTCCGCGGGGCCGACCCAGTCTGCCTACTATGACAAATGCCTCGGACGACACCGGCTATTCGAGAATCTCGAGGACCGCCCTCTTGCCCTTGCGAGCAGCGGCGGCCGCCAGCAATGTTCGAATCGATTTCGCCGTCTGGCCGTTTTTGCCGATCACTTTGCCCAGGTCACCCTGAGCGACATGCAGCTCGTAAACCGTGGTACGACTTCCAACAACCTCATTAACATCTACCTGATCAGGGTTATCAACCAGCGCCCTTGCGATAGACTCAATAAACTCTTTCATCTCAACATCCCTTTCTGTTTGTCGTTTTCGTTTCAGAAACAGTGTTTTCATCAAGTCCAACCAGACTAAACGTTGCAAGCGGTGTTGTACACGACAAGAAGCTATGTCATTCAGATTGGTCAGCGGTCTCAGTCTACTCAGTGGCCTCGGCCTGCTCTGTGGTCTCAGCCGGTTTGGCTGGGGTTTCGGTGGAGCCGGCCACGGCCGCTTTTTTCATTTTCCTCGTCTTTTTGGGGCGTTCACGAATCACAGTCTTGAGGCTGATCTCGGAGGTATCCTCACCTCTTTTGACCTTGTGATACTTCTCCGTAAAACCGATCTGCGTCAGCAGGGAACTGACCGTATCGCTGGGTATGGCCCCCTGATCCAGCCATTTCGTCACTCTCTCCTCGAACACTTGTACTTCCGCTGGCTTGGTAATCGGGTTGTAGGTCCCGAGGATTTCCAAGAACCGCCCGTCCCGGGCACGGCGCGAGTCGGCTGCAACAATCCGATAGAAGGGGCGTTTCTTAGCTCCCATGCGGCGAAGTCGTATGTGTACCGGCAATAAACAAATCCTCCATCTGTAACGGTTATGAAAACGGCATTATCCCCTTGGGGGGAATGCCTTTGAATTTGCCTTTGTTCATATTGTGAAACATCTTTTGCATAGCAAAGAACTGCTTCAGAAGCTGGTTGACGGACTGCACCGAGTTACCGGAGCCTACAGCTATCCGCCGTTTGCGTGAGCCATCGATGAGACCCGGGTTGCGCCGCTCCTGAACGGTCATCGACTTGATAATAGCCACCATCCGTTCCATGTCCTTCTCGTCAACGGTGATTCCTCTGAGCGCTTTGCCGACTCCCGGTATCATCTTTATTATTGACTCCAGCGGCCCCATCTTTTTGAGCTGGTCCATCTGCTGAAGGAAATCCTCGAAATTAAATTGCGCCTTGAGAAGCTTCTGCTGCATCTTCTCTGCTTCCTTGACGTCAATCGTCTCCTGGGCTTTTTCGACGAGTGAGACAATATCACCCATACCGAGGATGCGGGAAGCCATGCGGTCGGGATAAAACGGCTCCAGGTCGGCCAATTTCTCACCGACTGAAGCCAGCTTGATCGGGCAACCGGTCACCGAGCGGATAGACAAGGCCGCTCCGCCGCGGGCATCGCCGTCGAGTTTAGACAGGGCCACGCCGGTAATAGTCAGCCTCTGGTGGAACTGTTGGGAGATATTGACCGCATCTTGACCAGTCATGCTATCTGCAACCAGCAGGACCTCGTCAGGAGTTAAGAGGGATTTAATAGTCTCCAGTTCTGCCATCATCTTGTCGTCGATATGCAGCCGACCGGCAGTATCAAGAATCACCAAGTCTATGAAATTCTTCCGGGCATACTTGACCGCTTCACGACAGATTGCCGGCGGCTTTTTGCCTTCGAGGGAAAAATGCTCAACATCAATGGAATCAGCCAGCACCTTAAGTTGTTTGATGGCAGCGGGACGATAGATATCAGCCGCAACCATAAGCGGCTTTTTGTTCTTCCGCTTGGCCGAAAGAGCCAGTTTGCCACAGAGAGTGGTTTTCCCAGAACCCTGAAGGCCACAAATCATGTAGATGGTGGGTGACTTGTCTATCGGAGCCAGCGGTTCGGCTTTACCGCCAAGAAGACTGACCAGCTCGTCGTGGACAATTTTGACCACTTGCTGGCCCGGCTCGATTGACTGTAGCACCTTCTCACCGACGGCTTTTTCCTGAACGACTTTGACAAAATCGCGGGCGACCTTGTAGTTGACATCAGCTTCCAGCAGAGCCTGGCGGATCTCGCGCATCGAGTCCCTGATATTTTTCTCAGTCAGCTTCCCGGCGCCGCGAAGCTTTTTGAAAACCAGCTCTAGCTTGTCACTCAGATTGGCAAACATCTTAGCCTACACACTGCAACCTACATCAAAACCACATCACATGGCCAGTTTCTTGTAATCCCCCGGGCAAAAAGGGCAGATCACTGATCTGCCGATACTCACCTACGGGTAAATCGCAAAACTTTTAAGTATAACACAATCGCTCCGATTGGCAAGGAATTTATCCTCGAGGGATTATAGCCCGACTTCGATAACAGGAAAGGCTGCTGGCTTATAAAGTGACCCCAACGGGAGTCGAACCCGTGTTTTCGCCGTGAAAGGGCGATGTCCTAGACCACTAGACGATGGGGTCAGTCATCCAGCAATATCAGGCTGAAATAACATGGTATTTCACTTGTCTGTCAAGCTAATAGAGGCCGTCTCATAAACCTGCCGTTATAGCGAATCCACCCGCATGTGGTACGCGAGCCGCGGCGATATCAGTCAGTTAACTGGAAGTTGTGACATAAGTCTGAATTATTGGCTTCTCCAAGTGGCGTCAGGCGTCTCTGCCTGACACTTCCTCAATAGGTCTGTATGTCGTAAAATGACCTATGGCTGTCGCACAGAGATACCCGACAGCACCTTTCATTGCGGCTACATTGAATACAGTCAGGAAGGGATTCCTGACTGCGCATAACACTAATTTCCCCTACCTGTGGTCAGCAGATATCCACATCTGCCGATTACGGGCGCCAATAAGAACTCACAGCCAGCTATTGGTGGGTGGGCCACCCAACCTATTTTTTCTCACCCAAAACCAACCATAGCTTGTATATTATATATATGTTGAGAAGTTTACCCAGAACAGTCGCTATAAGTGTCGCCATGCTGCTCTTACTACCCCTGTCTACCCTGGCACAGAGAGACCTGCCAAGCCGGTTAGCCGATAGGCTCGAGTATCAACAGCAAGATGCAACCAACCCTGATCCCTCGGCTGTAAAAGTCGCCCGCCTGCACTATTCCGGTGGTGGGGACTGGTACTGGGGTGGCTCAGCAGTGCCGAACCTGCTTAAGTTCCTGCGGGACAACACTGATTTCCCCGTCGACACTATCGAGCGACAGGTGACAATTATGGACGCTGAGTTGTTCAAATATCCGTTTTTGTTTGCCACTGGCCACGGGATAATCCGCTTTCCCACCGAAGAGAAGGAGCGGCTTCGCCGCTATCTGGCAGGCGGAGGTTTTCTGTTCGTCAATGATTCGTACGGCATGGACCACACCTTCCGCAAGGAAATGGCCGCTCTGTTCCCGGAACGAGAAATAGTCGAGCTTCCTTTTGACCACCCTGTTTACCACAGCTTTTACGATTTCCCCAATGGCCCGCCGAAAATCCACGAGCATGACAAGAAGCCGCCGCGAGGATATGCCATAATCCTGAACGGCAGAGTGGTTCTGTACTTTTTGGTGGAATCCGATATCGGCGACGGCTGGGAAGACCCCCAGGTGCATAACGATCCACCCGAAAAAAGATTGGAAGCGCTTAAGATGGGCGTAAACATTTTGACATATGCTCTGTTAGATTAGTATATTTAGCGTAAGTACCTGCCTTTTTCTTGCCGGCAGTCGATAGAGAGTAGAAAACGCCGTGGTCAACGGCTGAGCCATCGGGATTGAAGTCATGGCAGAAATGGACTCCAGTTCAGCGCTACTGAAGAGACTCCGAAACATACTACTAAAACAACGGATTGTTCTCTTTTTGGCGGGCTTGTTAACGACTGCCACAGTAGTCGTATTCACTTCTCTTGTCCTCTCATTTTTTGCCAATCTGATTGTCCTGCCGGTCTGGCTAAAAATTATCCTCTTATCCCTGTCGGGAATAGTGTCCCTTTTCTTTTTTGGGAAGTTCGCAGTAGGGCGCCTGTTTGACGGCAGTGTTGACGGAGTAGCCGTGCGTCTGGAGACCAGATACTCCGATCTCAAGGGCCGCCTGGTCGCTGCCATTGAGTTTGCACGAATGAAAAAGACTCCCGGCTATTCCGCTGAACTGATGACCCTTACTGAGGAGCAGGCCTTACAAAAGGCTCGGCTGATCAACTTCAACGAAGTTCTGACATTCCACCCTCTGTTGAAAACCGGTCGCCTGTTTCTCCTGGCCGGTGCGCTGGCCATAGCGCTGGTGATCCTTGTGCCCGGCCTGTTCAGCTACTCGGTGGAGGTCTACTCCCATCCAACAACAGAGGTTGCCCCACCCCTGGCCTACCGGGTAGTGCCAATTCCAGGCTCGACCGAATGGGTAAAATATCGCGACATCGAAATCGGCGCTGCTGTCTTTGGTGACAGACTACCTAAAAAGGCGAATATCAACTATCGCCTGGTCGGTGGAAACTGGCAGCGGTCAGAAATCGACCTGCGACAGGTAAAGAGCTCTTCCACAGAGAGCGGCGATTCGATCACGGCATCCATCATGCTAAGGCAGATCAGCCGATCGTTTGATTACTATGTCCAAGCTGGCCGGATAAGAACTGATATGCAGAAAGTTGACGTTGTTGATCGCCCGCGGGTCACCGGTATTAAGCTGTCAATTTTCTACCCCGAATACACTGACCTTCCGCCAACCGTCATCGATGAAAACAACGGCTCCTTTTCCGCACTCATCGGAAGCCGGGTAAACATGAAGATCGAGGCGAATCTGCCTGTCCAACAGGCTGAGATGCTCTTCTCGGACTCAAGTCACGTCCCCCTGAAGGTCGCCGGCAAAGACTGCGAGACAAGCCTACTAGTTGAGAAATCTCAATCGTACCACATCCGACTGATCGACCACCTCGGTGAACAGAATCCCGATCCAATTGAATACTACATCACGGCCATCCCAGATGAATACCCGTCAATAGATGTCCTCCGCCCCGGTTACAATGTTAACCTTAACGATGAGATGCTGCTGCCGCTGATGGTGCGCATCTTCGACGATTTTGGATTCTCTTCGCTGGTTTTGAAGTACAGCGTGGTCTCGCACGGTCAACCTTCCGATGAACATGTAGCGGTACTGCACTTCTCCGACCGGATCAAGACGGAAGGAGATATCGAGTTCAACTGGGATATGGATCAGCTCAACCTCTACCCTGGCGACTACGTCGTGTACTACTTCGAGGTAGCCGACAACGATCGGATTTCCGGCCCAAAGATCACGCACTCTCGGCAGTATGTCGCTCGACTGCCTTCGCTCGACGAACTGATCGCACAAACGGAGGCCGAAAACACACAACGGATTACACGCACCGAACAGCTTTACCGACAGGGCCAGGAGCTCTCCCAACGGCTGAAAAACGTCGCCCGCAAGATCAAGGCACAGACCAAACAAGCCCAGCAGTCCCAGAAGGCGGAGTGGCAGTATCAGAAGGAGCTGGAGTCGATTGCCGACAAAAACATGGAGCTGGTCGACAAGATCGAAGAGATGGCTCGCCAGATGGAAAAATCCATCGACAAGCTCACGGAGACCTCCCTGATGAGCCGTGAAATCATGGAGAAGTTGTCACAGATCCAGAAACTGTTTGAAGAGGTCGCCACTCCGGAAATGAAAGAGGCCCAGCGGAAACTTCTGGAAGCACTGAAAAACATGAACCCTACTGAGCTTCAGAAGGCCATGAATGATTTTAAGATGTCCCAGGAGGAGCTATTGGAACGGCTGGAGCGGACCCTGGCCCTTCTAAAATGGATACAGCTTGAACAAAAGATGGAGGCGATGGTTCGCAAAGTTGAGCAACTGGTCAAGAATCAACAGGAGATGAATGAAAAAACCGAAGCCTCCCACAAGGAAAGTCTCCCACCATTGGCGGCGCCGGAAGACGAGCTTCGTTCTACGCTGGAGAACCTGAAACAGGAGGCAAAGGAACTTGCACAGCTTGCCAAAGCTGCCGCAATGGAGGAATCGCAGGAACTCAAACAGTTCAGCAAAGCGATCCGGGGAACCGACGCCGACCAGAATATGCAAAACATGTCCCGGGCTCTCGCGGGGAAACAGAAAAGCGAAGCGGGGAAACAAGGCAAAACCGCCCTTTCCAAACTCTCGGAGATGCTGGATCAAATGCAACAACAGCTCCTGGCAATGAAAGGCGGGAAGGAGGATGAAATAGAAAAGGCGATGCGCATAGCAATTGACGACGCCAACTACCTCTCGCAAAAGCAGGAAGACCTTTTACGGGAGGCAGCGATGCTTAATCCCCGGTCGATAGTGCTGCGTGAGATGGCAGCTTCCCAGCAGGACCTGACCGCCTCCTGCAGTGGTCTGAAAAACAGAATCTCTGAACTCGGCAAGCAGTCTCCTTTTATCGCCGCCGAGCTTCAGAAGTTGGTGACTGACGCCATCCAAAATATGGAGTTGGCTCAGGAAGGGTTCGACTGTAATAAAGGTGTCCCGGCGCAGCGTTACCAGCGCGAGGCGATGGTCAAGCTGAACCGCGCTGCCATGCGGATGATGGAATCGCTCAATCAGCAGAAGCAGTGCAAAAAGGGTGGCAGTTGCAATAAGAACATGAGCATGTTACAGTCGTTATGCAACAAGCAAAATCAACTGAACCAACAGACCAAGCAGTGCAACAAGCCGGGCCAGTGTAACAAGCCCGGTGATAATCCCAATGCCAATCCTCAGCTATCCCGAGAGGGATTGCAGCGACTGGCCGGGGAGCAGGGTTCAATCCGAAAATCCCTCGAGCAGCTCAATGCCGAGTTCGGCAACTCTCGTCAAATCCTGGGGCGTCTTGACAACATCGCCAGAGAAATGAAACGGGTCGAGGAAGACCTTGCCGACGGCGAGATTGGCGAAGAAACGATCCAGAGACAGCTACAAATATTCTCGCGAATGTTACAGGCAACCCGCTCGCTTCAGAGAAAGGATTTCTCAGAACAACGTCGGGCCACAACAGCCCAGGAACAGCCGTATTTTGTTCCTCCCGCACTTCCGGCGGACATTTTCAACGACCAGAGCAACCTGGAGGATAGACTGCGGCGGTTTCTTGGCGATAAATATCCCCCACAGTACGAAGAGCAAATCAAGGCCTATTTCAAAGCTCTTTTACAGGCGGAGTCCTCTCTCAATAACCTCAACCAGCCAGTAGAAACGAACCCCCAATGAGAAGCAAACTTCCCTTACTAATACTGTTGGGTGTACTTGTAGGCACCCCCATGGGACGCGCCGTGGAAGCTCTGAAGGTCAAAGTGCCGGACACCAGGTCGACGCGGCGAACGCCTGATTCCGAAGCGGACCAGAAGGTGCGCGTGGCCCGAATGCTCATAAAGCAGAAAAACTACCAGGCAGCCTCGGCTCTGCTGGAAACGCTGTACGAAGATGATACGGGCAACCCTGTCATAATAAATCTCCTTTTGACTTGCTACGATCATCTGGGGTACTACCTCAAGGCTGAGACACTGACCCGACGCCTTGTTGAAAGCGATCCAAACAATTACGTTTACCGGCTCCGTCTGGCTGAGATTCTGAGCCGGCAGGCCAAGCAAGATGAAGCCAAAGCGGTGTACAGCCAAGCTATTGCCCTGATAGCCAGCGATGACATACCCCGGTACCGTACGATACTCCAAAGCATGATTGGCTGTGGGCTCGAGGAGATGGCTCTGGCCTTGATTGATACCGTCCGTGAGAGGTTGACTGACCCGGCCTTGTTTGCTCTCGACCGGGGCGAAATCCTGGAAAGGCAAAACAATTACCAACAGGCGACTCTGGAGTTCTTTGTCGGGCTTGGCGACTCCAGCCGGACGGCCAGTGAGTCTGAAAAGAAACTGCTGGCGCTTCTCAACTACCCTGAATCGTCCGCCGAGGCTGAAAAGGCTCTCCTGGGACAGACCAACAGAAAGGTTAACGCCAGAGCTGCCCGGATACTGTCGTCTTTTTATCTGAAAGCAGAGCGCTTTGATAGAGCGTTTGAGTTTGCAGTTTTACAGGATTCACTGGAAGCTCAGAAGGGTAGTTCCCTGTTCAACTTTATGCACAGTTGCCAGGAACGGAAGCTCTACCATCAGGTGACACGAATGGCAAAGGACATCCTCAGTAACTACCAGGACCATCCTATCTTGGGAGAAACCTACTTTCTCTACGGTGATGCTCTGGTCCAGTTGGGCCGTTTCGATGATGCTGTCGTGACCTATGACACCATCTTCGCTACTTTTCCTCGTGTGCAGGAAAAGGCTGAAGCGCTGTTCCTTATAGGCGATATCTACTTGAACTATTTGAACGATTACTCCCGTGCCATAACTTACTTCGATTCCGTTATCACCCATTACAACGCCGGCCTGGGGTATCTCAATTCCAGATTAGCATTGCCGTACTGTTACCTCCGACAGGGCCAGCTAGAGAAATCCAGGACCTCATTTGAGGAGCTTCTGACGAGACGTTTGAATGAAGATATGAAGGAGGCGGTGGAGTACAACCTGGCCTTGATTCTTTTCTTTGAAAAACAGTTAGATTCGAGCAGAGTTTCGTTTGGCAAGCTGCTGGTTGACTATCCCCGTGGATTTTACGTCAACGATGCCCTGCAGTTGCTGTTTCTGCTTGAAGAAGCGGAGGGGGGCGAGGGACTTCTGTACGATTTCTCCAACGCGCTTTTGTTCGAACAGATGCGCATGCCCGATTCAACCTCCGCGAAGCTTCTCCTCATTGCCGATGATCCGAACCGGGCGCTGGCCGACATCGCCTTATATAAGCTGGCCATGCTGAGCCTCAATAGACCTGACTCTTCGACAGCCATCAAGTTTATCGATCGGTTGGCTGAGGAGTTCCCCGAATCTTACTACCTTCCCTACGGGCTGAAGACAAAGGCAGATATGTACCTGGCAAAACCCGATGGTGTTGAGCAGGCCAGATCGATTTATCGCCAATTACTGGAAAAATATCCCAACTACCCTTTCATATCCGAGGTGCGCAAGACGATGCGTCAATTGGAGGGAGAGGTGTAGACCCTACATCACCTCGAGTCGCGTGGGCGGCAGATGTCCACATCTGCCCCTTTCGGATTCAAACAGATCAGGCAATTTCAAAGAGCCCACCCGGGGGAATTGGGCTCCCACGCATCTGACCTCTACGGAACCTCTAGTTTCTCCTTGCCCTCTTTGAGGGTCTTGACCTGCTGCTCAAGGCTGAAAATTCGATTTTCGTAGTTCTCGGTTTTTTTGGCTTTGATCTTGGTGGTCGTTCTGATCAGCAAGGCCAGTGAGATCAACATAAACATTACTGAGTTTACCTGCCTGAAGATCTCCCCCATGTTGAAAAGGGAGTCAAGAAACGCCATAAGTCCCAAAAAGAACAGGACACCACACCAGACAAACATCTTTACCTCCATACAGTTTGGAACAGCCCGCCAATGGCGGGGTAAAATTATCGGTTGTGATTTACCCGACTAATGTTATATCTTTGCCAATGTTATTCAAAGCAACACGTTCTGTTGATAAGTATCGGAGTGACCGATTCTGACTTTAGGAGGAGATATTGCCTGATAAAACCTATCAATCGAATGACAGGTTCGACAAAACCAACGCAGTGCTGGCGGGCTTAGTTTTCCTTGGCTCATTCGTGGTATATGCCCTTACGGTCCAGCGCTCTTTGTCTTTCTGGGACTGCGGTGAGTTCATTGCCTGCTCGTACATTCTCGGAATCCCTCATCCCCCGGGGACACCGCTGTTTGTTCTGCTGGGCCGGCTCTTCTCGCTGATTCCCTTTGCAGAAGATGTCTCTTACCGGATCAACTACATGTCCGTAATCTCCTCGTCCTTCACGGCCATGTTCAGCTATCTGCTGACGGTGAAACTGGTCGGCTACTTTTTCAACTCTGGTGAGAAGACCGGGTTGAATCGGTACATCGCCTATATCGGTGGGCTCGCCGGCGGTTTTTTTGTAGCCTTTGGCCGAACCAACTGGAGCAATTCAGTGGAAGCCGAGGTGTATGGCGTGGCGCTAGCCCTGTCGGTCATGATTATCTGGCTGACGCTGCGCTACTTTGAGCAAAGGGGAACAGTGGCAGCCGCCAAGACCATGATTCTTGTGTTCTTTCTTGCCCTTCTTGGGATCAGCATTCACATGACGGTCTTTCTCGTCGTCCCGATCTGCGCCCTGTTCTTCATTCTCAAGAAGGACGCTGAGACACGAGATTGGACAATACTGTGCAGCTTCATTATCGTAGAGTTGTTGCTGATTATTCTCTTCTCCAACGGTAGAGGCGGAAGTGACCTTTTCTTCCTCGTTTCCATGGTCCTGGCCGTCGTACTGGTGGTTTTGCTATACCGCAAGATCAACTGGGCGGTGCTTATTGCTGTCGGATCTGTTTCTTCGATCATAATCGGATTCGATGAGTATCTCATCGTGACGCCTCTGACCTTTGGAGCTCTAATCGTACTTGCCATTCTCTCGGAGAAATATGGGTGGAAATTACAGTGGAAGACGGGCCTGGCGATTGTGTTTATCGGTTTTATCGGCATGTCGGTTCACCTGTTCATACCGATCCGCTCGTCTTTGAATCCGAGGATAGACGAGAACAACCCTTCCCGCAGTCTGCGTACGTTCGTCAACTACCTTGACAGAAAGCAATATGGTCAGACCTCTATGGTTGACCGTATGTTCCATCGGCGCGGCGCATGGGAAAACCAGTTCGGTCGTCATCCGCACATGGGCTTCTGGTCATACTTCGAGGAACAGTACTCCCCCGGGGGATGGCTTTTTGTTTTTCCCTTCTTTGCACTGGGACTCATCGGTCTTATCACCGCCATCAAAAAGCGGCTTCAGGTCGGTTTACCTTTTCTGATTTTGCTGTTGGTGTGCTCCGTCGGGTTGGTTCTGTATATGAATTTTGCCGATGGCACCAAGTACAATCCTCGCACCACCGACGCTTACCTTGAGGTGCGCAATCGGGATTACTTTTTCACACCTGCTTTTGTTTTCTTCGGGATAGCTATGGGCCTTGGCGTGTCGGGGGTTATGCGGTATACAAAGGAAAAATTGACGGCGTCTGGTCCGGGGACACAGAAAGCAGCCGTGCTGGCCTCATCGGTCCTGGTGTTGTTGCCTGGCGTCAGCCTGGCCCACAATTATCACGCCTGCGACCGATCGAAGAACTTTGCCCCCTACAACTATGCCGCCAACATCCTCGACACCTGCGAACCAAATAGCATTCTGTTCACTTCAGGTGATAACGATACCTTCCCCGTCTGGTGTCTCCAGGAGGCATACAACTACCGAAGAGACGTGCGGGTAGTCAACCTCTCGCTGTTGAACACCGATTGGTATGTGGAGCAAATGAAAAACCGTTACGATGTTCCCATTTCCCTTACTGATGAGCAAATCCTGTGGTATCCGTACGAGCCCAGACCGGGACTGACAGCGGCTCGTCCCAGAAAGATATTCCACGACCGCCCTCGAAAGCGCATGACTTATCTTCAGGCGACCCCGTTTAATGGGCGAACTCAGAAAGTTGCGGAAATGATGATGGATGAAATCGTGCTGGAGAACAAATGGAAGTCCCCCATATACTTCAGTTCTCTTCCGTATGCCGAGTCTCCCTTGAAGCTGCGGGATCGAACCAGGGCTGTCGGAATCCTCTACAAACTTGAACGGGAACCAAAGGAAAGCCAGATTGATACTGAGCGCGGGTACGATCTCTTTATGAATACCTACCGCTTTGGTGGTTATGAGGATTCCAAGGTCTACCGCGACGACAACGCTACCGGTGTTTTCATCGGTGTCGGCATTAACGCTGTGCGCATCTTTGACGAACTGAACCGCTCCGGGCAGCAGGACAAAGCTGTCGCACTGGCAGAGAAGATAATCACGGTCTACCCCGAGTACTGGCAGATGTACCTGCTGTTGGCCGACGTTTATGAAAAAAGGGGTGACACAGCGCAAGCCGACCAGCTATTCCAACAGCTAAACGACACTCTGACTGCATTCTACAAATCGAATCCGGAAAATCTGTTTTACCTGCAGGACCTCGGTCTGGCCAAGGTGCAAATAGGAACCAGGCAGAAAGCCCCGGCGCTGATCAATGAGGGAACCAACCTTGTCTGGAAAGCTTTTGAGGAGAATCCCAATAGTAACTATGCCTTCCGCAAGCTGTTCTCTATTCTCAACCAGCAAAGACGCTACTCCGACATACAACGAGCGGCGAAGATGTTTGCCGAATACAAAATCAACCTGACCGACCCTGTGCTTCAGCAAATCCTCGGTACAAGCAATCGCGGCAATGCCCCACCACTCCGCGCCCGGTAATCAGACCATGTAGCGTACAGGACATGTCTCAAGACCATAATTGCTCTTTCGGATATGCTGGTGGACTGCCCATGGGCCTCTTTCAGATAAAAGTGGTTGTAAGCTAAAACCCTTCGGCTTCGACAACGGTGCGACACAAGGCTGCCCCCTACGCGATTCTGTGTGTGCGGCAGATGTCTCGAGGTTGTCCCAAAAGGTGTCCATTTCTACTCGCGCAGGGCGGGGGCTTGTCTCCCGCCATTTTACGGCGGACATAAAGCCCGCCGCTACGCGGAGTTGGCGAGTTGTGACTTCACCTGATGCGAGTACTTGAATGTTAAGATCAAACTTATGGGACAGCTTCTCCACATCTGCCCGTTTGCATAGCGGATGTAGGTCAGAAGCCTTTATGCTCCTGACAACGAAGGCAGCCTTACAGGTATCCTGCCCTACTCGTGCTACTCAAACAGCCATATGAACGCGAACTTAAAATCGTCACAACTGAAGCGCAGCGATTGATTACATCTCGTTATTGTCTAGACGTACCGCATAGACTGACAAAAAAGGTTATGGGCAGTCAGGCGGTGATGGTCCACTCTGGAAAAGGTAGTTGACCAGATAGGTTAAGTCAGCAACGTCAATTGGTCCACCAACACCGGCAATCCCGTCGACATTGCCTTGCTCTGGACAATTGGGAATCGATCCACTGGTGAAGAGATAGACAACCAGATAAGTCAAATCGGATACATCAATCGCCCCCCCTACACCTACTATGTCGTCAACATTACCGCGATCAACGCAGCAGCAGGCGTCGCCAATGTCATCTCCATCGGTGTCTGTTTGCTCCGGGTTGAAGTGATAGGGGCAGTTGTCACAGGCGTTGCCTAGCCCATCCTCGTCCGGGTCTTCCTGCGCAGGGTTGCTGGTGTCGGGACAGTTGTCCTCAGGACAGGTGTTGGCCGGAAAACCGGGATCACCGAAGCCATCCTCGTCTGTATCTGTGCATTCATCACAGGAATCGCCTTTCCCGTCGCTATCAGTATCCTCCTGGCCGGGGTTGTATGCCTCCGGGCAGTTGTCCTCAGGACAGGTGTTAGCCCAGAAATCGGGATTGCCGTAACTGTCCCCATCTGTGTCGGTGCATTCATCGCAGGCGTCTCCAAGTCCGTCGCCATCAAAGTCATGTTGGCGAACATTGGGGACATCGGGACAGTTGTCCTCTGCGCAAGTGTTCGTCGGGAAGCCGGGATTACCATAACCGTCTCTATCCGTGTCGGTGCATTCGTCACAGATATCGCCGATCCCGTCGCTGTCGAAATCTTCCTGGCCCGGATTATAGAGCGTTGGACAGTTGTCGCCGACATCACATACGTCATCACCGTCGCCGTCAATGCAGGTGTCCGCACCTTTGAATGCGATAGTCGGGTCGCCAAACAGCGTCAGCTCGTAGTAGCACCATCTCATGCAACTCTCATCAATGCGGTACAGGTTATCCTCTTTTGAGAGCTGATTGGCCCATCCCAGCCGGGTCTTGGCTTCTGCAGGATTGAACACGGCATCCCAGAACTCACGGTTGAATCGCTGCGAAGGACCGTCGGTGCTTTCATGCAATCCCCAACCGTAACGCGCGTTCATAATCACTGCGAAAGCGCCATGGTCAGTCTTGATATTCATGTACTCAGCCCAGCAATCTGTGCCATCGAAATGACCGGACAGGCAAGCCTGTGAATAGATAAAGCAAAGATCGGTGTTGGAAAGCAGGCTTAGGATTGTCCCGGTGTTCATCTTCATGGCGGAGCCTATGCTCCCGTGACCGAAATGACTGATGATGTGGACACCATCATTGATTCGAGAAACGAGTTCCGATTGCGGCCAGTAATGGCCTTCCCAATCCCGGTCGTACAATTTCTCGATAGTATACGATCCCGATGGAATACCGACGGTAAAGTATCCGTTCGCGCTCGAACCATCAACCAACTCGTCGAGAGAATTACCGGCATATTCCGATACTCCGCCAAAGCCAAGATATTCCCCTGCCAGCAGCACCTTCTGTAGGTAGAGTTGTTGACTTGTGAGATACGTTATGGTCTTGTTCACAAAGCGGTCAGCCTCGGTAGTGTTGCCGACTGCTGCCCGACCTATGTACACCTCCGCTACCATATCAACATCACCGCCGCCTTCGCCGTCAAAAGGTTCCCCCCAGTAGGAATCGCCATCGTAGTTGTAGGTGCCGTCAAGACAGGCGAAATAGATGTCAGCCGGCATGTGGTATTCGATGTCCCCACCAGAGTACGCGAGAACGTAAAGGTCCTTTGCTGGAATGAGGTCGTCATCGGCCCCAATCAAAAGATACTGGATTCCGTCAGATAGATACCGGTCTCGGATATAGTCCCGGATGTCGTCAGGATCGTTGCTTCCGACATCGTCCGTTGTTCGGATCTCTGTTGTAATGCCGGTTGTGTTATGGTAATCCTTCAGGGGTTGAAAGGAAGCGGCCAGCGAGGTCGTGGTCAAAATCAAGAGATCATAGCCCTTATCTCCACGCTTCGCTGCTGCCGCGTATGTTTCGACAGTCTCAGGATTGTCAACCCTAGCAAGAACCTCCCCTTCGTCCTCGGTAAAACCACGAAATAGAGAAGATGAGCGATCTGTGTCAACCGTCTTAACTGTAACGGTGAGATCGGGATAGTAGTAGAGCTCTCCGGATGTGGGAATGTACTGAACGGGCCGAAGCCTCAAAGTCAGGATTTGATACCCGCGGAAACTTTCGGTAGCCATCTTCCGGACAAGCATCTCGGGAAAAGGATGGTTGGAAGCATAGATAGCGCTGTCAGGAATCGGCGCTACGATCTCATCAGGATTTGATGACAACTTCACAGGGCGCGCCACCGGTTCAACCAGATAGTCGCTGCTCAGCACCACCTTGTTTCCCGGCACTATCTCGATGCTCTCAACTTCAGTTCCGAGCGGAAGCAGGATACGCGCACCTCTTGCCGGTAGCGCCGGTTGCCCGATATATCCGAAATTGGGAGCACCTGTCATAATGACCCTGTCATAAAGCTCGCCTGCTATTGCGATCTTCTGAAGTTGTGGACGGTCAAACGAGTATTCAACCGTTATCTGCTCTGCTGAGGCCAGAGTCCAGGGAATCGATACGAGCAAAAGAACCAACGTTACCAAAGGCTTCATCTTCTTGTCTCCTAAAATGGGCTCAATGTCACGATCAACCATATAAAGTAGTACTGGGGGATCCATGTGTTTGAGGATCCTCTAACTTACTACAAGATATATCATTATTTTGAACTGTCAACTATTTCTATGGCGCCTTCCGGTCAACTGAGAGCGTTGATCTGCTGCTTGTAAATATGGATGATGTCGATCCTAACGCGAAATACGACCAGAGGGAGCGTTACTGCAATTATCACCGCGCCCACGGAGAGCTGAAAGACAATTCACTGTACGAGGTACTGCGGGAAAAAACTAAATGTTAGAAAACCGTGTCAACCAAGGTATAGGTAATAATAACCTGTCCCTTTTCTTTTACCGCTGAGTTACCGTATTCCCGTGGTCATTGAGCATGATACAAACTCCTTTACAATTGAATCTCGACAAGTAAATTGTTGGCATCCGAGGAAAACCTTGGCCCGGTATGGACGCTGTGATTGGAGAGGTGGCTGAGTGGTCGAAAGCGGCGGTCTCGAAAACCGTTGTCGCCTAAGGCGACCCAGGGTTCGAATCCCTGCCTCTCCGCCATATTTTTTTCTAACAAATTTTCCTCTTTTATATCAATAAGTTATTGACATTTCATTCTTCGCTTTCTATCTTTTCTAACAAATTTCTAAGAGGTTGGTATGGCAAGTATACAGTCCAAGAAAGGAAAAGCAGGCAAGAAAACCTATTATGTGGTCATTTGTCATCGGGGGGGGCACAAGTGGGTAAGAGCAGGAACGCTCAGGGACGCCAAAATCCTGAAAAAGGAAATTGAATCTTTGGAGAACTCAAAGCGAATGGAAAAACTGGGTCTCACTGGTCGCCACAAGCGGATCGACGATTTTCTCCAGGAGTACGCTGACCACATCAAGCTGAGAACAGCTCCCAATACAGTCAAAAGATATAGGGCCGCGCTAAACGCTTTTGTAGCTTTTCTCAGATTATTCCAGCCTAATCTGAAGTACCTCCACCAGATCAAGCCAGAGATCATAGAATCCTACCAGAAACAGCGGCTTGAGTCAATTGAGCTTAAGGTAGCTGCTGACGGAGAAAAGGTGGGTAATCATAAGAACAAGAGGTTGCCGCTTCCTCAGACTGTAAACTATGAGGTTGGTGTGTTGCGGTCTGCCTTCACTTGGGCTCATGATCGGGAATTGATTCCCGTGGTCCCTACCAAGAAAGTGAAGCCATTACGGCCTCTTCGCACCAAGCAGGCTCGGATACTTTCTCCTGATGAGTGCAAACTGTTTCTCAAAACTGCCCGCCAGTTATCTAAACATGATAAACGGATCGCGGTCTATGCCAAAGCCTTTAGATTTCTTCTCAATACCGGTCTGCGTTCCGGCGAGCTTTGTAGCCTGACTTGGGACGATGTAGACTTGAATACTGGCCTGATACAGATCCGGCCGAAGGAAGGCTGGACGCCCAAGAGTTATTCCAGGCAATTCTTCCTCAATCAGATCTGCATCGATCTCTTAAGGTCCTTGGATAGTAGTGAGGGCCACATTTTCAAGGATTCGTCAGGCCATCAGTTGGACAACGATGGTCTGAGGAAAGCCCTGATAAAAGTGGCTCGTGCTGCCGGATTCAAAGACCTCACTCGCGTCCATGACCTGAGACATACTTTCAATAGCCTGATGCAGATGAATGGCGTTGACGCCGGTACTATGACTAAAATCCTCGGCCACAAAGATCTCGAGACAACGATGATTTACACCCACCAGACGCAGGAGCACATGAGAAAATCGATTAGCAAGATTGCGATCACTTGTCTGTATCAGGACGGACTTGAGTTGACACTTGCTTAAAAGGAGAGTGGTCATTTACCTCTGAGAACAACAGTTAGGAGGTAGTGATGACCACTCAACAGAAACTTGTCCAGAAGAAACTC